>Ga0256830_1000018_pt1 | contig 156091 bp, 136 predicted proteins | sample 128326metaG_FD_190537 | JGI IMG/M metagenome (GOLD analysis project Ga0256830, IMG submission 190537) | Hydrothermal vent microbial communities from Lau Basin, Pacific Ocean - 128-326 | ecosystem: Environmental > Aquatic > Marine > Hydrothermal vents | place: Pacific Ocean: Lau Basin...
GACTCATTATAGGATGACATATCAACCACTGGGCGTTTGGTAATGGCATGAAATTGACTTAATTCCTTTTCCGTTGGATTACGTTGCAAGATAACAAGGCTTCCTGTCAATGTGGTTGTTATTTTTCTAAAGTTTGATATGGGAAATAGCTTGTCCAGGTTTCGTTGATTCGTTTTTTTGATGTCTTTAATTCCCTGAGTTCCTGCACGCCAGGTTATCCCTGTATAAGGTGGTGGAAAGTGGCGTAAAATCTGTTTGATTTTTTCGATTCGCTCTTTATCAGCCGAGAGTTTAAGCGGTGTTACTATTTTGCTAATATCATTAATATCCAGAATGAGAGGGAGATCATCAACTGTGAAATAGTAATCACACTGTGGAATATCAGCATCTTCATCCAAGAGATTGTCTATTTCATTTATTTGTAATAACAGCGGATATATTTTTTTTGAGGCTCGGTAAGTGATTTTCAGGTTTTGTTTCTTTAGTTGTGGCAGAAAACGCAAGAAAAATAACTCATCGCCAATGCCTTGGCTTCGACAAAAATACACGTGCTTTCCCGCTAGTGACATGCCGGGAGTGATGGGTGACAGTTTCTCACCCCGTTCAAGATTGCGTATGCGTTTAAAATAATGGCCCCACGCGCTATCGAATTTTCCTAAAGCAAGTTCATTGATTCCCAGGTTTTGTTCAGCATCGCTGTAGTCCGGTGAAAGGGATAAGCAGGTTCGGTAAGATAAACAGGATTTTTTAAACTCACCCATTTGCTGATAAGTGTTGCCCAGGTTGTAATGCGCAACGGCATTATTTGGCTCATTATCTATGGCTTTTGTGATATATTGTTTTGCCAGATCAGGTTTGTTCCTGAGGCTTTCCAGCCGGCTTAAGTTGATTAAGGTGTTGACGTTATTTGGGTCTATTTTTAGTGCTGTTCGTAGTTGTTCTTCTGCATTTTCGAATTGAAATAATTCGGTGTATATTCGCCCAAGATTGGATCTCGCGGCAACATAATTTTTGTTAACGGAAATCGACTTTAGCAAATACTCAATTGCTTTGTCGCTGTCCTCCATATGATCATAGGCTGAAGCGATATTGTTGTAAACGGCTTCTTTGGCCGATATGTCTCCCATCAGGTCCAGATAGGCGTCAATGGCAAGAGCCGGGTTATCACTTTGGAGCAATTCATTGCTGACGTCCAGCCTTACCAAAGGGTACCCGTCTGCTGAGTTTTTTAAACTCTTTAGCAAGTCCATGACCTGCTGCTTTTTTCCTAGTGCGAGATAGCATCGCGCCAGCCCTGTATTTGCTTGTGCTGAGCCTTTATCCTGTTGCAGCCATTGTTGATACAGCGATATTGCTTTTGTGAATTCATTGATATCACATAATACTCGGGTGTAATGCTGTAGAATGGTGGTGCAAGCCGGGTCTACTGATAAGGCCGCCTCAAATACCTCACATGCATTCAGAGTTTGATTGCATTTTTGAAATGCACTGGCCAGATTAAGATAAGCATCAAGATATGAGGCATCATTTTCTATGCTTTTTATAAAGAACGCGACACTTTGTTGATAATCACTGGATTCCAGTAATATTGCACCAATCAAGTTGTTTATTTCGGCAATGTTCTCGTCAATATTAATAATTCTCTGAAGATATTGCAGCGCTTCTGTGTATTGTTTTGATTGATAATGAATAATAGCAAGCAGTTTTAAGGATGGAATATCATTGCGATTTTTTTTTAAATATTGTCGAGCGTGTTTTTTGGCAAGCGGGATTTGCTTGTTATTGTAAAAATCCACAGCAGTTTGATAGTGGTTTTTTGTCGTTTTTTGCTTCGCTCTTTCTTTTGTTTTCATTTTGTTGCTTTATATAGTATTTTTAATTTGATCAATAACATGCTGCCAGTCATTGTCACTCGTTTGATGGTGTAGTGTGAAGCCCTTGTACCAGGGAGAGTTGTGTTTTTTCCGAGTCCATCGCCATTCCCCAGGAAACGGCACAATCACTTCGCCGTATTTCTCAAGGCTTCCGTACAAGTGCATATTTGTGTTGCTGACCCCAATGTATCGGTTAATTTTACTTAACAAGCGCAGCATCAGATTTAAATCATTGTTTAGCGAAGATGCGTCTACAATATTGGCTTGGCACGTCTTGTGTAAATAATCAATTTCTTCTTCCCGCGGGTTTCGTTGCAAAACCACAAGATTGCCGGTAAATTTAGCTAAGGCATCACATAATGCAGATAAAGGTATTTCCTTTCTCAGGTATTTTGCATTTTTTCCGGTCAGGCTTGGCAATTCTTCGCTAGTGCCTGCTCTCCATGTGATACCGATGGTTTTCGTTTGTGATGCGAGTCGGGATATTCGGTTTAGTATTTCATGTGATAAGCTGTTATCCACTAGGAGTTTTACCGGGGGAACAGTCGACACATCATTAATGTCCAGAATATAGGGCAAGTCCATTGCAGCAATACAATAGTCAAACTTGGTTGTTGCTGGCCGGTTTGTGTGGACGCGGTTTATGTAAGTCAGTTGCTTAAGGATTGGCACCAGTTTTGGGTTGCCAATATATTCCACTTGAGCCCCTTGCTTTACAAGTAGGGGGATAAAGCGCAAAAATATCAGTTCATCACCCATCCCCTCTTCACCGTGAACAAGCAAGGTTTTATTTTTTAAGTCTGTGGTTTTGGGTGTGTCAGAAAATATTTTCGGTCTTTTGTATAGGTGTTTCCAGGCCGTACTGAATTCACCCTCGCCAAGATAAATCAACGAGAGATTATACTGGGCACGGGATATTTCGGCTGATTTGCTATTGCCTCGTCGGATAACGTCAAGGTAATACCTTTTGGCTGAGTTGAAATCCCCAATATCCTGCAAAGTGGATGCGAGGTTCAAGCGCGCTTTTTCGTGATTGCTGCTGTCTGTGTCGTCTATTTTCAGTGCCTGTTCAAAACTCACGATGGCATCTTTTGGCTGATTCAGTGCTTTCTCGATCAAGCCTATATTGTTCCATAAACCACTGTCATTGACAGTGTCAGCATTTTTTTTCAAGCTTTGAAGATAAATTACGGCTTTGTCTTTGGCGTTCAGCTTTATATGCAGTCTGGCCAAGGCCAGTAGCACATTGGGGTTGTTTTTTTCTAATTTGTTGAGATTCAAATAAGCCGCAATGGCTTCGGTGTACTGATGATTTTTTTCAAGCACGCCGGCAAGTTGCTGCCATGCTGTTATGTTATTAGGTGTTAGAGCGCATATCTTGTTATAAAGCTTTATCGCTGCCGCGTATTGCCCCGTGTTTTCATGGCTTGCGGCCAGAGCAAACATTATGTCCGGATTGTTGTTGGCTAAGCTGTTTGCCAGGTTTAGAAAATGGGTGGAGGCTTTGTAGTTTTGCATTTGATAGGCGATAACACCGCGAAGATGCAGGGCGTTGGTATGATTGGCTTGTTGTTCCAGTATTTGCTGGCAAATGGCATCTGCTTCTTTCATGTTTCCATTGGCAAAAAGCCTTGCTGCTGTTTCTATTTGTAGACTTGTGGAGGCCATAAAAAAACATTAAGTTGATGAATCGTCAAAGTTTATACAGAGCAGTTTTTGTGCCGAGGGGCTTTGCTGCCCCTCTTGGTGGTCTTCACCGATTACCTGGGGTACTCTCTGGCGAGCGATAGTGATGTTAGAAACACGTTCAAAATTACAGATAAACGCCGCTTTTTATTTTCCCCGTCCATGCTCCCCTTTGGGAGACAGGCTAAAGTCCGTTTAAAATCGTGCCATGCGATTTTATCGATTGTTTTTGCCTTGCCCCTCACCAGGAAAGCACCAGGAAAATATTCAGCGCTGCCCGCATGTTGCGTTCGCTATTATTGTTGGTTGCTTGGGCTGTGTCGGGGACTGTGATCGATAATTTGTGCTGAAATTGTAAGATTATGCTTTATATTTGTTTTTTAGGTGAAATAAAGGCATAAATAAGTGTCGATATTTTGACATTAATGAAACTTCGTGCTTTACTTAGCCACAAGGGGATGCTAGCAACAAAGCCGTCGAGTCAGCACAGACTGAATGATCCGGTTGTTGCAAATGCTGGTTGAAAACGGTTGTCGTAACTCGCTATCACGAATAACCGAAAACAGGAATGCGGTAACTACAATCAGGTAGATAACTACGTTGGCCTATTTTACGTTTAGTGGAAATGGTTACAGAATTTATCAATATGACACTATATTTAGTGAGGGAGTCTCATGTCTAACCCATCAACGATTCTTATTATTGAAGAAGATAGTCAGAAACGTCAGATTTACAAAAGTGTACTCGAATTTGTTGAGCAGGACGGCAGGATAACGGATTGTCGTCACTGGAAAGAAACACTTACTCAATCCAATACCATTAGCGCCATTATCCTCGGTGATTGCGGAACAGATGAGGTGCTGTTGAAAGTGTTTAACGGCGTAAAAGAAATTAATAGTGCGCTCCCCATTATTCGATTGGTTGATAAAGTCAATAAAATCTCCAAAAATCAGAGCGAGATAGAGGCATCTATTCAGTCAAATGCCTTTATGACACTGGATTTGCCCCTGAAGTACACGCAGTTAACCGAAGTATTGCATCAGGCAACGGTCTTTTCCGCCAGCAAGGAAAAATCAAGCGAAACGCGTTCAGCCGAATTATTTCGAAGCTTGGTCGGTAATAGTCGCAGTATTCGAGGGGTTCGGGAAATGATGGGGCAGGTTGCTGATTCTGAAGCAACGGTGCTGATTTTGGGCGAGTCAGGCACAGGCAAGGAAGTGGTTGCCAGAAATCTGCATTATAACTCAGCCAGGCGTAACAAGCCTTTTGTGCCGGTAAACTGTGGTGCTATACCGGCTGATCTGCTGGAAAGTGAATTATTCGGTCACGAAAAAGGTGCGTTTACCGGTGCGATCAGTGCTCGTCAAGGTCGATTTGAGTTGGCAGAAGGCGGCACGCTTTTTCTTGATGAAATAGGGGATATGAGTCTGCACATGCAAGTTAAAATGCTGCGGGTTTTGCAGGAACGAACCTATGAACGCGTTGGTAGCAACAAAAGTATGAAGGCCGATGTGCGAATTGTCGCGGCGACGCACCGTAATCTTGAAGAACTGATAAAAGAAGGCAAGTTTCGAGAAGACTTGTTTTACCGCTTGAATGTTTTCCCCATCGAAATGCCGCCATTGTGTGAGCGTCTTGACGATATACCGCTGTTAATTAATGAATTAATTGCCCGAATGGAAGCTGAAAAGCGTGGTTCCGTCCGCATTACGCCGGCGGCCGTGATGGCCTTGTGTCAGTATCGCTGGCCGGGAAATGTGCGAGAGCTGGCGAATCTGATTGAGCGCCTTGTGATAATGTACCCGTATGGGGTGGTTGATACGGTTGATTTGCCGGAAAAATTTCGTCCAAAAGGCAAGGTTGTCATGGCGGATGCCGTAGCAGAAGAAAAGGCGTTTGTTGCAGAGGATTTAGCGGTTAGTAGTATGTTGTTCGATGAGCAGCCTTCCACAGAAGCGGCGAGATTGCCAAGTGAAGGTATTGACCTTAAAGAGCATTTGAGTAATTTGGAGTTTAATTTAATCAAGCAAGCGCTGGATGATGCTGGTGGCGTGGTTGCCCATGCCGCGAAAAGATTAAAAATGCGTCGTACGACCTTGGTCGAAAAACTGCGAAAATATGGCTTGCAACGCCAGTCAGAATCGCCAAGTCTTTGACGGTTGGTAAATTAGCCTCTTTATCCATTTGATTTAATTATATTTTGCTCGGCATAGTTATTGCTCTGTCTTCTGGACATGTTCCAGGAGATAGCGCAATAAGAGTAAGTGATGCTGAAAGCAGAAGACCCTGAATCAAGTTTCGATACCTTTCAACCCGGTAAAACAAATGCCAGCGATGGCAGAGATTCACTGGCGAGTGCATTTAACGAATTTAATTTGCACGCGGAGATGTTGTCAGCAAGCCATCAGGTATTAATTGATTCGCTTACCCGGCAGGTTGAGCAGTTAAGTCAGGAGCTGGCTGAAGAACGGGCCAAGCAAAAAGCACTTTCAACTTCCTCGCCTTCACACCCATCGAATACCACTCCAAACGACAGTCGTTTGTCTCATTTACTCTCTGCTTTGCCTGCTGGTGTACTGGTGCTGGACAGTCGGGGTTGTGTGCAAGAAGCCAATCCAGCCGCAATCGAATTACTCGGAAAACCTTTTGACGGCAAGTTGGTGGGAGAATCCTGGCTGGATATTATTGAACGCACGATTGAGCCAAGTTTGTATAGTGGACAAGAGTCTCGTTTAAAAGATGGTCGTACGGTGAGTATGTCAACTTGCCCGCTAGGTAATGAGCCTGGGCAAATTATTATTCTTATGGATGTGACAGAAACGCGTTTTTTACAACAGTCTTTGGAGCGACATCAACGCTTGTCTGCTATGGGGGAAATGAGCGCCAAGGTTGCCCATCAAATTCGTACACCACTTGCATCAACACTGCTTTATATCTCCAATCTTAATAAAGGGCGTTTATCCGAAGCTGATCGCGAAAAGTTCATGTCCAAGGCATTGTCCCGGTTACAGCACATGGAAAATGTGGTGGAGGATATGTTGTCCTTTAGTCGGGTAGGCGAAATAGGGCAGGACATTGTTGCACTAACTGATTTAACCGAAGAGCTGAAAATTGCAATGGAAACCCATCTGGATGCCTCATCCTGCCAGCTATTGATTGAGAGCATGCCTGACAATATTGCAATTTGTGCAAATCGCGATGCCTTGCTTGGTGTACTGCAAAACATGATATCCAACGCCATTCAAGTTACCGGACAGGGTGGTATTTTTCGACTTGCGGTTAAAGCGGTGGATCAGCATCACGGTATTCCTTCGGTGGATATCAAATTGACGGATAACGGGCCCGGTATCGAAAAAAATATTGTAACAAAAATATTTGAACCGTTTTTTACCACACGATCACAGGGAACTGGTTTGGGATTATCGGTGGCAAAAGCCGTAGTTGAAAATCATGGTGGCAGTATATGGGTGGAAGCGACAGGTAATGAGGGGACAACTTTTGTTATGCGTTTGCCGATGGTGAAAAGCAATGATTTAAATGGGATTAACCCCTCGTAATAATTGAGATGATTCTCAGTACCTAAAGGTAGTAAGGAAAAAGCAATGACAAATTCCAGCATTATGATTGTTGAAGATGATAACGATTTAAGAGAAGCCTTGGCTGATACATTGAAACTGGCAGGTTATCACGTACTTGAAGCGGAAAACGGTAATAATGCGTTAAACATTCTGGCCCATGAGCATGTCAATATGGTGGTCAGCGATGTGCAAATGGAAGGCATGGATGGTCATATGTTGCTTAAGCGACTGAAACAGGAGTATCCCGACGTACCTGTTATGTTAATGACAGCTTATGGCACCATACAAAAAGCGGTCGATGCTATGCAAAATGGCGCATGTGATTATTTAGTAAAGCCATTTGAGGCTGAAGTGCTGATTAATATGGTCAGCCATTATGTGGCGCCGGAAGATGAAAACCTTGAAATGATTGCAGAGGATCCATCGACAAAAGACGTACTTAAATTGTCTCAACGTGTTGCAGACAGTGATGCCACTGTACTTATTAATGGAGAGAGTGGAACAGGTAAGGAAGTTTTTGCTCATGTGATTCATAAAAACTCTGCCCGAAGTCAAGGGCCCTTTATCGCCATAAATTGCGCAGCTATTCCGGAAAATATGCTGGAAGCCATGTTGTTTGGTTATGAAAAAGGCGCGTTTACCGGCGCTTATAAATCAGCACCGGGAAAGTTCGAGCTGGCAGATGGTGGAACCCTCCTGCTTGATGAAATTTCTGAAATGGACTTGCTGTTACAGGCAAAACTATTACGCGTATTGCAGGAAAAAGAAGTTGAACGTCTTGGTGGAAACAAGGTTATTCCCCTGAATATTCGCGTTGTAGCAACCACCAACCGAAATATGAAAGAAGAAGTGGCAGCCGGACGCTTTCGCGAAGACCTGTATTACCGCCTGAACGTATTTCCTATTACCTTGCCGGCCTTGCGAGACAGAAAAGGGGATGTAATTCCATTGACCGAGTTTCTCATTCGGCGGCATATGGACGGAACTGGAAAGCCAGCTCCCGTCTTGGATGAAAGTGCAAAGAAAACGCTGATCGCCTACAACTGGCCTGGCAATGTTCGCGAGCTGGATAATGTCACCCAACGCGCACTAATATTGCAAGTAGACGGTGTTATTAGTAAAGAACATATCATGTTTGAAAGCGAGCTGCTTTCAACCCAGGAGCAACCGACTGCTGACTCAAATATGACAGATATATCACATTCTGCCAACCTCGCAACGTCAGACTTGTTAGGTGATAATTTAAAAAACCAGGAATTTAAATTAATTCTTGATGCATTAACCCATTCAAATGGCAGCCGAAAAAATGCGGCGGAAAAATTGGGCATTAGTCAACGAACATTGCGGTATAAGTTGGCAAAAATGCGTGAAATTGGCATGGAAGTGCCAGCGGCATACGGAAATTAGTCGGGGAAAGGCAAGATGAACAACGTGAATATGAACAAAGCTTTATTGGAAATGCAGCGCATGGCCGCGCAGGCAAAAATGCAACCGAGCCAACTGAGCAAAATGGCGGAAAAAGAAGGTTCTCCACAAAATTTTTCAGAGCTGCTCAAAACGGCTGTGGACAGTGTGAATGAGGCAAGAAAAGCGTCTGGTAAATTAAAAAAGGCCTACGAGCTGGGTGACCCCAACGTGGATCTGCCACAAGTGATGATGGCTGGACAAAAAGCCGGGGTAGCATTTAAAGCAATGCTGGAAGTGAGAACGCAATTGCTGAAAGCCTATAAAGATGTCATGAGCATGTCGGTTTAAAGTATTTTAAGGTAGGGTAAAAAATGGCAGTTGCTAGTGCAAATATTGAAAATCCATCAGGGCAGAATTTGCCGGCAGCTGAGCCTGCTGCTCCCGGAACAATGCCAGCACCTGTTGACGGCAACCGGGAACTGGAAAACATTGAAGACGATCAAGGCAATGTAATCAGCAAGAAGTTTAAAAGCTTGTCTCGTTTGAGGCAAATGCAGCTGGTTATGTCAATGGCTGCGGTTATTGCATTGATTGTTGTTATTTTTATGTGGTCTTCGGATCCAAATTATAAACTCCTGTATGGCAATTTGACTGCGGAATCCGCCGGTGAAATTGTTGAAGTTTTAAAGCAGGAGAATATTAAGTATTCGCTTGATAAAGATACGGGTGAAATACTCGTACCTTCTTCTATCTTACATAAGACCCGCTTAAAACTTGCTGCGCAGGGCTTGCCAAAAAGTGATATGGCCGGTTTTGATATGCTGGAAAAAGGCTCTAATTTTGGTACCAGTCAGTTTATGGAGAAGGCCCGCTACCATCATGCACTGGAAGGCGAGTTGTCACGTTCAATTACCGAAATTGATGCCGTTGAATCATCCCGTGTACATTTGGCCATTCCAAAGCAGTCTGTTTTTGTCAGGGACAGAAAAGAACCGAGCGCATCTGTGCTTGTTGTGCTCAAACCTGGTCGCGCACTTGATGAAAGCCAGGTTATGGCAATTGTGCACTTGGTCTCATCCAGTATTCCTGACCTCTCGCCGGAAAAAGTCACCGTAGTCGACAGAAATGGAAAGCTGCTGAGTAAAAAAGAACTCAGTGGTGAAATGGCCCTGTCATCCGCTCAATTCGATTACACGCGAAAACTGGAAGAAAGTTATATTGCCAGAATTGAGCGAATACTGATTCCCATTGTGGGATACGATGGAGTGAGAGCACAAGTTGGAACCGAAATTGATTTTACCGTAGTTGAACGAACACAAGAATCTTTTAATCCCGATCTTCCCGCATTGCGTAGTGAGCATACGGTGAGTGAAGAAACATCTTCCGGTGGTCCATCGGGAATTCCAGGTGCGTTAACCAACCAGCCACCTGGTCCGGCGACGGCGCCTGAAACAAACCCAGGTGCTGGTGACGGGGCCGGATCAGCGGGACCAAGCCGAAAGCACAAGCAGGAAACATTTAATTATGAACTCGACAAGACAGTCAGCCATAGTAAACAAGCCCCAGGTATTCTAAAACGTTTAACGATTGCGGTTTTGCTGGATGACCGAATTAGTTACGAAGAAGACGGCACCTTAATCAGAACCCCGCTTGCACCTGAAGAAATTGTCAATATCACCAGCTTGGTAAAAGACGCTGTGGGCTTTGATGCGGCACGTGGCGACAGGATTAACGTGATCAACACACCTTTTCATTCCTCGCAAATTGCACCACCTCCGCCTAAGGGGCCCATTTGGGAAGAAACCTGGTTTATTGATATTGCCAAACAGGCCGTCGGTGCTTTGTTGATACTGCTCTTTATTGTTATTGCCATGCGGCCGGTAATCAAGGAATTGACCTATAAAGAAGAAGTTGTTGAAGAGGTTATTGAAGAGGAAGAAGATGAAGAAGAGGTATTGGAAGAGAAAGTAGACAAGTCCGGTGGTTTGAGTGAGCAACAATGGCAAGAGCTGGGCATCAGTTATGAAGAATATGAAAAAATGCTGGCCACTTTGCAGGAGATTTCGGCTGAAGATCCACGCATGGTCGCACAGGTAATCAAGACCTGGGTAATGCTTGACGAAGAAACATAACGACTGAATCTGATTAAACGCAGCATGATGCAATACAACAACACGCACAGGAAAATACAGTGGTAGATGAAATTAATGATGCAGCGGCAAATGCGCTGGAAGAGAGCTCTGGCGAGCTTACGGGTGTAGAGCGCTCTGCCATTTTGTTATTGACCCTGGGGGAGGAAGAGGCTGCAAATGTCATGCAATTGATGGAGCCAAAAGAAGTTCAAAAAATTGGTATTGCAATGGCCGGTTTGAGCAGTGTGACGAAAATGCAAGTGACAACCGTGGTGAAAGAGTTTTATGAAATAGTCAAAAATGCAACCTCACTTGGTCTTGATACGGATCAGTATATTCGCAATGTACTGGTGAAAGCACTTGGCGAAGATCGTGCAAGTGGATTGATTGACCGCATTCTTATTGGTGGTCATATTAAAGGGCTTGAAGCCTTTAAATGGATGGATCCTCGTTCCATTGCAGATGTGATTCGCAATGAGCATCCGCAAATTATTGCCATTGTGTTGTCTTTTCTCGAGCATGATCAGGCTGCGGAAACATTAATTCAATTTCCAGAGCCTGTACGAATTGATGTTATGTTGCGTATTGCAACACTGGATGGTATCCAACCATCTGCTTTGCAGGAACTCAACGAAATAATGGAAAAACAATTCTCAGGAAATTCAAACGTGAAATCGTCTTCAGTTGGTGGTGTGAAAACCGCAGCAAATATACTTAATTTGATAGACAGTGCCATTGAATCTGACATTATTGATGGTGTGAAAGATGTTGATGGCGAGTTGGCCGACACGATTCAGGAGCTTATGTTTGTCTTTGAAAATCTTATAGAGGTTGATGACAGGGGTATTCAGTCTTTGTTGAAAGAAGTGTCCAGCGAAGATCTTGTGCTTGCCCTAAAAGGTGCTGACGATGACATTAAACAGAAAATATTTAACAATATGTCGAAACGTGCTGCCGATATATTGATGGATGACCTGGAATCAAAAGGCCCTGTCAGGCTTAGTGATGTGGAAGCCGCACAGAAATCCATTGTTGCTGTGGCGAGAAAACTGGCTGATAGCGGTGAAATTATATTAGCCGGTGGTGGAGAAGATTTTGTCTAGGGATGTTGTTCCTAAAGAGGAAGGTGAAAATTTTTCACTGTGGGATTTACCTATCGTCGGTGAAGGTGATACACCCACCGTGGTACCTGTCGCTGAAAACCTGATGCCCACAGCAGAATCCATTCAGGAAATTCAAGAGCAGGCATACCAGGAGGCTTACGACAAAGCCTATAAAAAAGCGGAAGAAGAAGGGCTGGCACAAGGCCTTAAGGCTGGTCACGAACAGGGTTTTGCTGAAGGAAAAAAAGAAGGGTTCGAGCAAGGCTTGGCCGAAGGTCAGACGCTTGTAAACACAAAATCAGAACAATTGTCTCAAATACTGTCCACCTTAGACACGCCCCTGGAGCAACTGGACAAAGAAGTTGAAGATGAATTGATGTTTCTGGTGATGGTCATTGCCCGTCATGTGATTCGACGAGAAGTAAAACAGGATCCGTCACATGTTATTGCTGCTGTCAGACAGGCTGTTGCCTTGTTGCCGGTATCAGCTCGAAATATCAAGGTTCAATTGAATCCGGAAGATGCCGCCTTGGTGAGAGAGACCTTATCAGTTGATGAGGAGCATGGGCAACGATGGCGAATAATTGAAGACCCAATGTTGTCACGCGGTGGTTGCAATGTTGAAACCGATTACTCCCGAATTGATGCGACAGTGGAAGCAAGAATCAATATGATTGTCTCTCAGGTGTTGGGTGGTGAAAGAGAGTCGGACAATGATTCAGTTGCCTGAAAGCAAACGTGGCAGCATTTGGAAGGCCCGTTTAAGCAAATATCACCCACGCATTGAAGCCTCACAAACCGTTTGTGTTGAAGGAAAATTAACGCGAATGGTGGGTTTGACCATGGAAGCAATGGGCTGTCAGGCCCCGGTTGGTGCTCGATGCAATATTATCGACCCTGAAGGCAGCCAAGTTGAAGCCGAGGTCGTTGGCTTTAATGGTGAAAAGCTTTTCCTGATGCCAACCGGTGAGATTCACGGCATTGTGCCAAACTCCCGGGTAATACCAACCCCCAATGTTTATCAAGCGCCGGTTGGCCTGGGATTGCTTGGTCGGGTAATCGACGGTGCCGGTGAGCCATTAGACGGAAAGGGGCCATTGCAAACTGAAAAAACCGTCTCCATTCATGGCAGAACAATTAACCCGCTGTGCCGTGACCCGATTAGCAAGCCCCTGGATGTGGGCGTGCGGGCGATTAACGCCTTGCTGACAGTTGGGCGGGGGCAGCGCATGGGATTGTTTGCTGGCAGTGGCGTCGGCAAAAGTGTGTTGCTCGGTATGATGACCCGATTTACCGAGGCTGATGTTATTGTGGTCGGATTGATTGGCGAACGAGGTAGAGAAGTTAAAGAATTCATTCAGAATATATTAGGCGAAGAAGGCATGGTACGGGCGGTTGTTGTGGCGGCGCCGGCGGACAGTACCCCTGTTTTGCGTTTACAAGGCGCGTCCCTGGCCACCTCCATAGCAGAGTATTTTCGTGATGAAGGCAAAAACGTTTTATTGTTAATGGATTCATTAACACGATACGCGCAGGCTCAAAGGGAAGTGGCACTTGCCATTGGCGAGCCACCAGCGACGCGGGGATATCCACCGTCGGTTTTTGCAAAACTGCCGCAGTTGGTTGAACGTGCAGGCAATGGGGATGTGGGCGGTGGATCCATTACCGCATTTTACACGGTATTGACAGAAGGCGACGATCAGCAGGATCCCATTGCGGATTCAGCTCGGGCAATATTGGATGGGCATATCGTGTTGTCTCGGCAAATTGCAGAATCAGGCCGATATCCTGCCATAGATGTTGAGGCCTCAATCAGTCGTGTAATGACCGAAATTGTTGAAGAGGCGCATTTACAAATGACACAACGCTTTAAGCAAATTTATTCCACCTATCAGCAGTCTCATGATTTGATCAGTGTCGGTGCTTATACGCAGGGGTCAGATCCCAAGATTGATGAATCGATTGCCATGCAACCTGCATTGAATGGTTTTTTGTCTCAGGCTATTAACGAGGCGGTTTCCTATGAGCAGAGTCTGGAAGCACTTGTCAGTATTATGGGGCAAGAACCAACGGCGATATCGGGATTGAATAACCAACAAAACCCAGATCAAGACAGTGTTTTAGCCAATACAAAAACTGGTGTCAGTGGCGATAGTAGCGGTGAAGCCGGGGTTGCTGAGCAATGAAAAAACAATCCAAACGATTACAGCCTGTAGTTGATTTCAACCAACGTAAAGAAGAAGATGCTGCCAAGGCGCTCGCAGTTGCTTCGCGAAATGTGTTAGAGCAAAAGCAACGGCTGAGCGAGTTCGAGAGTTACCGTGGAGAATATGGCCAACAGCTTTCGCAGGTAGGTGGGGCGGGTTTGAGTGCATCCAAAATGCGGGACTTTCAAGCTTTTATCTCAAAACTTAATCATGTGCTAGAGCAACAAAAAGTGGCAATTGAAAACGCTGAAAAGGAATATGAACTCAAGAAGCGGCAATGGTTAGCCGCTCGCAACAAGCTTAAAGCCATAAGCAAGGTTCAACGAAAGCACATTTTGCAAGAGAATAGTACGGAAGAAAAGCGTATGCAAAAAGAGCAGGATGATCGGAATTCAAGAAAGATAAGGAGTTGATTTTTATATTCGTTTCCAGGATATTTTGCGACCTTTTTGGTCCCTCCCGCGCTTTGGTTTTGTCTGATTTTTACTTTTCACTTAGTCGTTGGCATCGGCATTGCTCTATGTTGTTTGTTGTGTCTGAATCCATGTGATTTGGATTGTCAATTTAACACCAGGGAAATGCGCTCAATGATTGAATCCGCCGCACAAATATTATTGTCTGTTAGTAACGCCAACAAGAATAATGCAGACAAGTCAGCTATGTTTCGCCGAAATGATCGAACGCCAGTTTCGTCTTTTGGTGAGGTTTACGATAAATCAACGGCTCAATCTGAAAATAGGCAGTCACTGAATGCGAGAGAAAATGCTTCCAGCGATCAAACCTCAGAAAATAACACTCCTACAGTCGCTAACAGTAATCGACGTGAAGGAAAACCCAAAGCCGAATCGGAAAAAGCCGGTGGTGGGCAGTCAACGGAAAATGATTTGGATAAAACCAATTCAGCTCAGGCAGGTGTAAAAGAAAACCCAGTTGGTGAAAATGAGAATGATAACACCGCCGTTATTGATGCGTCGCCAGCTAATACAGAGCCTGGGGTCGCCGATGAAGAATATGGCACTGGACTTGAAAATGCTGCCTTATTAACTCCGCTCTTAGAAGAGACGGAGGCTGTTGCTGAACAGGTAGTGTCGGCGAATATTAATGACAGTGAGAATATAACGTTAGCTAAGCAAACATCAGGGCAGCTTGCTTTGGCGATAGTTTCTGAATTGCAAGCATCAAAGGAAAAACTGACAACCCTTGATGGCATTGAAAAAGCCTCCAGATCAAAAGTGCTATCCGACATTGAAAAGGTATTATTGGCAAGCGCAGAAAAAGGCAAACAAACAAGCACTGAAAAAGTAGCCATAGCGCAACAATCATTGACAGAGGAAAGTCTGACAGCATCAGAAAAAACCGTAAAACCGGAAATACCCGTAAACTTGAATGCCGTAAAGGCCTTGGGTGAAAAGCTCAGTAGCAGGGATATTAATTCGGTTGTGCTGGGAACAGATTCAAGGCCGGTAGTCGACGGTGAAGAAGTGGCGAGTGCTTTGCAAAAGCCAACAGATGTGCTGTTGGAAAAAATGCTTCAGCGTTTGGACTTAAGTAAATTGAAAGGTGAAGAAAATCAGCTAGCCAAAATCGCTGCTGATAAGTCTTCTATTGCAGAATTTGTCGATCAGATGTCTGCTAAGATCAATAGCGATTCCAGTATTGCTACACTGCTGTCAGCGAGTAATACGTTAAATACTAAATCGGCTGCGGTGGCGTTACCCACGCAATTGGTAATGAACACCCCGATTAATCAGCCTCAGTGGGGCGCGGACCTTAGTAAACGCATTCAGTTTATGATCAATAACGATATCAAAAATGCAGAACTTCGGCTGGATCCTCCCGAGTTAGGGCGTATTAATATTAAGTTGAGTCTGAATCAAGATCAGCTCAATGTAGCCTTTAGCAGCGCTCACAGTAATGTGCGTGAGGTTATCGAAAATACCTTGCCCAGGTTGCGTGAAATGTTACAAGACTCGGGTATCCAGTTGGGTGATGCTAACGTGAACGAAAGGCAAAAAGGGGAAGAGCAGCAGGCATCCAGTGATGCTAATTTGACCGGCCCGGTCTTTCCGGGTTTTGACGATGAAGCAGATGTAGATTCGGATTCCAGGCCGATCATACAACATGCGGTGGATGGTGTGATTGATTATTTTGCTTGAGCTACTCAAGTCCGAGGTTAGTACGTATTTCGCTCGATAATTTGATGGTATGATATAGGCACTTGATACATTGGAGAGATGTGGTGTCTTTGTTAACAGTGCATGTGAATTCTGGTTTTGCCCGCCAAATTGCAAGCCTAAGTCTTGTCTTTTCGTTTTTTATTTTTTTTCCGGCAAAGCTCATCAGTGATGAAATTTCATTATCAGGCCTTGGCTTGACGACTGAAAAGGAAGAAAAAGAAGCCCCAATTGACTGGAGTAAGCCGGTTGTATCGCGTGGCTTTGGGCTGGATGAGTCCTTAATCACCGCCAACGCGGAGACTGTTGCCCAATACAAATCCGGCCAGGTTTTTTACTTTTTTGGTGAATATAAAAAGGCCGCAGACAAATGGCTGCCCTTGCTCGAGCAGCAGTTTGCACAAGCTCAGGCAAGTATGGGGTGGTTGTATCAGGCTGGCTTGGGTGTAGACAAAGATGAAGCAAAGGCCTTTGTTTTGTACAAAAAAGCGGCTGAACAAAATAATGCGGTTGCCCAGAATAATCTGGGTGTCATGTATGAAAACGGCATCGCAGTCGAGCCTGATTTTAAAAAAGCCAGGTACTGGTATAAGCTCTCCGCTGAACAAGGCTATCGCTTTGGGCAATATAACTATGCCAACAGTCTATTGATGGAAAAATCAAGCGATAAAATGCTCAGGCAAAAACAGCTCTCCCAGGCTAAATTGTTTTTGCAACGATCAGCTGATCAAGGTGTGAAACAGGCCGAAGACAAACTCAAGTCCTTAGCCAAGCTATCAGGCAATACATAATATGGGTGATGAAATATGCAATTGTCACTTTTCTGATCATGACTACGGTCAATACTATCGCCGGCTTAAAGAGGAGACGAAACAGCTGGGGTTACTATTTGCTGAAAACAAACTCTCATCATTGTCCAATTATTGTGGTCTTGAGCAGGAAGCCTGGATCCTAGATGCGTGCAATTTTCCTGTGCCGGAAAATCGGTTTTTACTTGAATCGCTTAATCATGAATTACTGAGTCCTGAGTTGGCGCAGTTTAATATTGAACTCAATGTCACTCCCCAGTTACTTGCAAAAAACGGTTTGTCAAAAATGCAAACCGAGCTGGAATCTCTTTGGCAAATGTGTGAGTCAGTCCTTCAACGTAAGCAGCTTCATATGGAGATGATTGGTATATTGCCGACGGTAAGGGATGAGGAATTGGTTGTTGCTAATATGTCAGCGATGAACCGCTATCGATCGTTGAATGAACAAGTGTTGAATTCCCGTGACGGTCAGCCTTTGTCTCTGGATATCGTGGGTGTCGAGCATTTACAAAGCAAACATGCTGACGTTATGCTGGAGTCAGCTGCCACATCTTTGCAGTTGCATCGACAAATCAATGCCCGCTCAAGTGCCCGATATTATAACGCGGCCATCATTGTGTCGGCTATTACTGTGGCTGTTGGCGCTAATTCACCGTATCTTTTTGCGAAAAAATTGTGGGAAGAAACACGCATTCCATTGTTTGAACAAGCCGTTGAAGTTGGTGGATATGGCCATGCCAAAAATGGCCCGGTACGGCGAGTATCTTTTGGAACAGGGTATGCCAAGCAAACAATATTTGAATGTTTTGAGGAAAATCTCGCTCATTTCCCGGTTTTATTGCCGGTTAAACTGACTGATGCGGATAGGCGTTTTCCGTATTTGAGAATGCACAACGGTACGATATGGCGCTGGAATAGACCTATTGTTGGCTTTGATACAGATGGAACCCCTCATTTGCGTATTGAGCATCGTGTGATTTCAGCTGGCCCAACGATAGTAGATGAAATGGCAAATGCGGCCTTTTTTTATGGCTTGCAAGAATATTTTGCAATACACTCCATCGCTGCAGAAAAACTATTATCTTTTTCCGAGGCAAAAAATAATTTTTACAATGCAGCCCGGCATGGTATGGAAACAAAAATACGCTGGCCAGACCTGGAAAATAAAAAAGTTGATAAAACGTCGATTAGTACACTGATTAGTTCTTCGCTTTTATCTTTTGCCGCTCAAGGTTTACGGGTGCTTGATATAGATAAGCATGATATTGAGATGTATTTAGGTATTATTGGTGCGAGAGTCGAGTCGGGACAAACAGGTGCTGTTTGGCAGAAAAAATATGTAGAAAATAACCAGAGTGATATGCAGAAATTAACCCAAGCTTATCGTGAAAACAGGCTCACTGCCAAGCCTGTTCATACGTGGGCGATATAAACGCTTTTTTTAAAGCGTGATCTGAATGCTTTTTTCTCACACATATCAGGAAGAATACGCACATCATATGACATTAGAGTTACATACATTTGATTATTTGCCTCCCGGATTTCTCGATTGTTCGGCAAAAAATCTACATCACGTTATTCCCGGCCCGTCGTTAATTCATTTACAAGGAAAAAAACAAACACCTTTGTTTGTGTCAATATTGCAGCATGGTAATGAAACTGTTGGCTTGTACGCCATTCAACAATTATTGAAGGCGTATAAGGAAAGTGGATTACCTCGCAGTATCAGTATTTTTGTGGGTAATGTTGAGGCTGCCAGAGAAGGTGTCAGGCGTTTAGATTGGCAGCCTGATTACAACAGACTGTGGTTGGAGGAAGGTCAGCCGATAGAGTACCCCGAAGCGCGCATTATGCAAAAAGTCATCGCAATTATGCAGGAAAAAAAACCATTTGCCAGTATTGATCTTCACAGCAATACAGGTTTGAATCCGCATTATGCTTGCATCAACAAATGTGATAATCGGTTTTATCATCTGGCGATACTTTTTTCAAAAACCGTTGTTTATTTTATTCGTCCTGCCGGTGTTCAGTCGATCGCATTCGCGAAGCTCTGTCCTTCAGTGACGCTTGAGTGTGGGCATTTGGGGGATCAGGCGGGAATAACACATGCGTTTGAATTTATTGACGCATGCATTCAACTTGCTGATATTCCCGCTACTGCAATAAAGCCGGAAGATATGGACTTGTTTCATACTGTCGCAACGGTAAAAGTCCCGAAAGAATTCAGTTTTAGTTTTTCTGATAGTGTGGAAGACATTTATTTTAACCCGGATCTGGAAAAATATAATTTTAAAGAGGTGGCGGTTAATGCCCCTTTTGCGATTACCCACCCGGATAAAAATGCCCGTCTTGAGGTATTAAATGAAGCAGGGGAGGACGTGTTTGATGAATTCTTTAGTTGGGAAAATAACGAAATACGCATTCGCAAGCGCATAATGCCCTCAATGATTACCCTGGATAAGCGTATAATCAGACAGGATTGCTTGTGTTATTTAATGCAGCGTATTGCATTTAGTTAGTCTGGTAACTTTGTCTATTCAGTAATACCTTGTATTTTATGCGCTTTTCCTGATATTTGTGTTTTTTTAATGGTTGCCCTTAATCTGCCCCTGGTTTTTTTTGCAAACAAAGGCTTGACTTCGATTTTAAATATAAGTATATTATTATTTACTAATATTAAGAGGGGCAGGTATATGCTGTTTATTCAAGATGTTAACAGTGCCGAGCCCCGGGTTGATTTTTGTTACTCAATGCCCATGCATATGCACCTGTGTATATGCACTGGCCAGGTGTAATTATGGTGACTAAAATTCTTGCCAGTAATGCTATTGATAAAGCAGATACAATGTTATGCATTAATTTACAAATGCTCAAGACCAGTCATGTGGTGATGAAGCTGTATGAAGATGCCTACCGGGATTTCGGTATTAAGGCAACCCAATTGCCGGTATTAAATATCATTGCCCAATCCGGTTTGATTACAATCAAGGAGATTGCAGAAATTACGGCTTCGGAGCGCAGCGTGCTAAGCCGAAAATTACATGTGATGGAGAAAAATGGCTGGATAAATTCAGAATACATTTATGACACTCGCGAAAAAGCATTTGCTTTGTCGGATGCAGGCAAGCAACTTGTGAGAGATATTATGCCGGTTCGAATGAATGTGCAAAATAAATTGATGGCTAAGTTGAGTGAACAGGAACAAGAATTATTAATGACTTTATGTGAAAAATTGCAGCGCTTTGCTGTATGAAAAGAGTAGATAGCAGGAGGAAAAAATGAGCGCAATTATTTCGGGAACAGAAGCCAGAGCCTTGATCGAGGAAAAAAATGCCATTCTTGTGGATGTGCGCAATCCACCGGAATTTGCAGCAGGTAGCGTACCTGGTGCGACCAATATGCCGGTGAATGCGATTGCGGAAATGGCTAAGTGCCATGATGAGGATAAACATTTTATTGTATTTTGTTTAAGTGGAGCACGAAGCAATATGGCAAAAATGATTTTAAACAGCATCGGATACAATAATGTAAGCAATGTAGGAACCATGCAAAATTTTGTTAACAGTTAATGTGAAAATGTGATTAGGAGAATATGATGAAAGTGCGTCAATTGTTTGATCAGGATACATGGACATATACATACCTATTGTTTGATGAAAAAACAAAAGAAGCTGCAATTATTGATTCTGTTAAAGAAAAGTTTGAACGGGACTCAAAATATATTGATGAGCTTGGTTTAACGCTTAAATACGCACTTGAGACCCATGTTCATGCTGATCATGTTACTGCCGCTGGTTTGTTTCGCAATAAGTATGGTTGCCAAATTGCGGTGCATGCAGATAGTGGTAATGAATGTGCTGATATCAAGATTCACGAGGGTGATGAGTTTTATCTTGGCTCGGAAGTGATTTCAGCCATACATACTCCGGGGCATACCAGTGGTGATGTGAGCTATAAAATAAAAGGTGCCGTGTTTACAGGTGATGCGTTGTTGATTCGCGCTTGTGGTCGAACCGATTTTCAGCAAGGTAGTTCGAAGAATTTGTATCACTCGATCACGAAGAAATTGTTTGGCCTGGATGATAATACCATTGTTTATCCGGGACACGATTACAATGGTTTTACCTCGTCTACTATTGGCGAAGAAAAATCCCAAAACCCACGTTTGGCGAACAACAAGCCAGAAGCTGATTTTGTTGCAATAATGGATACATTGGATTTGCCAAAGCCCAAGCGCATTGATGTAGCTGTACCAAGTAATCTTTTGTGCGGTTTGGGGTAATCTACTTTTGAATCAGCTTTTTAGCATGCCTGGCCTGTCGGCTGGGCATATTGCTATTTGCTTTTTTGAGTTTGAAGCGTTGTTCTTTTATCATTTCTTGTGAAGCAAAAACAGGCTGACCTTTTAGGCCGGAGGTTTGATAGTCATGCCATAATACCCGTTTAGCAATATCCTCTTTTATCTCCAAAACGCCAATCAATGCGTAAAAAATCAAGTCGAACAAGCGAGCTAACGAGATTTTGTGGGTTTGTTTGCTGGTTTTAAATAAATAGTCCGATAATGCTAAAAAACGTGTAAAGCCGTCTTCTTTCAAAATAATAGGCAGAGTGTTCGTAAACCGGCCCGAGTTGGCGATCATATCCCAGAATCGGGCAAAGCGACTGAGTCGCTGCATTGTGTGAAAATCAATACTATTATTACTGAGAATATTGTACGGCGCATCGGGATTGTAACGCATTTCAAATTCATCTGTGTGGCGTATTAGCGGAGTGCCACGCAGGCGCTTGAGAATGCCCATTTGAATTTCGTGAGGTTTCAGGGCAATGAGCTGGTTAAAGCTGCATGCAATACTGTCAATGGTTTCGCCGGGCAGGCCCATGATAATATCCGTGTGTAAATGCGCATGGGTTTCTTCGCGTAACCAACGGATATTGTCTTTACTTTTGGTATTGTCTTGTTTTCGACTAATACGAGTTTGTACTGCCGGGTTAAAGGTTTGGATGCCGATTTCAAATTGTAACGATTCTTCCGGGAACCGGGAGAGTACTGCTTTGAGTTTTTCAGGCAAGTGATCTGGAATCAGTTCAAAATGCAAATAGAGATTTTTGTCCTGTTTAGCAAGAAAAAATTCCAGTATTTTTACACTGCTTTGAATTTTTAGGTTAAAAGTGCGATCGATAAATTTAAAATCACGCACACCTCTGTGGTAAAGCGTATCCATTTCAGTCAGAAACAAATCCAGATCAAAGGGCCAGGCCGTTTTATCGAGGGACGAGAGGCAAAACTCACATTTAAAGGGGCAGCCACGGGAAGCTTCAACATAAATGACGCGATTTTTAATATCTTCTTTATTGTAATAGGCGTAAGGCATATTTAGAAGTGCGAGTGGTACAGGGTTTGACTTAATGACTTTTTGATCGATGCTGTTATCGTTTAGTATTTTTTCACAGAGTTCAGCGAATGCCAGGTCGGCTTGCCCGGTGATAACATAATCAGCGAGTGCAACAATTTTTTGCTGTTCATGTTCAAAGCTGACTTCGGGGCCGCCGAGTATGATTTTTATATCGGGTTGAACGGTTTTAAGCAGAGAAACCACCTGTGTAGTTTGTTCGACATTCCATATGTAAACACCAAAGCCAATAATGCACGGCTTATGCGCAAGTAAGTTTTCAACAATATCAATTGGTCGGTTATTAATAATAAATTCCAGCAACAATGTGTCGCTGGACAGTTTGCCCATATTTGCACGAAGGTAGCGTAAACCCAGTGAGCTATGAATATAACGTGCATTGAGCGTGCTGAGTATTATTTTCTTTTTGGCTTTGCTCTTGCTCTTGTTTAAGAGGCTTGCATCGTTGATGTTGTGAGGAATGTTCACGTTAATCGGGCCTGTTTGCAACAAAGACAGCGCGTTTTGGTGCGGGGTAACCTTCTATGGTTAAATTCATGTTATCAGGATTCAAGAAATCGGCGAGTGAATTAAATCTCATCCAGTCTGTTTTGCGCTGTTCGTCGGTGGATGTTTGGTTTATATCAACAACGCGAATATTGTTGAATCCGCTGCGACTCAGCCAATGTTTTAGTGTGGGGATGGATGGCAAAAACCAGACATTTCTCATCATTGCATATCTGTCTCCGGGGACAAAAGCGTGGTGTGCTTCACCGTCAACGATTAGTGTTTCAAGTACCAGTTCACCGCCGGGTTTTAACAATGTTAAAAGGTGATTAAGGTGGTCGAACGGCGATCGCCGGTGGTAAAGTACACCCATGGAAAATACCGTATCGAAAGCTTGCAGGTTCATGGGGACATCTTCAAGTTTAAGGGGCAGCACATAGATGGATTTGTCGTCGCCCATGTATTTTTTTATTGCCTGAAACTGTGCAACAAATAACAGAGAAGGATCAATACCGATGACGAGTTCGGCTTCCTCTCCCAGTATTCGCCAACTGTGATAGCCGTTTCCACAACCGACATCTAAAACAGTTTTGCCTTTTAATGGCGAAAGGTGCGGGATAACGCGTTGCCACTTCCAATCCGAGCGCCATTCGGTGTCAATAAAGAGACTAAACAACTGATAGGGGCCTTTTCGCCAGGGCATAAGTTCACGTAAGCTTTTTTCCAGTTGTTTGACAGTGGCGGGGGGTAAAACTTCAGGCGTTTCGGCGGATACTGTATTTTTGTTTAGGCATGTTTGTTGTGCTTGAATCTCAGGTAAATTGTGGATGGCGTGTTGCCATTTTAGCAAGTTTCCGTTATTTGATTCGTGGAGCAACTCATTGATTTGCTCGGGCAGTATTTGGAGCCATTTTTCAAATTTCACAAAAACAGGACTGCCGAGTTTGGCAAAAAGCGGTTTGTAGTTAATCATGTGAATTTTTCATGCCCTAAGCTTAAGGTTCGTTTTTTATTGCGAGGAACGACGTAAAGTTCAGGCACTGAAACCACAACTCTGCATGTTCGAAACCAGCCGTTTTTAGTCGTGTTAGGTGAGCCTCCTGTGTTTCAGGTATTAGTACATTTTCCAGCGCATTTCGTTTTTGTGCAATTTCAAGGTCGCTATAACCCTGTGCTTTTTTGAAAGCATGATGGATGTCGGTAAACAAGTGGTTTTTAAATGCGTCGTCAAACCGGATTTTTTCAGAAAGGATTAAAATTCCGCCTGGTATCAGGGCATTGTATATTTTTGTCATTAATGCATTGCGCTGCTCAAGCGGAATAAACTGCAATGTAAAATTAAGCACGATGATTGAGGCGGGGTTGAAGTCCACGTTGAGTGCATCGTCACAAACAATCTGGTAATTGATATTAGTGCTCAGAACATCGAGATTTTCAGTGCATTTTTTTACCATGGCGGGTGAATTGTCAATGCCGATAACTTGGCAGTTTTTATCTCCCAGATTCTGAATAATCGCAAGCGTGGAAGCCCCAAGGGAGCACCCCAGGTCGTAACAACAGGCATCTGTTTTGGCATGAGCCTGGGTGAGTATGCCAATCATTTCTACAATATTTTCATAGCCCGGAACCGAGCGCTTTATCATATCGGAAAAGACATGGACCACGGTCTGGTCAAACTGGAATTCCTGGGTGTTTTCTTGATATTGCCGGTAAATGCGGTCAGTTTTGCGTGAGTCAGACATAAAATAACAAAATATTACGATTTAAGGCGGTGATTGTAACCTAATATTCCATCATAAACAGGGTTTGTGCTGTTTTTTTATTCTATTTTGTTGTTTTGCGCAGTAAAAAATCCCGGGTGTGTGAATTAGCTTACACCGTGTTTGTTTGAGCTCTGCTTTAATACGTTACAGAGCTTGAATCATTAGACAAAAACACGTCATTGCTGCTGTTGGTTTGGTATTCAAAGATGACTGTTTTTTTGGGGCAACATAAGGAGATGCAATATGGCTTCACAATACGCAGTTTCATTAACCGATATTCAGGAAGAAACATACCGTGATGATATGTTTTGTGATGATAGTACTTTATTGGATGAAGTAGATTCTGAAGAATTTTCGCTGTCGGCAGATCCAGCCAATGAAGATTTGTGGGATATGCTGGATATTTCAACTGATGATTGGCAGACCGCTCAAGCAGACGGTTTTTTCATCTTTTAGTGACTTATTCAACCTTGTTTGTCTGTGAGCAAAGGTAAATCAGGGCAAATATTTGGTAAATTAACTGATTGCCGGGTTGCGTTTTTTGCGGATTCCAATAAGTGCCACAATGAGAATTGCAACGATTGTCAATGAAATAGGGGTTTGGTTTTCTTTTAAGAAACTGGTTTCTGGCTGATTTGCCGCTACCTGTTTTAGGTTGCTATCCACAACGCTGGGGGAGACTGGTGTGTCGCCATTACCATCAAGTGTGTTTGTTTCAGATTGCGCAGGGAGTTGTGGTGACGAAGTATCTGATGAAAACAGGACTTTGGATGTTTCATTGATTTGCTGTTCAAGTTCCGCAATACGTTCAAGCAGGGCTTTGTTTTTAATGCCGAGCTCATTGATTTGCTTGTTGGCATTTTTGAGCTGCGCTTTTATGGCCGCTAGCGCGTCAGGTTGTGAACGGCTCAATACGTCTGCCATCAGTGGTATTTCATCATTAACGACAGGCAGCTTGTGTTTTTCCTTTGCTGAGTCTGCGGTTATTTTATCTGTGTTTTCTGCATTGTCGGCGATTGTGCGTTTGGGTGTGCTGTGATGATTGGGATTGTTCGCGTATTGCTGGATTAGTTCAAAGGCTTGTGTTTTGCTGATAGCGGTTATTGCATCGATATTGCGTAATTGCAGGTTGCTTCCTGCTTTCAGGTGATTGATATTACCATCCAGGAAAGAGTCCGGGTTTTCATTGTACAGTGCAATCATGACTTGATACATGTGCATTGATTTTTTCGGGCGTATGCGCTGGGCAATACGGGACAAGCTTTCACCAGCATTGACACCGCGATATTCAAATCCACCACCTTCAAGCTTTCTGACTTTGCTCGTCTTATTTGCTGTGGTTATTTTGGGGTCTGTTGTCGCACCCTGTTTTATGGCGTTTGCAGAAACGCTTAGTGGCTTGGGTTCGGTTTGTGCCGCAAATGACTGGCGGTTTCTGGGTAGCGGTTTTGGGGACAGCAAAATATCGTATCCCTTGATAATGCGGCCACTAACAGTGGTAACTTCGAGCAGAAAACTGATTGACAGGTCTTTAATGGCAGATTTGCTTCGGACCTCAATATACAAGTCGCCGTTGTTGTTTTCCTTAACGGTAAAACGAAGGTTTCTGCTCAGTTTGCTTAATTCATAGCCCATAGCCATGTGTTGCTTGGCAGATGCAACGCCTATTTCGATACCGTCCATTTCGTCGATGGTGTAGGCAGGCAATGAAATTTCGCCAAGAAAAGGCTCGGCGAAATAGGAACGAACCTTGATTTCCCCCAGGCTTAAGGCGATTGCTGAGTGACTGATAAGACTGGCAAGCAATATTAGCAGTATGCCAAGACGATGGAAATGGTGGTGTAAACTCATGCGTTGCAACTTACTTCCTTTTAATAAGGGTAATAGCGGCTATTTGTCTGAATTCTTGATCTATTCTGATGCGGACGGCTTTTTTTACTAGCCATACCCTTTGATTATCCCTGATTTATTAGTGGCTTACAATGTATCCTGGAATAAGTTCAGGATCTATTTCATCAATCTGCTCTTTGTTGAGGTAACGCTCAGCATAAGTCAGATAGACTTTTTCCCGGATAAATACTTGAAAAATGTCGGGATCCAGGTGTGATTCCTGGGTCATTTTGCCAAGAATGGTTAATACGGTGGAGAGCTTCATGGGTTTTTTGTAAGGGCGATCTGTGGCTGTCAGGGCTTCAAAAACGTCTGCAATACACATAAGACGGGCTTGCAGAGAAAGCGTGCCGGCCTTTATGCCGTGGGGGTAGCCTTTGCCATCCATGCGTTCGTGGTGGCTGCCTGCAATTTCGGGCACGTTTTTCAAATGCCGTGGAAAAGGCAGCGCTTCCAGCATATTTTGTGTCATGACGATATGGTGATTAATAATTTCCCGCTCTTCGTCATTAAGCGTGCCTTTTTTGATGCACAGGTTCATCAGTTCGTTATCATTGATCAGGGGTTGCAAGTTGCCATGTTGATCTGTCCATTGGTAGTTGGCAATGCGTTTGATTTCATCGGTCAGGGCATCACTCATGAATTCACTGCCAAGGTTGCAGTTTTTCAGAAAATCATGGTCTTTTTTAAGTTGTTGCCTGAAGGCTTCATAAGAAACCTCGGCTTCTTTGATCGTTTCCTCATCCGCACAATCGGCCTTTAGTTCGAGTAAGGCGATTTGCGCATCTTTAATCAGCGTTTCAATGCGTTGGTCAATAATTGCCATGCGATCAAAAATCGTTTCCAGCTTTGTGGCTTTATCAACGACGTGAACAGGCGTGGTAATTTTTCCACAGTCGTGGAGCAATGCCGCAATTTTCAGTTCGTATAAATCCTGTTCTGAAAAACGGGTATTTTTAAACTTGCCTGAAGTTGTGTTGTTAATAGCCAGCGCAGTAGCATTGGCAATTTCCGGTACCCGGCGACAATGGCCGCCGGTGTATGGGGATTTGTCATCGATTGCGGCGGCGATGACTTCAATAAATTTTTCCAGCAGTTCTCTCAGGGCCTCAACCAGCGTAAAATTACTGATTGCAACAGCGGCTTGTGATGCCAGTGAATTTGCCAGTTTTTCATCAGCTTTGGAAAATGCCACCACTTGCTGGCTATTGTCATCAATGCGGTTAATCAGCTGAAGTACGCCAATAATGTGATTTTCGTGATTTTTCATCGGAATCGTTAAAAAGGACGTGGACCGATAGTGGTTTTGGCTGTCGTAGGCTTTAATGCCCTTGAAATCGAACCCTTGGGCATTGTATGCGTCGGGAATATTGACGATTTCATCATTCACGGCGGCGTAAGCGCTAATGTTTTGAAGATTCGGCTTTCCTGCCGCGTCGTGTAACGGAATGGGCGGAAGGGTGATTTCTTGTCCTGTGGTGCCACCCATGGCGAAATGAAGGCTGTCTGTGCGTATGATTTCAAATGCCAGGGTGTCATCTTTCACCAGATACAGGGTACCAGCATCGGCATTGGTAATTTCTTTTGCGCCAACAAGAATGATTTCGAGTAACTTGCTACGGTCTTTTTCGGCTGAAAGTGATGCCCCTATCGTGTTGAGCTTTTCTATTTGTTTCAGTGTGTTAGTAGGCATTGGAATAGCTTTGTAAGATAACATAAGTTTATTTTTTATCGGTAAAGCGGATGGTTAGCTTTAGCGCGGATATTTCACCCGGAAGTCCGATGATCGCGCCGGGATTGTTGTTTAGAGGTGAATTGTCTAATTGATAACTTAGGAGATATCGGCTCTGGACAGCAAGATCGGTGTGAGGGCGGACTTAGCCAAATGGCCGGTTACATTTTGCACTTTGTTAATATTCCAATAATATTTTTCAATAACAATAACTTAACCTTGTTTTCAGCGACTGGGTGAATTATTCGGGGTAGTTTAATGATTTGAAATATGGGCAGTAAATAATCACGGACGGTAAGCTGGTGCCCTCACCTGAAAAAGGGCAAGGAAGCATGCCATATAACAGCGTCTTGTGCCTTGGAGCAAGGCTTTGATATTGCTGTTGGCTATACACTCAGGCTATGCCGATTCTGATGGCCATTTGTTCCATGTGGTTTTGAGGCTGGGGTTATTGCTTGCGGAAACACTAATGAAGCGCGTGTGGAATACTGAGTGTGAAAGGTGGAATAATTGCGTCAAATTCTTCATTATCATCTGAAATCATTTGATAACTGCCACGCATACTGCCGACTGGCAGTTCCATTACGGTGCCGCTGGTGTATTTGTAACTGGCACCGGGTTTTATATAAGGCTGTTCGCCAACAACACCTTCACCACGTACTTCCTGTTCGGAGCCGTCTCCCGAGGTGATTATCCAGTGACGGGATATGAGTCGAGCGGCAATTTCCCCAATATTGCTGATAGTTATGGTGTATGCAAACACATACCTGTCTTGTGCAGGCGAGGACTGGTTTTCAATATAAGTGGTGGTAACTTTGACAGAAATATGATTTTTCATGGGATATTTATAACATATTCAGGCATTGCTTGTTGGCGTTCTTTGTTTTGTGAAAGGCTTTCCCAGTTGCTTTGCGGCAACGCAGGTTGCACCTGACAGGCCAGCGTCAGCGTTGGTAATCACTTTTACAGGAATACACGTCATGAGTTGTTGCATGCGTCCTTTCGCCGTAAAACTGGAAAGAAAAGGTGATTTTTTCAAATATTCCAGATTCTTTTGGGCAATACCGCCAGCAATAAAAAGTCCATTGCTGGGCAGGCAATTTAAGGCCAGGTTGCCACATTGAGCCCCGTAAATACGAAAAAACAGTTCCATGCTTCGCGCGGCTGGTCCATCCGGGTTGACCTTGGCCATTTGAGCAATGGTTTTGGCTTTGTCAGCCTGGGAGAGAATTTTTTCTTTTTCAATAATGGATTGTTCGTCGGCTTGACAAATTTGTGAGAAAAACTGGTAGATATTGAACAAGCCTTCCCCCGAGAGCAAGCGTTCGTAAGAAACATGGGGGTATTTTTGATTAAGAAATTGATAAAGTGCGACCTGAAAATCATTACCCGGTGCAAAATCCACGTGCCCGCCTTCGCTGCTGATTATTTCATAGTCCACGCCATTAAATACCGCAATAGCCTGTCCCAGCCCGGTACCGGCACCGATAAAGGCTCGGGTATTATTTAACGCACCATCCAGCGCTGTTTTACCCGCTTGCAGGGTAAAGAAATCCTTTTTGTCGAGTACGTCAACGCAATGGCCAATGGCCTGAAAATCGTTTATCAATGACAGAAGCGGCAGTTTGAATCTTTGTTTTAATGTTTGGCTGCAAAGTTTCCAGGGCAGGTTCGTAACGTTGGCTAGGCTTGATGAACGAGTATCCTGGCTGTTACGAACAGGGCCTGCAACGGCAAAACAGGCACTGTGGCAGGGTTTGTTGTTTTTTGAATGTGTTTGCAGAAAATCATCGAGCACGGCATCAAAGCTGTGCCACTGGCCACTATTGTATTGTGTTTGTTTTAGTGTGGATAAGACCCCGGCTTTCAGTTGGCTTAACCGTAAGCGGGTTTTGGTTCCACCAATATCCGCTGCAAGTAAAATTGACATGTGAGTATCCGCTTTTTGTTTTTCGTGTTTGTCCGTCAATTAACGGCTGCTTGGTCGGCGTACCAGAAAAAACCGTCGCTTTGCCGAACACGCTGGATGGGATAGAGAAAAGTGGTTGCTTCGTCGTTGTTGGTCACCGCACGGATAATTTCCTGTTTTGAGCTTCCCTCACTGAGCAATAAAATTTTATGTGCATTGTTAATTGCAGTAAATGTGATGGATACCCGCCAGCTGTCCATTTTTTTAACATATACGGCAACACATTGTTTAGTTGTCTCATTTACTGCGTCTGTGTCAGGGAAAAGTGAGGCCGTATGGCCGTCAGGGCCAAGCCCGAGCATAACAAGATCAAACTGTGGTCCATTACTTGAGGGCAAATGCTGAATCAGGGTCTTTTCGTATTGTTTTGCGGCCGCTTCGGCAGAATGCAGACTGACATTTACCGGGTGAATATTTGTTGCCGGGCAGTCAATATTGATCAGCAATGCCTGATTAACCATTTTAAAATTGCTATCGTCATGATCGAGTGGTACAAATCGCTCATCACCAAAATAAATATGCACTTTGTGCCAGTTTATTTTTGACTGGTATTCTGGCGTGGCCAGTTTTTCATATAATTTTTTTGGTGTCGTACCGCCAGAAAAAGCCACATGAAAACTGTCACGCGCAATAATGGCGGCAGAATAAGCCGCAACCCAGAAGTCCGCTGCGGCGGTGCACAGTGTTTCCGGGCTTGGGTAAACAGTGGGATGCTTCATGTTTTGTCTTAGGCGACGTTGCTCCTGGTTGACCCCGGTGTGGAAATAATCGTGATTTTCTTTTCAATTGACTTAACAAGATTAAAAAAGGATTTTTTGAAAATATTGATACCATCGGTTTCCAGTGTGTTCATAATGGCATCGAGATTAACACCCAGTTTTTTGATTTCTGAAAGCACGTCTTTTGCATTTTGAACGTCTTTTTCAAGGTTGGCTCCAAGCGTACCATGGTCATTAAATGCCGCAGCCGTAGCCGGCGGAATGGTGTTAACGGTGTTTTTACCAATCAATGACTCAATGTAGAGTACGTCACTATAGTCCGGGTTTTTGACGCCGGTACTTGCCCATAACAGACGTTGGACTTTGGCACCGGCGGCAAGCAGATCGCCATAGGCATCGTCACTAAACAGGGTTTTAAACTCCTGGTAAGCCAGTTTTGCATTGGCGATACCCAGCTTGCCTTTCAAATGGGAGGCGGCACGGCCGACTTTATCCAGTTTAGCATCCACCGTATTGTCAACACGGCTGATAAAAAAACTGGCTACCGAGGCGACATTGTTTACCGGTAGCCCGCGGGATTTTCGTTGGCCGATGCCGCTAATAAAGGCCTTGGCAACTTCGGTATATCGTTCAACTGAAAATAATAACGTGGCATTGATATTGATGCCGTCGGCAATCAGTTGTTCGATGGCTGGAATACCTGCTTTGGTGGCGGGTATTTTTATCATGGCATTGGGGCGGTTGATTTTGAGAAATAATGCTTTTGCTTCGTTGACAGTTGCTTGTGTATCGTTTGCCAGGTCGGGCGAAACCTCAAGGCTGACATATCCGTCATCGAAATGGCTATTTTCATAGACGGGCAGCAATAAATCAGCTGCCGCCTGAATATCTTCAATCGCCAGTGCAAAGAAGGCATCACGACCGTTAGCGGCTTCCGTGTTTGTGACATATGTTTTCAGGGATTCGTCGTATTCCGTACTGGCGTTGATTGCTTTTTCAAAAATCGACGGGTTTGATGTGATACCGCGGAGATCGTCGTTATCTATCATGGCTTGTAATGTGCCGTTTTGCAGCATTTCCCGCTGGATATTGTCGTACCAGAAGCTTTGTCCAAAAGAATGTAATTGGGAAAGGGGTGAGTTGCTCATGGTATGTCCTTCTTAAATTTGTTTGGCTAATGGGTGATTATGTCGTCCCGTTAGCTATCCTATCGACTATTTAGCACTAAACTTGACGATAACTTCCCGCAGAACAGGGATTCAATTGTACGCTATTTGACTGGCATACAGTCGATCAATTTGTTAGTGGCCGGTTTCTCTTTTATCTAATATATAGTTATAGTCGGGCTTGCCCGAGAATAAACCCCGAAAGCCGACTTTTTATGTGAGATTGTGCGGGCCTGATATATTACGATCGGCTAAACTGGATTAGGCTATTTGAATCAACTTATAGTAGACTCGAGTAAGGGTTGATGGACAATTCCATTATTAACTTGTTTCGGAAGATGAAAGACACTAACAAAGAGAAGCTGTGTTTATGATATCCCAATCGATTCAGATGCAAATACAGGCAATGGTAAAAAACAAAAAAAGCGTTGTTTCGTTTATTGGTCTTGGTGCATTACTGTCGTTATTATCGGCCTGTACCGATAGCAGTGGCGATAAAAGCAGCGCAAAATCCAAAGTGCCGTGGGTAATGGAGTTGCATGTGGTGCCTTCCAGGGTAACGATTAATCCCGATAAGTTTTACGCCAAGCCGTTTACGGTGCGTGCCAAATATTCAAACGCGATTGTCAAAAATATTTCGAAAACCGTTCAATGGGTTAGCGAAGATACAAGCCTGCTTGCCATAAATGACAAGGGGGAACTTGTGGTAACAGGTCAGTGTGAAAAAGCCAAGTGCCCTGTTTTTCTGGTTGCGACAGATCCAGCTTCAGGCAAGAGTGCGCGGGTAACGGTTCACCTTAAACAGTCGATGAAGCAAAAACTCGAACAAAAAACAGAACGTCAAGACAAACCGCAAAAATCAACTGCCTTGGCGGAATTTAAAAAAAAAGCCCCCCTCCTATTTCAGACCCTGTCTCCGAACCGGCTTTGGACGCAGAGCCTGAATCGAGCTTAAATGATGATAGCAACATAACGCAGACTGATCCTGCTGACACCCAGACACGGCAGCCATCCCAGCAGTTTCAGGTTGCCGCTACGCGTTTTTCTACCCAGTCTTTGCCAAATCGGGCCTCTTTTAGGCCCGAATCCCGTGCTTCATCGTCTGTTGTAACTTCGGACAGCGATTCGGGCAAAACCGGGCTATCTTCCCTTGACGCTGTTCGCCTTGTTTTGGGTGATACCCGCCTTATCTTGGCCTCGGGTGAGGTAAAGCCATTACCCGTGTGGGGGGAGGACGAATTTGCCGTTAAAACCAAAGATATTGGCGCTTCGCTTGACTGTATTGCAGCGGAAAATGTGACGGGCATTATTAAAGTATTTTCGGCGTGTCAAATTGCCGGTTTGTCGCCCGGAAAAACCCAACTGCAAGCGCGTTATACGACACCTGCCGGATTGCTGTTATTGAGTAGTATGGTGGATGTTGAAGTTGTTCCCAAATTGGTGGCGCCGGTTAACGGTGTTGTGGATATCGTCGTGAATGACTGGCAGGAAGAATTGTGGCTTTCGTTTCCGCAATTGCTGGCCGGTGCGTTTTACCGGATTACAATGCTGTCAGTGGCCGGCGGCTTGCCTTTTCGCTCGGCAATTGAGGTAACACCTGATTTCTCGGATATTAACAAGGTTTGTCGAAATACCTTGCCGGTTGATGCAGACCGGGTTGCCTGTTATTTTTACGCCCAGAATAACCCGGTAACCATTCTCGTCAGCAATGCGGCGCGAGCGCAATTTCAAGCCCGGTTGGTAGTGGAGTCGGTGCAGGAGAAAGCGCAATATGCGGTATCTTATTCCCCTTTTGCTGCAAAACCCATTTTTATTAACAGCGTAGAAAGACATTATGTTTTTGCCAATGAAGTTGGCCAAAATAATGCGCACTTTTTTCGTTTTCAGCAAAATACCAAACCTGCCCGGCCTGTCAGGGTGACATTGTTTAATTATACCTATCCGGTGTGGTTGAATGTTTCCTGGGGCAAACGGGTATGTACCAAAGAGATGATGAGCATAACGGCCACCAGCCTTAGCTGCACAATATTAACAGATGATGCCAATGATGTGTTGATCGAGGTGGACGGGAATAACCGCCTAGAACTGATGAATGCGCCGGCGGCAGTGGATGGTGGCACACCGTATTCTCTTTTACTTGAATATATGTGAAAATGATAGCAATAACAATGTGATACCCTGTTTTTAAAAGACGGGAGAAGTTAATTCCCGATTAAGTAACAGGTGTTACTATGCGTTCATTAGGCCGAAATAACAAAAACAACGAAAGATAATAACAATAAAACTCTTTGGCCTTATAAGCGTCAGAATGATGATAATGTGGTGGTAAATATTGTTGATGTACTTGAATCAAATGCAATGCAAAAGGGGCGTTTTATTGCCCCCGATTTTTTTTTCCGTCTTACTTGTGGCCGTTCTGTTATTGGCTGGCTGTGGTTCAGGCAATAAAAAGCCGGCGCCACAACTGCTGGCAATTTCGCTTCAGGCCCCTCAATCACTGACGATCGATCTTAATATTTCAGCGCAGGCCTCGTTTAATCTGGTGGCCAGCTATGATGACAACACCCAAAAAGTGGAATCCTATACCGCGTTTTGGAATGCGGAAAATGAAGATAATGAATTAACAGTCACTAACAGCGCTAATACGCCAATTGAAATTGATTACGATGCGCAGACCGTCATTGCCGGCAGTCCTCTTGTGCTTTATTTTGCGATTAAAGGCCAAAAATCCCTTGAACAGGTAGAGATTCCATTCAGGCTGGTTCCGCTAAAAGGTGAAGGGATTTTTACCATTGTGCCGCGACCGCTTGAAACCGACCTGTACGTTGGTGCAAACCCGCTTCAGCTTCAGGTTGGTGGGGTGATTGAGGGTGAAGATGTTAGCGATATTTTGCGACTTGTTAATTGTTCAACAGACCCCAAAAAATCCACGGTTTCGGTGACACCGGATTGCAAGGTAACGGGCTTGCGACAGGGACCTTCAAAAATAAAGGTTGCCTTGTGGGAGGATTCGGAAGTGTTTACATATGTCGGCGTTAATGTTTTGCCGGTGTATGTGCAAGAGCTGATTATTGACGGCTCGAAAAAAATGTTTATCAATAGTACGCAAAGATTAACCTTGCAGGCAAATCAGAATAATGGCAAAACCGTGATGGATGCCCGTACGATTGCGCGTTGTTTACCGGTAACAGCCGAAAACGGTATCGTTTTGATAACGGAAGATTGCGTTGTTAGCGCAGGCAGTGATACCGGTATTGTATCTGTAACCGCTGAATTGATTGAGCCGCAAGCAGATGTTACGGTATCGGTCAGTGATTTTGTGCTCTCGGTTGTTCCCGAATTTGTTTCAGAAACCATACCCTTGTCGATACCTGGCGACGAGTATGAGTATTTCCATCAATTTTCAACAGATGTTTATGCAAGTTATAAAATCAAGGTGTATAGCGATGTCGCGGCAACGGAAAGGTTCGCCTTAACAGTCATGGCCACAGACAATATCCCCTGTTTTAACGAACTGGCATCCGGTAATCAAACAGTTGCCTGCGGTATTGATACCACCGGAACCGATGGTTTGATTGACGTCTGGATTGATGTGCCTAACGGCGGTTTTTCCGGCAAACTGGAGCTAACTGAAGATCGGGATATTTTGGATAATGATAATATGGGCACGGACTTTCCCGAAACCTTGGCAGACTACGTGTTTCTGCAAGCCGGGGAATTGCGTCAGGGGCATGTTTCCTCAAATGCGTCTGGCAAGGCCGCAAACGAAAGTCGGTATTATACCGATATAACGAATGGTTTGCTGGCAACAGCGCCGGGGTATCAAGTGATCGTGCGGTTTGAGCCGGACGATGATGGAGAGTATCATTTTGATACCAATAATGTAAAAGTTGGCTGGCGTTTTGATAACGATAAGGGCTTTCCCATAATATATAGCAAGCCAACAGATTGCTTTGTGCAAGTGCCAGACACCGTGATATGTGATGTAATTGCGGGTCAGGTTAATCTCGAAAATGAGGAGGAGCAGGTCGATTTGTTCGTTTTTGTCTATGGTAACGGTGATGAAATCGGTGTCAATGCGATTAATGCATCGCCTGCCACTGCCGATGGTGAGCTTTCTTATACGGTTCAAATCAATAACAAGCAATAAGTCATCGTAAACCTGCCCTTTGCAAAAACTTGCGCTGCATTTGGGGATTTGCGGTATATGTGTTTTTTGCTTATTTGTCTTCCTTCCTGTGTTTTTAAACAGCACAATTCTTGCTGTGTTTTTCTGATAACATTATATTTTAAAAAATAGCATAAAATTATTAGTTTAGTGATTTTATGCAGGAGATTTAGCGCCTCTGTCGGGGTGAATGTCAGATGATTAGTCGCATATCCTTACTCGGTAAAATTAATATCATTGTTGCACTTGTGTTTCTGTCTGTCACAGCGACAGAAACTTTTATCAGCGTTCAAAATAATAAAGCGCGCTTTTTGGAAGTTGCCGAAGAGCAGGTGACGGATCTGACACACTGGTATTTCGACAGTTTGAATACCATGATGTTAACCGGCAGCATGGATCAGCGCAGTATTTTGCGCAAAAAACTTTTGGCGCAGTCACAGATACTGGATGCCCGTGTTATTCGCGGAGAGCCGGTTAAGCAGCAATTTGGTGAAGGTTATCCTGAAGAACAGGCTATCGATGAATTGGATTATCGCGCATTGGAAGGTCAGCCGTCAGTTGTTGTCAGCCACGGGCCTAATGGTCGTGAGTTAACGGTAATTACCCCATTTCGGGCGACGGAACACACCCGCGGTGTCAATTGTTTGAATTGTCACGATGTGCCTTCCGGTGCGGTTAACGGTGCTGTTCGAGTGAAATATTCGCTCAAGCACATGGATGATCAAATCAGAAACGAAACCATCAGTAAAATCACGATCAATGTTGCCTTGTACAGCGTGGGTATGATTCTCGTGAATATTCTATTGATACGCTGGTTTTCACGGCCGATGAATCATCTTATGGCGGCAGTCACACAACGTGCCAGCGGTGATGCATCCGCGCGGGTTGCGGTGAGTAGTCAGGATGAAATAGGGCGATTGGGTGATGCATTTAATCTGATGGCTGAAAACATCAATGCCACAGCAGAACGTGAACAAAAATCAGCAATGGCCTTACAACAAAAGGTGGATGATTTACGGGCAGTTATGCGCAAAGTCACTGAAGGTGATTTTAGTGTGAATGTCGGTTTCAGTGGTGAAGGTGCGATTGGTGAACTAGCTCAAAGTATGCAGACAATGATTGACTATTTGCGCCAGTCGATTGAAGAGAAGCATGCCACTGTTGAATTGTTAAAAGACAAAGTGGGTCGTATATTGGCCGTTACTGAGCGTGTTGCGGCAGGTGACCTGACCTTAACAACGGATATCGACGGCGATGATGCCATCGCCCAGCTTTCGGCGGGTGTTACCGGCATGGTTGAAAGCCTGAATACGCTGGTAATGGAAATACAGCAATCCGGTCGAGAGGTAAATACCTCCAGTGAAGTGTTGTCAATGCGTGTAAATGAGGTAGAGTCGATTGCCACCCGTCAGGCAGAGGAAACGCGCAGTGTTTCGGTTACTGCGACGCAAATTTCAAACACCACAACAGCATTAATGGAAGCAATGGATGAAGTCGCCGCCATGGCCGAGGGTGCGACTTTATCGGCACGTCAAAGTAGTGAGGGGCTTGGCAAGTTACAGATCAGCATGGAAAATGTCATGGTTTCCGCTGAAATTGTTGCGGAAAAACTGGAAATTCTGGATGAGCGTGCGCGAAATATTAATGCGGTGGTGACGACCATTGCCAAGGTGGCGGATCAAACAAATTTGTTGTCACTTAATGCCTCCATTGAGGCGGAAAAAGCCGGAGAGTATGGTCGTGGCTTTGCGGTTGTGGCCACGGAAATTCGACGACTGGCTGATCAGGCGGCGATTTCAACGCTTGACATTGAACAAATGGTGGCAGAAATGCAACACTCGGTCTCAAGTGGGGTGGAAACCATGAAAGGTTTTACCGAGCAGGTAAGGAACAGTGTGGCCGAAGTTCAGCAGGTAAGTGAAGAGCAAACGGAAATAATTGCCCAGGTTGAAACCATGGGGCCTCGATTTGACGAGTTACACAAATCCATGCAGTTTCAGGAGCAAGGTGGGAAGGCGATTCACTTTGCCATGAAGCAATTAAATGATGAGGCGCAGCATACGGTTGCATCCCTGGAAGCGTCTTTGTCGGCTATTCGCGTCTTAACCGATGCAGCAAGGCGACTGGAAAATTGTATTTCCCGATTTAAAGTGGTAAATGCAGATGTGGATAAGTAAATTGGCAACCGCATTGTGAAAAAAACAGGGCAAAAAGACACTGGGTTGCCAGCATATGGGCATGACTTTCGGTTTGCCGAATCAGCGGTTACCGACAAGCCTTGCTGGCGCGTTAATGGTGTGTGGGGAAATGCGCAACCGCGTTGTGAAAAACTCAAATTTGTGGCGCATTGCAGAAACTGTGACGTTTTTGAAAGCGCTGCACGCGCAGCAATTGTGGAAAATTTCGATGTGTCGGGTCCGGGCAAGGCTTCAGTTTCATTTGATGATCTTGTTCAGCAGCAACGTTTGTCTGGTGATAAATCCATTTTGCCTTTTCGGCTTGAAAGCTACTGTTTTGCTGTTCCGGCAAATAAAATTATTACCATTCACGGTAAAATCGCTATTCATTCAATCCCGTTTAATCGCAATCCCGTTATAAAAGGTGTTGTGGCAATTCATCATGAAATATACTCATTTGTGAATATTGTCGAGTTGTTGGCATTATCAACTGTGGAAAAAAACAAAAAACAAAAAACGAAAGCGGATGGTGTTGATAACAAAGGATCAGAAAACCCGATAAAAGGCTTGTTTAAGCGTGTTTTGGTTGTTGATTTAAACGCACGAAAAATTGCATTTTATGTTGATGAGGTGTACCCCATTTATCGTTATTATCATCAGGCCGTAAACGAGGTGACTCCTGGTAGTTTCTTTCATGCTATTGCGCAAGGTCGTTTGTTAAAAGAGACTGGCTGGTGCAGTGATTGTCATATTCTGGATCTTGATGTTTTATCAAATGAGTTTGAGAGCTCCTTTTTATGAAAGAGATCAAAGCAAAAGATTTTAGCGAATTCTCGATGCTTGATTTGTTTCGAATGGAGGTTGATAGCCAGCTTGAAATATTAAACAAGGATTTGCTGGAACTTGAGAGGGAAAGCTTTTCTGCTGAATTATTAAGTTCATTGATGCGCGCAGCACATTCAATTAAAGGTGCTGCAAGAATGGTAAACGTGGATTCTGTGGTACGCATTTCTCATGCGGTAGAAGATTGCCTGGTAGCACTTCAGGAACAAAAAGTCAGGTTTTCGCGAAATGACATTGATAGTCTGCTTGACGGGATAGATTTGATACACCGCATTTCCACCGCCAGTGATGAAGCTATTGTGACCTGGGGGGAAGACCATTATGATGAACTTGCGGCAATTGAGCTCTCCCTGAAACGTGTTTTTTCATCGAATGTGCCGCCTGGAAATGATTCTGAAAAAAGGCTTGATCAAGCGCTTGAGCAAGTTGAAAGCCATACACCCCAAACAGAGGAAGAGATATCTGAACAACATATTGCACCGCATTCGGCAACGTCTATTCGAATCCCCATAGATCGTCTCGATAAAATATACAGTTTGGCCGGGCAGTCATTGGTGGAGTCTTACCAATTGAGTGCATTGATGCCCGGTTTTTGGCAGATTAAACACAAGTACCAGCAAATTATTTCCCAGATGAATCACCTTCAGGAAAATCTCACTCAATATTCAGAGGGCGATGCGACAAAAGAGCATGTGAAGTCGATATTGAGGGATGCAAATGAATTACGTCACCAGTATGCCGATACAATGTCCAGGCTGGATGCGATTGACAGGCGTTCTGCCTCAATTACAGATTTGCTTCATCGTGAAATCATGTCAAGCAGAATGCGGCCGATATCTGAAATTTTGAATGGTTTGCCTCGTATGGTGCGAGATTTGGGCCGGGATTTGAATAAAGATGTTTGTATTCAGGTTTCCGGTTTGTCCACACTGGTTGACCGCCACGTGCTGGAGAAAATTGATTCGCCAATTAAGCATCTGATTCAAAATGCCATCGACCACGGTATTGAGCCACCCGATGAAAGAGAGGATAAGGGAAAATCCAGACTGGCAACAATCGCGCTGGATGTGAGTATCAGTGCGGGTATGCTTTTTATCAGGGTGGAAGATGATGGGCGCGGTGTTTGTTTCAAGCGTTTAAAAGAAATTATTCTCGAAAAACAGCTTGCTACTAAAGACGAGCTAAATACCTTGGATAATCTTTCCTTGCTGGACTTTTTGTTTTATCCTGGTTTTAGCACGCGAAAAAAAGTGGATCAAATATCGGGGAGAGGCGTTGGCTTGGATGTGGTCAAGGATGCGGTAACAACATTAAAAGGCAGTGTGCATGCCTCGAGTGAGTTTGGTACCGGCACGCGATTTCAATTAATATTACCTTTGACAGTTTCAGTGTTACGTGTTTTTCTGGTCACTATTGGTGGTGAATCGTACTCTTTTCCATTGACCTCGGTTGAACAAAGTCTGTATGTGGATCGGGATAAAATCAAGATACGTGAAACCGGCAGTTTTATTTATCTTGACGGTGAAGATGTTCAGTTGATTCACGCAAATACTGTATTTGAATGTGCTTTGCCGGATGAAATTGCCGCTCATATTTCGGTGTTGATACTGCAAGGAGAAAAAAGAAAAGTCGCAGTTATTGTTGATAGGTTTGACGGTGAGCAGGAAATTTCCATTCAAAAACTGTCGACGGACTTTGGTAAAATTCGTGCTGTCAATTCAGCGGCAATTCTTAACAACGGGTCGCTAACGTTAATCATTGATACTGAGGAATATATGCAAGCAATCGATGTTTTACTGGATAAGGGCAGTAATCTGAAAATAGCGCGAGAAGAACCGGGAGACAGATGCCGAGTGATTAAAGTTCTGATAGTTGATGACTCCGTGACGGTAAGGGAAATGGAACGACAGCTGTTAACCCGGCTTCACTACAATGTCAGCGTCGCAGAAGATGGCGCAGAAGGGCTTGAGATGCTTGAGGCAGGGGAATTTGATTTGTTGATCACCGATATTGATATGCCGAATATGGATGGCATACGTTTAATAAATGAACTGAGATTCCGGGATGCGTTTTCCAGCCTGCCTATTTTGATCGTTTCAAACCGGGAAAAATCGTTTGTTGAACAAAGTGTTGTTATCGACGATAAAACACGTTTTTTTGAAAAAGACACTTTTACGCCGAAAGGGTTTGTGGACGTGGTTCAGCAATTGGAAAAGCGAGTCGATCTAATTGAAAGCTAAGTTGTCAATTGCTTTGTCGGAGACGTGTTATCAGTAAGTTAGATATAAAGCCTATCGTTGTATTTGTTATCGATGATCAGATGATGGTTGTTGAGGCTGTGCGGCGCATGCTCAGTCAAGAAAATGATATTGAATTTCATTTTTCCACCGATCCGGTAAATGTAGTGGATAAGGTAATCGAAGTCGCGCCAACGGTTATCTTGCTGGATTTGGTTATGCCGGAAATGAGTGGAATGAGCTTGGTTCGGCTTTTTCATCAAAATAAAAGCACGGCTGACATACCAATTATTGTTTTATCATCCATTGATGAACCCGTTGAAAAAAGTGCGGCTTTCTCGGCAGGTGTGAGTGATTATATTGTAAAACTGCCAGATCAGATCGAGTTAATTGCACGAATTCGAGCCCATTCCCGAAGTTATTTGAATAAACTTGAACGTGATGCTGCGTTTGCCGAGCTGGTTAAGTTAAAGGCCGAACTGGAAGAAAGCAATAATGCCTTGCAATTACTTTCCAGTCTCGACGGCTTAACGTCTATTGCAAATCGACGGCGTTTCGATGAATTTATGTTAAACGAATGGAAGCGAGCGGTTCGCGAGAATTCAACCCTGGTGTTAATCATGATTGATATTGATTATTTTAAAGCTTACAACGATAACTATGGCCATCAAAAGGGAGATGAGACCTTGAAGGCGGTGGTCTCAGCCTTAAAAGCAGTGATTAATCGTCCCGCTGATTTGTTGGCAAGATATGGTGGCGAGGAGTTTGTGATTGTTTTACCTGATACAACCATAGATGGTGCCTTGAAACTGGCAAATACACTGTTGGATAACGTCAGAGCATTGAAAATTCCCCATGCCTATTCAGATGCTTCTCCCTGCGTTTCCATTAGTGCAGGAATTTCCTGTTGTGAACCGGGGCTTTATCATGATAACAGCGTGGAATCACTTATTGAGGATGCTGACAAGGCAATGTATGAGGCGAAGGCAAACGGACGAAATCAGCTTGTGTTATCTGACGCTTGCATGGGACGCTGCAAACCTGAAAAACAGCGTTGATAACCCAAATTTATGCGTTTTCCTCTGACCCCTGGGTGAGTGTTGATCTTAATGCGGGGTATATTCGCGCGATTTTAACCTTGTTTCCCTGTGTTTGAATTATCTCGATCGGATAACCGGCAATTTTAAGGCTGATGTTGGTTTCCGGAATGTTTTCCAGGTGCTCGGTAATTAGTCCGCTGAAGGTTTTTGGCCCGTCGAAAGGCAGATCCCATTTCATGGTTTTGTTAAGCTCACGTACGTTTGCGCTGCCATCTACCAAATAGGAGCCGTCTTTTTTCGGATGTACGTCTTTAAGGGCAGTGCTTGGTTCAGACGTAAATTCCCCAACAATTTCTTCCAGGATGTCTTCCAGCGTAACCATTCCTTGAATGTCACCGTATTCGTCAACAACCAGACCAATGCGTTGATCGTTTTTCTGAAAGTTTAGCAATTGGGTATTGAGTGGTGTGGCTTCAGGCACGAAATAAGGTTCAGTAACTGATTCCATCAAGGCCTCAGGCGTAAATTCTTCTTGCGCAAGGGTGTGGATGATGCTTCTGACGTGAATAATACCGATAATGTGATTAATGTCATCTTTGTACACCGGGATTCTGGTGTGGTGACCGTGAACTAATAGTTCAATCACTTCGTTCCAGTCATCGTTGAGATCAATGCCGATGATATCGTTGCGGGGAATCATTATATCTTCAACGGTGACTTTTTCGAGGTCAAGAATACTCAGTAGCATGTCTCTGTGACTTTTGGGAATTAATGTACCGGCTTCGTTTAATACGGTTTTTAATTCCTCCGGACTGAGATTTTCATCACTGGGCTGGTTTATTTTTATACCCAATGCGCGTATCAGCGAGTTTGCGATTACGTTAATAACCCATACCAGAGGGTAGAGTATTTTGAGTAACGGCACGTAAACCAGAGCAGCAGGAAAAGCGATTTTTTCGGGAAAACGGGCCGCGACTGTTTTTGGTGCGACCTCGGAAAAAACTAAAATGACCAGAGTCAAAAGGCCCGCACCAATGGCAATGGCCGCTTCGCCGCCAATTCTCAACGCAATAATGGTGGCGATGGAAGAGGCGAGGATATTCACAAAATTATTGCCCAGCAGGATTAAACCGATCAGGCGATCCGGTGTTTCAAGCAGTTTATTTGCCCGCGTTGCCCCCCGATGCCGGTTTTTTACCAAGTGCCGTAGCCGATAGCGGTTCAGCGACAGCAGCCCGGTTTCTGAGCTTGAAAAAAAAGCAGATAAAATGAGCAGTAGTCCGAGGATGGCAAACAGGACGCTTAAGGGGATATCTTGCAAGTGAAAACTGGCTCCAATGAAAGGGTGGTGTTAGCAAAACGCATATGTATATCTATTATGCAAGAAATTTGAGTTGAATACATAATATACGTTTTTTGGGTTCTTTTCGCGTTTTTTCAACGATTCTGTGAAAACTTGCCCGTAATCTAACAAAATCATCAAGTTTTGCAAATATCCGTCGTTTAAGCCTGAATAGGCGCGACACAAAGCTTGTTTTAACGCCCAAGTACGATTTCAAGGACGTATTTACTGCCAAAATAGGCCAGTAACAGGGTGAAAAAGCCACTAATCGTCCAGCGAACCAGGGTCTTGCCGCGCCAGCCAAAAAGTTTTCGGCAGAGGAGCAAAATCGCAAAAACAGCCCATGCACCAATAGACAGTATGGTTTTGTGAACTAGGCTTTGTGCAAACATATCTTCGAGGTGTACGAAACCACTGATCAATGAGGTGGTTTGCAGTGCAAAGCCGATGATGATCATTTGCACAAGCAATGTTTCCATGGTTTCCAGCGGCGGCAAGGTGCGAATCAAACCGCCGGGTTGTCGGTTATGCAGGTGCTTTTCTTTTACGGATAGCAACACCGCTTGCACAGCGGCAAGGCCAAGCAAACTGTAGGCTAAAATGGATAATACGATGTGCGCTCCGATGCCTTTTTGGTCTGCGGTATGCACGATATGTTGAACAGGCAGAAAAAACTCGAGGATGAGTGATATTGCGGCCAGTGGCAGAACAAGTAGTCCCAGGTTTTCAACGGGCTTTTTAAGTGCCGCGATAATAAGCAGGCAGGTGACAAACCAAGTGGCTAAGGAGGCGACATGGGTAATGCCCATTTGTAAGCCATCCTCGGTAAACAGGTGCCGGGCAAGGATATCAGCATGGAATGTCGCACCGATAATGCCTAGAATCAAGGCGGTGTACTTGCTTTTTTTATGTTCTGGGGTGCTTAATTGTTTAAACAATACTATTGTGGCAGCAATGTAAAAAGAAGCGCCAACAAGAGTAAAGATTGCATCGATCATGAAATAGTTTTCCAATAAGTGCTCATGGTAAATGATCCCACATTGCACTCAGGCATTGAAGTGAAAATTGAAATAATTTAAATTTAACTGATGTTTAACACGGGTTTGCCGCGAAATAAAATTGTTTTTCAGGCAATAAAGCGGTTGTATCGGGTTGGGGTGAAAACCCTATTTTAATAAGCCTATCCTTGTTTGTGAAGAAGTTTTTTGGAAACAGGTTGTGGATAGAAGAGGGTTTTTACTTGCTTAAATTACGCATATTGGGTTGTAGCGGTGGTGTTGGCCGGGGACTCAAAACGACTTCGCTATTGATCAACGACAGTGTATTGATTGACGCGGGTAGTGGGGTTGGCGAGTTGACACTGGCGGAAATGGCAAAAATCAAGCATTTGTTTATCACCCATTCTCATCTGGATCATATCAATTTCCTGCCTTTGCTGCTTGACAGTATGTTTGAGCGTTTGGCGACGCCTATTATTGTGCATGCTCAGCCTGTTACTATCCGCGCGATTCAGGATCATATATTTAACTGGACCATCTGGCCCGATTTTACCAAGTTGCCGTCGCCGGAAAATGCGGTGGTGAAATTTGCAGAAATGTTGCCAAATGAGACAGTTGAGATTGATGGTCATGAGTATGAAATGATCGAAGTGAGTCATATTGTGCCAGCGGTTGGCTATCGGGTGGAGTATGAGGGCAAGAGCCTGGCCTTTAGTGGTGACACCTCCAGCAATGATAGTTTGTGGAACAACCTTAATGCACATGCTTCTCTTGATGTGCTAATCGTTGAAACCGCTTTCCCTGAGGCAATGTATGATCTTGCGTTAAAATCCCGTCATTATACCCCGTCATTACTGGTAGAAGACCTGAAAAAGTTGCGGCATAAACCGGAAATTTATCTGACCCACCTTAAACCGGGTGCTGAAAAACAGATAATTGATGAGGTAAAGGCAGCAGATCCTTCACTTTCCCTTAAAATCCTGCAAAGCGATAGCATTTTTGAATTGTAGGCTTGTCCGGCATCCTTGTTTATGCATTGCACCTTGGATTGAGGTATAATGCCGGGCAAATTTATTTGCCGGATGACCCGTGTTAGCCCCGTTTGTTATTCAATTTGCTAATTGAAAATTAGCCCGAGCAGATTTCATTGGGTCACCAATGCGCGAATTAACCAAGCCTAAACCGAGATGTTAAGAAAGAGAAAGCAAAGAAAAAAGGTTAATCCATGTTTGATAACTTAACTAACCGTCTAAGTAGTACATTTCAAAACTTGCGTGGTCAAGGGCGGATTACTGAAGACAATATTAAAGACGCATTGCGTGATGTGCGTATGGCCCTGCTTGAAGCTGATGTGGCCTTGCCTGTTGTGCGTGAGTTTATTTCACGTGTTAAAGAAAAGGCCATCGGTGAAGATGTAATTCAAAGCATTTCCGCTGGCCAGGCGTTTGTCAAAATTGTGAATGATGAACTCGTTCAGGTCATGGGTGAGTCAAACGAAGCGTTAAATCTGAGTACTCAGCCTCCGGCAATTATTTTAATGGCCGGTTTGCAGGGGGCAGGTAAAACCACCAGTGTGGGCAAGCTTGCCCGGTTTTTGAAAGAAACCCAAAAGAAGTCTGTTATGGTGGTTAGTGCCGACGTTTATCGGCCGGCAGCGATCGACCAGTTAGAAACACTGGCAAAAGATGTCGGTGTTGCATTTTTTCCCAGTGATCGTTCTGAAAAGCCCACTTCCATTGCCAAAAAAGCGGCAAAAGCTGCAAAAAATCAGCATATCGACGTATTGCTGGTAGATACAGCCGGCCGTCTTCATATCGATCATGAGATGATGGATGAAATCACCAAGGTTCACGCTGTTTTGAATCCGATCGAAACCTTGTTTGTGGTTGATAGTATGACAGGGCAGGATGCCGCTAATACAGCCAAGGCTTTTAATGAGGCCTTGCCATTGACTGGGGTTATCTTGACGAAAACCGATGGTGATGCCCGTGGTGGCGCGGCACTTTCGGTTCGTCATATCACCGGCAAGCCAATAAAATTTATGGGTGTTGGTGAAAAGCTCGATGCATTGCAAGCCTTTTATCCTGATCGGGTAGCTTCGCGTATTTTGGGCATGGGTGATGTCCTGACACTGGTGGAAGAAGCTGAGCAAAAGCTGGATAAAAAGCAGGCTGAAAAGTTGGCCAAGAAGTTTAAAAAAGGAAAAAGCTTTGATTTGGAAGACTTTTTAGGGCAGATGCAGCAAATGAATAAGATGGGAGGTATGACCGGCTTGATGGACAAGTTGCCGGGCATGGGGCAAATCCCGGATGAAGTGAAAAACAAGGTCAATAATAAAGACATGGATCGCATGCAGGCCATCATATTGTCCATGACCAAAGAGGAACGCCGCAAACCTGAAATTATTAAGGGTTCGCGCAAACGCAGGATTGCCCTTGGTTGCGGGCAGCAGGTTCAGGATGTTAATCGCCTGCTTAAGCAGTTTGCCCAAATGCAGAAAATGATGAAGAAAATGCGCACTAAAGGCGGGATGAAGAGCCTAATGCGACAAATGAAAGGGGCTATGGGCGGACAAGGTGGATTGCCACCGATGTAAATGTCTAGCGGCAGTACCAATAGCAGGTGATTTAGGAGGCATAGTGGGTTTATTGCGGATGAGGTCTTTTAATAAGGCTGTTAATTGTATATAATCCGCCGCTCTTTTTATGCCTGATATAGGCTGGAAAACAATATTTTGAGGATTTTTACACATGGTTACAATTCGTTTAGCTCGTGGCGGCATGAAAAAGCGTCCATTTTATCATTTGGTCGTAACTGATAGCCGAAATAAGCGTGACGGTCGGTATATTGAGCGTGTTGGTTTTTTTAACCCCACTGCCAAGGGCCAGGAAGTGCGTTTAAATATTAACGTAGAAAGAGTTGATCACTGGTTTTCCAAAGGCGCGCAAGCATCTGACCGTGTTGCCAAGTTGCTGAAAGATAACGCCAAGGCCGCTTAAGCTTTTTTTGTTTGTGCCGTATTTATGCAAGATCAACCTGAACCTGAAGCACCTTCTGATCTGGTAACATTAGGTGTTATTGGTGGCGCTTACGGGATCAAGGGATGGGTAAAGGTTTTTTCCAGCACCGATCCGATTGAAAACATTTTAACGTACAAATTCTGGCGGTTGAAGCTGAAACACCAGGAAATACGGCTCAGGCTTGTTGCTGGTCGCAAACAAGGCAAAGGCATTATTGCCAAACTTGAAGGTTATGATGACCGGAATGCCGCTGAAACATTGCGTAAAGCCGAGATCAATGTGCTGGCCGAAGAGCTGCCAGCATTGGCAGCTGACGAATACTACGGCGTGATCTGCTCGGGCTTGATGTCATTAATATGGACGGTGTGCCATACGGCAAGATTGATCACATGATGCCAACGGTTGCTAATGACGTAATGGTGGTAAAAAGTGCTGATACCGAGCGATTAATTCCTTTTGTACAAGGGGTTTATGTGATGACAATCGATCTGGATGCCAATCTTGTTCAGGTGGATTGGCCCGAAGACTTTTAAGCCTTTATCGCGTGAGAATTGATGTTATTACATTGTTTCCGCCGATGTTTGCTGCACTGACCGAGTACGGTGTTGTTGGCAAGGCAATTCAGCGAGGTATATTGTCGCTGCATTATTGGAATCCTCGTGACTATGCGGATAACAAGCATAACCGTGTAGATGAGCGGCCTTATGGTGGTGGGCCAGGTATGTTAATGCAATATTTGCCGCTTCAGAAATCATTAGAAGCAGCAAAAAAGCAGAACCCGAACAGCATGGTTATCTATTTGTCGCCACAGGGTCGGCAACTTGATCAAAAAGGTTTAGCTGAACTTGCTGAGCGTTTGGGAGTTAATAACGAAATGCAAACTTCCGGCGAAAAAAGCGGTTTAATCCTGATCAATGGGCGTTATGAAGGGGTGGACGAGCGGTTTATTGAGAGCAGTGTTGATCAGGAATGGTCAATTGGTGATTATGTTATCAGTGGCGGTGAATTGGCATCAATGGTGATGATTGATGGACTTTCACGGCTATTACCCGATGTATTGGGGCATGAGGATTCAGCCGAACAAGATTCATTTAAAAACGGCCTGCTTGATTGCCCGCACTATACGCGTCCAGAGATAGTGGATGGCAAGTCAGTGCCGTCGGTGCTTGTGAGTGGTGATCACAAGGCCATAAAAAACTGGCGCATGAAGCAAAGTCTCGGACGTACTTATCAGCGCAGGCCGGATTTGTTGAAAAAAATTGATTTGTCAGACGAACAGCAGCGATTGCTGGATGAATATATCCAGCATTCTAAAGATTAAAATAACGTTGAAACGGCGTTAATTTAGATAGACTAGACAGCTAGACAGAAAGTTTAAAAAGTTAAACTAAAGTTAAAAAAGTTAAATGGAGTGTGTCATGAACATTATTGAGCAGCTTGATAAAGAGCAATTGCGAGCCGAATTTCCTGAGTTTAACCCGGGTGATACCGTTGTTGTGCAAGTTAAAGTGCGTGAAGGTGATCGAGAACGCTTGCAAGCCTTTGAAGGTGTTTGTATTGCAAAACGTAACCGTGGCTTAAACTCGGCGTTTACTGTCCGCAAAATTTCACACGGTGAAGGCGTCGAGCGCGTATTTCAAACTCACAGTCCCATGATTGACAGCGTTACGGTTAAGCGCCGTGGCGCAGTTCGACGTGCCAAGTTGTATTACTTGCGTGGGCTTAAAGGTCGCGCGGCTCGCATTAAAGAAAAGCTATAAGCGCAACAGATTACCTTGCGTGATCGGCTGCAAGCTAGCCGGAACCTCTTGTGATGTTTCGTTGCACTTTGGTCTTTGAGTGACTTTTTGCGGTTCTTCAGTTAAAAAGGCATCTTTTTAAGGTGCCTTTTTTGTGTTTGTTTGTGGCGTTTTTCGGCAAGGCTTCTATATTATGGGCATGAAAAGCATACAGGCCATTATTGATACACCTTTTGCCCAACTTGCTGTACAAACCTGTCGGCAATCACAGGAATTTGTTATCGGTATCGACTTTTTGTCAATTGGAAGTCGCCAGCCATTTTTGAGTTCGCGCTTTACCGAGTTGTTGGCGGTTGACATAGAGCGCTATTTGAAAAACCCGGCTTATCGTTTTGAAATGGCTTTCCTTGCTCACGGTACCGAGTTTCAGCAAGCCGTTTGGCAAATTATGCAAAATATTGAGGCGGGAAAAACACGAACTTATGGTGATGTTGCGCGTGAACTGAGCAGCAGCCCTCGTGCCGTAGGCAATGCATGTCGTTGTAATCCCATTCCCCTATTGATTCCTTGCCACAGAATCGTGGCCAAGAAGGGCATAGGTGGTTTTGCGGGGCATAGATCGGGTGACATTTTCGACATAAAATCATGGTTGCTCAGGCATGAAGCCGGAAAATTCGATCAAAAAACCGAAATTAAAGACGAATAATTCTGAAAATTTATTGATACACAGGATATTAATCCTGAAACTGTTGTCTAATGGACACATTGCGGTATAGTCTCGATTCTGATTCAGTCAGCTGATCAAGTCGGGTTTTAAGGATTTATTTGGGGGTATATTTTGTTCAAGGGTATTGCGTTGTTGGTTCTGTTGTTATTGGCGGTGGTTTTTCCTGTTTCGGCAGATGAAAAATCGGATATTGCGGCGATTAAAAAGACGTTTTCTGAAATTTTGCCAGGTACCAAAACGGATTCCATTAAGCTTTCCGCCTTGGGTGGATTGTATGAAGTGGTATATGGTGCGCAGGTGCTGTATATGTCTGGAGACGGACGATACGTGATCCAGGGTGATTTGATCGATCTTGTTAACAGGGCAAATTTGACAGAGGAAACACGTTCAGCGCAACGTGGCCAATTGGTGCAGAATATTAAAGACGATACCGCTATTATTTTCGCGCCCCAAAAAGTTGAGCACACAATCACTGTGTTTACCGACATAGATTGTGGTTACTGTCGAAAATTACATCGTGAGATGGATCAATACCTTGCCGAAGGTATTAAAATCCGTTATCTCGCCTTTCCTCGCTCCGGGGTAGACACAAAGTCATACTATAAAGCAGTGACTGTTTGGTGCTCTGATGACCCGCAGACCGCGTTAACCGAAGCGAAAGCCGGTGTAAAACAGGAAAGGAAAACCTGTGATAACCCGGTTATAGAGCACATGAAACTGGCGGAGCAATTTGGTGTGTCAGGAACGCCAACCATTGTTTTTGCTAACGGAGAAGTGATACCTGGCTATGTACCGGCAGGGCGTTTGTCACGTATGCTCGAAAAAGTATCAGAAAACACGTTGTAAGTGATTTGCGATAAATTTGTATAAAATGCCTGCCAACACCGTTGTCGGGCATTTTTTATGCTGGCTTGATTTGTTTGTGAGGGGCGCCTTGATTAAGTGTGATTTTGACCCAATTGGCCGATGACTTAATCATAGTATCCCTGATATAAGGCATTGACTAAAGCACGGGGAAAAGGCAAATGAAATTTTTATTGTTGCTAATAATTGCTGCTGCAATTTATGTAGGAATAAACTGGGATACTTTCTCGCCCAAAATAGACGCTAATCTTGATGCGGCAACACAGTTAAAGCAAAAAGCGGATGAGTTGCAAAAGTCGGTTAAAGACAAAGTGGATCAGGTGAATGAGCAATTTGAAGATGTGCAAGACAAACTGGAAGATGCAAAAGACAAAGTCAGCGATACCAAAGAGGATGCGTCTGAGGCATTTGAAAAACTTGTTGATCAAGTAAAATAGTGGAATATACGTTGATATGTATTAGTTGTATTCGTTTATAGCTCAATGCTTTTAAGGTAGTGAGTAAAGAGAATTATTGTTTTGATCCTTTTGTCAGACCAGATACTGGCGACTGCTTTAGCATAACCCTGCATTTGCGCCTGATAAGACTTGGCACTCGCTTGCAGCTCGTTGATGTTATCTAATCGTCGCGTTTTATAGTCTACAATGATGATGTCGTTTTTCTTTGTGATTAGACGATCAATAACCCGGTGTTGTAGCCTATTGTCAGATTTTACTTGTATTGGGACTTCGTTATAAGCCTTCTCGAACTTGTTTTCGTCGAAAAAGTCACTGAAACCGGAAAAATTAACGGTTGCGTTTGCTTCGTTAAAATACGATTCAAAGTCAGGAGTATCCATGTTTATATGAAACTCGGCGGATAATTGTCTTTTTATTGCTACATGGGAAGCGAGATTAAAGTGAGTTAGCAACTCAATTGCACGATGAATGAAGGTGCCGCGTAACTGTGCTTCACCATCTTCGACACCATCAAGGAGAAGGTCTTCAATGATAGGTGCTTCGTTTTCATTTGAGCTGGCTTTTATATCGCTAAAAAATAAATCCGGTGCAGAAAATGTTTCCATTTGCGGAGTGGGTTTTTCAATCGTGTGAGGTTGTGCGTCATAATGTATTGCGCTTTCATCATCATTTGGCCAGTTGCTTTGCAACAAACCATACCAACCCAGTTTTTCCTGTTTACCTTGTCCGCAACCGCTAATGAATAAATATTGTCTTGCTCGGGTGAGGGCAACGTAAAGTAAATTTGCATCTTCAACGGCTGTCTTAATACTCTGCTCGGCGAGCAAGTTGTCGACCAGTTCAATTCGATTTTCTTTCTTTGGGCAGATGACAAAGGTAGAAGGCTTGTCATCCTTTTCCGGCCAGTCAACCAGTGCTTGGTAGCTGTTTTTTGTTGATTTGTTATTCTCTGCGGTATCAGCCAGGAATACGATGGGGGCTTCAAGCCCTTTTGCACCGTGTATGGTTAATATTCGAATGCTACCGCTGATGTTGTCGCTGGTTTCATCCGGTGAGGCATCATTTTGGATAAGTGAATGTAACCTGGCAATAAAGCGACCTAATGATGGATAGCGCCCACTATCAATATCCAGCGCCAGTGATAAAAACTGAGTCAAATTTGATTTTACCCGGCTACGAAAATGCGCTGCTACAGATGCATAATAACGATTAAAAATATCCGCATCAGAAAATATTTTGTCGAGCATATCGTGAATGGGTAATTTTCCTGAGATGCTTTGCCACCGGCTTAGAAACGATGCAGCACGAGCGAGGTTGGTGGGCCAGATTTCCTTATTGACAGGTGCTGTCAGGGTTTCAAACCAGCTATGCTTTTCGAGATTCGTTTTCTTTTCGGATAACAGCAATAATTCATTATTGCTGCATGAAAAAATGGGGGAACGTAATACGCTTGCAAGTGACAGATTGTTGTAAGGTGTGTACAGTACTTCCAATAAGGCGATGAGATCCTGAATTTCCTGGCATTCGAACAAAGTGCCTTTGTTGTTACTCGTGTAAGGAATGTTTGCTTCTCGCAGTGCGCTTTCGTAGGCACTTAAGTGTTTGCGTGAGCGAATCAGTAACATGATATCATTGAAAGAGATATTTGTTGGCCCATTGTGTGAGTCGATGAAATTGTTTGATGATAATAGTTCAGTGATTTTTTTTGCGATCTGTTGTCCTTCGCGATAATGTGTATCATCTTCAGGTGGTAACGGTGTGGTGACGGCATTTCGAAAATAGACAGCCTCCGCTTTTTTTTCCTCAGGTTCAATTATAGGCATTAGATGAATTTCGCCAGGTGTATTTTTCAGAAAAGTGGAGTGAACATGAAAGTCGGGGAAAGTATTTTTAAACGCATCTGAAGTGAAAACACGGTTTAGCAGGTTCATGATAGGCGATGCAGAGCGCCTGGATTTGTCCATTGGGTAAGACAATGCATTTAAATTTTCGTGCAACCAATCGCTTGCAGTCGTAAACAACTTGGGGTCGGCCCGACGAAAGCTGTAAATAGATTGTTTTTCATCGCCAACCAGAAAAACACTTCGCATTCTGTCTGTGTCGGTGACAAATTCCTGCATGACGGGCAGGAGCAAGCGCCATTGTGTTGGATTGGTGTCTTGGAATTCATCAACCAGCAAATGATCAATACGTTGATCAAGTTTATACTGCACCCATAAAGCGTTATCATCATTATTGAGCAAATTGAAGGTGTGCCATTCGAGGTCAGTAAAATCAAGCAGGCGTTGTTGACGTTTTAATTGTTGAAAATGCGTGAGCAATGCTTCGCCTGCAACATACCAGGCACGATTGAAATAATAATAGTGTTGCTTTCGTGCAGTTTTTTTGGCGGTATTTAAACTTTTGCAGACAGAAAGGCACAGGCCAAGAAACTCGTCTTCGCCTGCTTCGGTCATTTTTTTTCGCGGCTTTTCATCGCTTTATCAAAACGCGGAGTACCATTCTTTTTAAATAAAATGGCGGAGAGTTTTTCCACCCAGGGAGTATATTTATTTTCCTCTCGCTTTTGCTTGTCATTGAATGCCTCACTCATGGTGATTTGATGCAGGGTATCGACGTATTTTAAATTGGTTTTGGTGTCATGCATTGCCAATAATTGTGCAATGCGTTCAAGATTTTTCTTGTTGCTGGCATTAAATAAGCTGGCATAGGGACGTACCGTTAAATCAATATCCAGTTCAGCTAACAATTTTTCTGATGCGTATTGTGCCGCATCTTTCTGACCTGCCGTGTATGCCCACCAGTCACTGCGCTGATGAATAAAACTGTTTAGGCAATTCTGGGAATTTGTTAAACCGTTTGCCAATTCGTATAGTGCTTCAAGAGCAGCCGCTGTGTCGGATTCAGGATTCAGGGTGGCTGTTTCGTACAAGGCATCCCAGGCAGTGGCAAGGTAGCTGGCTTCGTCATCCAAAAGTTCAAAGCCTGGGGGTACATTGGATTCCAGTGGGAATTTTCGCAGAATCTCCTGGCAAAAGGCGTGAAAGGTACTGGTTTTAACCTGGGTTTCGCTACGCATCATGTTTTCATACAAATTGCGGGCTTTATTTATTGTACTCGGATCGGTCTCAACATGAATATTGCGCAGTTCGACGAGCAACTCCTCATGCGAAGTGGTGGCGAGCACATATAGGCGCTCGAAAAGGCGTGATTGCATCTCGGCTGCTGCTTTTCGGGTAAAGGTGATGGCCAAAATGGCGTCGGGCCGTACATCAAGTAAAAGTAAGCGGATTAGCCGTGTGACCAGTAAATAGGTTTTCCCTACGCCGGCGGAAGCCTTTACTATGGCGCTGTGGCGCGGGCTGGCCGCTTCAATGGGGTTTGCTATAGATGTGTTGGACAATGGTATAATACCCGGCATGCAGAAAAAAGATTATAGTTTTACTTTACCCGATTCCCTGATCGCACAAAAGCCCTGTGACAAACGAACCGACAGTCGCTTGTTACACCTGAACCGTGCAAATGGTGAAATTGCCGATAGGATGTTTACAGATATTCTTGATTTGTTAAAACCCGGTGACTTACTGGTGATGAATGACACCCGTGTGATTCCTGCCCGATTGTTTGGTAAAAAGGAGACCGGCGGTGCGGTTGAAGTATTAATTGAGCGTTTGATCGGTGAAACCCGTGCAATGGCATTTGTAAAAGCCAGCAAGTCTCCGAAAGAAGGCGCCGTTTTGTTTTTTACCAACAATGTTGTTGCGAAAGTGCTAGGCCGAAGAGATGGCTTGTTTGAGCTGGCTTTTGAAGGCGACACCAGTTTACTGGATATTCTGGAAGAACTGGGCGAAATTCCTTTGCCGCCGTACATGCAGCGTGATGCCACGGAGTTTGATAAAAACCGCTATCAAACCGTGTTTGCTGAACACCCCGGTGCGGTTGCTGCGCCGACGGCGGGTTTGCATTTTGATGATGATATTCTGTTACAAATTAAAGAAAAGGGTGTGGATTTTTCTTACGTGACTTTACATGTTGGTGCGGGTACCTTTCAGCCGATTCGTGTTGATAATGTGCTTGAACATAAAATGCACAAAGAGCGAATGGATGTTTCGCCAGAAACCTGTGACAAAATTAATCAGACCCGAAAAAACGGCGGTCGGGTTGTGGCTGTGGGTACAACGGTGGTACGTAGTCTGGAATCTGCGGCGTTCAGGGGGTTGTCCGGGCAAGGTGATTTGTTGCCTTTTTCGGGGGAAACCGATATTTTTATTTATCCCGGTTATCAGTTTAAGGTGATTGATGCATTGATCACCAATTTTCATTTACCTGAGTCAACTTTGTTGATGCTAGTGAGTGCTTTTGCCTCACAATCACAGATAAAAAGTGCCTATTTGCATGCGATTGATGCGGAATATCGCTTTTATAGTTATGGTGATGCTATGTTTATTCAATAATATTTGTCACTTGCGCTTATTCTCGTTACAGTGGCAATTCAGTTTTTTACTGTTTTAATGACAAGCCTGGTAACATTTTTACAGAAACCCTAACAACCGTTAACGACAATAAAATGTTTAAAAATAAAACAATTCATGGATTTACCTTTCTTTTAGTAGGCGTATTTCTGTGGGGTTGCGCACCCGATAAAGCCAAAGAAGGAAATGCCTGGGATTCGACCGATAAGATTTATTCCTCTGCCAGTATTACCAGTAGCAAAGCCTCAATCGGGGCGAGCGGTGATATTGTTATTGTTTGGCAGGAGCAAGAAACTCAAGTACGAAATGATACCGTGAAAGATGCGGCACACACCTTTGCTGGTACAGCAGCGGCGATTGATACACATGCCAATCTTCATGCCCATAAGCTGCTGTACAGCAGGACTACCGTGAATGCGAGGAGTTATGATTCGTCGCTTGCTCGTTGGCGTGACACGGTATCGTTAAAAACGGGATACTGGGAAAAGATAAAATCAGGTACGCAGAATATTGGTGAGACAGAAATTACCTACGAAGAAAATATCAATAATATTTTTATCGGTGATTTAGCCACTGCCGTTAACAATAACGGTGATGCGGTCGTTGCCTGGGTACAATTAGGTGAAAGTGATGTGGCCGGTGATGCTAGTGCCGCACATAATCTGTTTGTTTATCATTTTAATGCCGCGAACAACACTTGGAGTGCGGCGTCAATTGTAACAGGTGAGCTTGTTGTGCAAAACGCACTTGATGTCAGCTTGAACGATAGTAATATTGCGCACTTGGTCTGGTTGGGCCGCGACAAACAGACATTGAAAGTGAACGCGTATCAAAATATTTTCGATGGCAGTGACTGGTCTTCAACTGTTATGCTGAGTGATGGCCAGAGCTCAGTGAAAGACATTACATTGGTGTCGCGTAATCAAAGCAGTGGTGTTGCTGTGTGGTCGCAGTTAGATAAAGTGAATGTTTCTGGTTTAGATGTTTGTGATCAAACAGGTTTTAATTCAACACCATTGAATCTGGTCGGTAACTGGTTTAATGCAACTGGCTGGAATGCAACACCGGCAATCATCAGCGATCGCACTGGTGATGTAAAAGATTTTTCCCTTGCGTCAAACGGTGCTGGTTCAGTGTGGGTGAGTTGGGCACAAACCAGCAATGCAAATTATGTTTGCGGTGAAAATTTAAGTGCATCCCAATACACGGTAACGGATGTGAGTACGATTAAGGTCAGTCAGTTGACGAATGATATCGATGCTGATTTAAGCTCGGGTGTTTGGACTGCGGCGGAAAATATTCAAACCGATATTGCATCGACAACTGTTGATGAAAGCCTTTTGGACTCAGCCCAGCCGAGTACAGCCATTGATACTGATGGAAATGTCGTTGTCGCCTGGGTTGAAGTGCTTGATGCGGAAACTGCACCGACAAATCGTAAAGACTCGATTATTCGTGCGAATACATACAGTGACGCTAACGGAAGCTGGTTGACTGAAAGTTTTATTGTTAGTGATACTGCGCGGTTTTTGGCTATTCAACCGTTTGAAAAAACCATTCCCAACAATCACGTTGCACCGAAAGTTGTAGCTACAGCAGCATCTCGGTTTACCATCAGTTGGCAGTACTGGAGTGTATCGGCAGCGGCTTCCGGGTATCAGCTATTCAGCGTGGATTATGATGTCAATACAAATACGAGTTCGGCATTGAAAACCATATCCGAATCAGTTAGTCCTGTTGTTAAGCAAATGGATGTTTTTTCGGTTAACGGCAATGTGCAAATGTTCTGGTCGCAAGAGAGTGATGTGGGCACCAATCTGAATAAATCAATAAAATGAATTGTTGAAAATATGGTTAAAACAGCTGTTGAAATTGAAAAAATGCGTCATGCGGGTCGGTTAACGGCCAAGGTGCTGGAAGCACTAGACGATTTTATTCGGCCTGGTATTAGCACATTGGACATTGATCAATTTTGCGAGCGCTATATTATCGATACACTGGCTGCACGTCCGGCCAGTAAAGGTCAATATGATTATCCCTACTCAATTAATACCTCAATAAATCATGTGGTTTGCCATGGTATGCCTAACGACAAATTACTCAAAAAAGGCGATATCGTTAATGTTGATGTCACTGTGGAAAAAAATGGTTTTATCGGGGATAGCAGCAAGATGTTTTGCGTGGGAGATGTGTCTTCAAGTGCGCAGCGTTTGGTTAATGTAGCCCAGCAATGTTTGTATAACGCGATCCGTATTGTTAGGCCGGGTGCTACCCTGGGAGATATTGGTCACGCGATTCAAACGCATGCAGAAAAAAATTATTACAGTGTTGTGAGAGAATATACCGGCCATGGTATTGGTCGCCAGATGCATGAGCAGCCGCAGGTTATGCATTATGGCGTTGCTGGTACAGGTATGGTTTTAGAAGCCGGCATGACCTTCACAATCGAACCGATGATTAACCAGGGAAAACGGTTTGTCAAAACCCTGGGTGATGGCTGGAGTGTGGTGACAAAAGATCGTCGACTGTCCGCGCAATGGGAACACACCTTGTTGGTGACCGAAGGTGGCTGTGATATTTTGACGTTGCGCGAAGGTGAATGTCCTTGAGCTTGGTTTGATGTTAACGCAATTTAGGCTTGCAACATGACTTAATCCGAGGTTCCCTGGTCTTGTCTTTTGAGGGCTTGATTGCCTGATTTTTTTCTTTTCTGGCTGAGGTAAAACTGGTTTTTCCCTTTTTGTTTTGCTTTATACATGGCTGTATCTGCTTGTTGAATCATTTCGTTTGGCAGATCACTGTGATCGGGAAATACGCTGACACCAATACTGCAACCAAGCGATAGTCGTGTTTTATTTATTGAAATAGGCTGGGTGATGTTGTGGATGACTTTACGGGCAATATTGGCTGCTTCGTCAACTTTGTAAATGCCGTTTAGAATTATGGCAAATTCGTCGCCACCCAGTCGACATGCAGTGTCGATACGGCGAATGCTTTTTTCGAGACGTTGTGCAGCGGTTTTTAAAACAATATCACCGGCACCGTGCCCGTATTTGTCGTTAACAGGTTTGAAATCGTCAAGGTCAATATAGAGCAAGCCGACCTTTTTTCGAGATCGCTTGGCTTGAATAACGGCCTGGCCGAGTCTTTCGTTGAAAAGCAGACGATTGGCCAAACCAGTGAGGTTATCGTAGTGTGCTAATCGGTGCAGGTGTTGTTCTTGTTCAATAAGTGAAGATATATCGCTGAAAGTGCCAATGTAATTGCTAATCAAACCGTTTTCATTTTTTACCGCGCTTACATTTAACCACTCGGGGTAGATTTCGCCGCTTTTTCGTTTGTTCCAGATTTTGCCTTCCCATTTGCCATCAGTCATAATGGCTTTCCACATTTTTTGGTAAAATGCCACATCGTTTTTTCCTGACTGAAGCACACGCGGTGTTTCGCCAAGCACCTCATCTTCATCGTAGCCTGTAATTTGACTGAATGCTTCGTTGCGTGCAAGGATAGTTTGCTCGCTGTCAGTAATTGTCATGCCGTGGTTTGTATTTTGAAAAGCAATGCTAGCCAAATTGGACAGTTGTTTGTCTTGAATGGTTTGCCAGAGAAATCTCAAGCGATTATTCAGTATGTTCCAGTTAATGGGTTTTGCGATATAGTCTGAGGCACCTACCGCCAAAGCGCGGTCAATATGGGAAGCGTTATTTGATGAGGTGATCATCAGTATGGGAATGTGTTCGAGGGTTTTTTGCCGTTGAATTGCCAGAGCGGTATCAAAACCGCTCATTTGAGTCATATCGGCGTCAATAAGAATAATATCTGGAATGAGTTTAAAAAAGCTCAGCAATTCGATAGCGTGCCTGCCATTTTCTGCTAGAGAAAACGACCAATGTTTATTATTCAGAAACTGGCAAATTTCACTGCGAGTTGACGCACCATCTTCAATGACAAGTATGTGCGGGGACTTGGTTTTTATGTCTTGACCTCCCATTAATTGCTTGGCGCCTTCAAATAAAGCAGCGCGAATAATTAAAAGCTGTATTGATAATATTAGTTCAAGTTAGTGAATTGTATAGATGCAGGACAATTGCCATCTCTCTTGTATTTAAAATATAGCTAGCCCGAATAATTTATCCGGCCGCCAAAAAACAAGGTTAAGTTGTTATTGAAAGATATTATTGGAATATTAGCAAAGTGCAAAATGTATAACCGGTCATTTGGCTAAGTCTGCCCTCACACCGATTTTGCTGTCCAGAGCCGATATTTCTTAAATCATCAATAGCTTGGGCTATTGGGTCAATCGCAAATTTGGCTCTGAACAACAATCTCGGCGCGATCATCGGACTTCTGGATAAAATATTCGGGCTAGAAACAATGTTTATAATATTGATTGAAAACACACATTAATGGAAAGACAAGAGGATTTGAACGTCTTGTGCTTTTAGCGGGTGCTTGATGATCAGGTGCCAAAATGGCACAAAAAAAGGCCTGCGATATATCGCAAGCCTTTGATCGTATTCTAAAAAATATGGCTCCCCGAACTGGACTCGAACCAGTGACCCAATGATTAACAGTCATTTGCTCTACCAACTGAGCTATCGGGGATTAGTAGAGCGCGTATAGTACTGATGCGCCCCCTTCAGGTCAATACCCTGTGTAAAAAAATTGGCGTTTTTCTAAAAAATACTTCAATTCCCAATACTTGCATTTTATTATTAATCGAGCCTACGATTGGCTTAGCGCGTTTTTTAAGCGCTCTAATGCATTTTCCAGGTTCTCCATCGACGTGGCATAAGAAAGTCGCATAAATCCCGGTGCGCCAAAAGCCGATCCGGGGACGAGGGCGACGCCTGCGTGTTCAAGCAGATATTCGCCCATTTCAATGTCGTTATTTACATTGTCGGTAGCTGCTATGGCGTCATTAAAATCAGGAAACAAATAAAATGCACCTTGTGCCGGATTGCATTTTACGCCGGGTAGGGCATTTAATAACGGCAGCACGCGGTCATGTCGTTCTTTAAAACAGGTTAACATGTTGCCAATGCAGCATTGGTCTCCATCTAATGCTGCGCTAGAGGCGGCTTGTGAAATTGAGGTCGGGTTGGACGTGCTTTGCGACTGTATCGTTTTCATCGCTTTAATCAAATCGGCCGGTCCGGCTGCATAACCGATGCGCCAGCCTGTCATGGCGTAGGCTTTGGATACACCGTTTAGAATCATGGTTTGTTCATACAGCTCAGGAGCAACGCTGAGAATGTTTGTGTACGGTTTGGTATCCCACACAATCGCTTCATAAATATCATCAGAAACGACTAAAATATCAGGGTGTTTTACCAGCACATCAGCCAAAGCGCGTAATTCCACCTCGCTGTAAACTGCCCCCGTCGGATTAGACGGGCTGTTGATAATCACCATGCGGGTGTTTTCATTAATGGCGTTTTCAAGTTGTGACGGGGTTAACTTAAAACCCTGTTCCATGCCAGCGGACAAGATAACGGCTTTGGCATTGGCCAGTTCAACCATTGGTGGATATGACACCCAGTAAGGCGCGGGCACGATCACCTCATCACCACAATCGAGCATAGCCTGGCAAAGATTATAGAAACTGTGTTTACCACCGCAGGAAACCAGTATTTGGTTTGTTACATAGTCCAGTCCATTGTCCCGTTTTAGTTTGGTGACAATGGCTTGTTTTAAGGCAGGTGTGCCATCAACGGCGGTGTATTTTGTGTCGCCGCTGTGAATTGCAGCAATCGCAACCTGTTTAATATGTTCCGGCGTGTCAAAATCAGGCTCACCTGCACCAAGACCTATGATATTCTTACCGGCTGCTTTGAGTTCTGCGGCACGGGCAGTGACGGCAAGTGTGGGTGAAGGTTTAAGGTTTTTTGCGCGTTGTGACAATTGCAGTTTCAAACGTATGTCCTCTAAGATGCGGGTTAGTGACAGAATTAGTCAAAATCTTATCATATTTCAGCTGGATTTTAATTTAGACATTGCCACGGAATAGCCTTTTTTTGTTAAAAATTTTAAAAATGTTGCATTATCGGAAGATTAGCTTGCGAGCCCTGTGCCCGGAGTTAAAAACCACGAAACAAATAAGTAAAACAAGCGCAATAACCCAAATAAGTTGTGTAAAGTTGTGATGAACGAAAAAGATCAGAAAAAATTTGCCATGAAAACCGATTATGTGCCGTCGGGCGATCAACCCAAGGCCATAGCTGAACTGGTCGATGGCATAAATGCGGGTGAAGCAGGGATGACCTTGCTGGGTGTGACAGGCTCAGGTAAAACATTTACTGCGGCAAATGTGATTCAAACCTTGCAGCGTCCGGCTATTTTCATGGCACCGAACAAAACATTAGCCGCTCAACTTTATGGCGAGATGAAAGATTTTTTCCCTAATAATGCCGTTGAATATTTTGTGTCTTATTATGATTATTATCAACCTGAGGCCTATGTGCCGGCATCAGACACCTTTATCGAAAAAGATTCCTCAGTTAATGATCACATAGAACAAATGCGTTTGTCCGCTACAAAAGCATTACTTGAACGAAGAGATACAATTATTATTGCCTCTGTTTCGGCAATTTATGGATTGGGTGATCCCGAAGCCTATTTAAGCATGGTGTTGCATCTTGACCGGGGGGAGCCGATGGATCAGCGCAAGCTCTTGCGCCGCTTGGCTGAGTTGCAATATCAGCGCAATGATGTGGAATTGTTTCGTGGTACGTTTCGTGTTCGTGGTGATATTATTGACGTATATCCGGCTGAATCTGATCGGGATGCTGTGCGCATTGAACTCTTTGATGATGAAATCGAATCGCTCGCTTATTTTGACCCGTTAACAGGCGAGGTAATACGTAAAGTGCCGCGTTTGACAGTTTATCCTTCGAGTCATTATGTAACGCCAAAACAAACCTTGATCGATGCGATTGATGACATAAAAGAGGAATTGAAAGAACGTCTTTCTCACCTGCGAGAAGCCGATAAACTCGTAGAGGCACAGCGAATAGATCAACGAGTGAAAATGGATATCGAAATGATGGTTGAGCTAGGCTATTGCAGCGGTATTGAAAATTATTCCCGTTATTTATCCGGGCGAAACCCGGGTGACCCACCACCCACCTTGCTGGATTATTTGCCCAAAGACGCGATCATGTTTATCGACGAAAGTCATGTTACCGTGCCGCAGATTGGCGCGATGTATAAAGGGGATAGATCGCGAAAAGAAACATTGGTGGAGTATGGGTTTCGTTTGCCCTCGGCTCTGGATAATCGCCCACTGCGTTTTGCTGAATTTGAAAAAATCATGCCGCAAACCATTTTTATTTCCGCCACGCCAAGTGATTATGAGGCTGAGCATTCTGGTGCGGTGGTGGAGCAGGTTGTACGGCCTACCGGTTTGCTTGATCCCGTGATTGATGTTCGCCCGGTCGCGATTCAGGTTGATGATCTGCTTTCTGAAATCAATAAAACCGTTGCCAATGGCGAGCGGGTTTTGATAACTACCTTAACCAAGCGTATGTCGGAAAACCTCACGGATTATTATTTGGAGCACGGTGTAAAAGTGCGTTATCTGCATTCCGATATTGATACCGTTGAACGAATGGAAATTTTGCGTGATTTACGTCTGGCGGAGTTTGATGTGTTAATTGGCATTAATTTATTACGTGAAGGGCTGGATTTGCCTGAAGTGTCACTGGTTGCCATTCTCGATGCGGATAAGGAAGGCTTTTTACGCTCAGAGCGATCGCTCATTCAAACCATTGGTCGTGCAGCAAGAAATGTCAATGGACGGGTGCTTATGTATGCCGACAGTATTACAAAATCTATGAAAAAGGCGATTGATGAAACCGAGCGTCGTCGTAAAGTGCAAATGGCTTATAATGAAAAACACGGTATCTCGCCACAGGGCATTGTTAAAGGAATCCGGGATATTATGGAAGGGGCGTATGCGCCAGCTCGTAAAAAGGGAGCTGCTGGCAAAGTGGCCGAGTCGATGGCAAATTATGCGCCGCTATCACCTGCTCAATTGGCGAAGAAAATAAAAAAACTGGAACAGCAAATGTATAAATTTGCAAAAAATATGGAGTTTGAAGAAGCTGCAAGAGTGCGTGATGAGATCAGGAAGTTACAGGACAAGGATATTGGTATTGCCTAATCGAGAGGCTTGTTTTTTATGATGTTGTTAAGTTTATTGGTGATTTTTAGTTGCTTTTCTTTCAGGTTTAATCCCGCGTGATATTGTGAAACAGATTTATCTATGGCGTTTTCAATAATTTCAGTTAACTCGATTTTCTGTTCATTGGATAAGCCGAGTGGAACAAAGCGCCATTCAATCTTTTTGCACAGATCAGACATTATTTGTGAATTCCAGTGGGCGTTATTATTGAAATCAGTTTCTATTTCATCGAGCATTTCTCGAGTCGCATGCAGTATGTTCGATAGTTCTTTTTCCCTGATTGCCAGTTTTGCTTCATTTTTCAGACCGACCATTCTCCTGTTGGCCGCTTCCATAATGCCTGTTATGTGGTCTTTTAAGTGCCCGTTTTTTTCTGCATCCTCAACAGGCATGTTTTTTATTAGCAATGAAATATGAGCAAAGTTAACCAGGCTGGTGTTTTCAAAATCAATCAGCTGTTCTCTTACATGAAGCATGTCGAGGATTTGTTGGTCAATTTGTTTTATTGGCGCATCGTGAGAGAAAAATAAGGGTGGTTTTGTATTTGCTCGCACCACTGCTTTTACGCCAGACGATGTGCAGGTTTCCAGTATTAGCTGGCAAAGCTCTTCAACGGTTTTTGTCAGGAAACTGCGTTTTAAAAAATGAAACACGTGGTCTGTTTCATCGGTTTGGCTTGGGAGCGCCATGGCCATTTGCATATTGTTATCGGCTTGTGGCTTTTCTTTATCCTGTTTTTGTTGTTTGTCCAGAACCAGTTTGATTTTAATCAGTACCTCAATGCCGGAAAACGGTTTGGCGATGTAATCGTCTGCCCCCGCATTGTAGCCGGCAACCTTGTCAGAAATTTGATCCAGTGCTGAGAGGAAAATCACCGGAATATGTGAGACTGTCTTATTGTTCTTTAAGGCCTGACACACTTCCAGTCCGTTCATGCCTGGCATGACTATGTCCAGAAGAATTAAATCCGGTGGGTTGTTGTTGACCTCATCAATTGCGCGTTGGCCGTCTTCCACCTGGGTGAGGTGAAAATGCTCCTCCAGTATTTCTGTGAGAATTGTAATGTTGAGGGGCTCGTCATCGACAATAAGAATGTGTTTTTTTTGTTCCGGCTCGTTCATTGTGTATTTGATAAGCTTGTTTGTTCGTTACGATTGCCTTTTGTCAGGGATTGCCGATAGCCAAAGAAATTGCTGTTTGTCGCCTGGCGTTACAGACTTATCGGTCAAGCTTTCCAGTGACTTGAGGCGAATTGGTGGATTATTCACTGTTGATTGCGGTTGATTTCAGCTTGTTTCAATGCTAAAGTTCGCTTCGATTTTCAGGCGCGTAGCTCAGCTTGGTTAGAGCACCACCTTGACATGGTGGGGGTCGTTGGTTCGAGTCCAATCGCGCCTACCAGAATATCAAAAGGCACCGTGACAGTTTTCGCGGTGCCTTTTTTGTTTTCTTCCAGAAACTGGAAGCACAGACAGCATTGAATCGTTTTTTAGCGATAGCGTTTTCAATATTAATCTCACGTGGTCTTTGGTAAGGATCACCACTGAAAAAGGATTACACACATGCCCGTTATTACACTCCCTGATGGATCCCGGCGCGAATTTGACCATGCAGTTAGCGTTATGGACGTTGCTACGGATATTGGCCCCGGTTTGGCAAAAGCCACCTTAGCCGGCAAAGTTGACGACACCCTGGTAGACGCCTCATTTGTGATAGAAAATGACGCCAATTTAAGCATCATCACCGATCGTGATGACGAAGGCTTGGATATTATTCGCCACTCCAGTGCGCATTTATTAGCGCAAGCGGTTAAGCAGCTGTATCCAGAAGCGCAGGTGACGATTGGTCCCGTGATTGAAAATGGCTTTTTCTATGATTTTTCATATGAAAAAGGCTTCACGCCAGAGGATATGGCCGCCATCGAGAAAAAAATGACCGAGCTAGTCAAGCAAAACATCCCGATCAGGCGCAAAGTCATGGCGCGTGACGAAGCGGTTACTTTTTTTAACGGTATTGGCGAAAAATACAAAGCCGAGATTATTGCCGGCATTCCCGATGATCAGGAGATTGGTTTATACCAGCAAGGTGACTTTATCGACCTTTGCCGCGGCCCGCATGTGCCCTCTACGGGCAAATTGAAAGCCATTAAGCTAATGAAGTTGGCAGGTGCTTACTGGCGTGGAGACGCGAATAACGAAATGCTTCAGCGCGTTTATGGTACCGCTTGGCGCAATAAAAAAGAGTTAAAAGCTTATTTGCATCGTCTTGAAGAAGCAGAAAAGCGTGACCACCGTAAACTGGCCAAGCATTTAGACTTGTTCCATATGCAAGAAGAAGCGCCAGGTATGGTGTTCTGGCATGATAAAGGTTGGGCCATATACCGGGAAGTCGAGTCCTATGTTCGCCAAGTGCTAACGGAGCATAATTATCAGGAAGTGCGCACACCGCAACTGGCTGATCGTTCGTTGTGGGAAAAGTCGGGTCACTGGGCGAAGTTCGGCGACGAAATGTTCACCACCCAGTCTGAAAATCGTGAATACGCGGTTAAACCCATGAACTGCCCATGTCATGTTCAGATTTATAACCAAGGTCTGCGAAGTTACCGTGATTTGCCACTCAGAATGGCCGAGTTCGGATCTTGTTACCGAAACGAGCCATCAGGTACCTTACATGGTTTGATGCGGGTGCGTGGTTTTACCCAGGATGACGCGCATATCTTCTGTACAGAAGCGCAAATTCAGTCTGAGGTATCGGATTTTATTGATTTACTTTACAGCGTCTATGAAGATTTTGGTTTTACAGACGTTATTATCAAGCTATCCACGCGTCCTGAAGAGCGGGTGGGCAGTGATGAGGTTTGGGATAAGGCTGAAAAAGCGCTTGAAATGGCGCTAGACAATAAAGGTCTGGCTTGGGATCTGCAACCCGGTGAAGGGGCATTTTACGGCCCGAAAATTGAATTTTCGTTAAAAGACTGCCTTGATCGCGTTTGGCAATGCGGCACAATCCAGGTGGACTTTTCAATGCCCGGTCGTCTGGATGCGCATTACATCGCAGAAGATGGTAGTAAACAGGTTCCTGTCATGTTGCATCGTGCGATATTGGGTTCGCTGGAGCGCTTTTTGGGTATCCTGATAGAAAACTATGCAGGCGCTTTTCCTGTATGGCTATCACCTGTTCAAGCGGTAATTGTTAATATTACCGACAAACAGGCGGAATATGTGAAAAAACTCGAAGAAAACCTCAAAAAACAGGGTTTTCGAGTCAAATCCGACTTGAGAAATGAGAAGATCGGATTTAAAATTCGCGAGCACACATTACAGCGTGTGCCATATTTAATTGTCGTTGGTGACAAAGAGGTTGCCAGCGATTCTGTGGCTGTGCGAACGCGGAGCGGTGATGACCTTGGTTCGATGTCTTTAGAGGCATTTGTTGACCGTTTATCAGCCGATATCGCCAAGCGCGGTCGAACTGCTTAGGAGGAAAACGCCATCGCTGCTGGCAAACGTGAAGTTCGATTAAACGAAGAAATTACTGTACCCAATGTCCGTCTAATAGACTCGGAAGGTGAACAACTTGGGATTGTGAACATTAATGTAGCCCTCGAAAAGGCTGAAGAAGCTGAAATGGATTTGGTTGAAGTTTCACCAAACGCAGAGCCGCCGGTTTGCCGAATCATGAATTACGGTAAATATGTGTTCGAGGAAAACAAGAAAAAGCAGCTGGCAAAGAAAAAGCAGAAGCAAACACAGGTTAAAGAAGTGAAATTTCGTCCTGGGACGGAGGAAGGTGATTATCAGGTGAAACTACGCAACCTGGTTCGCTTTCTTAACGACGGGGACAAAGCCAAAATTACCTTACGATTTCGTGGCCGGGAAATGGCCCACCAGGATTTAGGGCGCAAGCTTTTAATGAGAGTCGAGAAAGATCTGGTTGAAATCGGCACAGTTGAGCAATATCCTCGGATGGAAGGTCGACAAATGGTAATGGTTGTTGCCCCCAAGAAGAAGGGGTAGAACGGGTAAGCAGTGCGAATGTGCTGCTTGAAAATATCGAAAGATTACCTGCCTGCCATATTTAAATAGCAACAAAATGTTGCAAATAGCGGAGTAAGCAGTAATGCCGAAAATGAAATCATTAAGTGGAGCGACCAAACGCTTCAAACGTACGAAGAAAGGTGCCATCAAACGTGGCCAATCTCATCGTAGCCATATCCTGACTAAAAAAAGTACCAAGCGTAAACGTCACTTGCGTTCACCTTCGTCCATTCATGAGTCTGATGTTGTGTTAATAAATCGAATGATGCCTTACCGCTAAACCGATTTCCCAATAATTCAATATAAATCCCTCAGTATGAGGGAAAACAGAGGCATAGAAAAATGGCAAGAGTAAAACGTGGTGTAACAGCCAGAGCACGACACAAAAAAGTCTTAAAACTGGCAAAAGGTTATTCGGGTGCACGTAGTCGTGTATTTCGAGTAGCAAAACAAGCAGTAACAAAAGCAGGTCAATACGCATACCGTGACCGTAGACAGAGAAAGCGTCAATTCCGTCGTTTATGGATTGCACGTATCAACGCGGCAACTCGTATGAATGGTATGTCTTACAGCCGCTTCATTAACGGTTTGAAAAAATCCAATGTCATGATTGACAGAAAAGTACTGGCTGATATTGCCGTACATGATAAGGACGGATTTAAACAAATCGTTGAAGTGGCCAAAACAGGGCTGGCTGCATAAGTCATTCGCTTGGCACATAAGCAATATAATAAGTAGAAAAAAGGGAAGGTTGAATAAGCCTTCCCTTTTTTTATTTAAAACTATGAGCTAAAAGTAAAAAAATCAAATAAATCCATCCAAAGAGTTTTTTTTTAGTAAAATAGCGCGTTATCTTCAACTCAAGAAAGAAGCAAATAAAAATGACCATCGATATTGATAGCCTGTTGGCACAAGCAATTTCCGATATTAACAATGCCCGGGATCCGGCAGCACTTGACCATGTGCGTGTGCAATACATGGGTAAAAAAGGCACGCTTACCGAGCAACTTAAATCATTAAAAAATGTACCGGCGGATCAGCGAAAAGCGGTGGGGCAGTCCATTAATAAAGCCAAGCAGACACTGCAAAAAGCCATAGAAGCGCGAAAAATTGATCTGGAAGATTTTTTGCTGCAACAAAAACTGGCTGCGGAAAGTATTGATATTACCTTGCCGGGTCGTGGTCAACATGCCGGTGGTTTGCATCCGGTTACGCGTACCATACAGCGTATTGAATCATTTTTTCATGCCCAGGGATTCATTACCGCCGATGGCCCAGAGATTGAAGATGATTACCATAATTTCGAAGCACTGAACATTCCAGATAATCATCCTGCGCGCGCCATGCAAGATACGTTTTATTTTGACCCGAATACGTTGCTACGAACGCAAACTTCATCGGTGCAGATACGGGTAATGGAAAACGATGAGCCGCCATTTCGCATTATTTCTTCCGGTCGCGTTTATCGTTGTGATTTTGATATTACCCACACACCCATGTTTCATCAGGTTGAAGGTTTGCTGGTTGATGAAAATGTCAGTTTCGCCGATTTAAAAGGTACGCTGGTTGCGTTTATGCGTCACTTTTTTGAAGTAGATGATTTGCAATTACGTTTTCGCCCTTCTTATTTCCCGTTTACAGAGCCTTCTGCTGAGGTAGATATTCAATGCGTAATATGCGGTGGAGATGGTTGCCGTGTGTGTGGTCATTCTGGTTGGCTGGAGGTGGGCGGTTGTGGCATGGTGCATCCACAAGTGCTTAATAATGTTGGTGTCGATAATGAAAAATATGTGGGTTATGCCTTTGGTATGGGGGCAGATCGTTTAACCATGTTGCGTTATGGTATTAATGATTTGCGATTACTGTTTGAAAACGATTTGCGTTTTCTTTCTCAGTTCAATTAGTTGGACTGTAAAAACAGATAAGACTTTTAACAATTGTAAATATAGCAACAACATAATTCTGGAAAACAAGATGAAGTTTAGTGAGCAGTGGTTACGTGAATGGGTTAACCCGGCAGTTGATACAGCTACCTTGGCTGAGCAGTTAACAATGGCTGGCCTGGAAGTGGATTCTATTGACTCTGCTGCCCCGGTTTTTGATCATGTCGTTATTGGGGAAGTCCTGTCGCTGGAAAAACACCCCGATGCAGATAAACTCAATATTTGCGAAGTTAATGTGGGTAATGATCAGCCCGTTAGCATTATTTGCGGTGCAAGTAATGTGGCAAAAGGGGTAAAAGTACCTGCTGCATTGGTTGGAGCAGCGCTTCCTGGTGGGATGAAAATTAAAAAAGCCAAGTTGCGTGGTATCGTGTCATTCGGGATGTTATGTTCGGCGCTTGAACTCGGTATTGCGGAAAGTGCTGATGGTTTATTGATTTTGCCAGCTGATGCGCCGGTAGGTAAAAATATTCGGGATTATTTGTCTCTTGATGACCAGATTATAGATGTTGATTTTACCCCAAACCGGGGTGACTGCTTAAGTGTTGCCGGTATAGCGCGAGAAGTGGGTGTATTGAATAATTGTGAAATAACACAAGCTGATTTTACGGATATAGCCCCAAGTATTGATGATAGACTGGAGGTTGTTGTTGAATCGCCGGCTGATTGCCCGCGATATTTGGGACGAGTAATTAAAGATATTAATCCTGAGGCACAAACACCTGTATGGATGCAGGAGCGTTTGAGACGAGCAGGCCTGCGCAGTCTGGGACCAACGGTTGATGTGACCAATTATGTTTTGCTTGAACTTGGCCAGCCCATGCACGCATTTGATTTGAGCAAACTGCAAGACAAAATCGTGGTACGTGCCGCAAGGAAAGATGAAAAACTGAAACTGCTGGATGAATCTGAAATAAAAATGGACGAGAACGTACTCGTCATTGCTGACAGCAAACAGGCAGTCGCTTTTGCGGGTGTAATGGGTGGGCTTGATTCATCTGTTACGAATGAAACAAAGGACATCTTTCTGGAGTGCGCTTTCTTTCAGCCTGATTCGATTCGTGGTAAAGCGCGTCGTTATGGCATGCAAACGGATTCTTCCTATCGTTTTGAGCGTGGTGTGAGTTTTCAAATTCAACACACGGCTATGCAGCGTGCAACGCAATTAATACTTGATATTGCCGGTGGTCAAGCTGGCCCGTTAACTGAATCGTTAAGTGAATCTACGTTGCCCGTACGCAATACCATTAAATTTAGAAGTGCGCGTTTAAAGCGGGTGCTGGGTATGGAAATTGACGACGCTGAAGTTGAAAATATCTTGACACGTTTGGGGATGAGCTGGACGGCAAGTCGTTCTGCTGATAATGCGGTGATATGGGATGTTGTGGCGCCGGATTATCGTTTTGATATTGAAATTGAAGCGGATCTCATTGAAGAGATAGGACGCGTTTATGGCTATAACAATTTGCCTGTTTCCATGCCGTCGGCCAGGCTGCAATTTGTTGACGAGCCGGAGGCCGGGGTTTCCCAACGCCAAATTCGCGCATCGTTGGTGGCAAATGGCTATCAGGAGGCCATCACATACAGTTTTGTTGATCCAGCAATTCAGGTTTTAATTGATCCTGAAAACGAGCCAATTGCGCTTGAAAACCCGATTTCAGCTGAAATGTCGGTAATGCGAACCACGCTTTGGTCGAGTTTGCTAAAAACAGCACAGCATAATCAGGCGCGTCAACAAAATCGCGTCCGGATTTTTGAAATTGGCAAGCGTTTTTCGACAATTGATGGAAAAATACAACAAGAAACCGTCATATCAGGTTTGGCTACCGGCGAGCTCTCTCATACGCAATGGGCAGAAGCGCCACGTAAAGTGGATTTTTTCGACGTAAAACATGATGTTGAAGCGCTGTTGGCGCTCACGGGGGAAGCCGAATCGTTTGTTTGGGAAGCCGCCACTTACAGCGCATTGCACCCTGGGCAGTCTGCAAAAATTAGTAATAAAGGTAGAAATATCGGACGTTTAGGTGCACTTCATCCGAAAGTCCAGAAAAAACTTGGTTTGAATAACCCTGTTTTCTTGTTTGAATTGTCCTATACTGAATTGGCAGAGGGTGTTATACCTGAATATAAAGCGGTATCCAAGTATCAGGCAAATAAACGTGATTTGGCTTTGCTTGTAAAAGAAGACGTGAGTGCCGGTACGGTATTTGCCATTGTTACTAAAGCTGGCGGTAATCGCTTGCAACTTGTGGAAATCTTTGATATTTATCGTGGTAAGGGTGTGGCTGACGGTTTTAAGAGTCTTGCATTGTCCCTCACCATTCAGGACGATACGAAAACCCTTAATGACTCAGAGGTTGATGTTATCATTCAAAATATCCTGGTTTCGCTACAAGATTCGATTGGAGCAACTTTAAGAGAGTAATCTAATGGCATTGACAAAAGCGGATATGGCAGAACGTTTGTTTGAAGAACTGGGATTGAATAAGCGTGAAGCAAAAGATTTGGTTGATATATTTTTTGAGGAAGTGAGATCTGCATTGGAAGCAGGTACAGATGTAAAATTATCCGGGTTTGGTAATTTTACGCTCAGGGACAAAACACAGCGTCCAGGTCGAAACCCGAAAACAGGGGAGGAAATTCCCATTACAGCACGCCGTGTTGTGACGTTCAGACCGGGCCAAAAACTAAAAGCAAGAGTAGAAGCCTATGCTGACAATGAACAGCAGCAACAAGAGCAAAGTTGAACTACCACCCATCCCCGGAAAGCGTTATTTCAGTATTGGTGAAGTCAGTGATTTATGTGCGGTTAAGCCGCATGTCTTGCGTTATTGGGAGCAAGAATTTCCGCAGTTAAAACCGGTCAAACGCCGTGGCAACAGGCGATATTACCAGGAACGTGATGTGTTGATGGTACGTGAAATCAGAAACCTGTTGTACGAGCAGAGGTTTACAATTGGCGGCGCGCGTCAAAAACTCTCTTCCAAGCCGGGGAAATCCGTTGTCGCCGCAGAGCCTGAGACGTTAGCTAGCCAAGCCGGTCAACGTGACAGAAAGCTAGTCAATGATTTGTGTCGGGAGCTTGAGGACTTGCTGCTGGTTTTGCGTTGACGACGCGTGTTTATGCGCATGCCCCGCCGTTTATTTTCCATTGTTTTTCGCTTAAGCGTTACCAAAACGAAAGATAATGCTGTATAATCCCGCGCTCAGTTCGGCGTGTAGCGCAGCCTGGTAGCGCACTACAATGGGGTTGTAGGGGTCGGAGGTTCGAATCCTCTCACGCCGACCAAAAGAACACATAGAAAAAACCGGCTTTTTGCCGGTTTTTTTATGTGTTCTTTTTTGTGTTGATTTTGAACTCGATGTTGAGTTTATATTCGACGCACAATCGGGAACTTCTTTATCTGATCAATTTATAAAAACGATGTTTTCTCTTTTCTTCGTTATAGCATGTGGGTGGCGGCAGATAAATATATTGCGCAGATCAAGTTCAATCGGGTTTATCTCTTGGTTGGTGAGCAGTTCTGAGTTTGCGGGTTGATAACCGCTCAGTCAGCTTATCTGCGACGAAAATTTTGTTGATATTGATTTTCATCCGCTAAAAATACGAAATAATAACGCCAAACTTCGCTCTGACATAACATTATGAAAAAAATATTTGTATTACTCGCTTATGAACTGTAGTCACATTCTTAAAAAGGTTCAACTTTCTCTATTTGAACAAGAGGGTATGGCAGCTCACGTTATTAAATTAGAATCATGCGGCTTGACAAATTTCATTTCTCAAATTCACCAGATTATTAAACAGCCCCAAAGTTTTAACAGGTGAATTTCGTTTTTATGAGGGTTACAATGAACGTGAGAGCTACAAGTTTTCATTGTCATTGATGGACTGAGAAAGAGAAGGATTAATTATATGCCTGAAATAAAACGCCCCGTACAAACCATTGAAGTGAATTATGTTTGTGATAAATGTGGCTATGGAATGATGCAAAAGGTGGCTGAAATGGATCCTGAAACAGGTGATATTAAGCATGAATGCATGATTTGTGGTCATCCGCAAACATTTAAATGGAGAGCCTATCCTCGCATCAATCACATTGGCCTGGATGAATCAATTGACGACTGCGAGGACTGAGACTTAATGGTATTTATCCTGCTTGAAACTCACTCAGGATAATCTCTGCGAGCGGGCCCCACATATAACTGTCGCGGTCTGCCAATGCGTTGTTTGGGTTCTGCAATCATTTCCATCCATTGGGCGACCCAGCCTACCGTACGTGCTACGGCAAACATAACGGTAAACATGTTTTCAGGAATACCGAGTGCTTTGTAGATAAGCCCTGAGTAGAAATCGACATTGGGGTAAAGTTTGCGTTCAATAAAATATTCGTCGTTTAAGGCGATATCCTCAAGTGTCATTGCAATTTGAAACAATGGATCATCTGCATGGCCCAATTTTTCCAATACCTGGTGACAGGTTTCACGAACTATGCGTGCCCTGGGGTCATAATTTTTATAAACGCGATGGCCGAACCCCATGAGCCGAAAAGGGTCATTTTTATCTTTTGCTTTTGCAATAAATTCGGGAATGCGCTCAATCGTTCCAATTTCGTTTAGCATTTTTAATACAGCTTCGTTGGCACCGCCATGTGCGGGACCCCACAATGCAGTGATACCTGATGCAATACAGGCAAACGGATTGGCTTGTGAGCTGCCGGCTAAACGTACGGTAGAAGTGCTGGCATTTTGCTCGTGATCAGCGTGTAAAACAAAAATTAAATCCAGGGCCTTTTCTGCAATCGGGTCAATCTGGTAGCGTTCTGTGGGCACAGAAAACATCATGTGCAATAAATTACCTGTGTAACTCAACGAATTATCCGGGTACACAAAAGGTTCACCGATGCTGTGTTTATAACAGGCGGCGGCGATGGTTGGCATTTTAGCAATGAGGCGATGTGCAGCGATTTCACGGTGGCGAGGATTGTGAATGTCGGTTGAGTCATGATAAAAGGCGGACAATGAACCTGCCACACCAACCATGAGCGCCATTGGATGTGCGTCATGATAAAATCCGTCATAGAAGCGTTTCAGACTTTCGTTAAGCATACTGTGGCGCGTGATAATTTTGCTAAACTCGGTATTTTCTTCCGCCGTTGGCAGCTCTCCATTCATCAGCAAATAGGCCACTTCCAAAAAATTACTGTGTTCGGCGAGTTGGTCAATCGGGTAACCACGATATAGGAGTTCACCTTTTTCACCGTCGATAAAAGTGATTGCGCTGTGGCAACTGGCGGTTGCTAAAAAACCGGGGTCAAAGGTAAAGTAGCCCATTTCCTGATATAAATGTCCGATGTCTATTACCTCTGGCCCATGTGTACCCTGTTGCACTGTCAGTTCCAGGGTTTTTCCGGTTGATGAGTCCGTAATGGTGATCGTTTTACGCATTGTTTTTCTCCAAACAGTGGGCCAAAGGTTGATGTTATGTAATGTTATTGCGTACTGCCGCTGCGGAAGCGGATAAGGCTTTTTGTTCTTCTGGTGTTAAAGGCAATTCTATAACACGTGCAATGCCTTTGCTGGATAAAATAACAGGCACACCCATGGCAATATTATTTTCACCGTATTCACCTTGTAAAATGGCAACGCAGGGTAATAGTCGTTGCCGGTTGTGGGCGATGGATTCCACCATTAGGGCGGTGCTTGCAGCCGGGGAATCATAGGCGCTGCTGGTTTCTTTTAGTGCAAGAATTTCTGCGCCACCTTTACGTGTGTGTTCGACGAGCTTGCTAATGGTGGCTTCATCAAGAAACTGATCAATGGGAATACCGTTTATGCAGGCATAACGTGTCAGTGGAAGCATTGCGTCACCGTGACCACCGATTACAAGCGTGCTAATGTCTTGGGTGGAAAAGCCGGTTTCCATGGCGATAAAACTGGCCATGCGTGCGCTGTCTAAAACACCGGACAAACCCAGGATTCGCGCCCTTGGCCAGCCTGTCCATTTCCATGCGTAATACGATAAAACATCTACCGGATTAGTGACTAGCAAAAGCATGGCATGTGGTGCATATTTTAATACGTTATCAACGACGGTGCGCAATACGGCGAGGTTGGCTGATGCCAGTTCATCACGTGACATACCAGGTTTACGTGGCAGACCGGCTGTGAAAATCACTAAATCAGAATCAGTCATTGCAGCTGGGTCAGCACCACCTGTAACGACTGTATCAAAACGAAACAGTGGTGCAGACTCCTGGATGTCAAGTGCAATGCCTTTGGTTTTTCCTTCCTGTCGGCCGAGTAAAACAAGTTCGTGGCATAGTTCGGTTTTGGCAATAAGTTGTGCGGCAGATTCTCCCACACGGCCTGGTCCAACAATGGCAATTTTCTTCATTTTAGACTCCTGGAAACATCACATAGTCACAGACGTACCGTCTCTACATTTATTGTAGTTAATCAGGCGAGCTTTGATCAAGGTGTGTGCTGGTAGCAGGTTAGCACTTCTCTTAACGCTTGCATTTGCTTTAGCCAGGTAATAAAGGCTTTTCAAAAATCGTCAACATTGTCACACAAGTATAACAGCTAACTGTAATTTCCTAAGTTTGCTCCGTAAACCTTATCAATATGGCGATATCGCCGGATATTATAAGGTGATTGCAAGTGACTTACAGACTGATTCTTATCGTGGTAATTTGCGGTATGTCGGGTATTCCGGCGAGCGGTTTTGCTTTTTCTTTGCCCGGAATATTATCCGCTATTGTAACGGTGGACAGCAGTGAGCAACATCGCCACTATCAGCGTGTTCAAGATCGTGTTTCAGCCTGGAAAGCCTTGATTGCTGAGAGTGAAAATAGCAGCGATCGGCAAAAATTGAGCAAGGTAAATCGATTTTTTAACCGAATTGATTTTGTTGAAGATAAAGTGCAGTGGGGGGTGGAAGATTACTGGGCATCTCCTCGCGAGTTTTTAAGGCAAAATGCTGGGGACTGTGAAGATTATGCTATTGCCAAATATTTTACACTTAAAGCCATGGGCGTTTCGGAGGATCGCTTGCGAATCACTTATGTGAGTATGCTGCCATCGGGACAGGCACATATGGTGTTGGTGTACCTGGAAAATGAGTCGAAAACTGCATTGGTTCTGGATAATATGCAGGGTGAGATTGAAGCGTTTGTTGAGCGGCAGGATTTGGATCCGGTCTACAGTTTTAACCGAAACGGCTTATGGATTGCCAATCGGGATTCTGCAAAAGACGAGATTGTGGCAGGTGGTGTTGGGCAAATACGGCATTGGCAAGCTTTGACAGCCAAAATGGCTGGCGAGCGCACTCTTTAATGGGCCCATTCGGGAGAGGTGTAGCGTCTTTTGCCTTTCAGTGTAAAGTTGGGTAATATTCGAGCTGAACGCTGTTGGTTTTTAACAAATTTTATACATGGTCAAGTAAATGAGGAATATTGATAACTTGAACGCAATAGGATCAATGTTGTTTGCATTTGTTTTATTGTGCATGCTGCCTTTGTCTTCTGTTCAGGCGGATATTAAATCGGATCTTGCACGCGGTCTGTCATTTGAAGAAGTTATAAAAAATGGCCTTAAAAGTGGCTTGCCAATGAGCGTGGTGCTGGTCAAGATTTTCTCGTCGACACCGGAAGACCAGCGGATTTCCATTGTAAGTGCCGCCATAAATGTTTCCCCGTTGGATGTGGCGCTGGTTGTTCGTACCGCAATTCGGGCCGGTGTTGATGCCGAAGAAGTTGTTACCGAAGCTGTAGCATTGGCACCGTTGGAAAAAAAGACCATTGTACAGGTTGCGATTGAAAATGGCGCGGATGTTGCCGACGTTACCTTGGCCTCTGCCGCTGGAACTGCCCGTTCTGGTGTAACGCTTTCTGATGGTGGTGCGCTTGGGGCTTTTGTTGCAAAGCCGCCTGTTTTAAAAGGTGGTACGGTCGCACCAATTACGCCACCGAAATCCAACGGAGGTGGCGCAAGGCCGCCAGTGGTTCCGCCAAAGGTGGGGATTAGCCCAAGTTAAATTGATAAAAAACATTACCCGAAAATCCCGACTTACTCGGGATTTTTTCATTTAATCAGCCTACCATGAGTCTTGAGTCTGTCGAAATGCCAACGAAAAATAACAGACAATTATCGGTTGTTTCTTCTTCGCCTGATCGTTTTCTTTTTTTCGCATTCATCTTGCTTTTTCTTTGGCTGCCTTTGCCGTTTGGGAGTAATCGGATCTGGGCATTATCTATTATGGAAGTATGGATAATGTTAGTTGGTATTGGTTGGTTGTGGTTGTATTCTCGCGGTCGTGTGCAGGTGACAGAAACTGCTCGCCAGGCCAAATATATAATCTTGTGTTTTGCCTTGTTTGTGTTTTGGGTTTTTTTTCAGATTTTACCTTTGCCAGCTTCTTTACTTGAAATATTATCACCGGAGTCGGCAGCCACCCAGTCATTTTTGACAGATAGTGTTGGCTCTTTGTCTATCAACCCGTTTTACACCCTGGATTCAGCACTAAAAAGTGTCAGCTATTTGCTGCTTTTTCTCATGTCAATATTACTGTTAAACAGCAGGCTGCGCATAAAATATTTTGCTGCTGCGATAGTGCTTGGCGGTTTGTTTCAGGCTGTTTACGGAAGCTTGATGATGTTGTCGGGTGTTGAATACACTTTTTTTGTTCCAAAATCTGCGTCTCTGGATGCAGCAAGTGGCACGTTTGTAAATCGCAATCATTTTGCCGGATATCTGGAAATGACTTTATCCGTTGGCACCGGATTAATGATTGCTAGTTTGTCGCGACAGCCAGCAGGATCGGCGCGTGAGTGGTTTCAGCGATTGGCCCTGGCGTTACTCGGGCCGAAAGGGCGTCTGCGTATTGCCCTGGCTATTATGGTTATCGCTTTGGTATTAAGTCGTTCCCGTATGGGAAATAGCGCTTTTTTTATTAGTCTGGCCGTAGCGGGTGTTATTGGTTTGATCGGCCTTTGGTGGTTGGCACGTAAGGGTGAAATTTCAGAAAAAACCAGGCGCCCGGTTTTGATTTTCTTTATGAGTGTACTCATTATTGATGTGTTTATCGTTGGCGCCTGGTTCGGAATAGACAAAGTTAAAGAAAGAATACAAAGCACCAGTTTTGCATCTGAAATTAGAGATGAAGTGGATATTAATTCGCTTGATCAAATACAGGCATTTTTAATATCGGGCAGTGGTGGAGGCACCTTTGCTGAAGTTTTTCCTGCATACAAGACTGCGCTTTATCCCGGATTTATTGATCATGCGCACAATGATTTTCTCGAAATGGCTGGTGAGTTTGGTTTGTTTGGGATGGCCTTGTTGTCAGTGATTGTCCTGTGGAGTTTTATAAAGGCAATACAAGCGCAATTTGTACGGCGTTCGTCTCTGATGCGTGGTATTGGGTTTGCTTCGACAATGGCGATTGTCGCCATTATGATACATTCGACAGTGGATTTTAATTTACAAATTCCGGCAAATGCCGCCTTGTTTGTTGTATTGTTGGCGTTGGCCTGGTTATCCTGTTATCAGTCGACTCATCCCCCGGAAACAAGAAAGAGAAAAAGCCATTAGACCTGTGGTATGTGTGGCTAACTTACTATTAAATAAGTAAAATGCTATAATCTGACATTTTAAAATCGAGAACAATTTATTGTGAATAATAAAATCGTTTTTGCTTTCATTGTGTTGTTTGCATTATTTCAATCCAGGCTGGTTTTTGCTGAGTTTTCCCCGGCCACAATTAAGGCGGGAGGTGTGGACATTGTTCCTGTTGTTGAATTTTCCGAGTTTTATGATTCCAATATTTTATACAGTGAGTCAGCAACAAAAAATGATTTGATAACCCGTATAACACCGGGCGTATCCGCAAGTCTGGCTTCAGGTGCCAACGAATACTTGCTGACAGCCGGCGCATTGCTTGAACGTTTCTCTAAAAGTAAAGTGGATAATTTTATTGATACAGATATTGCTGTTGATTTGCATCAGTCAATTACACGTAAATTTATCTTGGATGTAAAAGCAAAACGCATCAATGCCCATGAAGAACGGGGTTTGAATTACAGCCGGGGCTTGAATACATTGGCGAAGCCGGATGCTTATGCCTTGAACGAAGCTGTTGTCAAATTACGATATGGCGGCCGTGAATCGATTGGTAGAATGGTTTTTAGCATAGGAAATGATTCGCGGGTTTTTAATAGTCGCCGGGAAATTACCCGCTTCCGCGATCTTGAAAACAAACGCGCTGGCATGACGTTTTATTATCACCTAATGCCGAAGACATCATTATTGTTTGAATTGTCACAGCGAAAAATTGATTATCGCAACAATAAAGCCGACAACAGCACAGAGCAACGCTTTTTTATCGGTAGTCGATGGGATATTTCTGCATTGACCAGTGGTACGGCTAAAGCCGGTTTGTTATCAAAAAAATTTGATGATATGGCTAAATCAAGCGTCTCTACGTTCAGTTGGGAAATCGGTGCGCGTTGGTCGCCGTTAACCTATTCCGTTGTTGATATAGTGACAAAAGGTTTGTTTGAAGAAAGTGATGATATAAACAATTATTATATTGACTCACAATCTCTTTTGCTAAAGTGGGTGCATTTCTGGGCAAAAAATGTCGATACCACCATACATGCAAATGCGTTAAACAGAGTGTACAAGCAATCAGGAAGAAATGATAAATTGAAAAAAATTGGTATTGACATAAATTATCATTTTCGGCGTTGGATGGATGTTGGGGTCGGTTACAATTTTGCCGATAGTCAATCGAATATATCAGGTTATAGTTACAACAAAAATGTATTTTTTCTCAGTGTGAAATTGGGTTTGTAAAATGCTTTCAAGTACGCGATCAAAATTAAAAACGCGATCTCTCTTTTTCTTTTTTTTCTTGTTTGTCCTGTTATGTGTTTTATGGGGAAATGTGACAGCTACAGAAAATACAGCTACTCAAACTTATCGATTGTCTGCGAGTGATAAAATCAGTATTCGCGTTTTTAACGAAGAGAATTTGAGCCTGGAAACAACATTGGGCAATTCCGGTGTGATATCTTTTCCGTTACTAGGGGAGTTAAATATAAAAGGTTTGACCCTGAGTGAAGTTGAATCCTTGATTACCCGGAAATTAAAAGGGCCGTATTTGCTCAATCCCCGTGTTACTGTGACAATGCTGGAGTATCGTTCTTTTTTTGTTAACGGTGAGGTGGCTCGTCCTGGTGGCTATCCGTATCGACCTGGATTAACAGTAAGAAAGGCGATAGCGCTGGCAGGTGGTCTAAGTGAAAATGCATCAACGGAGAAGCTGCGGCTTATTCGAGAAAATGATGTAACAAAAACACCCATTGAAGCCCAATTTGATACAGCAGTTAATCCCGGTGATATTGTTTTGGTTATGGAATATCAGCAGGTTTATGTCAATGGAGAGGTTAAAAAACCTGGTGCATATGCTTTTAAGCCTGGTTTGACTTTACGTAAGGCGATAGCACTGGCCGGAGGTTTTACCGAGCGTGCATCAAAAAAGAAAATATTTATAATTCGAGAAGCTGATCCTGGCGTGGTGGACGAAGGTGCTAAGGTACTGAGCTCCAATGAAAATCTTCGGCTTGATTCAAAAGTAAAACCGATAAAGCAATCAATACGGGGAAAGCTTGAAGATATTGTTCAACCTGGCGATATAATTACCATCAAACAAAGTTTTTTCTGATTTTGCCTAATGGCCGGGAATGCATAGATAATACATGAATAATCAGCGAGTGAATTCCAATAGTTCGGACGCCGGCGTAATAGAGACGAGACTTGACCGTCAGGAATCTGAAGACGAAATCGACTTGTTACATTACTGGCAGGTAATCAACCGTCACAAATGGGGTATCGTTGGGCTTTCAGTTGTTATTGTGCTGGTTACTGCCTTGGTTATTTTTTCAATGCAGTCTGTATATCGTGCTACGGCGACATTGCTTATCGAATCCCAGCAGGCCAATGTGGTTTCCATTGAAGAAATGTACGGCCTGGATACGCGGAATGCCAGTTATTATTCCACCCAGTTCGAAATATTAAAATCTCGCAGTCTTTCTGAAAAAGTGATCTCCAAGCTTGGGTTGGAATCCAGTGCAGAGTTTGATCCGGCACAACATAAATCCCGCTTTAGTCTTAACTGGCGATCGTGGTTTTCTGTTGAGGAAGAAATAAAGCCCCAGTCAGCGGATGCAAAATGGCAAGCATTGGTCGATGATTTTCAAAGTCGCTTGAGCATTTCGCCGGTGCGAAATACACAATTGGTGAATATTAATTTTGAAGCCTATGACCCGGCCTTGGCAGCAGAAGTGGCAAATACCTTGGCCACGATTTATATTGAAAGCCATATGGAAGCGCGTTTGGAAATGACCCAGGTGGCAACTGTATGGCTGACTCGGCAGCTTGATAGTTTAAAAGCCAAAGTAAATGAAGCTGAGCTACGTTTGCAGAATTTTCGTGAAAGAGAAGATTTGATTAATCTGGAAGGCGTCAGAACCCTGTCGAGCAAGGAAATGCAGGAAATTATCAGTAACCTTGTTGCAGTTCGAGAGCGACGCGCACAAGCGGAAAACCTCTATAAACAAGTGGAATTGATAAAAAACAAGGCAGAAGGAAGTCGCGCATTTGAATCCATTCCCTATATCCTGAATCATAAGCTCATGCAGGGGCTGAAGGCTTCTGAGGCTAAGGCGGAAAGAAAAATTGCGGAATACGCAAAGCGCTACGGGCCTAAACACCCCAAAATGATTGCCGCAAAAACAGAAGTTAACGCCATCAGGGAAAATCTGGAAAAGCAAATCATGTCAATCGTTGCCGGAATTGAAAGCGATTACAATATTGCCCTGGAAAATGAAAAAACCTTGTCATTGGCAATGGCAAAAGCAAAGAAAAAAATTCAGAAAATAAATCGTCAGGAATTTGAACTGGGCGAGCTGGAACGGGAAGTTGAAACCAACCGAAAATTATACGATACGTTTTTTACCCGTTTTCAGGAAGCAAGCGCCACCAGTGATTTGCAAACCGTTAACGCGCGGTTAATGGATAAAGCGGTAGCACCACGTGGCCCGGCAAAGCCAAGAAAGAAGTTGATATTGGTATTGGCATTTATTGTGAGCATTATGCTGGGTGTGTTTTTGGCGTTTTTACTTGAGTTTCTGGATAATACAATCAAAAACACAGATGATGTGGCCACAAAACTGAATAAGTCTATTCTCGGTATTGTGCCTATTGCGCGTCTTCCAAAACAGGAAAAACTGGATCCGTTAAACATATTTTCAAGCAATGATTTTTTGGGAATATCGGAGTCGATCCGCTCAATTCGTACCGGCTTGATTTTGTCCGGGCTGGATAACCCGCATAAAGTCACCTTGGTGACTTCGTCCGTGCCGGGTGAGGGGAAAACCACATTGTCGACCAGTCTGGCAATTTCACTGGGTCAGTTAGGCAGTGTACTGTTGATTGATGCAGACATGCGTTTGCCCTCTATCGCGAAAGTATTTTCTATTCCGGCAAAATCGCCGGGTTTGTCCAACCTCGTTGCAGGAACAGAAACGCCCGAACATTGTATTCATACCTTTGAAGATGTTGGTATCGATGTATTACCTTGTGGTTCGTTACCACCTAATCCATTGGAATTAATATCCTCTGCGCGTTTTTCCAGCTTAATTGAGTTTTTGTGTGACCGCTATGATCGAATCATTATTGACTCAGCACCTGTGCAAGCCGCAAGTGACGCATTGGTGCTTTCCACATTAACGAACTCTGTTGTCTATGTTGTTAAAGCCAACTCAACACCGATCAAAGTGATTTCAGCCTGTATGAATAGATTGGATGAGGCTAAAGCGCCTGTTATCGGGGTAGTGCTGAGCCAGATAGATGCAAGTAAGTCTTCTGCGGCCTATGGGCATTATGGCCAGTATGATTATTATCATGAATCATCTTCTTGATATTGCGGTTAAGTTGGCAGATGATTGATAACCTGGCCACGCAGCCAAAGTGCCTGTTTATTTATTTTCTTATTGCCGTTCTGGCTTATTTTATTTTTTTGTCGGCCAATCGTGGCATTGCTGATGTAAAATCCTATACTGCCACAGTGATTATGAATAGTTGGGCAAACGGCAAACCGGTTGAGTCGCAGGCATGGAACGAGGCGCATCGTGCATTGTTATCTGCATTGGCATTTTCGCCAGACAATCCGGATTATTTGGCGTCGCTCGGTAATTTGTATGAATGGCGGGTTGCCCACAAGCGACTGAATGCCGCTGGTGTTATCGCTGATTATCGAAAGGCACTGGATTATTACCAGCAGGCATTAGCGAAACGGCCGGCTTATGCCTACTATTGGGCAAATATCGCGGTTGTTAAAAGTATTTTGGGTGAAGTGGATAAGACATTTTATTTGGCGGTTGATCGTTCTCTGGCTTTAGGGCCCTGGGAGCCAGGCGTGCAATTAAAAATTGCCGACGCGACTTTGCGTGTATGGTATCTGCTGGATGATCATGGCTGGGAGAAAATGCGGGAAAATATTGAACGTGGGCTTGAGTCTAACGCGGCCACTATAATGGAAAAAGCAAAACAGGTTCAGGTGATAAACAAGCTTTGTGGAAAATTGCGACGCACAGAAACTGTTCGTCAGTTTTGCAAATAATCACTGCTAAATACTAAATGACAATGCAACAAACAGATGCTTTTTTATTAACACGTCAATGGAAAGACAGTGGCGAAGGCGTTTGTCTTGATTTATGGTTTAAAAGTGCTGATAAGGCCATAAAGGTAGAAATAACGAATCAGCGAGCGTTGTTTTTTATTCATCAGCAAGACGTCAATCAAGCGCAAGTGTTGTTAAAGCGTATTCCGGCATATGAAATCAAGCCGCTTGAGTTGCAGAGCTTTGATCGTTTGCCGGTTTCCGGCGTTTACTTTCCCTCCCAACACAATTTATATCGTGCGCGTGACATTTTACAAAAAAATGGCATACGTTGTTTTGAGTCAGACATAAAACCCACCGACCGCTTTTTGACAGAACGTTTTATCACCGGCCCGGCAACCATTCAAATGGGCGATAATCAACATGTTGTTTGTAATCCTAAATTAACACCCGGCAAATTTCACCCTGATTTTCGTATCATGTCATTTGATATTGAAACGGATTATCAATCGGATGAGATTTTTTCAATTGCCTTTGTGTCCCCCCACAAAAAAATGACACTCATGATTGGTGACGGGCAAGACACAGAATTTATTTGTTATCTTGGTGATGAATCAGCGTTGTTGCAGCAGTTTATTAAATGGGTGGAAATTATTGATCCTGATATTTTTATCGGCTGGAATGTGATTAATTTTGATTTTCGCTTTTTGCAAAAAAAAGCGGATCAACTTAATATTCCGTTGGCCCTGGGGCGCAATGCTGATGTTGTATCGTGGCGTAAGGCACAAACACAAAGCCGTCATTATTTTTTATCAATACCGGGCAGAGTGGTACTTGATGGCATTGACACCTTAAAGAGCGCGACTTATTCGTTCAGAAGTTTTTCACTGGATTTTGTTGGTCATGCCTTGTTGAATAGAGGCAAGTTGATTAAAAGTGATGAGCACAAAAAAGATCCGCTTTATAAAGCCAAAGAAATCAGGCGCCAGTTTTATGAAGATAAGCCTACACTCGCCGCTTATAATCTGGAAGATTGTCAATTGGTATGGGATATTTTTGAGCATACCAATTTGGTTGATTTTGCCATCGAACGCGCTCGCTTAACCGGCCTGGAAATGGATCGGGTTGGTGGCTCTGTGGCCGCGTTTGATAACTTGTACCTGCCGAGACTACATCGAAAAGGATTTGTTGCGCCGAATATTGGTGATACGCCCGGACAATTGAGTGCCCCCGGTGGTTATGTAATGGACTCGCAGCCGGGGTTTTATGACAGTGTTTTGGTGCTTGATTATAAAAGTTTGTATCCCAGTATTATTCGCACATTTAAGGTCGATCCCTTTGGGCGAATTGCAGCGATGTCACAACAAGCAAAAGACACAATCGAGGGTTACGATGGTGCGGTGTTTTCTAAAAATGAAAACATACTGCCGGATATGATTAAAGCGCTTTGGTCGGCGCGCGATAAGGCGAAAAAAGAAAAAAACGCGGCGCTTTCACAGGCCATTAAAATCATAATGAACTCATTTTATGGTGTGCTGGGTACGCCCGGTTGTCGGATTCATGATTCGCGTTTAACCAGTTCGATTACCAAGCGCAGCCATGAAATAATCAGGCAAACCGTCAAGTTAATTGAAAGCGAAGGTTATCGGGTTATTTATGGTGATACAGATTCGGTTTTTGTCTCGTTAAATCAATCTGTGGGTGCACAGCAGGCAGATGAAGTGGGCAATAAGCTGGTCTTTATGGTGAATCAGTACTGGCAAGAAACACTTTACAACAAATATCAAATAGAATCCTGTTTGGAGATGGAATACGAAACGCATTTTATTAAGTTTTTTATGCCGACGATTCGGGGTTCTGCCAAGGGCAGCAAAAAACGTTATGCAGGCATGGTCGCAACGAAATCCGGTGAAACCTCAATCGTTTATAAGGGCTTGGAAGCCGTACGCACCGACTGGACGGAACTTGCCCGGCATTTTCAGCAAGGCTTGTACGAGCGAATTTTTCATAACCAATCGTATCGGGATTTTATTCGTCAAACGGTGTTGGATCTAATAGCCGGAAAATGTGATGATCAACTGGTTTATCGAAAGCGATTGCGACAAAATCTGGGTGAATACGTAAAAAATGTGCCGCCGCACGCGCAGGCTGCAATAAAGGCCGAGAAATATTTTGAAGAAAATGCCCTGGTTTCACGTTATAAAAGTGCAAGCTGGATAGAATATGTGATGACGCTTAATGGGCCGGAAACGCTGGAATGTCAGGAGTCGCCATTGGATTATGCGCATTATATAGAAAAACAACTCACCCCCATTGCCGACACGATACTGTCAGCAGTAGGGGAGTCAATGGAATCTATTGTGCACAATCAATATGAGTTGTTTTAGTGTATTGTGATTTTCCGGTTTTAAACTACATTATGAAAAACACGTTGCACGTCATCATTGTCATTCAGCATGGCAATAAACTTTTCAAACATCTCAACGTCATCACCCGACAGTTCGCAATCAGCTTGCGGGATAAAACCAATCTCGTCGATTTCAAATTCCAGACCCGGAATTGCCTCGGTTAATGCGTTGCGTGCTTTGGCAAATTCATTGGTTGGTGCTAAAACAGAAATGACGCCATCTTCACATTCAATGTCACTGACATCAACATCGGCTTCCATTAGCGCATCTAACACCACTTCTTCATCATCGCCTTTAAACTCAAAAATGGAACGATGATCAAACATGTGGGCAACAGCACCTTGCGCGCCAATTTTACCCTTGGCTTTGGTAAAACATTGGCGTATGTCACCAAAGGTGCGATTATTGTTGTCGGTTAAGCATTCTACAATAACCAGGCTGTTGCCAGGTCCAAAGCCTTCAAAACGGACAGTGACGAAATCTTCACCGCCGCCGCCTTTGGCTTTATCAATGGCTTTATCAATAACGTGGGCAGGTACCTGGTCTTTTTTGGCTTTTTCTATTAAGCGGCGTAAAGCAAGATTGCCTTCAATTTCGACGCCGCCATTTTTGGCGCATACATACAGTTCACGGCTGTATTTGGAATAAATTTTTGAATTCGCGTCCGAGGTTTTAGCCATAGACTCTTTGCGGTTTTGATACGCTCTACCCATGAAATACACTCTTCTTTATTAATGGCAGCAGTAAGAAAAACGCCTATTTTAGCCGAGATGCAAACAGCAAGTCTATTTTTAAAGCTCTCGTGGTGAGTAATTTGTTGTCAGCTTCGAGTGGCATTCTATTTTTTTGAAAAATACGCTTGTTAAAATTCAATTCATAGGCTATCTTGTATTTTGAATCCGGTTCAGCCACTAAATGTAGTGGTTGTGTCAACAGGGAACCTGGTGAGAATCCAGGACTGTCGCGCAACGGTAAGGGGGAACGAAAGCCACAGAGCATCGCTCAGGCACTGACTATTTGCATAAATCAGTTAGCAAGCCGTGGCCGTAGGTGAGTTTTTTGTACATGCCTGTGTACGCATTTTGTACGTATTGTGTATGCATAGGTATAAAACACACTCATGCCCCTAAGTCCGAATACCTGCCGGAATTTGTTTCGTTTTTTTGAATAACGAAAGCACTGGACCTCGCGTTTGGGTCGAAGAGCTAGATATGCACACCCGTGTATTGGATATTTCCGTTCTCTTCCATGCCTTTTTCCGTAGGTCCCTCAGTTAACAAGACGAGGGAAAATATGTATACCGAAGAAACCAACTTGAAAACAGTACCGGTTATTGATGAACTAATTCAAACCAAAGCGCATGGCGCTGATGAAATTGATAGCCGAAACTACGAAGTCGTACGCCGTAACGGCACACTCACCGTATTTGATAACAGTAAAATTCAGGTTGCTTTAACAAAAGCCTTTCTTGCTACTGAAGGTAACAAGGCGGCTGTTTCAACTCGCATTCATGAAGCAGTTGCGCGGTTAACCGTTCAAATTGAACAAGCCCTTTTTCGCCGGTTGCCCGATGGTGGCGTGATTCATATTGAAGATATTCAGGATCAGGCCGAGCTGGCGTTAATGCGAGGCGCGCATCACAAGGTCGCGCGTGCGTATGTGTTATATCGTGAAGAACGCAACAAACAACGACATACGAATAAATCATCAAATAAAAATCAGGCGCCTATTATTCACGTCACACGTACTGACGGCAGCAAGGAAGCGCTGGATATTGATGGTATATCCCAAATTATTGCACAGGCCTGCGATGGTTTGGGTGATACAAATCCCGATCTTGTATTGAAAGGCACATTAAAAAATCTGTTTGATGGCATCCCGGAAAAAGAAGTGGCAACCGCGCTCACCATGAGTGCCAGAATGTTAATTGAGCAAGAGCCCGACTACGGTTATGTCGCGGCGCGATTATTAATAAACAGCTTGAAGAAAGAAGCATTTGATTTTTTAGGGCTTGAAGAGAATGCCGGTTTTTCTGAATATTTTGCCGCGTATATTGATGAAGCGGTTAAGCTTGAGTTGTTGTCACCCGAGTTAAAACAATTTGATCTGGATATGCTGGCTGCCTCTATTGATCACAAACGTGATCTTCAATTTGAGTATTTGGGTGTTCAAACCTTATATGATCGTTATTTTATTCACAGTGACGGTGTTCGCATCGAGTTGCCACAAATGTTTTTTATGCGTGTTGCCATGGGGCTGGCCATGAATGAAATTCACCGTGAAGAAAAAGCCGTCGAATTTTACCGTTTACTTTCTTCGTTTGATTTTATGTGCTCAACACCAACCCTGTTTAACTCGGGTACCTTGCGACCGCAGTTGTCCTCTTGTTATTTGACGACGGTGCCCGATTCACTTGATGGTATTTATGGATCGTTGCGGGACAACGCCTTGCTTTCAAAATATGCCGGTGGCTTGGGTAACGACTGGACGCAGGTAAGAGGGCTGGGCAGTCATATCAAAGGTACAAACGGAAAATCCCAGGGTGTTATTCCTTTTTTAAAAGTGGTTAACGATACCGCTGTTGCTGTTAATCAGGGCGGCAAGCGTAAAGGTGCTGTTTGTGCTTATCTTGAAACCTGGCATATTGATATAGAAGAGTTTCTCGACCTGCGAAAAAATACCGGCGATGAACGTCGACGTACCCATGATTTAAACACCGCCAACTGGGTGCCGGATTTATTTATGGAACGGGTGGCAGAAGACAAAGAGTGGACGTTATTTTCACCAGAAGAAGTGGCCGATTTACACGAGCTAAGTGGTGAAGCATTTCGCAAGCAATATGAATATTATGAAAACAGAGCCGATGCTGGTGAGTTGAAAATTTTCAAGCGCGTTTCTGCTGTTACACTGTGGCGAAAAATGCTGGGACAGTTATTCGAAACAGGCCACCCGTGGATTACGTTTAAAGACCCCTGCAATATTCGTTATACCAACCAGCATCAGGGTGTTGTGCACTCCTCCAATTTATGTACTGAAATCACCTTGCACACCAATGAAAAGGAAGTAGCGGTTTGCAATTTGGGCTCGGTTAATCTGGTTCAACATATCAGTGATGGAAAACTGGATGAAACCAAGCTGGAAAAAACGGTTAGCACGGCAATGCGGATGCTGGATAACGTAATCGAATACAATTTTTACGCGATTTCATCAGCGCGAAACTCCAATCATAAGCATCGCCCGGTTGGCTTGGGTGTGATGGGTTTTCAGGATACACTTTTTAAACTGAATATTCCCTATGCGTCAGAACAGGCTGTTAATTTTGCTGACAGATCAATGGAGATGGTTTCCTATTATGCCATTAAAGCCTCAAACAGTTTGGCGAAAGAGCGGGGCGCGTATTCCACGTTTAAGGGGTCGCTATGGAGTCAAGGAATTTTGCCTATTGATTCTCTGGCGCTGGTAAAGCAACAACGAAAAAATTATTTTCAGGTAGATGATTCAAAAAATCTGGACTGGGATGGCTTGCGAGAGCAAGTGATGACTTCCGGCATGCGAAACAGTAATTGTTTGGCAATTGCGCCAACCGCAACGATCTCCAATATTTGTGGTGTCTCTCAATCGATTGAGCCAACGTATCAAAACCTGTTTGTTAAGTCGAACTTGTCGGGTGAGTTTATGGTCATCAACCCCTATCTGGTCAAGGATTTAAAATCGCTAAAACTGTGGGATGAAGTCATGGTCAATGATCTTAAATATTTTGATGGATCAATACAGCGCATTGATCGAATTCCTGATCAGTTGAAAGAAAAATATGCAACCGCTTTTGAAATTGATTCTCGCTGGTTGATTGAAGCGGCAAGTCGCCGTCAAAAATGGTTGGATCAGTCCCAGTCACTTAATTTGTATCTTGCACAACCTAGCGGAAGCCAACTTGATAAACTCTATAAATTAGCCTGGGTCAGAGGCTTAAAAACCACGTATTACTTGCGTACCTTGGGGGCTACCCATGTTGAAAAATCAGTGGATGAGCAAAAGTTAAAAGCAGAAAATGCACCGAAAGTCTGTTCCATTCAAGACCCTGAATGTGAGGCATGCCAATGAGTACCGAAAGCCGTATGCTAGATTGGGAAACACCATTAGCCGTTAACAACAATGTTGCTCGTGCTTTTTCTGAACACAGTACTGATCATGAAAATACGGTAAGCAAAAATGCAGAAAATAAAAAAACAACACAGGAAAATACGAATTTAGCAATAAACGCCGAAGATAAACGCGTAATTAACGGCACCGGTGATATTAATCAATTGGCTCCTTTTAAGTATCCGTGGGCATGGAAATATTTTTTGAACGCCAATAAAAATCACTGGACACCACTGGATGTAAACATGACGCAAGATGTGCATGATTATCACCACAAACTGACGCCAGCAGAAAAGCACGTATTTGAAAATGTGCTCGCTTATTTAACAACCTCAGATATTTTAGCCATGCGTAATATTGGCCTGGCGGTGATGGAAAAAATGACTGCCCCTGAATTGCAAATTTATCAAGCAAGGCAGGTGTATGAAGAAGCATTGCACACATGGACGTATCAACACTGCATCGAAACCATCGGTATTGATCAGGCAGAGATTTATAATCGTTATCGTGTCATTCCTGAAATTAATCAAAAAATACAACTGGCCAATAAGCGCCTTAACGCTGTCTTGCGCAGCGATATTGATTTAACAAATGCGGATGACCTGGAGACATTTGTGATGTCGTATATTTTCTTCGCGGCTATTTTTGAGGGTTGCTGGTTCTACAATGGTTTTAGCCCTATTTTTGCCATGCAGCGCAGAGGACTAATGAAGGGCACCGCCGAACAATTGCAATACATCATGCGAGATGAAGTCATGCACTGCGGCTTTGGCATTAGAGTGGTTAAACAAATCATTGAAGAAAATGACTTAACGCTGGACAAAAAAGCACTACGCATGATGTGGGATGAAGCCGAAGCCGCAGAAAAAACCTATGCCGAATTTTTATTAAAAGAACCCATCTTAGGCTATAACGCCGAAGACCATATTGCCCAGTTTCATTACATTGCCAACCGCAGGGCAAGGCAGTTAGGTATAGAAGAACCGTACCCCGGCGCAGCATGTGCCTTGCCGTGGCTTGATGAACAGTCAAATATTCGCAAAGAGAAAAACTTTTTTGAAACGCGTGTGACGGAATATCAAACGGGAGGAGGCTTGGTTTGGTGATTTTTTGTTGTTTTTAACATTGCTATCCTGTTAACTTTTTTGCAATGGCAGTTGACTACTTGATATTTGATCGGTTTTTTTAAGAGGATACCTTGCAATAATGGTATCGGGCCGCATTTTTCAAATTCATTTGGGTGCGTAGGGATGCAAAGGTGTTGCTCATTGTTTTTCATCAATGCGATGGCGTTGTAGGCTGAACCGGATGAGGTTTTATCGATTTTTTGCTGAATGCTAAAGTTTGCATATTATTCAAAATTGATAAGCCTCACTCGGAACTATTACAATTCACTGTGCCTAAAATGCTACTGGTCTGAGCTTAATTCTACGGCAGTGATATTTAGTTATCATCCCTTAGTTCTATTTCCCCGTCCCATCCAGCCTCTTTAGCACGTTTAATTGCAGCATCATAAATTTGCGAATGGCGTTGCCGAATATCTTCGGGCAAGTTGCTTACCATGCTGCCATATTTATCCCATTCTTCATTGATTTGATGTTGCAATGCTTCTATGCGTTTTAAATCCCAGCCTTCACATGTTTCTGTTTCCGGGATAATTTCAAAGACCCATGCATCCAGAATAATTTTTCCGGCGGCGGTTAATCCTCCCCGGGAGTCTTTATCGATACCCACATAGGGTGTTGGTTTAGTCATTTTAAATACCTGCTGAAAAAAACATTTAATTAATTTGTAAAGATTAATCCCACGGAGACCTTTGCATGAAGCGGTAAAATAACGATGGTCAAGCTTGTTTGCTGCGTGGTTTATTGTGTATTTGACGCAACAACATCGCAAGCAGAACCCGTTAATTGAATCACCTGCATTGTCCCGCTTTATCAACTGTGTTATGCGCATTGGCTAAAACATCGGCAATAAACGGCATTGTTTTTAAGTTTTTTCAGGCCGTTTATGTTCTGTTGCAGTGAGAGGCTTATTGTCTCATAAATTGAAAATTAATGCGCTTTCGCGCAAAGGCCTCCTACTATTATGTTTATTTATCCGCCTGATGCAAATATTATATTAAGGATCAAGTTAAAACGGGTAAATTAATTTCAGTTTTTTTATTCTTGCTTGATGTGTTTTATCTGATTGAAAATCATAAGAAAAGTGATTACATATAGGCATTGGCGTTTGCTTGTTTTGTTTCCCCACGCGTACCAGTTTTCTCGGGAGACGGCTATTGCGCAGTGCGTGAATGTGGGGGCGGTAGGCTTTGCGGTGTTTATGGCACAGAATACCCGTGTATTTTGATAGCATATCAATCTCGTTTTGTATGATTGATATTTTAATATCGATGGCCAGGTGGTTTGCTCACCCTGTTTCTCTGTACTCGCGGTCAGTTTTTTTGGGGGCGCTTTTTTTCGCCCTGAGTGCGCATGGGTGGCGAGATTTGTTTATTGTCACGTCCGGGCGTTATATCTGGTGTTTTTGGTCAATACCATGGCTTTGGTGGCCGGGGCGGAAGTGAATTTAGTGGTTCTTTATCAAGTGGTGGGATAAGCAGTTTGTCCCCAAAAAAGCTGTCAAGCTTTTCGCTGAAGGGGTACAAATTAGATTGCTTAACGAGTTGCAATATCATAGCGATTAATCCATTATTAGCGTCCAATTTTATGACGCTATTTGGCTGAACCAGTAAAAAAATGGTGTTATTGTATTTAAATTGCAATGCGGTGACAGAAGAATTAAAGCTACGATGCTTATCATTTTGGGTAATAACATAAACTCTCATTCATTAAAGTATGACAATATTTGTTAATTATAAATACAAGGGGAAGAGCTCCCCGCTAAGGCCAGAAAAACGTTGCTTAGTCAACATTGATATTCTGGGAAGGAATCCATCGCAATGGAAAATTTAGTCTTTCTTCTCCCGCTGATTCCTTTGGTCTCTGCATTAATTACACACCTTTGGGCTGATCGGCTGGGCAATCAAGTCACAAGAGTTAGCGTCGTTGGTGGCGTCATTTCTTTTGTGGTTGCCGTGTTGTTGTTAATACTCATGCTGAATTATGATATTGACGCTCAAGTATCCTTTGGTGGTTCTTGGGGAATTTTGCTTGCTGATTCCTTAAGTGTTCTTATGGCCGTTGTCATTTCCGGGATCAGCATGATTGTACGTATATATTCTGTACGATATATGATTGAAGAATCCGGTTACAGCCGATTTTTTGTGTTACTCGACCTCATGGCTGCGTCATTGTTCTTTATGGTAACGGCCGGTGACTTGATTACGCTATTGATTGCCTGGCATGCCATCGGTGTTTTGCTGTATTTTCTGCTCGGGTATGATACCCGCAGTCACTCTGCTTCTCGCTATGCGTTTTGGACATTATTTACCTATCGTGTGGGTGATATCGCCATGGTTTTGGCGGCGGGTTTGCTTTACCACGCTTATGGCACCTGGTCATTGGCTGAAATATTTGAGCGTCTCGCCGCTGATCCCGGTGCACATCAGTATTTTGGCTTTGCTTTGCCTGAACTCGTTGGTGTATTACTTGCCATTTCAGCTTTTGCGCGTTCGGCTCAATTTTTTTTACATACCTGGCTGCCATATTCCATGGCTGGGCCAACACCTGTATCGGCATTGATGCATGCCGGAATTGTAAACGCGGGTGGATTTTTAATTAATCGATTTGCGCCGGTGTTTGTGCATACTGGAGATGTACTGCATTGGTTGTTTATTGTTGGTTTGGTGACTGCGGTTATCGGTTCGGTGCTGATGCTAACCCAAAATGACATTAAGAAAGCGCTGGGCTATTCAACCATGGGGCAAATGGGTTTCATGATAATGGAGTGCGGTGTTGGTGCCTTTTCTCTTGCCATTTACCATTTAATTGCCCATGGTTTGTTTAAAGGTACGTTGTTTTTAGGTGCTGGTAGTGTAATCAACGAAGCACGAAAAAATGATGGTGTTCCCAAGGATGACCTGTACACGTTTGTCGTGGAACGCAAGCCTGTCAAACAACAAAAGCCGTGGTTAATAATGGCTGCTATCACGCTGATTGTGCCGATTTTTGTTTTGGTACTCGCCCACTGGCTGGTAGCTCAGGATTTCTTTCAAAAACAGGGTGCCATCGTGCTGCTGTTTTTTGGGTGGGTTACAGGGGCACACCTCATATTTTCTACTTACCAAATGGGCAGTCAAAATATTTGGCGTTTGGTTGGCTTAATTGTATTTTCCTTTGCCATTATTGTTTTGGGTTATGCGGTTATTAGCCATGCGTTTGATTTGTTTTTATATCCTGATCCCGCATTTCGTTCGCAAATTTATGCAGCTGCCAATATTGATGTTTTTTGGTTTGATGTGTTAGTGGTGCTGGTTACCATCATTATGGTGCTTGGTTGGGTGGCACGCTATTACACGGAGAAAAATCGCAATCAAACCAGTAAGCACCTAAATAGTTTGTGGATGAGTTTTTATGCGCTGGTTTCTCGTGAATTTTATATGAATGACATTTATGCGTGGATATCCCGCTTTATTTTGAATCTCGCGACACGGCTAAATGTTTGGTTGAGGTGGCGATAAATGAGTGATTTAGTGTTTCTTATTGCTGGACTTTTTTTGCCGATTTTCCCCATGAGCATGGTATTTAACGAAGTGTTTTCTCGTGTTGGCAATCGCAATCATCGAATCGCTTTGTTGGTTCTGTGGCCTCAAATTGGTATATTTTTTATATTTGCTAGTGGAGCAGAAATACCAGGTTGGATTGCTAGCTGGGGCTTGCTTACGGCTTTACTTTATGCTTTCAGACTGCTTGCTATTCGAGAAATGCAATTATGGATAAGCTTTTTGGCCACATCGTCCTGGGCGATTTTATGGATAACCTTGCAAAACAGTGGTGAAAGTTCGCCAGTTTATCTTTATGCTTTGGGGATTAGCTTGCCATTGGTTTTGCTGTTATTTTTAAGCGACGAGTTGATCAAGCGATTTGGTGCTGCTTATACAGGGCTTTATGGTGGTTTGGCGCTTACGCAACCGCGTTTTTCGGGAATTCTTGTTATGGTTGTTCTTGCTGTTATCGCGACACCTTTATTTCCCGCTTTCTTTACCATGATCCAGACAATTATCGTGTCTTCACCAGTTTCTCTGGTAACAGCGATTTTGGTTGGTGTGGTGTGGTTGTTATGGAGTTGGGCCGGTGCGCGCTTAATTCAAGGCTTAATTGTTGGGCCTGCCACTGAAATGCAGACGCCTGATTTAAGTGTTGCAATTACTAAAAAATATACAATCGCTTTGGTGTTGTTGGTTGTATTTGGTTTATTAACATTGGGTGGTTTGCCATGAGCCTCTTGTTAGGGAAAAAATTAAAAGTAAGGGGAATGGTTTACGTGGCCGGAGAACCGGTGCCTTTTTTCTGGCCAATGCGCTCATTCATTCATCACAATCCATTGCACGGTTTAGAGCATTTGCCATTTGATGAGGCGCTTGAGTATGGCCGCAATATTTTTCACGGTCGAGTGTTTTTGCCTCGTTCGGATTATCAGCGATATTTGGCAAGCGGAGAAGTTTCTCAAAGCGCGCTGGAATCAACAGTTAATGCGTTTGCCTGTCAGCAGGAATCGCTGGAAGGCATTGATTTACCGCGATGGTTGACAACCTTGCTAACGGCGTGTCAGCAGCCTGTAACCCAAGAAACCGAGTTAGCCACTATTGGTGATGTACATGGGGCAATAAATAACCCCGATGTCCCGCTTGATGGTGAGGTTTCCGATGAGGCGTTAAAAAAACTGCTCAAGAAAAAACTCTGTGAAATACCTGTTTATGAAGCAGTGGACATTTTGTATGGGTCTGAGCTCGGGAATGATTTGGATGACCTTGTAATTAAAAGTTGTCTGGATTTTTTTGACGAAGGTCAGTCGGTTTGGGGAATGCCCGAACGCGAACTGGGTTTTTTTAAGGCCTGGCGAGAGGTTGCAATGCGCAATATTCGCTTGTTTTTGCGCGGTATCCATATAACCCAAATACTTGCTGTGGATGATAGCCCGGAAGGTATTATCGTTCATGTTATGGAAGCGCTGGGTATTCCCGAAACCCAATGGGTCGATTATTTTACGAAAGAAATAGCCCGACTTCATGGCTGGGCCGGATTTATTCGTTGGCGCTCCAATGCCAAGCATTATTTTTGGTCAAAGAAATACCCGGCAGACTTGGTTGATTTTGTTGCTATTCGTCTCGCACTTGGTCTGGCCTTGTTGCAGGAAAGTGGTCGACACGATGTTGCAAGTACGGGGAATGCAATTTCAAAAGCCATTGAAGAAAATCCAATGGAAGTTTTTTTACGTTACGAGCTGTTTAGTGGCGAAGTATTGCCAAAATATGCCCATGAAGTTGATATGACATTGGCCATTGCGTCAAGCGCTAAGACAGCCGAAGTTTGCCGTTCTTATATCAAGAAAAAACGAGAACATGAGGCCCGGGAACAGGCTTCACGCTTGATGGAGCTTGCCCAAAAAACTGGCCAAGTCCAAGCGTTCAGTCAATTGTCAGAAGACAAGTTGGCCTTGCTGGTAAATGCGTTGAAAGCGTTCGAAAGCAAAGAAGGCATGTGTTGGTTGCAGGCCATGGAAGAAAAAGCCATGGGAGACTTGTCAAAAAGTTTAAATTTGGCGCCCGCCAAGCCGAGAGAAAAGCGCCCTTTTGTGCAGGCCTTGTTTTGCATTGATACCCGCAGCGAAAGGATAAGACGTCACCTGGAATCTGTGGGGGACTATCAAACATTTGGTATCGCGGGTTTTTTTGGAGTACCTGTCAGTTTTATGGAGCTGGGCAAGGGGAGTGAAAACCACCTCTGTCCGGTTATCCTTACCCCGAAAAACCTTGTTCTGGAAATGGCAACCTCTGGTTTTCAGCAAGATGAGGTTGCGATGACGGCTTTGGGTAAGGCGTTGCACGACTTAAAAGAATCCATCTTAACGCCGTTTGTAACGGTGGAAGCCATTGGTTTGCTGTTTGGTTTTGACATGGTTGGTAAAACCATCGCCCCCAAGAGCTATACCCGGTGGCGCAAACGCATTGACCCAAACAAACCCACAACGCGATTATTTCTGGATAAGTTGAGTCGCGAGCAAGCCAGTTCCGTGTTGCGTACCGTACAACGTGCCGTAATAATTAAGGCGATTGAAGAAGAGTTTCATGTGCAGCCCGATCAGGTCAACGATGAAGTGGTGAGAAAGCTTCGCGAATGTGCCATGGGGAATCCCGTCGAAAATTCTGAAATTAATGACGTGCTTCAAATTAGTGAAGCGGAAAAAGAAAAATTTGTTCAGCGTTTGAAAGAGGTTTATCAAATAAATTCTTCGTTTGCACAATTGCAGATGGAGCAGTTGGGACGAATTGGTTTTACCCTGGATGAACAGGCTAATTTTGTGAGCCAGGCCTTATACGCGATTGGTTTAACAAAAGGTTTTTCCCGCTTTATCTTGCTTGCTGGGCATGGAAGCATGTCGGAAAACAATCCCTATGAGTCTGCATTGGATTGTGGGGCCTGTGGCGGAAATCATGGTCTGGTTAGTGCGCGCGTCATCGCGCAAATGGGTAATAAGGTCGAAGTACGTCGCAAACTAAGAGAAACCGGAATTGATATCGCCGATGATACCTGGTTTGTTCCAGCTTTGCATAATACAACCACAGACGAAATAACAATATACGATGTCGATTTAATGCCGCCAACGCATTTGGTGTATTTGGATCGTATGCGTAGCGGCTTAACCGCTGCTTCCCACCGCTGTGCACAGGAGCGTATGCCAACATTGCTGTTGCACTCAAAAACCCAGAATCCAGCCGACGCGCATTTAAATGCACAGCGCAATGCAATGGACTGGTCTCAGGTTCGACCTGAATGGGGTTTGTCTCGAAATGCCTATTTTATTATTGGGCAAAGAAATTTAACGGAACATTTCAAGCTTGATGGCCGCGCTTTTTTGCATTCATATGATTATAAAGTTGATCAAAAGCGGCGTATTTTAGAGAATATTATTACCGGCCCATTGGTTGTTGGGCAATGGATCAATATGGAGCATTATTTTTCCACGGTTGATAATGAGCGCTTTGGTAGCAGTAGTAAGGCTTATCACAATGTGGCGGGGCGTTTTGGTGTGATGACGGGTAATTTTAGTGATTTAAGAACGGGATTGCCTTCCCAGACTGTATTGGAAAATGGTATGCCATATCATCAGCCAATAAGATTGATTACTTTGATTGAAGCCCCCTTTGAGCATGCTCAAAAGGCGATTGATGCGGTTGTTTCGGTTAAAAACCTGGTTCAAAATGGATGGATAAGGCTAATGGTTATTGATCCTTGTACAAACTTACTTCACATTTATGAAGATAATAAATGGCGCCAGCAGCCTCATCTTATAGATGGTGAAAAATCAATCCTTGAGGAGTCAAGTGTGTCATGAATAACTTAAATTTAAGTCCACTTAAAAAACTGGAAATTATTGTAGATGGTGAGCAAAAAGGTTTTGTAACTGATTTGCTGGATCGTGCCGGTGTGAAGGGGTATACAATCGTCAATAATTTGTCCGGTAAAGGTAGTCAAGGGTTTCATGAGGGGCATATTATGTTTAACGAAGACGATGTGCTTATCATGATTATTGCGGCAGTGCCGGAAGAGCTGGTTGTTCCAATACATGAAGGTTTGGCGCCATTTTTCAACAAGCACTCGGGCGTTATATTTATCTCTGATATTCAAGTGACTCGCTTGGTGAAGTTTAGTTGCTAGAATAAAGAATGGCATCGAGTAAGCGCAGTTATTTTAAGCAAAATGATGCCGAGATAAAATTTATAGAGAAAAATCTTTAAGCTTTTCAATTTATATACTATGCTTACCTGGTTTTTGGGAGGGGCGAGGTTATTTTGTGAGCATTTCTATGCTCGGTACAAGATGGCAGTCGGTGTTAGGGTGATTTGGACTGCAACACGGTAAGGTTGCGCTGAAAGATGCCGCTAAATATGGAAATTTGTAGATGTATTTTTGTTCTGTTAAACGTTAAACGCTTTTCAGTTCTCAGATCTCGGAATTTATGGGTGAGGATTGATTCCTGAAAATAACTCACAAATTAGCACAGATTTGACAGTAAATTGGTTGAACTTCGCTAAGACTTTGTTGATAATTTCCGCCCTTGTTAAATTGCAAGAACTAACGTTTTGGGTTCACTAGTTTATATTTTTTAATAAATTCAGTCGGTTACTTGAGGTGTGCGAGTGATCGAGGGGAATGAGTATTGATTTTATTATCGATGATAGTGAATGAAACTCATTTAAACTATCGATTGGAATAGATGGTTTGTTTTAATTAACCTTTGTTTCCTAAGATAAGATTCTAAACAACAAATTCTAAACAACATGTAGGAGAATAAAATGGCCAAATATGATGCTGGCGTAAAAGAGTATCGCGATCTCTATTGGGCTCCTGATTATGTGCCTTTGGATACTGACCTGTTGGCGTGTTTCAAAGTAGTAGGGCAGGCTGGTGTTCCACGTGAAGAAGTAGCTGCTGCGGTAGCTGCTGAGTCATCAACAGGTACGTGGTCTACCGTATGGTCGGAATTATTGACTGATCTTGAGTTCTACAAAGGTCGTGCATATCGCATTGAAGATGTTCCTGGCGACAAAGATGCGTTCTATACGTTTATTGCTTATCCGCTAGATCTTTTTGAGGAAGGTTCGGTTGTCAATGTGCTGACTTCTTTGGTTGGTAACGTGTTTGGTTTTAAAGCTCTGCGTTCTTTGCGTTTGGAAGATATCCGTTTCCCAATCGCTTATATTAAGACTTGTGGTGGTCCGCCAGCGGGTATTCAGCTAGAGCGTGATCGCTTGAATAAATACGGTCGCCCGCTGTTGGGTTGTACTATCAAGCCTAAACTGGGTCTTTCTGCTAAAAACTACGGACGTGCAGTATATGAATGTCTGCGTGGTGGTCTTGACTTAACGAAAGATGACGAGAACATTAACTCTCAGCCGTTCATGCGTTGGAGAGATCGCTGGGATTTCGTCGCAGAAGCTATTCATAAAGCAGAAGCAGAAACCGGTGAGCGTAAAGGTCACTACCTGAATGTTACTGCATCGACGCCTGAAGAGATGTACAAGCGTGCCGAATATGCGAAAGAGCTAAACATGCCTATTATTATGCATGACTTCCTTACTGGTGGTTTTACTGCCAATACCGGTCTTGCTAACTGGTGTCGTGAAAACGGTATATTGTTACATATTCACCGTGCAATGCACGCGGTAATCGACCGTAACCCGCATCACGGTATTCATTTCCGTGTACTCGCCAAATGCTTGCGTTTGTCTGGTGGTGATCAGCTTCACACCGGTACTGTTGTTGGTAAGTTGGAAGGTGATCGTCAGTCAACGCTTGGTTTCGTTGATCAATTGCGTGAGTCTTTTGTTGCTGAAGATCGTTCACGTGGCGTTTTCTTCGATCAAGACTGGGGTTCAATGCCGGGCGTATTTGCAGTGGCTTCCGGTGGTATCCACGTATGGCACATGCCAGCACTCGTGACTATCTTTGGTGATGATTCGTGTTTGCAGTTTGGTGGTGGTACTCAAGGTCATCCATGGGGTAATGCTGCTGGTGCTTGCGCTAACCGTGTTGCGCTTGAAGCCTGTGTTAAAGCGCGTAACGAAGGTCGTGATCTTGAGCGCGAAGGTAAGGATATTCTTACTCAAGCTGCCGCTCATAGCCCTGAACTGGCTATTGCAATGGAAACTTGGAAAGAAATCAAGTTTGAATTCGATACTGTTGACAAGTTGGACGTTCAATAAACGACTTGCTTTGAATTAACAAACGTTTTCAACTAACTAATAAGAGGACGAATCATGTCTGTACAAGGTGATTACCAAACTAAAAATACGCTGGAGACTTTCGGTTTCCTGCCTCAATTTACTCAGCAAGATGTTTACGCACAAATCAACTACATGATTGCCCAGGGCTTGACGCCGGGTATTGAGCATGAGGCACCAGAAAATGCGAGCAGCCATTATTGGACTATGTGGAAGCTGCCATTTTTCGGTGAAACTGATTTGAACAACGTCGTTGCTGAGCTTGAAGCTTGCCGTCGCGAGTATCCTGATCATCACATTCGTTTGACTGGCTATGATAACTACACCCAATCTCAGGGCGTAAACTTTGTCGTATTCAAAGCGCAAGGTGCTTCTCGCGCCTGGTAAATGGATGGTTTCGGTGTGAGGTGATCTCGCACCGAATCTGATTTTAGTTTTAATAACGGATGGGGATAAATATGGCAAGCCAACAGCTATCTGGTCGTGCTGCCTCCAGGGCGCGTCGACAATTACAAGTGAATGGCAAAGGTCGTTCAGCTGATGCTTCTGCGCCTACCCGTCAGAGCGGAAGAGCGCGTAACAAGCCGGTTCCAGCGGCAAACCCTGCGCCTGTATCTGCTCCTGCGGTTGCGGTAGCTTCTGCAGCCACACCGGCGCCAACGTTAAATGCAACACCAAAGCCCGCAGTAAAAAGCGCTTCGCGGCTTCGTCGTGAAACTTTGGCTTCTCGCGGAAAAAGGGGTGACAAAAGTTCAGATCGTCAACGCACTAAAGATATGGCAATGCGTAACCGCAGTGCTGCAACGGCCAAAGCGCTATCTGAGGGTAAGTGTGGTTGTGGCGGTGACTGTTGTAAAGAGGCTGAAGCAAAAGCTACAGTTAACACCGCAATTGTTACTCCAGTGCCGACGACTCCTGCTCGCGTAACCCGCAAAAACACTGTTGCTGCAAGCAATACCGGTCGTATGCTCTCTCGTGCCCGTCGTGCAGCCATGGCTGGTCGCGGAAAGGCGGGGTTGGAAGCGCATAACAAAGGTAATTCGTCAGCTTCGCTGGCTCGTCAGGCTAATCCTGATATTTCAGCGCGTGATCTTGCGCGAGTTGTTCGTGATTCACGCAGTAAGAATGGGGCTCGAGGTACAACTGCTTCTGCTCCTGTTCGTGCCCGTAGACCACGTAACGCAGCTGAAGCGAAAGCGATCAGTGGAACCAATGTTGCTCATACGGAAAAGATGACAGGTGATGAAGCTGGGTTGTGTCACACTGGTGTTACCGGCACATCATACATGTCTTCTGAGGTGTTTGAACAATTTTGCCAAACGGAAGCACCTAAAGCAGCGGTTAAAGTTGAAGAAACCTCAACATTAAGTGGTAGTCGTGTAACGACTGGCGGCAAAGTTGGCAGCTCACCTGTAATGACGGGTGATGAAGCCGGTAGCTGCCGGAATGTAACAGGTAGTGAGTATTTGGGGAGAGAGCATTTTAGCCAAATGTGCGATGTTACACCTAAACCCACACCGGCGAAGGTAAGTTATTCGCAAACACAGCGCGGCCAAACGGTTTCTGGTCCTAGTCCAAGCCGTGCAGAAAATGTTAGTGGTAACTTAAAAGGTACATGCAAAGCGATAACAGGTACTCCCTATGCAGGGGAAGAAGCGTTTGTTTCTTTTTGCTCGCCGGAGGATCAACGCAAAAATCAAATGCGAACTGTGATGCCACAACGCGTTCCAGGTGCTGGAAAGGATATTACTGGCCAGCAACCAGGTTTGAGTGGCAAGCAACTGACGGGTACTGAAGATGGCGCATGCCAAGCGGTTAGTGGTACGCCCTACATTGCATCTTCAGAGATGGGGAGTGTTTGCGCTGCGACTTCAGCAAAACCTGGTGAAGTGGATTTTCCACAGCCTGTATCAGAAGGTGCTTTCAGCGTATTGCCCAGTGTGGCAGCAGAGTCAACCATTACAGGTGAGTCTGTCACAGGATCTGGTTATGAAGGCGATAGTGCGATTACAGGGGCCTTCTCCATGGGGAAGGGCAAGGTTAGTGGCACTGAAGAAAGTCGATTTGGAAATCGTTCTGCCAACGTGATTGAAGTGACAGCTAAAAAGCCTGAGCAAGCGACTGCATCTCGTGTAACGGGCGAAGGTATTGATACAGGTCTCAAGATCACGGGTGATGACTGGGATCGTGGAGATCGTGTAACAGGCACAGAAGGTGCTTCGGCTGTGCGTCGTAACCCCAGCCGTAGTGGCCCTATGAGCGCCATGCCTGAAGTGGCTGCAAAACGTGAGCCCGAGGTTGCTCGTGAATCAGCACATGTCACCGGTGGTAGCGGTGGCTCACAAGGTGCTGCGTCTATCACCGTTTCAGGTGGTGCGCGCGGATAATCTTTGCAAGTAATAAAAACTGAATTGAGGGCACGGATTGCCGTGCTCTCATGAGCAAAAATGAATTTTTAGTAGAATTGGGTTTATGTTAGCAGGTAGACAGCAACAAAGAACAAGGCAGGCCGGATTGCGATCGCCAAATCGCGTTCGTACTTCCGCAGATGCCGCGCGAAGACGCCCGGGTTCTGTTTCAGTTGCGAGGATAAATACGGGTGGACAGCATCCGTTTACACTGACTAAGGAAAACGCGTTTTTATACGAATATGAAAGTCGTAGCAAGGCCGCATTCGACAGGATTGAGCCGGTATTACGCGAAATCGCACAATACCAGCATGACAGTGATTTTGTCACTAAAGCAAAAGACCTTGGACGACAGTTGTTGGGCTTGGAACTGCCTGAGCATTTGTTAGCGAACACATGGATAGCGCCACTTGATATGCGGGCCTTATACGCTTGGTGTGTTTTTGAAACATTTAAGTATTTTGCTGATGATTTTTATGATAATAAGCCGTTAGTTAAGGAAAGTGATAAACACTTTCAGGGGTTTATAGAAAGTTGCGGCTTTCATACCGTGGATATTTCGCCTTGTGCAGATGGGCGATTGGCTCACACCATTCAGTATGTGCTGCGTTTGCCTTATAAAGGTGTGAGACGAAAATCGTTTGCCGGTGCCATGTTCCACATAGAAGATAACCTCCAAAAGTGGATTAAAGTTGAACACAAACGCTTGAGTGAATCGGTGCCAAACAGTGCATCGGAGCCCACCCGCTACTTGAAAATAGCAGCTTATCACTTTAGTAGTAGTTTACCTGATACTGAAGGTTGTGCTGCACATGGCAGTGATGCGGCAAAGGCGGCTCAGGGAGCAATATCTCGTTTGCTGGATTTCCAGCAGAGTGTGGAAAATAGCTTTTGTTGTGGTGCTTCTATCGATTTAATGTTGATTGGTATTGATACGGACAATGATGCGATACGTATTCACTTTCCGGATACGAGTGGGCATCCCGACGGGGAAAATTACATTGATGCTCGCGAAGTGTATGATGCCACACGCCATCGTAACCCGAGTGAGGGTGAGCAGGCGATACGTGAGTTAATAGAAGCGAAAAGCCCGACGGCCAGCAGTGCCTGCAATCAAGGCTTGGTTAAATTTATGGCCCGCTTGCTATTAAATAACATATCGCAAATTGATTATGTGCGTTGTAATTTTAATGGTCGTTATCAAGATATCGGTCATCAGGAGCGTTTTATTGGCATGGGGATCGGTTTTGAAGAAGTGCAACTGCGGAATTTAACGTATTTTGCTTATCTCAAAACGGTTGAACAGAACGCGGCAGATGTTGATGTTGGAATAAAGATATTTACGGGATTGAATATAAAACGCGGTTTGCCCGCGCCGGTAGTGATTCGTTATGACTATCATGGCAATACACCGGGAGCTCGAGAACGTGCAATTGCCAAAGTTAAGTGTCTGCAACAAGCGATGGCAGCACGATATCCAGAGCAAACTCAACAGGGCATGATACACACCTTATTAGTTGTGCGAGATGTTTCTGTTGATGCAAGTATTGAAATAGTCGGTGGATCGACACAGCCTCCGCTTTTAGAGGATGCTCATTAATGAAAATTTGCAAGGTTGTCAAACCATTAGTATCAACAAATCGTATTGAAACGATGAAGCATAAACATTTGCAGGTTGTACTGGATGGTAGTGCAAAGCTGGTTGCGGTTGACTCTGTTGGTGCAACGCCGGGTGATTGGGTGCTTTGTGTTGGCAGTTCGGCGGCACGGGATGCCGCGGGCGCGAAAGAGTATCCTTCGGATTTGACGATTGTTGGTATTATCGACGATTGGGATCCGGAAGCATAAATGAACATATTTCAGGTGGCCGGTACCCTAGTGTGCACTGATAGGCACCCAGGTATGGAACAATTACCGCTGCGAATATTGCGAGACGCGAAAGGTAAAGTTCAGGTGGCAACAGATGTGATTGCAACTCGAAAAGGCGACTGGGTCTATGCGGTTGGCGGCTCGGCAGCAAGGCAGGCGTTAGGAAAGGAAAGGGTGCATATCATCACTGATTTGACTATATGTGGGATTATCGATTTTTGGGAAGAAACTGAATGAGCTGTTTCTTCGTAAATGCAAAGATAAATTGCAAAGAACAATGAATTTTAAAGACAACTAACTGGAGATAAAAAAATGGCAAATGAATACGGTATTGCTTTAGGTATGATTGAAACACGCGGTTTGGTACCTGCTATCGAAGCAGCAGACGCAATGACCAAGGCGGCGGAAGTACGTTTGGTTGGTCGTGAGTTCGTCGGTGGTGGTTACGTGACAGTTCTGGTTCGCGGTGAAACGGGTGCCGTTAACGCAGCAGTTCGTGCTGGAGCAGATGCATGTGAGCGTGTTGGTGATGGCCTTGTTGCTGCACATATTATAGCTCGTCCTCATAAAGAAGTGGAAAGCGCATTGCCTACTGGCAACGTGGCTAAGTAATTATTTTTAACTTAACTTACTGACTATTTAAGGAGTTATAGCAATGGCAAACGAAACTTATGGTATTGCATTAGGTATGATCGAAACTCGTGGCTTGGTTCCCGCAATTGAAGCTGCTGACGCGATGACAAAAGCGGCTGAAGTGCGCTTGATTGCACGTGAATTTGTAGGTGGTGGCTATGTAACTGTATTGGTTCGTGGTGAAACCGGCGCTGTTAACGCAGCAGTTCGTGCAGGTGCAGATGCTTGTGAACGTGTTGGTGATGGCCTTGTTGCTGCTCACATCATTGCGCGTCCTCACCGTGAAGTCGAGCCTGTATTAGACAGCAATGGTGCTACTCGTAGTTAATTGGTGATTGAATACCAGGGGTGGGGAGAAGATTGACAGATTATTTGGCTTGTTTCTCCCTGCTTCGGCAATCATTAAAGAGAAGTATTGACTGAAATGGCCTATAAACGTGTGGATGCTGGGGTGCTAGGGTATCTCGGTAGAGCCTTAAGCTTGGAGATGAGTGCTGTTCAACAATTTCTTACCTTGTCTCGCTTACTGAGACTTCGTGGTTTTGATGACATTGCATCACATTTTCAGAAAGAAGCGAATGAAGAACTAGGGCACGCCGATCGTATTATCGGGCGAATGCTGGTGCTGGGCGTGGCGCCAAACATGACGCATTTACGTCCTGCCCGTTTAGGTGAATCTTTACCAGAATTAATGGCCAGTGCGGAACTATTAGAGAACGATATTGTGAGTCTCTATCAGCAAGCAGTAGTCCATTGTCAGAGCATTAAAGACTTTGATAGCCACTTATTTTTCGATACCTTGTTAAAGGAAGAACAGCAACATGCATCCAGTTACGCGGATTGGAAGCAGAAATTGCTGAGTGGTCATAATTAATTCTTTGTAACTACTGAGTATATTTATGAAAGATGTCTGGGCTGAGCGTAAACGACCGACGAGACTAGAACGTCGATACGAATTTGACAATTATGAGCAAATACGAGAGTTTCTTGATAAAGCGGCGGAATTAGCGGAAAGTGAAAACTATTATCCAGATATGAATTTTGCCAGGACTCATGTGTCGATGACATTGTACCCTAAAGATGAAGGCGAGGAAATCACCGAAGCTATGCGAGAATATGCCAGTAATGTTGATGATCTTGCTATCGCTGCTCGTTCTAATTAATCAACCAATACAACCGATAACCAAAACGGGAGAGTATCATGAGTGATACTTCAAAAGAAACTGAAAACACATCTGTAACTGAAGATAAGCCTAAGCAAGCAGCGGCTTCTAGACAGTCAGCCAAGTCAAAGCCAAGAGCAAAACAAAAGCCTGTGGCTCAAGAGAAAAAGTTTTTTGGCTCACGCCGGGTTTGGCCAGACTAAATTTACGTATTCGAGATCCTTAAGCTGTTGAATGAAAAAAGCCGTATGGTTGTCTTTGAGAATCCGTTCATTTGAACTGGCTTGTCCGCACAAGATCGCGTTTAAAAGTCCACGAGGTGTCTTAAGAAAGCCAAAGATTGTTTGAATGACATAAGCGTTTAGCAGGATTCAAATATGGTGATAAGTAAAGAATCAAGATTCAAAGGTGGTTTACCTGATTATTTAATTCGCCATACCACGTTCAGGCAAATGCAGATCTTTGAAGCGATTGTTCGTCTGGAAAGTTTTACTAAAGCTGCCGAAGAGCTGTTTTTAACTCAGCCGACTGTTTCCACTCAGTTTAAAAAACTCACTGAAGCACTGGATATACCATTACTGGATCAGTCCGCGCGCCAGTTAAAGCCGACTGAAGCAGGGGAAGAGCTTTATCAGACGATTTGTAGAATTTTTGACAGCCTCGCCGAATTAGATACACATATAGCCGAGTTAAAGGGTTTGAGTCGGGGCCGTTTGCGCTTGTCTGTAATTACCACTGCCAAGCACTTTGCACCAGAGATATTGGGGTCGTTTTCAAAAAAATATCCCGGTGTCGATTTATCGTTGGAAGTCTGTAACCGCGAACGAATATTCGAGCGGATACAAAATAATGAAGATGATTTGTATATACTCGGGCAGCCTCCCTCAAAAGAGTTGAGTTTGGAAGCACATTTGTTTGCACCTAACCCACTTGTGGTTATCGCAGCGCGAGATCATGAGTTGTGTAAAGAATCGAATATTAGTATCGAACGACTCGCTCAGGAGCCGTTAATTGTGCGTGAACCCGGGTCAGGAATTCGCAATACCTCAATGAAGGTGTTTTCCGAGCGTAACTTGACACCTAATATTCGCATGGAACTTGGGAGTAACGAAGCCATAAAACATTCCGTGGTAGGCGGTCTGGGAGTTGCTGTGTTGTCATTGCACACATTGTCACTTGAAGGTGTTGATGGACCTATTGAAGTACTTGACGTGGAAGGTTTTCCGATAAAGCGGAAATGGTTTTTGGTTCATCCAAAAAACAAAAAGTTATCATCAATCACCAAAGCATTCATTGAATTTGCTTTGGCTGAAGAGCCGGTAATTCGTGAACGTATGGTGAAACTATACGATCAATTTATTGAGCGGCGCAGAAAACGAAAACAAAGACATTAAATAAAAGATGCGCGTAATATGTTAAACCAGGAAAAACAATCATAATGATTACGTTACGTACATACGTATTCATAGATTCGCTACAGCCACAGTTAGCTACCTATATGGGGACGGTATCACAGGGTTTTTTACCTGTTCCGGGGGATGCCTGCCTGTGGATGGAAGTCTCACCGGGTATGTCCATTCACCGGCTAACCGATGTTGCGCTTAAGGCTACGCGAGTTCATTTAGGTACACAAATTGTCGAGCGATCGTTTGGTTCTATGGTATTTCATCACCGTGACCAAAGCGATGTGATTGAGGCGGGGCGTGCTGTATTAAGTTCATTGAGAACCGAAGAACATCAACGTCAAAAATGCCGAATTGCATGGCATGAAATCGTGCGCTCAATCACTCCAGATCATGCGGTTTTAATTAATCGTCAGGATCGTCGGGGTTCTATGATTCTTGCTGGTCAAAGTATGTTTATTCTTGAAACTGAGCCAGCAGGCTATATTGTCTACGCTGCCAATGAAGCAGAAAAAGCGGCAAACGTGACGTTGGTCGATGCGCGTGCTGTTGGCGCCTACGGACGATTAACCATGGCAGGGCGTGAAGCCGATATTGATGCTGCTGCAAATGCGGCAATACAAGCTGTGCAAAACCTGTCCGGTATATAGTAATAACCCGTTCCTTGTCGGGAAAACAGCGGTCGAGATAAGCGATATTTTTCAAAAAATGCTTAAAATATTTGACCAACTCATCTACTTTTTCTCTTAAATCACTTAAAATACTTCCCCCCTTTTCAAGAATTAGTAAATTGATAGGAGCTTTGCCATGCAAGCACTGGTCGGCATTATTATGGGTTCGACTTCTGACTGGGATACGATGTCACACAGCGCAGATACATTTGAAAATCTGGGTGTTCCTTTTGAAGTGCGTGTGGTTTCGGCACATCGAACACCGGATTTATTGTTTGAGTACGCCAGTGAAGCGGAAAACCGGGGTATTGAAGTTATTATCGCCGGTGCCGGGGGCGCAGCGCATTTGCCCGGTATGGTGGCATCGAAAACCGTATTACCCGTGTTGGGTGTCCCGGTACAATCTAAAGCATTAAACGGCATGGATTCATTATTGTCCATTGTTCAAATGCCTGCGGGAATTCCAGTGGGTTCCTTGGCGATTGGTAAAGCCGGTGCTGTAAATGCAGCCTTGTTGGCGGCAAGTATTCTTGGCAATAGATATTCTGAATATCGTCAAGCAATACACGAATTTCGCAAGCAGCAAACGGAAAAGGTACTCTCAATTCCCGATCCGCGAGACATAAAATGAAGTTAGGCATTCTTGGGGGAGGGCAACTGGCACGAATGCTGGCTCTAGCGGCTTATCCGCTAAATATTCAATGTGCATTTCTTGATCCGGCTAAAGATGCTTGTGCTGGTCCCCTGGGTAAATTCATCAATGCCCCTTATGATGATGAAAATGGATTAAATCAGTTAGCGCAATGGGCAGACCAGATCGCTTTTGAATTCGAGTCCGTGCCAGCCAGTATTCTCAAATCCCTTGCCTCCCAGGTTCCCGTTTTTCCCGGGCATAAGGCGCTGTTAATCACCCAGGATCGCTATGAAGAAAAACAGTTTTTTCAAAACCTGGGGGTTGATACTGCTGCATTCGTTGCTGTTAATACATTGGATGATTTGCGTAAAGCTGTTTTAAGCTTGGGGCGCCCCTCAATTTTAAAATCGCGGCGATTGGGATACGACGGCAAAGGTCAGGCGTTTATCGATGAGCATTCTGATCTGGCGCAAGCTTTTGAGAGCATTGGAAAGGTGCCATCCATACTTGAAGGGTATATCAAGTTTGATCGGGAAGTTTCCATCATCGCGGTTCGCGCTGAAAATGGTGATACAAAATTTTATCCATTGGTTGAAAATATTCATCGTCACGGCATATTGCACACCTCGTTCGTGTTAGAAAACGACCCCCAACAACAGCAGGCAGAAAACATGGTTAGGAAATTGATGGATAATCTGGATTATGTTGGCGTGATCGTTCTCGAGCTGTTTCAGGTCGGTGATCAGCTACTTGCGAATGAATATGCACCCCGCGTTCATAACTCTGGTCATTGGAGCATCGAAGGTGCAGTAACCAGTCAATTTGAGAATCATATAAGAGCCGTCTGCGGTAAACCCCTGGGGGATACTGGCATGACAGTTCCAAGTGCCATGATTAATATCATTGGCAGCTTGCCAGATTGTAATGAAGTGTTAAAGATTCCAGGCGCGCACTTGCACCTTTATAATAAACAAGCGCGTGAAGGCCGGAAGTTAGGCCACGTTACTGTTTGCGCCAAAACAGATTCATTGTTAAGGCAACACGTTGACAAGATAATGCCGCTAGCCAGAATAATTCCCCCGGCTGCCGAAAAACAGGATTAAGTTGTTATTGACAGATATTATTGGGATATGAGCAAAGTGCAACCGGCCATTTGGTTAAGTCCGCCCTCACAGCGATCTTTCTGTTCAGAGCTAATATTTTCATAATTATCAATGACTTAGTTTTGTTGCTTCAGTCGCAAATTCACCTCTGAACAACAATTTCGGCGCGATCATCGGACTTCCGGGTGAAATATTCGAACTAGAAATACGCTAATTAGACGCATTCAGTGCATTTTAAATCAATTCACCTGCAAAGAATTGTAAATCAAACGCGGGCTTTTGCCAGAAGTCTGGTTTTTTTAATCAAACGGTGAAAAGACAGTGCGTTGTTATAACGAGAAACATCGTTCAGATTTATCCAGCCAATATCATGTGATTCATTATTCCCTGGAATTGGTATCTGGTCATCAATTTCCACTAAAAAACGAATATCAAAATGTTCATGGCGTGGGTCATGAATGCTTGCATACACGGTGTGTACGTCGACATCAAAAATCTTGTTACTCAGTAACTTTATATGCTGTAAATTTATGCCGGTTTCTTCCGAAGCTTCTTTTAATACAACACGTGTAATATCCGGATCACCGTCTGCATGACCACCAGGTTGTAACCACAGACCAAGCTTGCGGTGATGCATTAATAAAACATGACTACGGGCCGGATTGACTATCCATGCAGACCCTGAAATATGGCCCACTGACAAATTACGATCAAAACAGTTTTTGTGTTGCATCACAAAGTGGCGGGTACGTCCAAGCATCGCTTTTTCTTCTATAAACGATGTGTGGTAATGATTCAGGTGCTGTAATAAATCGCGTCGGTGCATGGGCTTTGTTTGCGAAATCCGCAATGTCTACTTTTATGCCTTAAGCATACCTAATTGCTGCTGCCAAGGCCTATATTTTAAATCAATATCTTTTATTGATGAAGATGAATAGTGACTGACTTGAGGTTTTTTATTTTACGGCAAATGCTTATACAAACTGCTTGATTGCATTTGATAATCGCTTGATCCCTTCTTCTATTGTTTCTTCATCAGCACTCGTGTAATTTAATCGAAATGTGTTGCTAACTTGGTTGTTGACGTAAAACGGCTCACCGGGAACAAAGGCGACTTTGTCTTTTATTGCAGCATCAAATAGTTTCATTGCAGAGAAGTTATGCGGTAGCGCTCCCCATAAAAACATACCACCTTCGGGGCTCGTATAGTTAACGTCCTCAGGGAAATACGTTTCGATGCTCGATATCATTGCCTGTTTTTGGGCTTTGTAGAGACTGATAATTTGGTTAACGTGCGCATCCAAATCGTTGTCACACAAATACTGATAAATCACACGTTGTGCAAAATAATTACTGTGTAAATCGGCCGCTTGTTTGGCAATGACCAGTTTTTCCATAATCGGATCTGGTGCAACAACCCAGCCAAGACGAAAGGATGGCACAATGGTTTTTGAAAACGAACCAAGTAATATGGTGTTGTCGGGTATCAAGCTCGCGAAAGATGCTTTTTCGCTACCTTCAAAGCGTAAGTCGCCGTAAGGGTTGTCTTCAATCAACATGGTGCGCGTGCCGCGAAGAATATCTGCCACTTGTTTTCTGTTGGCGTCTGTATAAGTGATGCCGGAAGGATTTTGAAAGTTAGGTACGGTGTACATTAACTTGGGGCTGGATTCGCGAATGACGTTTTGCAATTTGCTGCAATCCATACCTTTTTCATCAACGCTTACCGGCTTGAATTTGGCTCTGTAAACAGAAAATGCCTGTATGGCACCTAAATAGCCTGGCTCTTCAATGATGAGGTCGTCATTTTCATTAATTATGATTTTACCTAACAAGTCGAGGCCTTGTTGTGAGCCGGTGGTAATCAGTATATTTTTTACAGGAATATTCAGGCCTTGTTTGTCTTTGTAGCGTTTCGCAATAAATTTTCTGAGTGGTTCAAAGCCTTCGGTATTACTGTATTGCAGTGCATCAACACCGTATTGATCTAATACCGTCTGTGTGGCTGATTTGATGGCATCAACTGGAAATAATTGAGGGTTTGGCAAGCCGCCAGCAAATGAAATAATAGAAGGGTCGACCGCAACTTTTAAAATTTCACGAATAAACGATTGCGGTACGCTGTTCATTCGGTCGGAAAATATCGAGTTCATTGTAATCCAAATTCTGTTGTTGATCCCCAAGTTTACGCTAGATTGCCCTTAACCAAAATAGGGGAGGCGTAATTTGGCAAATTTTTTTGTTAGACTGACAGTTTATGACAGGCCCTGAAAACAGTGGAGTGATTTATGTTTGAATTGCATAGCAGTTTAGCTGAAGATTGTTATTATCTGGGGGATTTTACCCTGAGTCGGCTTTTGCTGATGAACGATTGTCAGTATCCGTGGTTTATTTTGGTACCTCAGGTTAATGGGGTTTCAGAAATTTATCAACTGTCTCAGCGTGACCAAGGACAATTGGTTAGTGAGTCATCAATGCTGTCGGAAACATTGGCCTCGGTGTTTCATGCAGACAAAATAAACATCGCTGCTCTTGGTAATATTGTTCCGCAATTACATCTTCATCATATCGTGCGCTATAAAACCGATGTTGCCTGGCCACAGCCTATTTGGGGAAAAAAAGTGGCAAAACCCTACGAAGATGCGCAAGTTACAGCAATTCGGGAAAAACTAATATTGGCTTTTTCCCTGCATTTCAAGCCACTGGAGAGTTGACCCGGTTACTTATCGCATTGACACTGTATTTCCGAAAGTGGTGTAAAACTTGAATAATTCAAACATCCCGTTGTTTCCGATTTTTTCGAGGCCTTAGATTGTGGTTTAGTGACGTGAAATTGATGCAAGTGCGTATTTTGTCGGTTCTTTTATGTTGTAGCTTATCATTTGTAGAGGCTGGTGAAGCGACTTTGTTGGTGTCAAATAATCCCAATTTGATGATAAACACGAATACTTACCAACTTTCCACAAGTTTATCGGCGCTTATTGGTCCCTCACTAAATGTTCGTATGAACCATCGCTTCCAGCGGATGGGAGGGGAACAAACCGAGTTCAGTGAAATAGATATTGCGGGGGGAAATTTGGGTAATTTTTCCTATCGCTTGTCGCGAGGATTTGGTCAGTCCAGTTTGTATTTTGCCAATTCGTCATTTGCTTTTCAGGCTATGAAGCGCTTACCAAATACTGCTCTCAGCGGTTTTTATGCATACAGGCAGGATGGTTATTTGTTTGGTATTCATCGCCAGATTGAGCTTGGCTCTGATATGAGCTGGAATGGCACTTCGTTTAATATGGGAGGGCGAATGGAAACCATCGGGCAATATGCTGCGTTGCAGTATTTCTTTTTTGCCCGTCGCGACCTGAAGTATGTTGAGGGAAATGTTCAGGCCAAGATTTATGTTGGGCCGCAAACCCTTGTGGATGACATGAGCATAAATACACCGGAGTTGGGACTTAAAATTAACATCGCGGGTCAGTGGCTTTTTTTGGGCATGCCTGCAAATTTGCATTTTCGCTATGGTGTGAGCGGTTTGTTGATTAAGCGTGTTACAGGTGTATATCGGCGTTTTGGTGCGGAATTTGGGCTGGTTTATTTGTATTGAGGCAATAGAGCGCGTAGCAAATGCTACGCGCGCAGAAAAACACGACGTTATGCTATATTATATTTTGGCTGGCAAGGTATTCGTCATACGTGCCTTTGAAATCAACAATACCGTCAGTTTTCATATCGATAATACGTGTGGCCAGCGAAGAGACAAATTCACGGTCATGGCTGACGAATATTAACGTACCTTCGTATTTTTCCAATGCCATGTTAAGTGACTCGATTGACTCCATATCCAAGTGATTGGTAGGCTCATCCAGTACCATGATGTTTGGTGATTGCAGCATGAGTTTGCCAAACAGCATACGCCCTTGTTCGCCACCTGAAATGACTTTGACGGATTTTTCTATGTCATCACGGGAAAATAAAAGCCGGCCAAGTGTGCCGCGAATCATTTGATCATCATGACTGGGTTTGCCCCATTGATCCATCCATTCAAACAGGGTTTTGTCATTTTCGAATTCGTAGGCATGATCTTGCGCATAGTATCCGATATTTGCATTTTCAGACCATTTAATCGTGCCATCGGTCTGTTCAATGTCGTGTGTCAGGGTTCTTAACAGTGTGGATTTGCCGATACCGTTTGGGCCAATGACAGCAACTCTTTCACCCACTTCAATCAGCAGATTCAGGTTTTTAAATAAAGTGAGGTCATCGAAAGATTTTCCCAGGTTTTCCACTTCAAGTGCGGTTCGGTGTAGTTTCTTTTCTTGTTTAAAAACAATAAAGGGATTAACGCGACTGGAAGGTTTTACTTCATCCAGTTTGATTTTATCAATTTGTTTTGCACGAGAGGTTGCTTGTTTTGCTTTTGATGCGTTGGCTGAAAATCGGCGCACGAAATCCTGTAGTTCGGCAATTTGAGCTTTCTTTTTTGCGTTGTCAGACAGCAGGCGTTCTCGCGCCTGTGTCGAGGCAAGCATGTATTCATCATAATTCCCGGGATAAATACGGAGTTCGCCGTAATCCAGGTCGGCCATGTGGGTGCAAACGCTGTTCAGAAAATGCCGATCATGGGAAATAATGATCATTATGCAGTTGCGTGCATTGAGTACGTTCTCAAGCCAACGAATCGTGTTGATATCCAGGTTATTTGTCGGTTCGTCAAGTAGCATGATGTCCGGGTCAGAAAAAAGTGCCTGTGCCAGCAATACCCGCAGTTTCCAGCCTGGTGCAACTTCGCTCATGGGCCCATAATGTTGTTCGCTGGGAATTTCAAGGCCCAATAATAATTCACCGGCCCGTGCTTCGGCGCTGTAACCATCCATTTCAGCAAATTCTGTTTCCAGTTCGGCGACTTTCATCCCGTCTTCTTCTGACATTTCTGGCAGTGAATAAATACGGTCGCGTTCCATTTTTACAGCGGCGAGTTCTGTGTGTCCCATGATGACGGTGTCTATTACGCTGTATTCTTCGTAGGCGAACTGGTCTTGACGAAGTACCCCCAAGCGTTCGTTAGGTGTCACCATGACATTGCCGCTGGTGGGGCTGAGTTCGCCGCTCAATATTTTCATTAGCGTCGATTTGCCACAGCCGTTAGCGCCAATAAGCCCGTAACGGTTTCCTTCTGTAAATTTAACCGAAATGTTTTCAAATAGAGGCTTTGCTCCAAATTGCATAGTGATATTGGCTGTTGAGATCAATTTAGTATTCCAGATAAGTATTGTGTGATTTGGGTGAAGCGCAACCTGAATGTATGACTTCAAGGGTCAGGTTGGCCGGGTTAACGCGAAAAATTTTGTGAGTGGTCTTTTAACATACTATGGGGTGAGAAAAAAGCATTATCTTCAGTTGGCCTGGGAGAATTTGTGATTTATGGCAAGTTTTTTATCGGTCTTGAGGGTGGGTGTGTATATGGGTTTTTGGCGTGTTAAAACCGTCGGAACGGGAATTGCCTTTTGTCTAGCTCAGCAATATCAACGCGAACTCGGAAACTGGAATCGTACACTTGGAAGTGTTCCGGGTTAGAATATGACTTGTTGAAATTGATTTTCAGGTGTTTTGTGAGCATGAATGTACCCGAGGATATCGTCCCGCTAGACAATATATTACCGGAAGAACCCTTGCTAATGATGGGAGCCGGGCCGGTGCCCATTCCCGCAAGAGTCGCGGCGGCAAATTCCATTGTGATTAACCACCTTGGTGACACTATGGCTCAGGTTATCGAGCAGGTAAAAACCATGTCGCGCTATGTGTTTCAAACCGAGTCACGGCATATTTTGGGGGTTGCCGGTCCAGGTTCTGCGGCAATGGAAATGGCGGTGGTTAATCTTGTCCAGCCTGGTTGTAAAGTGTTGAGCGTATGCAACGGTTTTTTTAGTCTCCGTTTATCTGAAATGGCTGAGCGCGCGGAAGCCGAAGTCGTGCGTTTAATGGTGCCTGAAGGTGAAGCGGCGAAGCCGATGGATGTTGAAAAACTGCTAATCCAGCATCAGCCGGAAGTAATGACCATTGTTCAGGGTGAAACCTCTAATACAGTGTTTAACTGTTATTTGCCTGCCATTGCAGCGTTGGCAAAAAAATACCGTTGTTTGATGGTAGTTGATGCCGTATGTACGTTGAGCGCGTTACCATTGGAAATGGACGAGTGGGGAATTGATGCCGTTATCACCGGTGGGCAGAAAGGGTTATCTTCCATACCGGGGGTTTCCCTGGTGGCGTTTTCTGAGGCAGCCTGGGATAAGATTGAGTCTCGTTCCGAGCATCTTCGGCACTGGTGTCTGGACGCAAAACTGGCAGATCAGTTTTGGTATAAAAAATCCTACCATTACACGGCGCCGGTTTCCGGCATATTGGCGATGCACGAGGCTTTGCGCTTAATTTGCAATGAAACCCTGACGGTCAGATTTAATCGCCATTTAAAATGTTCTGTCGCGCTACAAGCCGGTATCGAAGCCATGGGCTTGTCCTTGTTTGTGGGAAGAGAGGCACGTTTGAATCCGGTCATTGGGATAAATTTACCGGAAAACATCCATGCCGACACTTTGTTGCGCTATATGTCCGACCGTTACCGGGTCGAAATTTCCGGCTCATTTGGGCCCAATATTGTGCGTATCGGGCAAATGGGGGAGCAAAGCCGGGTGCATCATTTGTTTCGAACTTTGCATGCACTCGGTTCGAGTATGAACGCGCTTGGCGGCGCAGTGAATGTGCCTAATGGTGTTGCCGCCTTGGAAAGTGAGCTGGAAAGTTACGAGTTTTCCAGCGTAAAGTAGTGGTACCGGCGCTGATTTTGCTGTGTTTTCTGTAAAGATTGGTCTTTTGTTTGTCTTTATCTCGTTTGCCGGGGGTATCTCTTATGGAAAACAAGCATGAGCAACACAGTGGTAGCGAAAATGAATCAATCGCAAGCTTGATTAGCAAAGCGGTACGCCATCATGGGTTTGGTGAGCTATCCAAGGCTGAGGCGCTGTATAAACGCATACTTGTGAAAGACCCCGATCATCTTTTGGCGATGAAAAAATACGGGGTACTGGCGTTTCAACTGGGTGATTATCTGCTCGCTGAGCAGCTGTTTGACGAAGCCTATGCGATGGCTGCCTTTGATGAGCAATTAACGGTGAATTTGGTTTTGTGCAAAATGAAGCTGGACAAACTGGCAGACGCATTGCCTTTGATACAAATCATATTGCAACACAACCCGGATAACAAACTCGCAAATCGTTTGCGTTCTGAAATTGCATTACCGGCGTCTGATTTGGTTGAATAGTCCTTCTTGCTACCGTCATTGTTATTGCCATTTTTCTCGTTATTCGTCGTCAGTCAATTTCAAACCAGCAATGATATGTGTGTTGTTTTTTTTGGGTTTTGTGGTATCAACGATTGCGGCCAGAATGCCGGCAGCAGTAATTTAACTGTTTGCTGTTTTGTCAGTTCTGTGATTTGCTTTGTCAGAAATACCATGAGGCAGATGCACTTCTTCTATATTGCCGGCATTGGGGTCATGAAATATTGTTGTTGAAATACTGTTTTCACTGCGTGCCACGATAGTCGTAATAGTTGCATCACCCGTGACATTAACAGCCGTTCTCATCATATCCAGTAAGCGGTCGACTCCCATAATAAGCGCGATGCCCTCAACAGGCAAACCTACCTGATTGAATACCATTGCCAGCATAATTAGGCCAACACCGGGGACGCCAGCTGTGCCAATGGAGGCCAGTACCGACATACCGATGACGGTGAGATAGCCTGTTAATCCCAGTTCAATACCATATACATTGGCGATGAATACGGTGGCAACACCTTGCATGATGGCAGTGCCATCCATATTAATGGTAGCGCCAAAAGGGACTATAAATGAAGCTGTGGAGTTATCCACGCCGATGCGTTTTTCAACTGTGCGAAGAGTCACTGGAATTGTTGCATTTGAGCTGGAGGTGCTAAAGGCAAAAATTTGAACACTGCGCATTTTTTTTAGAAAAACCAAAGGGCTAAGGCGACCCAGAAATTTAAGTAAAATCATCAGGGTGCCAGTCATGTGCAGCACAAGTACCATTGCCACCACGGCAAAATAGCTGATCATGGGCAAAATAAGTCCCAGGCCCTGAAGGGAAAAGGTTTTTGCCATCAATGCAAACACCCCATAGGGCGCAACGTGCATAACAACGGTCACGACTTGCATCATCACCTCGTTTAGCCTTTCAGCGGCTACGGAAATGGGTTTTCCTCGTTCACCAATCATCAAGATGCAAACCGCAAACAATATGGTAAAGAAAATAATTTGTAACATATTGCCTTCGGCATAGGCTGCAACAGGGTTTTGCGGAATCAGATCAATGATCACCTGGCTAAGTGGCGGTGCCTGAGGTGCGACAAATTCGCTTGCGTTATTCTGCGTGAGATCAAAATCCTTGCCGGGACCGATTAAACTGGCGACAGAAATGGCCAGTGAGATAGCAAGTGCAGTGGTGAGTAAAAACAGAGCAAATGCTTTGGCGCCTACGCGGCCGAGTTTGTTGATATCACCAATGCCGCAAACACCGCAAATCAATGAAAAGGTCACAAGTGGGACTACTAGCATTTTCAGCAAACTGATAAAAATTGCCCCGGCTATATGAAAAATACCGTTAACGAAATAATCCTGAATAAATTCAACATCGCTGGCAAAGGCATTGATCAAGCTTCCTAATATCAGGCCCGCCCCCATCCAAAGCAAAATTTTTGTTGTCATATTCATTTTTTTCGTTGACATAATCTTTTCCACACAGTTTTACTGATTGATCTGTTTGCAAGTGATAAATTTTCAGATCAAAATGTTATTTCCATTGAAGCGGTTTTATCTGAACTGCTTCCGTATTGTTTGAAAGCCACAAGTCGCCGTCTTCGATAGTAAATTGCAATTGCATATTGCGTTTGCAAAACCGGGCCACTGTTTTGGCGATATTTTCAGGGAAGTGGATAACCCGCAAGTTATCAAAGTGTTTCAGTTTGCTTGCCATTTGTTTCCACCAAACATTTGCACTGCCTGATTGATAGGTATAGATGCAAACGGTTTTGGCTCGATGACAGGCTTTGCGAATGCGTTTTTCGTCAAGTTGACCCAACTCGATCCACAGTTCAATTTCATCTGAAAAACTTTTTTGCCAAAGCTCAGGTTCGTCATCAGTGCTTAAGCCTTTGGTAAATTGGAGTTGTTCGTTCGCATTTAGGGCAAATGCAAGAATGCGAATCATGAGTCTCTCATCAGTTTCAGATGGATGCCGAGCCAATGTTAAATTGTGAGTTTGATAATACTGGCAATCCATATTGGATACTTGCACTTCGGCTTTAAACACCGTTGAATTTATTGCCATTGATTGTTACCGGGGGCTATTTGCGCCTCAATAGGCCGAGTCGTATTCATTGAGAATTCTGACTTTAAATAATTCGCCAACCACAACAAAAATATCACCCGTCTCGTTTTTTTTCAGCTCTGTCTTGATTGTGCCATTAAGCGTTTGTTTACCCTGAATCATGGAATAGCTAAGCGGGCCATTTTGTGCAGGGAGAAAGACATAATCTTGGATATAGCCAGCACGAATGGGCCCCATTGTTTTGGGTGGCATGCCTGCGGCCGTGATGGTGATGCTGGGGATTGACATTTCACTGGCATTGACGACAACAACCCGGTACTCGTGGTCATGGTAGATGATTGGCTTTAAAAAAAGAAAGGACGCTATGACGGTGACGACCACAAATATGATGTATTTGGTAATGATATTCATTATAAATTGCTTTTTTGGCTGTTGTTTTCGCAAGGGTTTTCAAACAGCGCCTATTATACACGGTTAGGCTTGCGGGGATATTGTGAATATGGCGGAATATGTTTCGGCTTTTTTTGTTTTTCACTTATTTATTGTGTTTGTAATATGTGTTAGATATACATTTTATGTGAAAAAGGAAATACGTGAGTAATCATGCAGTGGATTTCTCGATTTTTTCAACCTATTGCCGGGAATAGCAGTGCAACTGAAAAAATTGTTTCTGGCAGCAGCGCTTTTGTGGCTTTACTTTTAACAGGATATATCTCCATTGCGGTTATGGGGTCGCTATCCGGGCCAGCATACCCGCTTTTTATTGCATCAATTGGCGCTGTTTCTGTTTTGGTTTTTGCCACACCACACAGCCCTGTTGCCCAGCCCTGGCCGGTAATCGGTGGGCAGATCCTATCCGCCATAATTGGCATGAGTGTGTTGTTGAGTGGTTTTTTCCCCGATTTGGTTATTGCTGCCTCGGTGGCACTTTGTTTTGCAATCATTGTGATGTATTTTCTTCGCTGCCTTCACCCGCCGGGCGGTGCAACAGCGCTTGCCATTGTGCTTGGTGGGCCTCAGGTTCAGGAATTGGGGTATATGTTTGTGGTGTTTCCGGTGGCAGTAAATTCGATTTTGCTGGTGATTATGGGGGTTCTATTAACCCGTTTTATTCCCAATCGGCATTACCCGGCAATGATTACCCGAAAGGCGTCTTTAACTGATACTGCTCAGGACTGGGCGCTGGGTGCCCCCAAGTTCAAAGATGAAGATTTGCGAGAAGCGCTGGATAATATGGATAGCTATGTTACCGTTTCGGAATACGATCTCTCGCGCATTTATGCTTTGGCTATGCTGAATGCGAACAAGCGGCGTCTGGGGAATGTGTCTTGTAAAGATATAATGATTCAGTCACCGATTACGTTTCAATTTGATGATGAGTTGGAAGTGGCCTGGGATGTCTTACAGAAGAACAACATCAAAGGAGCGCCAGTTGTTGATAAATACCATCATCTGATTGGCATGATTACCACCACCGATTACATGCGCCATGCCACTGGCCACGATGAAGGTGACAGCATGCAGGAACGGTTTCGGCGCTTTATCAAACGCAGCCCCGGGTTCACATCAAGCAAGGCTGAAGTTGTTGGTCAGATTATGTCAACGAATATAAGTAAAGCATTTGAAGATACTCATATCATTGATTTGATTCCGGTATTTACAGAAAAAAGGTTTCATCACATGCCGATCGTCGACAAAAACAATAAAGTTGTGGGTGTTGTGGCACGTTCGGCGGTTATGCGCAGCATGCTGATAGCAAGAATGTAATATTGAGCATCGATATTCGGTAAGGATCATGTTTTGGGGTTGAAATAATGCCGTGACAGTCTTATGACGACTGGCGCGAGCAATACGAGTGCGACTAAATTGGGCAATGCCATTAACGCATTTAGGGTATCTGCCAACAGCCAGATAAAATCCAGTTGTGCCATTGCGCCAAGCGGGATGGCGACGATCCACAAAACCCGAAAAGGAACAATTGACCTGACACCAAATAAATACTCGACGCAACGTTCGCCATAATAACTCCAGCCGAGTATTGTTGTAAAAGCAAAAACGGAAAGTGCGATTGCCACAAAATAATTGCCACCAGGAATGCCGGTGGAAAATGCCAGGGACGATAATGCCGCGCCGGTTTCACCACTGCTCCAAGCGCCGGATGTGATAATGACCAGGCCGGTAATGCTGCATACGATGAGTGTGTCGATAAATGTCCCCAGCATGGCAATAAGCCCCTGTTCTACCGGGTTATTTGTGCTGGCGGCGGCGTGTGCTATTGGGGCGCTGCCCAAGCCTGCTTCGTTTGAAAATATACCACGTGCGACGCCAAAGCGAATTGCCGCCCAAACCGCCGCACCGGCAAACCCGCCTGTGGCAGCAGTGCCGGTAAAGGCGCTTTCAAACACAAGGGCGAGCGCTGCGGGAATTTCGGTAATATTGATTAACAGAATAATGATCCCGATAAGTACGTAGGACACCGCCATCACAGGCACCAGCTTGGTGGCAACACTGGCGATACGTTTAATGCCACCGATTAATACCAGGCCTACGGTTAGCATCATTAAAACGCCGCTAAGCCAAACCGGAATGTGAAACGATGAATGCAATGCGTCTGCAACGGAATTTGCCTGAACGGTGTTGCCGATACCAAAGCCAGCAATTGTACCGAACAGGGCGAAAGCGGTACCCAGCCATGCCCACTTTTTATCCAGGCCGTTTTTTATATAGTACATAGGCCCACCGACATGCATGCCGCGTTCGTCGGTTTCTCGGTAGTGAATGGCGCAGACAGCCTCGGCATATTTCGTGGCCATACCCACCAGCGCTGTACACCACATCCAGAACAAAGCGCCTGGGCCGCCCAGAAAAATGGCCGTTGCAACACCGGCAATATTGCCGGTGCCAATGGTAGCCGCCAGTGAGGTCATTAATGCACTAAAAGGTGAAATATCACCCTTGCCTTTTGCCGTTCTGCCATGCCATAAGAGAGAAAAACCGGCCGATATTTTGATAATAGGCATCAATCTGAGGCCGATCATTAAAAAAACACCGGTGCCTAGTATGGCGATCAGCATGGGGACGCCCCAAACGATACCGTTAATTTCTTTTATGAGATTAGTGATGAATTCCATTTATTTGGCTGTTTTGGGGTTGGTTTGAGTTACGGTGATGGATTATCGTTTTGATGGTATTTGCCGTTAGAAAAACGGCTGGCTTGTATTTCGATAACAGGTTGTTCAGGTAAGTCCATATAGATGTATTGCTCGTTCGTGCCATGCATGGCAATCGTGCCTGTGCGCCGGTCTTCTCCAGTGAGGCTGAACTCAAAATTAAAATAGCGAAAAAAGCGGTATTGTCCCTGTTTGTTTTTTCTAAAGCCAATCTTTTTTAGCGATACGGTGACATCAAGTATTTGTACATTTTCTTTTTTGCATGCAGCTTGTGCTATTTGTTCTGCACGCTCTCGGGCTTGCATGCTTTTCCACCAGAAATGGATGAGGAGAAAGACAAGCAGAAAATAAAAAATATCACTGAGTTCAAGCATGATTTTGCGGCGTCTCCAGTATCTGTTTTTCTACGATCAGGAATAGGCGGTAGGCATTGTTTCGGTTGGCAGTATGAAAGGCAGGTAAGTTGTTAGCGGTGCCCCAATTGGCTCTTCTGTGTATTTTATTCCAAGACAGGTGTTTATTAATCTCATTTTTCATGCTGGTTGGTAACAGGTTTAAACCGATATTGCGCAATGTGCTTACCAGGTCTTGCCCTAAAAAATGATCGGCGTGATAGTGACTATACATATTTTTTATGGGCTTATTTGAAATCTCGTGTGTTTCCCCGAGAAAACGTGAATATTACAGATAAACGAGCAGCGGAATTGAAATTGTTATCAGTAAAAAACATAATTCCCCTTCCGGGGAGCAAAACGATAAGCCCCCCCGTTAAGTGGTTCATTTGCCGTTGGGGGCTACCGGACTATAGCATATGATAGCACATGAGCAATTGTTGCGTTTGTTGCGTTGTTTCAGGGTGGTGAGCTGAAATAGGCGTATCGTTGAGCATATACGCAATTAAGGTCATTAATCGGGCTTGTTCATAAAGGCAGAAACTTGAAATATGTGTGCAAAAAATACACAATGGTTTGTGTATATGCTCAGATGTGTTGACAATACTTTCTATACGGGTATTACTACGGACATTGAACGGCGTATAAACGAACATAATTTTTCCAACTTGGGGGCGAAATACACGCGGGGGAGGCGGCCGGTTAAGCTGGTTTATCAAGAAACACAGTGTTCCAGGGCATTGGCGCTAAAGCGCGAGTCTGCGTTGAAGCGCTTATCAAAATCCAAAAAGGAGCTTTTGGTAAGGCGTGCAGGCTAAATGCAGGCGAGAAGGCGCTTTTTGCTGGGTTCTAATATAGAACTTTAGTATTATCCTAAGAGCACGTTCATGTAAAAAGTGAAAAGTGGGCAGCAAGGCAATTCAGGCTAAAAACTTGAGGCACTAACAATAAGGGTGCAAAAGTACAGCGGATATAGCATTCGTCGTATTATTCAGAGAAATATCAAGGTGCTAAAGGTTAAGTATAGTGCGTTTTATAGTAGCAGATGATCATGCATTGGTCAGAGAGGGCTTGGCATTAAGTCTGAAAAATAAATATCCCGACTCCCAGGTAATCGAGTTGGAAGATGGTAGTACGCTGATGGCGGAGCTTGAGCGGGAGTCGTCTGTCGCGCTTATATTGCTTGATCTGCGCATGCCGAATACCCGGCCGTTTGAGCTTTTGAAGGCAATATCCACAAAATGGCCGTTAATTAAACTGGTTGTATTGTCCGCATCTGAAAATCAGCATGATGTGGATAAGGCGTTTGATAACGGGGCCAGGGGTTTTATTCCAAAGTCCACAGCTACCCCAACCTTGTTGGCGGTGATAGATCAAATTCTCATGGGTAAGGTGTATGTACCTAAGCTGCCTGAGATTGTTGCCTTGCCTGTAAATTATGATGATATTAATGAAACTACACCAAAATTGCGTTTGCCCAGTACTGTGACACGACGACAAATTGATGTGTTGGCCTTACTGGTACAGGGAAAAACCAATCGGGAGATTGCGCAGGAACTAAAGCTCTCAGAATGCACAATAAAAATTCACGTTGCTAATCTTTTTAAATCATTTGAAGTCAGTAACCGCACGGAAGTGGTCATTAAGGCACGTCGTTACCATATTCCACGCGGGTAAATTATGAATCAAAAATTAATGAGCGGAGCGCTTGTCTTCTCATTGGGCTTTTTCTTGTTTTTTCTGTTAAGCAAAAACAGCCAAGCAAAAAATAGTGACAATATCACGCCAAATGCCAATTTTACGCCACTTGCGTTTGCTGATGTGGTGACAGAAGAAGATTATTTGAGCGAAATTCCTGTGGTATTGTCAGCAACAAGAATGTTGCAACCACTGAACACGGCACCCGCTTCTGTTACGGTTGTTACGCGGGAAATGATTGATGCATCCGGTGTTCAGGAAATTGCTGATTTGTTGCGGCTGGTACCCGGTTTTCAGGTTGGCTATTTTAACGGTACCTCAATGAGTCTGGCTTATCATGGATTTACCGGCAATTATGATCGGCGACTGGAGGTATTAATTGATGGCCGTTCTGCTTACATGCCTTTCTTGTCAACGGTTGAATGGCTGAGCTTGCCGCTGGATATTTCTGAAATAGAAAAGATTGAAGTTGTACGCTCCTCCAATGCCCCGGTTTATGGTGCCAACGCCATGCAAGGGGTCATCAATATCGTTACCCGCAAAGTTTTTGAAGATGAAGGCTTTATGCTTGAAGGTCGTTGGGCCACTTACGATATGAGCGGCGCTTTTCGTGACATGAAAAACCGCGACATAAATAAGCTGCAAAATCGAGTTGAGGATAAAAAATATTTACTTCGTTTTGCCAGTTCGGTGGCTGATATGGATTATCGGCTGACGCTGGGGTATCAGAAAGACCCTGGTTTTGAAAATGTGAGTGATTCAAAACAGCTGAATTTGTTTCACCTTAATTCGCAATACCAAATTAATGCCAACGATACACTGGAAGCACATATTGGTACCCGAGCCGGAAATATGGACACGTTTGCTGATGGGGTTCCCATGGATCCCTACCGAAACAAATCTGTCAATAGTCAGTACCAGTCGGTTACGTGGACACGCGCCCTGGAAAATAATGAAGAGCTCAAGGTGCAGTTTTATCACAATTATTATGACCAGAATGACGAGGTGCGTATTACTGACTCGGGACTTCCATTTCCTTATGACTTCGGTGTTTACTACGGTACTGCCGAGCGATTTGATTTTGAGGTGGAAAAGGTGTCCAATTTGTTACCAGGTTTGCGCCTGATGCTTGGCAGTGGTGTTCGCCTGGATCGTATAAAAAGCAAGTATTTGCTAGGGGGACGCGAAGGTTTTATTCGTGATAGAAGCATGCGGATTTTTGGTAATGCGGAATGGTATGTAACGCGGAAATTCATTGTCAACGGAGGGTTGATGATGGAGCATAATGAGCAAATCGGGCGATATTTTTTGCCGCGTCTGGCGGTAAATTTTTTGGCGACACCGGCGCATGTCTTTCGCGCCAGTATTATTCAATCAAAACGTACACCCTCCCTATTGGAAAACAATGTGAATGTTGGTGTGCGTATGGATGACGGTACCCAAATATATACTTATCATATCAGCGCCGGAAACCTGAAGCCCGAGCGGCAGTATTCAGCGGAAGTGGGTTATATGTTTGCGCCCCGTCAGCTCGACTTGAGGTTCGATACCAAGCTGTTTGTTGAGTATATTCGCGACGGTATTCTAGAGGCACGGGATTATGCTAAAGACCCCCCGCCATGGGTATGGGGTAACAATACCTGGGCCGATATCCAGGGGCTGGAAAGCCAGTTATACTTCAAGCCACATCGCCGCTTTTTTCTGAATTTGAGCCATTCCCGCGCACGTTTGGTGGGCATCTGGAATAAATCCATTAATCTAGAAGGTGAACCCAGGGAACGGGATCTATCCAATACGATTCCCAAAGACACGTTTAGCGGCTTGTTCAGTTTTGCGGTGACGCCGAGCCTGAATTGGGGAGTTACATATTATTATATGGCGGATATGGCCTGGTTGCAGGACGGTAATGCGATTGAGCAATATGACCGTCTTGATACCAATATTGACTGGAGCAGGAAAATATCATCAGACTCACAACTGAGTTTAACATTAACCTTGCAAAATCTACTGGACGATTACTTTGAGGTTCGAAATTACCGGGAAACCCGAAGTAATCCCAATGGGAATGTATTTAAAAAACGCGCTTTTTTTAGAATACGGTATGAATGGTAAACGTTGAAACCGCACGTAAAAAAATATCACAGTATCGGGCAAAAATTATTATTTGTCGCTGTTTTGCCAACATTAATTACATCTTTGCTCCTGGGTGCGTATTTTACTGCAACACGCATTAATGATGTGCAAAATAATTTGTCGCAAAAGGGCAGCCTGATTGCGGCCAATTTGTCGCCTTCTGTCGCATTTGGTCTTTTTTCTCATGATGTACTGTTTTTAAAAACCTTGTTGGCACCATTGCTTAATGGTAACGATGTTATTTCCATACTGGTTTTGGATAAATCCCGAAAAGTTGTTGTGGCAAGTATTTCCCCGGAATACAGTGCATCGGAATTGCTGGATGATAATAGCAATACATCCGTTTTTGAGTCGGCTGTTTATTCTATGCGTTTTGATACCAGTGAGGTACTTGAGCAGGAGCAGCTTGGTAAGGGCATGATTGCCGCAGAACCGGAGTTAATGGGGTGGGTTGTAGTAAAGCTGTCCACCTACGCGTCAAAGCAGCGTCAAAACGAAATTATCATAAACGCGTTATTGTTTATTGTTCTGGGTTTGGGGATCAGTGGTTTTGTTGCTTACCGAATATCAAGAAGTATTGCTCACCCCATACTGTCTTTGACAAAAACCGTTGATGAAATATCGAGTGGTGATTTGCATTCAAGATCAAACCTGCCAACAGTTGGTGAATTAAAGCTATTGCAGCAGGGTATAAATGCAATGGCGCAAACCATTCAGGACTCGCAAAATAAATTGGAACTTCGTGTAGCTGATTCTACTCAGGTACTTATAAAAACAATTGCGCAACTGGAAGAAAAAAATAAAACTCTGAACGCTACCCAAGCCGATTTGCTTGAGGCCAATGCCGCCAAAAATGAATTTCTTGCAAAAATGAGTCATGAAATTCGAACCCCGCTAATGACCGTAATGGGATTTTCCCGGTTAATTGAAAATACCAAATCGGAAGAAGATATAAAGTCATACACGCGATTAATTCACCGTTCGGGTACGCAGTTGTTGAACATTATTGACGATATTTTAAGTTTTTCAAAATTGGAAGACGGGCATGTTGTTGCCAATTATGAAGACATTAATATTCGTGATGTTATTGAAGACGCGATGGGGATGCTCGCTTCATCAGCAAAGGAAAAAAATATCGCCTTGTTTTTGGACATCTCAAATGAGATACCGACTTATTTGAAAAGCGACAGTGTCAAGCTTTCCCAGATTGTGATGAATTTGTTGGGAAATGCAATCAAATTTACCCAAAGTGGACATGTCTTGATAAGCGCCTGCGTTGTTGACTCGCTTGATGACCAGGTGATAATCAGGTTTGACGTGATTGATACGGGTATTGGCATACTTGCAGAAGATAGTGAAATCATTTTTGGCAGTTTTTTACAAGTTGAATCTGAAAAAAATCGCTCTTTTGAAGGCACGGGGCTGGGGCTTGCAATTTGCAAGAAGCTGGTTGAGGTGCTGAGCGGGGAGATTGGGGTTGACACCACGGCAAAATCTGGTGCGCATTTCTGGTTTACTTTGCCAATGCAATTAAGTGACAAATTTGAAAATGCGCATGAATTCCAAGCGCCCAAAAACACGGTTGTTTTATATGATAAAAGTGCGCTTTCTCGGCAATCAGTAAGCAAGTTGCTGTTGTCATGGAACGTGGATTTGTATTGCTGCGAAACCACAAGCCAATTGCTGGAATTGATTTTATCTCCGATAGCAGTGGATATTGTGTTGATGTCACTGGATTTCGAAGAATCGGTTGAAGTAACAGTATTGGATTTGTTTCAGTCGCTTAGCACGCATTTTCAAGGCAGGATTGTATTCTTGGTTAGTCATCAATCCGAGTCTTTGCGCCAGGCATTGTCTGCTCATTTAGCTGTTGAGGTGCTGGAAAAGCCACTGCCACGGCAACGTTTACATCGTGCTTTATTTAACTGTAATAGGTCGATCGAGGCGAACACAGCGCCGGATCCACGAGTTGCAAATGTGCATAGGGATTGTTCTTCTGCAATCACGGATTTTCCAAAGCAAGCTGAAAGTAGCCCGTTTAATGCTAAAACAGCGCGGGTTCTGCTAGCCGAAGATAATGAATTTAATTCTGTATTGATTGAAAAACTGTTGACTGAACGTGGACTTGATTGTGTTGGCGTAGGCGATGCTGAAGCTGTGTTACAGACATTGCAGCGCGAAACTTTTGATTTGCTTTTGCTGGATGTGCATATGCCCGGGATGGATGGCATTGTATTAGCCAATAAAATCCGCCAAGGTCATTATATTGATGAAGCTACGCCTGTTATTGCTTTTACTGCGGATGTGTATATCCGAAATAACGCAAAGCTGCGTGAAAGTGGGGTTAATGATGTGCTATACAAGCCGGTCACCGATGAGGCGCTGGATACGATTATATCCCGTTGGTTGCCTGATTTTGCACGCCCTGCAAATGCGGGGTCTGGGTTAAATGAGATGATTTTATCGAAAATGGGTAAACGTCTACGCGAAGATGTGCTTGCTCACTTGAATAATATTGAATTGTCGTATAACGTTAATGATGTTGCAGCACTAAAATTGAATTTCCATCAACTGGAAGGAATGTTGGGTTATTTTCAGTTTGATGAAGTCTTGCGAGCCTTAAAAGAACTGAAGATTTATGCATTGTCACGGCATGAAGACAAGTTTCGCAAAACCATGTCTTTTGTAACAGCGTTTGTCAGATCCGGAGGAGTATCCGAGCCGCCTTCTACCACTTTTTAATCGCCTCTGGCTGGTGTTTGTTATACCCATTGCCGATGTATTATTTCAGGCGATATTAACATGCTGGTTGCTGTTATATGATAGTGGTTGAAAAACGTGATACACAATGAAAGCAAGCTTATGACGCTATTTTATCGATATTTAAAACACATGTTATTTTGTGTGCCGCTGTTGGCCGCGGTATCGACGGCTTCATCCGCCGCGTCTTTAGCTGACGAAGATAATCTGCTTATCGTACGTTCTGCTGATACCTCGGCGTATTTGGCTGTTGAGCGGAGTTTTCGTGCAGAGTTGAGCCAATATATGCCGCAATTGGTTCGTGTTCACTCCTCCAGTCTGGATGCAATTGATGAACTTAATCGGTTTTTGCTATCGGCTAATACAAAAGATATTGATGTTATTGTCACTATCGGTACGCGTGCTGCCCATGAGGTTTTAAAGCATTCACCAAGCGCCGCTGTTTTGAGTGTATTTATTCCCAGGCAAACCTACCATTCCATTTTGAACGAGGTGGCGGCAAGCAGGCAAAGCGGAAATACTGTGGGATCCAGGTCGGTAATTTATTTGGATCAACCGGATGAACGACTTGTTTTATTGGCAAAATCAGTGCTGAAAGGCGGTGCTAAAATCAGTTTGTTAAAAGCTACTGGTCAACAAGGTGAAGGTGGGTTGCTGAAGACACGTCGTTGTTTTGGTGATGCCACTGTTAAAAGCAGGAAAGGGGGTAGACGTGCAGAGCGGCTTATGCAGGACGTTAATGTTTATCGCGGTGCCATTTCATCTCGCTCACTCAAACGTACCTTGAAGCAAAGTGATTTGCTGATTGTCACTCCAGAGCTGGTAAAACAGTCTCCAAACTCAATTAAGTGGATGCTGTATATGGCGTATCAGCGCCATATTCCCGTTGTCGGTTATTCACAGGCATTTGTTGATGCCGGGGCGCTTGTGGCGGTGTATTCCACACCGGCGAATATTGGCCGACAGGCCGCAGAAATGTATATGAGCCGGAAAAATTTCGTCGACAACAAACTCCCACCCTCAACGTACCCGAACTATTTTCGCGTGAGTGTCAATAATAATGTTGCTGATGCCTTGGGGTATGCCGATTTAAGTGCGCAAAAACTTACCCAGATTCTTGTTGAGTCCGCATTGGATTGCCGGGAAAACCACGTGCCGGTTCCAGCTGATGGCGTAAAGCAGCGACTTACTCGACGATAATATCAGTGGTTTTTGTGTTAAGCTGGTTTTTTCTTATTGGCAATATGAATCCGGCACTTTATGACATCTCTTTATCCTGATATTAAAGCGAATTTACATTACTCTATTCCCGTTTCCGATATTCATACGCTGTATGTTGAAGAATGTGGTAGCCATGATGGTATTCCCGTTGTGTTTTTGCATGGTGGCCCCGGTGCTGGGATAGAGCGATATCACCGACGTTTTTTTGATCCTTTAAAATATCGCATGATTTTGTTTGATCAGCGTGGCTCAGGCAAGTCGACACCTCACGCCTGTCTTGAAGACAATAGTACACAGGCTTTGGTGGATGACATTGAGAAAATTCGTGAAAAACTCGATATTGATCAATGGATTGTTTTTGGTGGTTCATGGGGTTCCACATTGGCGCTGATTTATGCGCAGACCCACCCGGCAAGAGTCAAGGCGTTGGTAATACGCGGCATATTCCTGTGTCGTAAAAAGGAAATTGACTGGTTTTATCAGGAAGGAGCCAGCCGTATATATCCTGACTATTGGCAAGACTTTGTGGCACCCATCCCGAAAAACAAACGTAATGATATGGTTGCGGCTTATTATGAAATACTCACTGGTAATAACGATATTGCCCGAATGTCAGCCGCAAAAGCCTGGTCGGTCTGGGAAGGTAGAACCGCAACCTTAGCCGCGCGCTCCGAAGTGGTTGAACATTTTAGTCATCTGCATACCGCATTGTCTGTTGCCATGATCGAATGTCATTATTTTGTCAACCAAGCGTTTTTGGATGATGATCAGATTTTGAAAAACATTGATAAAATTCGCAACATACCGGCATTTATTGTTCAAGGGCGTTATGACATGATTTGTCCGATGGAGAGTGCTTATGAGCTGCACAGGGCATGGCCTGAGGCGGATTTTACGGTAATAAAAGATGCCGGTCACGCCGCATCGGAGCCAGGCATTATTTCAGCGTTGGTGTCGATTATGGATATGCTCGCAATTGAGAAAAATTGATTGCAATTGATGGGGTTATCCATGTTGTTTTCGCGTCTTGATTTGAGATTAGGCGTGGCCTTCGTACATTTTTTCAATATCATCAGCAAAGTGTTGCATTAATGTTTTTCTGCGCATTTTAAGTGAGGCAGTAAGAAGAAAGTTTGTGTCTGTCCAGGGTTCCAGGTTTAAGGTGACTTTTCTGACTTGCGCATAGCCGGGGAAATCTGATAAAGACACTGAAATTAGTGCAAGCACTTGTCGAATGACATCATTGTTTTGCAGGCTGTCCGGGGCATCAGGATCCAGTGAGAAATCGGCAGCGAGTTTTTTCCATTGTTCAGGTTCAAGCACCACAATTGCTGACAGATATGGCTTGCCTTCACCTATGACCATCGCCTGCTCAAACAAGGGGTTTAGGCAAATTGCCATCTCCATGTCAACAGGAGGCACTTTTTCACCGTTGGAAAGAACAAGAATTTCTTTAATACGGCCGGTAATGTATATGTGATTGTTTTCGATGCGGGCGAGGTCGCCGGTTTTGAGCCAGCCATCATCGGTGAATATCTCTTTGGTTGCAGCTTGGTTTTTCCAATAGCCGAGCATCAAGCAATCACTTTTGCTTAGCAGTTCATTGTTGTCGGCGAGTTTTACCTTGATGCCGGGTAACGGCAGTCCGATACTGGAAGGGTAGTCCGAATCCAGAGTGTTGACACTGATAACCGGGCTGGTTTCGGTAAGCCCGTAGCCTTGTAATACCCGTAAGCCAAGGCCGATAAATAACTTGCCGACTTTTTCAGGTAGGGGAGCACCGCCGCTAATGGAAAACCGTAAGCGCCCCCCCAGTTTTTGCAACACTTTTTGAGCGACGATTTTGTCAAGCAAAGGCCAGAAAAGCAGTTGCCAGGGTTTGGCTGCGCGGCCTTGTTCATATTCAAATTTTTTCCAGCCAATATCAACAGTGGATAAAAACAGTTTTTTGGCGACAGGCGACTTGTTTTCCAGTTGTTGCAGTATTTTTGAATATACTCTTTCGTATATTCGTGGCACGGCAACCAATACGGTGGGCTTTATTGTGGTGAGGTCTTCTGCCAGCAGTGGCACGGAGCGGGCAAATGCAACGGTTGAGCCGCATAATACGGGCAGGTAGTATCCGATGGTACGTTCCAGCGTATGTGACAGTGGCAAAAAGGATAAAAACAAGTCTTCCTTGTAAACACTGATGGCTGAACAGCCGTAGTAGGCATTAGCGAGAATATTCCAGTGGCTGAGCATAACACCTTTCGGTTTACCCGTTGTGCCGGAGGTGTAAACGATGGTCGCCATTGACTTGGGGTCAGAGTCAAGTACGGTTTCGTCAAGGGGCTGTTGCTCTGCATCGGTTAGCCATTGGGGCATATGGTGTAATGGCAAAGTGGAGCTGTCATCATTTATTTTATCAAGACTGACAACAAGCGGAGGGGAATCAAAATCAGCCTGGGCTTCTGTTAGAATTTCCCATTGCTGGTTGTTTTCTATGAGAACAAGTTTTGCGCCGGTTTCATTTACAATATAGGATACATTATCGGCTCGATCATTGGGGTATAAGGGGACGCTAATAATGCCTTCTGCGGAACAGGCTTGTTCCAGAAAAATCCATTCGGGGCAGTTCCGTAGCATTAAACTGGCAAAGTCACCGGCTTTCAATCCGTTGGCCAAAAGTGCTTTTCGCCACTGGCTTACTTTATTTTGGGCTTCTTGCCATGTGATATCCACCCATGCAGATTGTTGTGGATTAAAATAACGGTAGGCGACTTTTTCCGGGTCTTTATTGGCGCGAAGATTAAATAAGCCATGCAGTGTTTTTGCGTCTTCCGGTTTGATCACATCCAGTGTTAGATTATCCATTGTTTTGCCCGCCTGGTTGTCTTATTGATAGCCCTGTACTAAACGTTAGCAATATATATTCTTTAAATCAACAGGATACTCAAGCCTGAAATAGTAAGAAAATTACTTGCAGAGTCAATATCACTTTTTTGGGGTAGCTGCCTGGTTTGGCGCGGGAAAAACGCAAAAATCAGGTATTATTTTCTACTTGCCGGATTCATCGGGCGGAAATACAGTTGACAAAGGCACTGTCAAAATCCGTAGAAGTGTATTTGTTTAACAGCCCTTGCGGTGTTCCTTGATAAACAATATTAGCGTTATTTAATACAATGAGTTGATCACAGATTGCCGCTGCATCAGCAAGCAGGTGGGTGGAAATAAAGAGCGTGTGTTTTTGTTGTTGCTTCAGGTGAGAAAAATATTCTTTAAGGTGTTTACGTGCTTTGGGGTCGAGTCCGCTCATGGGTTCGTCGAGGATAAGCAATGGCCTTTCGCTCAGAAAGGCAGAGGCCAGGCCAAGTTTTTGCGTCATGCCCTTGGAGTAATTTTGAATGTATTTTGAAAGGTTGCCGGTATCAAAGTCCAGTTTTTCAAGTAAAGACTCAAGTTGGTGCTGGTTATATTTTTTTTGATGTAATTCAAGCATGTACTTTATGAAGTTGCGACCATTAAGGTGAGAGGGTGGGTAAAAGCGTTCAGGTAAATAGGCAAGGTTTGATCTTGATGCTGTCTTTTTATGGTTTATCCCCTGAATAAAAATTTCACCAGAATCAATATCGGTGAAATCCAGCATGGATTTAATGAGTGTGGTTTTACCAGCGCCATTTATGCCAACAAGGCCAATGAATTCACCTTCTTTAATATCAATATTGATATTGTCGAGTACGGTTTGCCTAGCGTATGACTTGCTAACTTGGTTAAAGGTGATTGCGTTCGACATGATCCCTTGTCTGAGTTGTTGATGCTTATTGTTTTGAAATAAAAAAACACCCATATTCATCCTAATCTGAATATGGGTGTTATATCACGGTAATTTACATAATTCTAACACCACCGCAATCTTGAGTGGCACTGGCGATATTGTATGTGCCGCCATTTGCCCCAGCGGTGCGGCAATTATTAATACCTACCCCTTGATCTGTCTGAAATGAACCAGACTCCGGTGCACCATCATCAATTTTTCTGTCGATTTCAGATAACACATTGACAGGAATGCTTCGTCCTATTCTTAACTCGTGAGCGTTTGCTGTACTGCCTGAGGCTGCACTGCCATAGGAAAACATCATTGCGCCACCGAAGGCATTTCGTGGACAACGGCTTTGAGGACAGTTCAGGTTATTAGCTGTCGCTTGACCGTCAAAATTACCTGTAATGAAACCGGCTGAAGTTAAATGTAGCCAGAACAGGCCACGATCATTGTTTCTGTTAATAAATCCGTTTCCGTCACCGTTGCCGCTGTTGGCCCCGCCTGATACACCCTGTAAGGTCACAGACGCGTTGGCATAGTCACCAGGCAGTGCGCGGTAACGATCCTGAAACGCATAAACTGCGGTTTGAATGGCGGTTGTTTGGTCGATAACGTTTCTGACTTTTGCATTGGAAATCATTTCCTGGCCTTTTAAAACGCCACCAAGTATTAATCCGACAATCACAAGTACAATGGCTATTTCTACCAAGGTAAAACCCGACTGATTATTTTTCATCTCTCCACCTTCTTACTAACTAATTTCCTGTTTCAAGCTGTTTCAAGCGTTGCTCCAGCCAGAACAGCTCCTTCGGGTCAGTGATTGTTTTGCTTTCTATTAACCCGCCTATTAGTAACCTCGCTGTCTCAAGTTCACCAATATCCTCCAATACGATAATATTTAATTGGCGCGCCCAGCTTGGTATCTCATAGTTAAATTTACTATCGGCTAATGCATTGGCATACTTTAATGCAAGCGTATGGTTGTTAAGGCGATGTTTTGCCAACATCGTCACATGTGCAAGCCATGGCCAGTTTTTTTTGGGGTCAAGTAAAAATTGTTGATAAACAAAATTCATCATTTTTTCTTGTTTATCGTGATTGGGCACTTCAGTGTAAATACGAGAAGCCACTAACATCGGGTAGTTGGATTTAGGGTCAAGTTTAATGATGATATTGAGCCAATCCTGTAATTTTTGATAGTCCAGTTTATTGAATGGGATGCTGATACCCGGCTGGTTGTCAAAAGCTTGCAACCAAAGCATTAATAGTTTTGACAAGGTTTCCGCTTCACCGAAACTAATAAGCGGCCAAATATTTTCATCAGGTATGGATGGAAGTTCTTGTTTTATAGCCTGAGAACTTGGCGTGTAAAATGGCAGACTAAACTGAAGGCATAGACCCAATGCAAATAAAACGATAATCGCTTTAGGGATTGCTGAAAACGATCGGTGTTTTTTATTCCAGAATCCCCTAAACATGACTAAATACTCTTGCGATAAAAGTCAAAGAGGGAGGCGCCTGATAGCAAAATAAAATAGCTGAATGTTTGCAGGAAAATGCGGGACAGTGATGACCATTCGACCGATTCGTAAATTAACCATTCACTGCGAGTGAAGATGCTAAAGTCAGGAATTAAATAGGAGATTCCTTGTAGTGCGTATATCATTGCGGTATCTACCACACTATCGGTGCTGAGCATAGGCGCGTTGATCATGAGTAATGCTGATTGAATACTGCGTGATAAGATATAGAATCCCATGACAACAATTATGGCTAATGGCACTTGTCTTAGGCTTAGTGCGCAGAGCATGCTAAAGCACAGTACAATAAATAATTCGCAAAAAAGGGATATGGACCATATAAGGATGTATTCTGGCGTAGCAGAAATCAAAAGACAAAGACCAAAAACCACGGCCGTAAAAAAGGTGATAATGCTAAAGCCAATTATTTTTCCAAAAAAATAAGTGGTTCGCGTAATTGCTAACGAAAGTAACATATCCAAGTTTTTGTCATGTAACTCGCGGGAAATACTGGTGACAACCGTAAGGGAAATAATCAGGACAGAAATAAAGCGTAAACTACTTGACATAAAAGCAGTTTGAATTTCCTGGCTTTCAGTAATTGCTAGCGCATTTCCAAATAAGCCAATACCAATACCGACAAATGCGCCGCTTGATATCAGCCATAATAGCCGATTGTGAAAAGTTTCCAATGCGGTAAATTTTGCTATGCTCAGAGAGACAATACTCATGTGAATTTATATCCAGATCTGTTTCAATTTTGTAGAAAATATTCAGTTTACGGATCCAGTAAAATACCGGAAGCGATCAAGCCCCCTCTTAGTGTATTTATATCCAATGTTAACGACAGGTCATCAGCATTACCTGATATACCATCGGCACCATCTGACGTCAGGCTGTAGCTTGAGGGGCTGGCTGGAAAGCTGGCGGAAATCCCAGGCGAGGCCAGGCTGGCACTTACCGAATAACGAATATAGTTTCCCCACGGGTCGATTGCGTCGTTGGACGCCAGGCCGATGCTTGTCCATGGAACAAATCCGGTGGTGGCGCCATTAGATGTGCCAATCGGGGTTGTCCGGCCATCAGCATAGGGCAGCCGTCTTCCCATGGTTCGTGAACCGCTGCCATCAGGGTCGGCGTTATCTGAGGCAATAAAACCAAGGAGTGTATTTCTGATGGTATTGAATTTAGTGTTAATCAGCGCGTTTGGTGTTTGTATGTTGCCGGTTGATGATAGTTGGCTAATGAGTTCTTGTGGCTCTAGCCAGAGGATAATGTCGTCATACGGGTTTGCAGTCAGCGTTGAATAAGTTTTTTGAACAAAGTCAAAATCATTATCGGTGTTTTCTGCTTCGTCGCTGGTAGTGGGCACTGACATGCGATTACCCGAGTCTGGAAGATAGGCGCCTCTTCCATTGTTGCCATGGGAAAGGATAACCGCGACAGCCGGGAATTGTTGATTTATCTGATTGCCTCCACTTGCGTCAAATATGGCAATATTGCCTTGTAGCCCCGATACTGTTCCTTGGGTTAGGTTAGTTTGAGATCGTAATACCTGATAAGTAAAACGCCGGTTGTATCCATCAAGTGCTACCTCATCGCTTAGCCCCAGCGATTTCCAGGGAACAATACCGCGGACATTGCGAGATGATCCACTACCAAATCCGGATACAGATGTGCATGTACCAGGGTTTTCAGCTTCAACACCGTAATTCGCATCGGTTGAAGTGAGCGTGGCAACAGCCGGGCAGGGCAATCGGTAGTTACGGCTGATAAAGTTGATTAATGCTGTTTTTATTGCGGCTTGTTTTTGTTTGGTTTTTTCAATTCGGGTGTTTTCCATTTGAATGGAAGCAATCGAAATACCGGCACCAATCAATACTGACATTATTATCAAAACAATGGATATTTCAATTAATGAAAAGCCACCTTGATCAGCCTTTTTGTGGGTATTTATGTTTGAAGGAAAACGTTTTTTCATTGGTTTTCAACTTTGATTTTTGCTTTCGTATCCAATAGTTTATATTGATCCTGTATCTTGCCCGAATCAATATTCAGAACTTGACCGGGTTCAATTCGCATTTTTTTTCTGCTTGATATGATGTGGATACCCTTGTTTACAATTACGCCTGATTGAAACTTAGTGGTTGAATTCAAGCGGCTACTGTTTAGTGTATTTTTATTGTTGTACCATATAACATTTTTCCCATCCGCCCTTTTTACATAGCCATCAATCTTAATTACGCTAGTATTTTTTTCGGATGCTGCGGCTTTTTCTGAATTTTTCTTGCTTGCTTTGCTTGATGTGTTTTTTTCTGGTTTATATCTAAAAGCATCTATTTTTTCCCTTTGAGATTGTGTGTAAAATAGCTTTTTAAGCACGGCAGTGGTTTCCGGCTGGGCGACTGCAGGATTTGCCATTATCGTTGATAAAATTAGGGCCATAAAGAATGCAGCAGTTACTCTGTGTGTCATCGAACCGGAAAATAATAAACGGCACGTACTAAAATATTGGTAAGTCCTAATACTAGCCATTATGGCTTTACCTCAATACTGGCGTTTTTTGTCATTAATAGAGGTAAGCGCAAGGTGATCCAGATTAAGTCGCATTGTGCACTCAGGTTAGGCTCGATGCCCTCGTTGTCAGCATATGAACGTATTCGTCTGATAGCACATTGATCAACATGATAAAGTGAGTTGGCATTTTTTCGTAATGAATCGAATAAAGTAAATAGATCATTTTCGTGGTATAGCCCCATGTCTATTTGCATAACACTTTGGGCGACAGAAAACTCCCCCTCGGGAAGTGGTGTACCTCTATGGTTGAATGCTTGTTGTTCAGAGATATTGTATTTTAAGTTCTGTAGCTTTAGGTCTGTGGAAATATTATGTAATGTATCAATCCATAGCGCACGTTTCTCTGCACCAATATAACCTTTGTCAATGTATTGTTGTAGCTGGGGAAGATATTCATTGTATATGCTAAAGTCGTGTTCTGCCCTTTTTGTTTTACTGGCTAATGAAAGAAGTTGTAATTTATATTTTTCGTTTATATCTTCTTTTGATATTTTGTATTCATAACTTAATATCAGCGCCCCAAAGCCGATGGCAATACACGCGAAAGCCAATATTAATGTACCGCGTAGCAATTTCCACTCGATATGTTTAAGAAATTTCTGATTCATTGATAACAAGTTCCAAACTGAATTCAGCATATTCATTAGTAATGTTTTTATTTTTTTGTCCTACAGTTATTGCTCCGTCAATTTTTTCCTCCGGACTGTTACTAATAGGTTTTTTTGTGGCAACTACAGAATGAAAAATTGTATTTTTCTTCAATTTATTAATGAGTTTTTCTATTGAAATGTTTGCTGAAACATAGTTTCCGGAAAAATTTTGTAACTTTCCAGTCACTGTGATAACTGGAACCCATTTTATTTTCATCTCAGTGTCCACTTCTACGTCTGCCATTTCTGTATCGTCATCTGAGACATGTTGATCTTTAATATCAGGATTGGTATCTTCGACTTCTCGTCTATCGATGTTCCAGCGAAGATAGTCAATCTCAAAGTTCTCAAACTCTGAGAATATATTGCTGAATACGATGAGCGGACGTTTTAGCCTGGGTTGTTCTGCTAGTAATTTATTTACAGCGCTAACACTTGCTTTTACGGTGTCGGCATTCAAGGGGAAATCCGGCAATTTCGACTCGCTTATTGCCAAATTGGATTTGATGATTTGCAATTTATGGGACGTTTTTGCCAGTTGAATGTCGAGTACTTTTGTATCTATGAGTAAAACGGCACTGAATAGCATGAGAATGAGAAGAATTGCTGCGCTGGATAGTATTATTGGTCGTTTTAATCGTTTGGTATTGTAGTACCGGGTATGTGAGGCGGTTGCATAATGATTGGTAGGTTTTGCGTTTTTGTAAATATAGAGGAACAACTCAGTGATCATAAAATTATCGTCACTGCTGTGGCTATGCTGCCCGGTAATCGAGTTTATGTCGTCAGAATCAAGATATATCCATTCCCCCGTCGCGTTATTTTCCGGATTGTTTGATACTATTTGAGTTACTTTATTTGAAGAAATAAATAAAATATCACATTTTTGATTGGGAGAGAGGAGCCGAATACGACCAAGATAACGCAAGGTTTTTACAATTTCATCATTTATTTCCTGGCACATGGTGCCCGGGTCGTTGGTTGTTGCTCTTATTGAACGACTCACTTTAAACTGATTGCCGTCAAGAAAAGTTAGTCTCAATTGGGTTGAATCCAGCGTAACGACAAGCAGTTTTTCCTTGTTTAAGCCTAGTTGAGATGTGACTTTTTCTGTCAATAAGGGCAGAGAAAATATGCCAACAACAGATATTTTTCGATCAAGTAAGGGCTTTAGCCAGGTTGTTAAAAGTTCTTCGTTTCCTACGGTAGTAAGTAAAATTTTATCCTCTTTTTTTCCGAAGGTTTCTCTTCCTTGTATTGTTCCGTATCGATAGCTATTTCCTCTGAACTGCTTGTTCAATTGTCTAGAAAGTAATAGGTTTTGTCTTTTGGAAATATGAGGTATGTTGTCGAGCTTGTATTGCTCCTCTACACTGTTTAGCAAAATTGCGAAGGTATCCTTTGTATGTTCGGATAAAAACTTTCCATACTGTACGATGCCTATTCCATCTCGGGAAAACGTTTCGGTTTTGAATATGAGGTCATCTTTACACTCAAAAACAACAAGTGCATTATCGGTGACGTATAATATTGTTTCGTTTGACATCATCACATGGTTACCGATGTTAAAGTGTCATATATGGGGCCTATGACAGATAATATTACCCATCCAAGAATGATTCCTAGAATAACAGTCATAACTGGGCCTATCATGTCCTGCATTTTTTTCATTAAATCGTTAATATCTCGATTGTAAAAATAACTGATATTCTTTAGGGATCCATCAAGTTCGCCAGTGCTTTCGCCTATTGCCAGCATGCGTACAATGAGCTTCGGAAACAAGTTTGTTGACTCAAAGCTTTTGCTTATGGATTTGCCTTCTGAAATTTTTTGCCGAGCATCTTGCAAAGCCCTGGATAGTACTCTATTAGCGACTATTCCTTTGCAGATTTCCAGGCATTCCATGACTGTGATGCCTGATGAGTAAAGTAAGGCGAAATTATTTGTGAATCGAGAGAGCGCAATTTTGGTATTTATTTCCCCTATTATGGGGAGCTTTAGCTTGAGCATGTCAAGCAACCATTTCGCTTTCTCACTGGTTTTTAGGATGATTAGTAAGGCCAATAAAATGACAATCGACCCAATAAATATTTTTAATCCGTGATCTCTTGTTATATCTGATACAGCAATGAGCGCACGGGTGTGGATTGGCAATTCGTTGCCCATGCTGGTGATAAACTTGATCATTTCCGGAACAAGAAATACCATCATTGCAATAACAACCCCTAAAACAGAAACTGCGACAAAAACGGGATATGTAATTGCCCGCTTTGCTTGTGCTGCGATTTCGTCTTGCCATTTCAGGGTTTCCGATAGCGTAGCTATAATTTCCAGTAGCTTTCCACTACGTTCACCGGCATCAACAAGGCTTATAAAAACAGGGTCAAACACGTTAGGGAAATCGGCGAGGGCGACGGAAAATTTTTTTCCTTCCTGTATGTTTTCTATTAGAGAATGTGTAATGCTTTTCATTCGCTTGTTGTCAATGCTGTTTTTTATATCTTCGAGACCTTCAATAAGGGGAATTCCTGCCCGAATTTGCTGTTCCAACTGGAAGCAAAAGTTGATTAAGTCGCGTCTTGCCACTTTTTTTGTTCCAAACGACATATTAAATGAGTTTATTTTTTTACAACTGATCAACTCTCTGTTGGAGTGTTGTAAACGAATTTCTACTTCGTTTTCGTCGTTTGCTTCAAGCCTTCCTTTAACGAGAACGCCTTCTTCATCGATTGCTTCGTATTTGAATAGAGTCATTTTGGCTAGCCTACCTTATCGGTTAAATCAATAACGCGAGATACTTCTTCAAGACTGGTTTCTCCTTCTTTAATTCGTCGTAACGCTTCATCTGCAAGGGTTCGGAAGCCTTTTTGAATTGCCGATTTTTTAATTTTTTGTATTGATTCCTGGTTAGCAATAAGTTCGTCGAGATCTGAATCGAGCTTCAGTACTTCCATGAGTGCAAGTCGCCCTTTATATCCGGTTTGATCGCATGCCTCGCAGCCACATGCGCGATACAAGGTTGCTTCGCTGCTATTCTTCCCAATGAGTAGTTGTTCAATTTCGGTTGGCTGGTAGGCTTGTTTACATGAAGCGCAGAGTCTTCTTACCAGTCGTTGGCCAACTATGCCAATTATGTTACCGGCCATGACGCGCGGTTTCACACCTATGTCAAGTAGTCTTGGTATGACGCCAATGGCAGAGTTGGTATGTAGTGTTGAAAACACTTGGTGGCCTGTCATGGCAGCGCGAAATGCCATTTCAGATGTATCTTCATCGCGGATTTCACCAACGAGAATAATGTCTGGATCCTGTCGCATCATGGATCGAATACCATTGGCAAAGTCCATTTTGGCGGCATCACCTACCGAGGTTTGTCTGATGAGATGCATAGGGTATTCGACAGGGTCTTCCAGTGTCATTATGTTGACCCGCTCTGAATTGAGGTGATTGAGAATCGAATAAAGCGTGGTCGTCTTGCCACTGCCGGTGGGGCCGGTCACCAGTATTATACCTTCCGGTCTGGCCAACATTATTTTGAGTAAGCGTAGGGTGTCTTCGTGTAAATCAAGATTGTCGAGCTTTACTATGCTGTTGTTTTTATCCAGAATTCGTAAAACAATATTTTCGCCATGAATAGTCGGATGAACAGAAACCCGAAAGTCTATTTCGTGATTGTTTAATGTTAATGATATACGGCCATCCTGTGGTGCACGTGTTTCTGCGATATTCAATCCGGATAACACTTTTAAGCGAACTGCCATACCGGACCAATAGTGAATATGAAGTATTCTAATCTGCCGCAGAACGCCATCAATGCGATACCGAATCCGTAAAAACCGGCCTTCAGGCTCGAAATGAACGTCGGATGCGTGATGTTTAACTGCATCAGCTAAAATGGCGTTTACCAACCGCACTAAGGGGTGATCGTATTCATTGGTATTGGCATCCATTTTCCCATAGTCAGTTTTACCAGTGTCCAGTTCGGCAAGGATGCCATCGACAGAGAGTTCATAGCCATAAAAACGATCGATGGCTTTTGATATGTCATTTTCACCAGCGTGTCTGGGGTTTAGCTTGATGTTGTTGCCTATAATATTGCCAATATGATCGAGTGAGACCACATCAAAAACATCCGCCATGGCCAGCGTTATTTCATTTTTTTCTTTATCATAAGTAAGTGGCAGTACCCTAAATCTTTCGGCATTTTCTTTTGAAATGAGTTTGATGGCTTCACCATCCACAACCACTTTTTCGATGTCGATGCTGGTTTGCCCCGAGGCTTCGCCAAGTGTGTCTCGGATGACGGATTCTGTCACAAAACCCAAAGAGACGAACAGTTTTCCCAATGGTTCGTTTGTTCTTTTTTGCTCGGTTAGCGCTATGCGAATTTGATCCTCGCTGATTAGCCCTTGTTCCAGCAATATGTCGCCGAGTCGTTTGGGTTTTTGCTCTGTCACCTTATTACTCCATTATTGCGTGTCGAAGGTGATCCAATTAATGTGCTTATGCGTTTCTTTACTTGGCTTATCTGAAAAGAAACTGTAGCAGTTTTTGAATAGGTGAGGGCCTCCTTGTAAAATTTTATGGCGGATTTTTTCTCACCAAGATGATCCAGGCTTACGGCTACATTGTAGGCGTAATCCGGGTTTTTATTATTTGTTCTGTATGCATTGAAAAATGCGCTTTGTGCTTCTAACCAACGCTGTTGCAATGCATAGATATTCCCCAGAGTAAAGTGCAGATAGCCTGCACTTGGCTCGTCTTTAAGCATTAGCTTCAACTCTGATTCCGCTTTTACCGGGTCAAGTTGGCCAACGAGACCAACTAAAGCTGCGCGTGCCACACTGTCATTTTGGTTTCGTTTTAAAATTTTGGTATAATATTGTCGAGCCAGATCAAGGTTTTTTTGTCTAACGGCGATTGCTCCTAGCCCGAGTAGCGCATCCCGGTTGTTTTTATCAAAACTTATTACAGAAGAATATTTTTTTTTGGCATCGCCATAATTTCCTGATTGAAACTCGTTGAATGCGGCAACGAGAAGCGTATGAATTGGAGTTTCTCGGTTTTTGTGTGTATTCGGGTTTCTTATATTGGTAATATCTTGTTTGGTCTTTGTTGTTTTTCTGACATTACCAAGATTTTTCGTTGTATTTTTTTTCAGTTTGTTAGCGACGGTATTTTTCGGTGCTTGTGTTTTAATAGTTGGTTTCGTATTTTGAAGCGAACTTTTGCTAATATCGACCTTTTGGTTTTTGGTTTTCGGTTTTGTCACAGGGTTTTGCCGGCTTGATTCTTTGTTATTGATTCTGGGGCCACGCAACGGCTTGCTATTAGTCGAGATAATATCAAGATTTTCATTTTCTGTTTGAGAGGATGGAGTGACTTCCGGTGGCACTGCACCAATTGGTGTCAGTGAGCGACCGACATACGGGTTTTCAATTGCCTCAAGATTATTGAGTTGATCGATATAGTAATAATACCCAGACAGAACGGCAGTTATACCAACAACGACTGCAAGAGTCGTATTGAGTATTGTTTTTCTGGTTTTAAATTGAAATTTTATTTTTCCGGTATCTGTTTTTTTATTAAGTTGTGTTTTTGTATTTTTCCCCTTGTTTGATGTTGGGTTAGTATTTATGCTTGCTGTACGTTCGGTTTTGCTATGTGAACTAGCAGAAACTTTTGCCGTATTCCTGGTTTCTGTATGAGCGGTGAGTTGCGTGGTATCTTGCGCCGGTTTTTGCTGGATATCACCCGCCATTGCTTGTTGGGCCACATCTTTTGGTACGATTTCGATAGGTTGATTGAGCAGTTCAGATACGGCAGATGGTTTTTTTTCCGGGATCTCGGGAATATCTTCTAAGCTTAGACCAGGAAAGCTGTTATGATCCGAATCCGTCTTTTGTTCAGCCGAAAATTCGGGTTGATTGTTTTCCGTGGCCGAGTCGTCAGGTTTTTTATCAGAGTTGCTATTTTCATCCTGATTGTTTTTGCCAATCAGATGGCGATGAGACGCGATTTCCAGTGCTACAGTGTTGTCGGGTTTTGTTAATATTGGCGCACTTTCACTACTTTCTTCATTGAGATCTTGAGCGCCTTTTACTTGGGTATTAGTTGTTTTATTGTTGTTATTCGAGAGATCCAGTCCTTCCATGTCTACCAGATGGGGAGATATTCTCTCAACATTTTTGTTCATCACAGTGTCATTTGATGCTTCATCTTGAAGCACTTGAGAATCTTTGTTTTTCTGCGCCCTGTTTAGCGCATCCAGAAGTAGACTCATCGTATTTCTCCATTTGATAACCTAGATGAAGATTTATTTCCTGATTTTTCTTTTGGTTCTGCTGGTGGCAGATATGATTCAAAAGACTGGATGCTGGCTGTACGATTACCCGTAATTACAGGGCGTAAAAATATCACTAATTCGGTTTTTATTAGCTCATCGTCACGGTAATTAAACAAGTTACCTATCCACGGCAGTGTTGCGAACCATGGCATGCCTCTTGAATTTTTTACCGTTTTGTTTTGCATTAAGCCGCCAAGTACGATTGTTTGGTTGTCACGCACTCTGAGTAATGATTCCATTTCTCTGACCTGAATTTCAGGAATCAGGTTTTCAAAATCTGCGCCTTGTAGGCGGGGTACCGGGTCTGATACATAGCCTGTTATTCGGGTAATGGTTGGCCGGATATTCATGGTGACATTTCCATTTTCATTTATCTGTGGCGTGACGGCCAATATGATTCCGATGGGTATGGTTCTTATTTCACTGGTGAATGTTTGTCTTTCCGGCGTTTGAGTTGTGGCTACCTGGATGTCCATTAGAACTTCAAAATAGACTTTTTCATCAACGATTTTGAGTAATGCGGTTTGATTGTTTAATGCCATAATTTTGGGGCTGGACAATACTTTCGCGTTGCCAAAGCTTTCCAGCATGTTTATACCCATATTAAAGTCAAATTTTGCATTGCTTAATCCCAAGTCGAACACCATTCCGGGCTGCGAGTTTGCGGCTGCGGGAATTAGGCTTGATACAGCAGAACCCGTTGCCGCGCTGTTACCGGATAAGAACTGCCAGTCTATACCTGCTTGGTAACGATCACTTAACTCCACTTCGACAATTGTCATTTCGATTAGTACTTGGCGCTGGGCACTTGCCAATACCTGGTCAAGAAACTCCTGGATTCGGCGTTGCTGTCTTTGGTTACCGAAAACGGTTAGCACTCCGCCGTGAGGATTGGCAACAACGCGATTGTCATCTTCAAGCTTTAATTTTGCATTTGCCAGAGGGTCCTCGTTTTGTCGCAATATTTGTTTGACATTGCTTGTAAGGGTTCCCCAAAAGTCGTTGTTTATTTGACTGTTTACAGACGTTTGGGATTTGTTTGTGGCGCCGGAGCTTCCACCGCCACTGGCTCCTCCTCCTGATCCACCTGAAGCGTTTACGCCGGATCCGGTTGAAGACACTTGCGTAGCCACGCTGACATTACTTTGGGTTTCACGCGACATGTTAACGTAGTTAACTTTATAGGTTCTAAAAAAAGGTACGTCGGGTGAAATCACCAAATTGTTTCCATCAAGCGTATAACGAATGGCCACTTGTTCCGAAATGCGGGCAAGAATTTGAGACATACTTTGTTTGACCGCATTGATCGTCACTTTGCCCTTTATTCCGGGATGGATATCAACGTTTAGGCTGGCGTCGCGTGCAAGTGCAAACAGCATTTCCTTAACGGGCACCTCGTTAACCACAACGGTATATATTTCTTCTTTTTTGGCGGGTGCCGGCAGCGGCAAAAAAGTTGACTGGGCTACAGGTGCTGGTATATCAGAGGGCGCTGTTTTCACTGGTGCGGTTATATGGCCTGAAGATGTTTTCGGTGGTAATGTGGCTGAGCAGCCTGCAAGTAGTAGCTGTGATACAATTATTACAAAGCTTGCGATATGCAAGCCAGTTTTTTGGGGGCGCAATCTATTATGTTTCCAGCAATGTGTTTGATTAGGCATTCTTATCACCTATCTCATTTACGATTGCACTAACATTTCGCACGAATGGGTGATAGCGTTTTAGTGCTGGTATTAGGTTATCTATCGCGGTTCTTGCTGGCGCCGTTCTTGGAAATAAACGATAGCAGACCACCAAGACAGGTTGTTCATTGACTCTGCCTCTAAACACAAGGAAATTTTCTGTGTCTTTTGGCGTGACTTTGTTTTTCAATATGTCTTCAAGTTGATACAGTTTGGACGGATCTTCTACAAATGCTGTCATTAACTGGATAGTATATTGCGATTTATCAGCGTTTTTCAGCCACTTCATTGTTCGATCTAATTGAATTTGTGCAAGCGAGGGCTTGCCAGCAGTGTTTTTTATCTCCGTCTTATTCCCCGAAAAGGGTGATGCTGCTGCGACGGATAAAGGTGTTTTTATTCGGGCCGAAGCAATTGAGTGGCTTGTTGAGTTTCTGTCAGCATTATTGTTACTACCTGTTTCAGGTGACTTCAGCGTAAACTCGTATTTATCACTGGTGTTTTCGATTTTATTCGTGGCTGTTTCCGTTGAACTATTTGTAACCTGATCGTCAAGATACGCTGATTGGAAAATAAATAAGATTGCGATCACGGCAATCGTACTGATGGCGATGACGTATTTTATTGGAACACCAGTATGAACGCGTTCTATGTATTTTGAGTCTTCCGCTGCGCTGCGTGCATGTTTGATGGTGATTGTAGTATCGTTGTAGGCGTAGGCGGCCAGTAAGGTTTTATCTGCAAGTAGATTTATTCTTCGTACCGAGCCTTTTGCGAATTTGTAGATATGCTTTACAACGACAGCATTGAATAGTTCAGGTCCAGCGTATCCTGCTACACGCAGTCTGTGATTCAGGTACTCCCTATGCTCTTCCAGAGTGAATGGTTTTAAATACAATGCATAAGAAATACGCTCGTTAAACTGCCTTAAGTCGCTGCGCCCCAGAATCATGTCCAGTTCTGGTTGGCCAAATAAAACCAGTTGTAGTAATTTTTTTTTCTGGGTTTCCAGGTTAGACATCAGGCGAATTTCTTCCAATGTTCGGGGTGGCATACATTGCGCTTCTTCAATCAGCACGACAACCTGTTTACCCGATTCGTGTTGCTTTAGCAGATAATCCTGCAAGGTTTGTTGCACGGTAAATCGATTGATTGCATGTGTTACTGGCAGGCCGAGTTCTTGTGCCACGGCATGCAAGATGTATTCGGGCTCAAGGCTGGGGTTGGAGAGGAAAACAACTTGTACTTTTCCCGATAAAGATTCATCCAGCATGCGACATAGCATGGTTTTTCCGCTGCCGACTTCCCCCACCACTTTGATGATGCCTTCACCCGATTCAATGGCGAAGCGGAGCTCGCGAAGAATATCGCCGCGGCCGCCACCATTAAAGAACATTTTTGTATCCGGTACGTTTCGGAAAGGACGTTCATTTAAGCCAAAGTGATTTTCGTACATCAGTAAACCTTGTTAATAAGCTAACCCAGTAACCGAAAATTTCATTTGTCACGGACAATTTTCGGCTATCCATTAAGCTTATCGACACAACTTGGTATTTTCTTGAGTTTTGTCAGATACTTGTTGGCATCGATTGGTCGATATCCACTGAAGATGACGGGTTACGTGCCTGTAATTGCTTTAAAGTATTTTTTAATTACTTGATATTAAATGGTTAAAGCAATGCTGAGCATGGACGTGTGTTGTTTCAAGGTTGTCACTTCTATTAAAATAAAACCGCTGGCACTGTTTGCCGCATCGTCGTCAGAGATCGTGGCCTCAAGTGTATGGCCTCCCTGGTTTGTTGTGCTGCCCACAGAAAAGTCCAGTTCACCTACCAAGGTGCCGACATCGGCTGAAATATTAATTGTTGTGCCTTTGGGCATAACTTGCCCGGCGGAATCCATCACAAATATGTTCAGTTGTTTGCTGCCGCCGCCAGATACATCAAGTGTGGCCGTGGTGGCAACTGAAGGATGATTACTCGCGTAAATGTCGCCGCTGGCCGTATCCTGAACAATAATATATGCACTTGAACCAGACATGGTAAGCACTTTCGATTGGCGCACGTGTATTGAGCGGTTTGGGGAACAAATGCTGGTATGTGTACATAAGATCCCGTTATATTCCCCATCACGTGTATCATATTGTCCGTTGTTGTTGAAATCCAAATAGGGTTCGCCGCTGTCTCGCTTGGTATTTTCGTTGCTATCAAGGTAGGCTTCAGGTAGATCGGAAAAACCCGGCGCATCGAAAATGCCGTTGGCTGTGACTTCCGTGTAATCATCACCCGAGACGATAGTTCCACTTCCGTCATATATTCCATTTCCGTTCGCATCGATATACGTTAATTCACCTGCCGGGTTATTGCCTGCACCGTCATAGCGGCCATTTTTGTTGTAATCAACAAAATTTTCGCCAAAGTTATACGTGTTATTGGTATTTGTGTCGACAAATGGTTCATCAAAGATCCCATTTCCATTGCTATCGGTGAATGGTTCATCGTAAAAGCCATTGCCGGCGTCAGAAAATGGCTCACCGTCACTGTCATTAAAAGAGCCGTTGCCATCTTCATCAAAAAAGCTTTCATCACCTACGGCAACGGCGAGTATTGTGGCTCGATGGTCGACCGGACGAGGATCCTGGCTTGTCCATGTAACAGAACAGGCGCCTTTTACCGTATTGCAGCCTGGTTCTATAGCGCCCCCCTCGGTTGTGAAATATATAGCGGTACCATCAGGTACGGGATTATTGTACCGGTCTGCAAGGCGTGCTGTAACCGTGACTGTCTCGTTATCATATGAGAATGCTTCCGGGTTCAAGCTTGACAGGGCGAGACTCATGCTATTTTGATCGGGTACGCCGGTGCTAACAATAAGTTGATCTGATTGTGCGGAGATATTGGTGCTGTCAACGGTTGCGGTTACTCTCACAGTGGAGCTGACATTTCCCGACTTGACAGTTGTTGTCACCTCGCCAGCAGCATTGGTGGTTTTTGAGGAAGGAGTAATGCTCATGTTACCGACGTTGGTGTTCAATGAAAAGTTGACGAGCTGATTGGGCAGCGGCGCCCCCAATTTACTGCGAACACGAAATGTGACTGTTGAAACTTCACTTAGTCCGGCCCCGCCCGTACCATTAATGGCGATAAAATCAGGAGAGGCTGATAAAAATTCGATATACCCGGCAGTATCGGGAGCGACGGTAATTGTGCCGGTGGCGGTAAATACCGTGCCGCTATATCGGGCTGTTGCTGTAACTAGATCGTCCCCCTGGCATCCTTTCGCTTCGTATGTGGCCACCGCCTGACCATTTATTGTGGTAACCTTGTTGTCTATCAAGCTGGTTCCCGCGGCCACGCAATTGGAAGTAAACTCGACTTCTATCGGTGTTGAAAATGGATTTCCATCAGCATCAACAATGTCAACGGTGATGCTAGTGGTAGCCGAAGCTGCAAGAGATGTTGTGCTAATGCCAAGCAATTCGCTGACAAAACTGCCACCGCTGCTGTTTCCGATTTGCAATGCGGGGGGATTGACTTGATATACCAGTAACGAAGTCAGAATTTCACTGGTGGTTGTTGCTGTAATGGTCAGCGTATCGGCGCCGGTTTTCTCACCGGCAAGTAGCGTAATGTTTGCAATGCCATTGTTGTCGGTGACCACAGTGCCATTTTCCGGACTGAAAGTGGCCAGTTTGCCTTCCACCTTAATGACGACTCCCCCAATTCCGTTACCATTTTCATCCTGAAGGGTGGCGGTCAATGTCCCGGGTAAATCAGCACGTATGGCAGTGATAAGTGCATTGTTTGCGTCAGTTAATGATGTGCTTAAAACGTTGGATGAGGTATCACCGGCATTGGCAACATTAAAGTTTAACTGTGTTTTAATTTCTTCGTTGTCAAGTGTGAAAGAGGCAATTACTGCACCTGCACCGGAAAGTTCCCCTGGAATCAACAGAATATTTGCCTGGCCGTTAGTGTCTGTTAAAGCAGTTGCCGATATTGGGCTGAAGGAGGCAAAATCAGAGGAAAACGAAATCAGCACATTGTTTTGCGGCGTACCTGCGTCGTTAGTTACAGTTGCAATCAGTTTCCCTGGATTGGAACTGCTGATACTTGTTGTTGCTTGATCGTCAGTGGCATTGACTAACACCATTCGTATTGAGTAACCATTACTTGCTGTAGACGCTACTGAGTTTGAAGCATCACCAGCGGTTGCTGCCGTGCCTGGGGCATCGCCAGGTGATATGCCCAGATTCGGGTTCCCACAAGCGCTAATGGCGAAAAGCAGAATGATGGCTACTGCTGATTTCCAGTATTTTTTAATTTTCATGGTAGTTTATCTAGTTTACTCGGCATTCAAGTTATGTAGCGACAGTTAAAGAAAAAAATTGAACAGACGATAGCTATTTGTAATTATTTAAATTAATCAAGTGATTAGCTTTTGAGTTGAAGGCTGGCATGTCGATACAACTATTCATGGCATCATCATGCGGTTATTTGTTGTGGATAGTGGTAAGTAGCGTAGGGGACTGAATGAAAAATCCGGGACAAAAAATACAAACGCGCTTTTTGCTGATAGCGGTATTTTTGTATGTCAGCCTGGTGTTATTGTTTGCTTTTATCGGTAATCAGGTATTGAGCCGGGTTGACAATGTGGATGAAAGTCGACTGTATTTGTTATACGCGCTTTCAGGCTTGCCAATATTATTATTGGTTTTTTATGTTATAAAACGCGAAAGCCATAAAATAACCTCATCTCTTTCAACGGCAATGCATTCGCTTGATGAAATTGGGATCGGTAATTTTGATATAGAGACAGAAAATATGCAGCATAGTGAGACCGGGCACCTGTTGCAGGCAATGCGCACAACATCGGATAAATTAAGTCGTTTTGTCTCTCCAATGGAAAAAAACATTCGCAACCTTATGGTGCCAGTGAATCAAATCGAGGAGACATGCTCGCGCTATCAGTGTGAAATTGATGAACAGCGTAAATTGTCTGTTGAACTGAAGGATTTGCTCGAAAACCTAAAGGCGCAATGCTCACAATATGCAGATAATACAGAAGTAACCGGGGATAGCGCCAGTGCCCGGAACAGGGTCCCCATTGAAAAAACAGTCGCTGAAATCTCTCAACTTATTGATGATATTGCGTGTTCTCTCAGCTCGAATCATATTGTTTCAGGTGATGTTGATCAGGTTGTAGAGACAATTATCCGCTTGGAGCGCAGTAGTGAGGCAATTGGCGCACAGGTTGAGTCTATTGCACAGATATTAAATCAGACAAACATGCTGGCATTAAATGCCGCAATTGAAGCCGCGCGTGCAGGTGAGCAAGGCAGGGGATTTGCCATTGTCGCTGATGAAGTGCGGGCCTTGTCAGAAAAAACCAACGAGGCTGCAACCCAGATACAAGCTGGAGTCGGTGAAATACAGAAAGATATCTCTCAGGCAGCTCAGGTGATAGCGCAGGTAAAATCGGGGATGAGCGCTTCATCCAGTGATTCTGATTTGGTATTGCAAGATTTACGGTCATGTGTCGTTAATATGAGTGAAATGAATAAAAAACAGGAGGCAATGTCGATAAAGCAGCATTTGCGCGAATACCAAACCCTTTTTACTGCCGGTGATAAATTACAATTAACAATAGCGGGTATTGCTCAGCTAACGGATGATCTAGTCAAGCAATCAGAGGCAATAAAAACGGAGATATCGCAAGTTGTAAAACGCTTTGCAACGTTCAATAAGCCGTCATAGCCAAATGGCCGGTTACATTTTGCACCTTGCTAATATTCCAATAATATCTATCAATAACAATAACTTAACATTTTTTCGGCGGCCGGGTGAATTATTCGGGCTAGGCATCATGTTTTGGCCTGCAAATCGCACGTCGGGTTAACATAAGCAATAGAGTGATGAGCAAAATATGAGACCAGGGTGTTCTGGCATCCGCACCAGATAACAGCGCTGCAAACTCAGCAACCGGTGTCAGCAAGAATTTTAGGGCATCTCGCAGCAGGGGCTTGTCTTCAGTCCAGGCAACCCAGACAGGCGAGTTTTCATAATACCATTCAAGAAAGTCTTGACCGGGTTGGGTATTTAACAAATATTTGTCCCGGAATGCTCTCAATGCATTGGTCAGACGTCCATTTTCTCCATAGAGTGCGGTTGCGATAAAGCAACGGCTATCGGAGCCGCTGTTTAACAACGAATCATTACAACTTGAAGCGCCAACAAACAAGCAGTCCGCCGTACCAGGCCCACTGGTTCCAATTATTCGGCCGTTGGCAACACCATCGAGATCACCGATGCCTCCATCAACATAGCGAACCGCTATGATGCTTTCCTGGAAATTGGCTTGCTCTGATAAATCAATGATACCCA
>Ga0256830_1000019_pt1 | contig 147653 bp, 99 predicted proteins | sample 128326metaG_FD_190537 | JGI IMG/M metagenome (GOLD analysis project Ga0256830, IMG submission 190537) | Hydrothermal vent microbial communities from Lau Basin, Pacific Ocean - 128-326 | ecosystem: Environmental > Aquatic > Marine > Hydrothermal vents | place: Pacific Ocean: Lau Basin...
GTGCCCGCTGGAGTTGGCCGGCTACGACATCAGCCAGGTGCCGATGGCTTCCCTTTGCGCCGGCCTGAGCGTTGTCTGGCCTTTGGAGGCAACTCAGAATGATGTCCCAAACTCGTGACGGTCGCGGAAGCTCCCTTTTTCAAATTTCCACAACGTGCTATAATGGCTTTATCTGCCAGGGAGGGGAGCTCCTGCGACTCACACCCCGTGCTTCCTCACCAGAGTGTGGTCAGGACGGGCTAGTGGGGGGCGGTCTGCAGACCGCCCGTCCACCACCCAGCAGATTCCGGTGATCTTCGGAAGAGTTTACCTATGACGACATCGCCACCGCTCCGAATCCGACTCTTCGGTATTCTCGAGGTGGAGTGGCAGGGACACCCCCTGCCCCTCCCCTCGTCGGCAGCAGCGCGTTCCCTGCTAGCTTACCTCTTCCTCCACCACGACCGGCCGACCCCCCGCGATCGGCTGGCGGGCATCTTCTGGCCCGAACGGCCCGATGCCGCGGCCCGCCGGGCCCTCTCCCAGGCCCTCTGGCAGATCCGGCGGACCCTTGGTCCGGCTGCCGGGCGTCTGGAGACCGAGCAGGACACCGTTGCCCTCCTCCTGCTCCCCGACGACTGGCTCGACGTGGAAGCCTTCCGGCAGCTCTGTGCCCGCCGCCTACCGTCCTCCTCCTTGGAAGAGGCCCGCCGACTCCAGGAAGCGATCGCCCTCTACCGGGGCGATCTCTTGGAGGCGATCTACGAGGATTGGGTGCTGCTCGAACGGGAGCGGCTGCGCGAAACCTACCTGGATGCCTTGGAGCGGCTGATCACCCTGCACAAGCAGCGGAAGGACTACGCCCAGGCGCTAGCCTACGCCCAGCAGTTGGTCACCGCCGACCCGCTACGGGAAGAGGCCCACCGAGACCTGATGCGCCTCTACCACCTGGCCGGACGGCCCCAGGCCGCTCTGGAGCAGTACACCCGCTTGCGAGAGCTGCTGAACCGGGAACTGGGCATCAAGCCCACGGCAGCAACGACGGCCCTGGCCCAGGAGATCGCCGACCAGGCCGGCCTTGCCCCGCTCCACCTGCCGATGGCCGACACCGCCCCACCCGCTCCCCTCTTGGAGGAGAGTATCCTCATCCCCTTGGTCGGCCGTCGGGAGGAGCGGGCCACCCTCCTGACCTACCTGGACGCCGCCATCGCCGGTCGCGGAGGGCTCGTCCTCGTCGAAGGTGAGGCCGGCGTGGGCAAGACTCGTCTGTTGCAAGAGATCGCTCAAGACGCCTCGTGGCGGGGGGTCCAGGTCCTCTGGGGCCAGAGCCCCGAGACCACCCCTGCCCATCCCTACCACCCTCTGGCGGAGGCGATGCTCGCCGCCCTCTCCCCGCTGCGAGCCGAGCAACTGGCCGCCCTGGTTGAAGATGTCTGGCTGCGTGAAATCAGCCGGTTGATCCCCCAACTTGCCGTCTGGCTGCCGGACCTCCCTCCACCCATCCCCCTCGAGCCCGGCCAGGAACAAGCCCGCTTCCTGGAGGCCCTGGCCCGCACCTTCCAGGGGCTGGCCCAGATCGCCCCCCACCTGCTGATCCTGGAGGACCTGCACTGGGCCGACGAGGATACCTTGGCCGCGCTTACCTACCTGGCCCCCCACCTGGAGGAGAGCCGTCTGTTGATCATCGCCTCCCATCGTCGGGAGGAAGCCTGGGAGGCCCCCCACCGCTGGCAGGCCCTCCAGGCCCTGGATCAGGCAACAGGGGGCCGGCGGCTGCTCCTGCGTCGCCTCAGCCGGGAGGAGACGACCGAACTGATTCAGCGCAGCCTGGGCCTCACGGCAACCGCTCCGCTGTTCAGCGAGCGGATCCACCAGGAGAGCGAGGGCAACCCCCTCTTTGTCCTGGAGATCCTGCGGACACTCCACGGCGAGGAACTCCTCTATCGGGACGAGACCGGCGCTTGGCACACGCCCTGGGACGAGACCACGACGGACTACGCCGAGATCCCCTTGCCGCCGACCATCGAACAGGTGATCCGGCGACGGCTGGCCCGCCTGGACGACGATGCTCGGACCGCCCTCGACGCCGCCGCCGTCCTGGAGCAGGATGCCACCTTCCGCCTCCTGCTTTCCACCACCAGGATCCCTCAGAGGAGGCTCCTGGCCGCACTGGACGAGCTACGGCAACGCCACCTGTTGGTGGAGACGCCGGCCGGCTACCGCTTCAGCCACGGGAAGGTCCACCAGGTCGTCTACACCGGGATGGATGAGGAGACCCGGCGCCATCTGCACCGGCGGGCAGCCTTGGCTCTGGAGGCCGCTGCCCCCCGCCAGACCATGGCCCTCGCTTTCCACTTTGAGCGGGGCGAGATGTGGGCAGAAGCTCTGCAGTACCATCGCCAAGCGGCAGAGCGGGCGGCCGCCGTCCACGCCCACGCCGTTGCCGCTCGGCACTACGAGCGGTCGCTGGCCCTGGCCGACCGGGTGGGCCTTTCCGACGAGGAGCGATTCAACTTGCTCTCGGCCTACGAGACCACCTTGAGCGTCCTCGGCCGTCGAAGCGACCAGATGGCCCATCTGGAGACGATGGCCCGCCTGGCCCACGGTGACCTGCGCCGCTTGACCGATGTGCATAGCCGCCGAGCCTGGGTCCTGGTGCAGACCAGCCGCTATCGGGAGGCCGAGGAAGCGGCCCTGGAAGCGATTCGGCTGGCCCAGGAGATCGGCGATCAACAGGCCGAGGCCAGGGCGCACATCGTCCTGGGCACCGCTTTGGGTATCCAGGGGAAACGGGAGCGGGCGGCCGAGCACCTCCAGGCAGCGATCGAGATCGGCTCCCACTTGGATGACCCGATGGTCGAGGCCGATGCCTACGCCCTCCTGGCCAGCCTCCTCCTCACCGCCAACGAGCACGGACCGGCCCGCCGCCACGCCGAGACGGCTTTGCGACGCTACGAGGCTCTGGACCACAGGAAGGGTGTGGCCGGCATTCTGAGCACCCTGGGGCGGATTGATGCCCTGGAGGGCGATCTTTCCCAAGCAGAGGCCTACTACCGGCGCTCCCTGGAGATCTGCCGGGCCATCGGATACCGCCACGGAGAAGCCCGCAATCTGACCAACTGGGGCCTCATCCTCATCGAGCAGGGTCGGATCGGCCAGGGGCTGCACCTTTACCGGGAAGCGCTCCAGGTTTATCAGAGCATAGGGGACTCGCGCGGTGAGGCCCTGGTCATGGGCAACCTGGCCGATCTCTACCACCGTTTCCTGGGCGACGACGATCAAGCCGTCCGATACGCGCGGGCAGCCCTCCAACGCTGCGAAGCCATCCGTAATCCCGACCGGGGAGACGCCTTGGTGACGTTGGGCCGCGTGGCCTGCCGCCGGGGTGAGTACGACGAGGCCCGCGCTTTGCTGGAGGAGGGGTTGGCCGCAGCGCAGGCGATGCGCAAGCGTTATGGTGAGGTAGAGGCCTATCGAGCCCTCGCCGCCCTGGCCCTGACCCAGAGCCGCCCTGAGGCTGCGCTGGAGTGCCTAGAACGGGCCGAAGACCTCTGTCAGCAGGCGGGGCTAGCCCCTCTGGTGGCCAATTTGCTGGCGAAGAAGGGATTGGCCTTGCTGGCCTTGAACCGCCGGGAAGAAGCGCTGGAGGCCACCGGCCAAGCGATGGCCCGGCTGGGGCCCGGCGTCAGCCAGGGCTACCTGATCCTTTACGCCCACTACCAGGTGCTGACCGCCCTGGGCCGGTCTCAGGAAGCCCGGGAGGCCATCGCACAGGCCCATCGGATGCTGATGGAGGTCCTGCAGAGCCTCTCCCCTGAAGAGCGGGAGATGAGCCTGGAGCGGGTGCCAGAGCACCAAGCCATCGTGGCCGCCTGGCGGGCTGCCCAACCCCGGCGCCTCACCTTCCGCCTCCCCCGCGCCGATGCGCCCACGGGACGCCCCCTTTACGAAGATGAGTGGGTTGAGGTGACCTGGACAGTAGCTGCCCCCGAGGACGAGATGATCCGGGGCAAGGTTGCCCGCCGCCGCCACCGGCTGCTCCGGTTGCTGCACGAGGCCATCGCTCAAGGTGCCACCCCCACTGTCGGTCATCTGGCCGAAGCGCTCCAGGTCGGCGTGCGCACGGTGAAGCGCGACCTGGCGGCCCTCCGCGCCGCCGGACACGCCACCCCCACCCGAGGGCACGTGAAGCGGGGGATGTAAGGGGAGAGGCACTGAGGGACGAGGCACCGAGGACTGCCTGACCGACCGCCGACCACCCGACCAAACTGGCCCCAAGGTTTCCCCCTCTCGCTTCCCCCCCAGAGACACTCAAAAGACATCTCTGTGGTATGCTGCGGCCATCCTGATGATGCAGCCTCTGTCCAGATCACGGAGGTTGACACGGTGTACGTCAGGGATGGCCATCCCGTCGTTGCTACGCTCGCTCCCGCCGCCACTACCCTGGTCCGCACGATGCGGGTGCAGAGCCCTCAACGGCAGCCCGCGCGGAAGCGAGTGAGACGGTTTATCGGCAGAAACCTACCACGTCCCGAATCCTGAAGAGAGGGAGGCCCGTGATCGAGGCACGACGGCGAAGTGACTCCTTTGTTCTGCGCATTTGGTGGGAGGAAGAGGAACGAACGTGGCGAGGATGGGTGCAGCATGCCGGCACGGGCCAGATCACCTACGTGCAGAGTCTGGGAGAGTTGCTGGCCTTCATCCAGCAGTACACCGGCGATCTCACGACCAACCCCCGGATCCCGGAGGAGGATGATCGCTGAGACGACGGACGGTTGACCGTTCTACGGCAGAGATTCCAATCGCGTATGCTGATGACTACAGGAGGAGTAACGATGTACGGCAAGAGAAAGATCGGGGTTATCGTTCTGACGTTGCTGGCTGTGTTGGTCTCCGCCTGCGGTGGAGGAGGTGCCCAGCCTCCCACACCGACGACGGCTCCCACAGCCGCCGTCCAGCCTTCGCCGACGGTACCACCGACCCCGACGGTGCCGCCGGCATCTCCCACACCGGCTCCAACCCCCACACCGGCCGAGCGATCTGTCCGGGTAGATGCCCTCGCCTTCGCCCAGGGGACCCAGGGGGCCTATGGGGTGACCACCCCCACCCGCATCCAGATCCGCCCGGCCGCCCAGCCAGGTGAGTTGCGCGTTGGCTTCTTCGAAGAGGAAGTGGGCGGCATCGGTCCTCAGTGGCACGCCTCAGGTTGGATCGCCGTCCTGTTGGGATCAATGCTGGAGGGTGTGGACCCCACCGACTACGAATTCTCCTTCAGCGTCGGGGGGTACATTGATGGCCCTAGCGCCGGGGCTCTGATGACCGTCGGGGTGCTGGCTGCTCTGCGGGGTGACACGGTCCGCGAGGATGCCTCGATGACCGGCACCATCAACCCCGATGGGACCGTCGGCCCTGTCGGCGGCATCCCCCACAAGCTCCAGGGGGCTGCAGAGGCGGGCAAGAAGCTGGTCCTGGTCCCCGTCGGTCAGCGTTACGACTACGACTACAACCAGCAACAGTACGTAGACCTGGTAGACGTGGGCAGGCAGCTGGGCATCGAGGTGCGGGAGGTGAGCAACATCTACGAAGCCTACGAACTGCTCACCGGCTCCCCCCTTCCCCGCCCCCAGGTTTCGACCAGCACGCCGGCCTTCCCCCAGCAGGCCTACAACCGGCTGGAAGCCAAGGCTAAGGAGTGGTACAGCCGCTATCAGAAGGCCCGTAACGAGTTCCTGGCCTTCCCTGAGGAGATTCAGCAGGTGCTGGCTGACCAAGTGCTGGAGGCCGACCAGGTAGCCGGTGAGGCCGATCAGGCGCTGGGACAGGGGCTGGCAGCCGTCGCCTACAGCAAGGCCGAAGAGGCGGCTTCGATGATGGAGCAGGCTAACCTGACCGCCGGCATCCTGGAACGCTACCTCACCGGCGGCCTGAACGACGCCGTGGACTACCTCCAGGCGACGATGGCGGTGGAGACGGAACTGAGCGCTGTGGTGGACTTGCTGCAGGCGGAGTCGCCCCGCACGGTGAGCGATCAACTGGCCCTCTTCGACGCTTACAGCGAGATCGGCATCGCCGAGGGGCTGCGGCTGGTGGGCAACAGCATCGTCAACGACCTGATCCAGAACGCCGGCTACTACTCCGAGGAGGAGCTGGTGACGAAACTGGCCACCGCAGCGGCCTACTACACGCTGGCCAGCGACTTCGTCCAACTCGCTCGGGATGCTGTGGACATCGGAATGGGCTTCGGCTCGGCCCCCGCCGTGGAGCCGGAGAAGGCGATGCGGATCGCCGAGACGATGCGTCGGGCGGCGGAGGCGAACATGGCCCTCTTCGAGTCCACCATCGTCGAGCCCTGGGCCCAGCAGTACGGGCTGAGCCTGGACACCGCCAAAGGGGTCTGGCAGAACGCAGAGATCTACTACCTGCTGGCGGAGGCTGCTCGGCTGGGCATCAACACGCTGGGTCAGCAGGTGGGGAGCGGCCCCGAGTCGGCCGGGCTGGTCTTCGGCCACTCCCAGAGCGCCTACACCCTCTCCGCTATGCTCATCGCCAAGCACTACTCGCTGGGGGCCCAGGTGGATCAGGACTTGAACATCGTGGGCTACCAGAACGAGAAGGCGCTGGCGGAGATGCTGGACTTCGCCGATCGGCGGGCGCGGGAGCTGATCAACCTGGCCGGTGACAATGCGTCCATCTCAGCTCTCTTCTACTACGAGAACGCCCGGATGCTGCGCCAGGGAGATGCCGACGACCAGATGACGGCGCTGTCCTACTACTGGCAGGCCGCTCTCTTGGCTCAGTTGGGCGCCTATATGGCGGGGAAGTAGGCCAAACCGCTTCTCCGGGAATCAGGGATACAGGACGCCGGCTCGGGAGACGGGCTGGCTCCTGTATCCCTACGAATGGCAAGCTGTGAATTGCAAATGACAAATGGCAACCGAGGAAGTACGATGATGCGTGCTCCGATGCGTTCCTTATTGGTAGTCCTAGGGGTTGGTTTGGGATTGGTTCTCTGGCTGCTGGTGAATCTAAGCAGGGGAAGCGCCCCGGTCTCCCTGGCCGCCCCGACGGCCACGACCTGGTACGTCTCCCCGGCGGGGGACGACAACAACGACTGCCAGACGCCGGCGACGGCCTGCAAGACGGTCAACGCAGCGGTGGGCAAAGCCTCCGACGGGGACACGATCCAGATCGCCGCCGGCACCTACGTCGAATCCTCGACGATCAACCTGGGCGCCTACCTCACGCTCCAGGGGGCCGGGGCCGGTCAGACGATCCTGGACGGCGGCGGCAGCCAACGGGTGTTCTCCGTGGCCAGCGGCGCCATCGTTACCATGACCGCCCTCACCATCCGCAACGGCAAGGACAATTACGGTGGCGGCGGCATTAGCAACGACGGCACGCTCATCCTGGAGGACGCCGAGGTCGTCAGCAACACGGCCAGCTATGGTGGGGGGATCTACAACAACGGCGTGCTCACCCTCACCCGGACCACCGTGGCCTCCAACCAAAGCGATCAAGGAGGAGGCATTTATCACGAAAGCGGAGCGCGCCTGGTCATTCGTGAGAGCACCATCCGGGACAACGCGGCGACCAACGGCGGATCGGGGGGAGGTCTGTTCGTGAACGGCGGAACCGCCACCGTCGAGAGGAGCACCATCAGCGGCAACCAGGCGGATGACCAGAGCGGGGCGTTCCACGTGCAGGGCAGCGCCACGGTCACCCTCACCAACACCACCGTGAGCGGCAACCAGACGCTCGGTTCGCTTGCGAACGCTATCTATATCGTCAGCGGCTCCACCGTGAAGCTGTTCAACAGCACGGTGGCCAACAACAGCCAACCGGGGGCAGCTTTCGAGAACACTTACGGGACGCTGATCGTCCAAAACAGCATTCTGGCCAACGCCTCGAACTGCTCCTCCGGGGCGACCAGCCTGGGGAACAACCTGGCCGACGACACCTCGTGCAATTTGACCCAGAGCACCGACCAGGAGTCCACCGATCCCAAGCTCGGCCCGCTGGCCGACAACGGCGGGCCCACCCTCACCCACGCCCTGCTCTCCGGCAGCCCGGCCATTGACGCGGGCAACAACGCCGCCTGCCCGGCCACGGACCAGCGGGGCTACAGCCGGCCCTACGACGGGAACAACGACGGCACGGCCACCTGCGACATCGGGGCCTTCGAGTTCCGCCACCAGCTCGCCATCGCCGACACCACGGTGACCGAAGGGGACAGCGGCACCGTCTCGGCCGTCTTCACCGTCACCCTCTCCCCCACCCGCACCCAGGCGGTCACCGTGACCTACGCCACGGCCGACGGCACGGCCACGGCCGGCCAGGATTACACGGCGGCCAGCGGTACCCTCGTCTTCAACCCCGGCGAGGCGAGCAAGTCCATCACCGTCGCCGTCCTGGGGGACACCACGGATGAGCCCAACGAGACCTTCACCGTCACCCTGAGCAACGCTCAGGGGGCCGACATCGTGGACGCCCAGGGTGTGGGCACCATCGTGGACGACGACGGCCTGCCCTCGCTGACCATCAACGACGCCACGGTGACCGAGGGGGACAGCGGCACGGTCAACGCCGTCTTCACGGTGACCCTCAGCCCGGCCAGCGGCAGCCTCGTCACGGTGGACTACGCCACGGCCGACGGCACGGCGACGGCCGGCCAGGACTACACGGCGACCAGCGGTACCCTCGTCTTCAATCCCGGCGAGACGAGCAAGACCATCACCGTCACCGTCCAGGGGGATCAAGTGGACGAGGGCAGCGCCGAGACCTTCACCGTCACCCTGAGCAACGCCCAGAACGCCACCATCTACGACGGCCAGGGCGTGGGCACCATCACCGACGACGACACGGCCACCCTGTCGGTGAACGACCCGGCTCCCGTGACCGAGGGGGACAGCGGCACCAGGCCGGTCTCCTTCGAGGTGACGCTCTCCACCCCCAGCGCCTTCACCGTCACGGTGGACTACGCGACTTCGGACAACACCGCCACGGCGGGCGAGGACTACATCACGGCCACGGGCACGCTCACCTTCACGCCGGGCATGACCCGCACGACGGTGACCGTCCAGATCATCGGCGACACAGTAGACGAACCGGACGAGGCCTTCTACTTATACCTGAGCAACGCCCAGAACGCCGGTATCCAGGATAACTCCGGCACAGCCTACATCACCGACGACGACGGGCTCCCGACCCTCTCCCTCTACCCGCCGCTATCGCAAAACGAGGGGGACAGCGGTACCTATACCGTCGCCTTCAACGTGCTGCTCTCGCCGGCCAGCGGCCAAGTTGTCACGGTGGACTATACCGTGACCGACGGCACGGCCAAGGCCGGCGAGGACTACACCGTCGCCAGCAGCAGCGGCACACTGACCTTCAACCCGGGTGAGACGTCCCGGTCCATCACCATCACCGTGATCGGGGACCTCGACGTCGAGCCGGACGAGACCCTCACCGTGACGCTGAGCAACCCGGTGAACGCCAACTTAGACGCTGCGCCTTCGGCGAGCTTCACCATCCTCAACGACGACGGGGCGGTCCCCAAACTGGTGATCGGCGACGCCACGGTGACCGAGGGGGACAGCGGCACGGTCAACGCCGTCTTCACGGTGACCCTCGGCCCGGCCAGTAGCCAGGTCGTCACGGTGGACTACACCACGGCCGACGGCACGGCCAAAGCCGGCCAGGACTACACGGCGACCAGCGGTACGCTGACGTTCAACGCCGGCGAGACGCAGAAGACCATTACCGTCCCGGTCCTCGGCGACACGGCCAGCGAGGGCGATGAGACCTTTACCGTCACCCTCTCCAATCCCACCAACGCCAACGTCGCCGACGCCTATGGGGTTGGGACGATCCGGGATGACGACTTCGTCGTCTACCTACCGTTGGTGCTCCGATAAGAGATGGAGTAGACCGCAGGAGTAAACGAAGCAAACAAGGAGGAAAAGTGATGCGACAAAAGCCGTTACGTCATCCGCTGATGGGTATAGGTCTCGCTCTGACTCTGCTGGCTCTGGTGATTGGGCTCCCCCTGGCCGCCCGTGCCCAGGGGCCGTCGCCCCAGAGCACGGCGGCCGCCCTGGGTACTGCCTTCACCTACCAAGGCCGGCTGACGAAGAACAATACGCCGGTGAACGGGACCTGCGACTTCCAGTTCAGCCTGTGGGATGCGGCCTCCGGCGGCTCCCAGGTGGGCAGCACCGTGACCAAGAGCAGCGTGAACGTGCAGGACGGCATGTTCAGTGCGACCCTCGACTTCGGAAGCAGCGCCTTCACGGGCGACGCTCGCTACCTGCAAGTGGAGGTCAAGTGCAGCGGCGAGAGTTCCTACACCGACTTGGGGCGCGTGGCGCTGAACGGCACGCCCTACGCCTTGGGGTTGCGGTCGGGCATAACCGTCCAGGGGAGCGAGAGCGGGCGCGTGTTCGGTGCCATCAACACGGACAGCAGCGGCAGCAACGCCGCTCTCTACGGCGAAGCCACCTCCAGCAGTGGTGCCGGCGTTTCCGGCTGGAACACGGCCAGCAGCGGCGGCTACGGCGTCTACGGGCGCAACACGGCCAACGCCGGCACGCCCTACGGTGTGTACGGCCTGGCCTCCGGCAGCTCGGCTACCTCCTACGGTGTCTACGGCAAGAGCGAGAGCTATCTGGGCAGCGGCGTTGGCGGTGAGGGCCACACGGGCGTCTACGGCAAAGCCGCCGGGGGCACGCTCATCAATCCCAGTTATGGTGTCTATGCAGAGGCGGAGTCGGATTCTTCCGTGAGTTACGCCATCTATTCCAAAGGGGATACCCACGTGGACGGTCTCCTTACCTGGAAGCCCATCACCGGTTACCTCTCCATTCCGGCGGCGGCGTTCGTGCCGGCGGACAACTACAGCAGCAACACTCTGAACAGCGGCGCGTTCATTCGCCCAAACGGGACGCTTCCCGAAAATGTCTACGCCGCTGTTCACCTGCCTCACAACGCCAGGATCACCAAGATGACCGCCCATTGGAAGGACAACGATCCCAACAACGATGGGACAATCACGCTGTACCGCTCCACTTCTGCCGGCTCCTTGGCCCAGATCGCCCAAGTGTCCACCAGCGGGAGCAGCGGTAACGGGTCGTCCACCGATTCAAACGTCAATGCCAGCTACGCCCAGGTAGACAACGCCAACTTCTTGTATTACGTGAACGCCTATCTGCCTACCGATGGCACCAATTACGTGGGCCTCTACGGTGTGATCATCGAGTACACCATTGGCCAACCGCACTAGCCGTTCGGACGTTGGCTGCCCCGGCAGCCAACGTCTCCTGGCCGGCCATCGGAGCCGAAAGCGCCCTCCACCGGTGACCTGCGGGAGGGTGGGCTGAATAGATACCTCAGGAGAAGGCACAGTATAGTGGTAAAGGAGAGGAGACAATGCGACACAAGCCATTCCATCACCTATTGATCGGTATAGGTCTCGCCCTGGCCCTGGTGGCCTTGGTGGTCGGGCTCCCCCTGGCCGCCCGCGCCCAGGGGCCGTCGCCCCAGAGCACAGCAGCCGCCTTGGGCACCGCCTTTACCTACCAAGGCCGGCTCACCGAGGGCAGCGGCCTGGCCAACGGCACCTACGACTTCCAGTTCAAATTGTACGACGCTAGCACGGGCGGCTCCCAGGTGGGCAGCACCGTGACCAAGAGCGGCGTGAGCGTGAGCGAGGGTCTCTTCAGCGTGGAGTTGGACTTTGGGGATGTCTTTGACGGGACGGCCCTGTGGTTGGAGGTGGCGGTGAAGAAGCCGTCGGAGAGCAGCTACACGACGCTGGGCCGGCAGAAGCTGACGGCGGCCCCCTACGCGGCCTACGCCCGGAAGGCCCCCTGGAGCGGGCTGACGGGGGTGCCGGCCGGCCTGGACGACGGTGATGACGACACCACTTACAGCCCGGGCACAGGGCTGACACTAAACGGAACGACCTTCAGCGTGGACACCGGCACCATTCAAGCCCGCGTCTCCGGTACCTGCCCGGCCGGGCAGAGCATCCGCCAAGTCAACCAGGACGGCACGGTGGTCTGCGAGGTAGACGATGGCACTACCTACACTGCCGGGGACGGCATTACCGTCACCACGGGTAACACCATCGCCGTGCGCTTCGCCGGCAGCGGCAGCGCCACCACCGTTGCCCGCAGCGATCACAACCACGATGACAGCTATCAGAAGAAGTACGTCCGCACGATCGTGGTCAGTCCCGTGGGGGACGGGTCCAACCCCACGGCCAACGGCACGGCCCTCCTGAACGCCCTGAGCAGCATCACGGCGACCACCAACATGACCTACGCCTACCTGATCAAGATCGAGCCGGGCATCTATGACCTGGGGAGCTCCCCCCTCCAGATGAAGCCCTACGTGGACCTGGAGGGCTCCGGCCAAAACGTGACCCTGATCAAAGGGGCAGGGCAAAACGCCACCACGACCGGGGTGATCGTGGGAGCCTATGCGGAGATCCGGAACCTGTCCGTGGAGAGCTACGGGGGTGCCACCTACGCCATCGCCATCTACAACCCCTACACCCTCACCCTGCGGAACGTCACCGTCGGTGCTTACAACGCCAACACGGAGAACGTCGGCATCCTGAACACCGGCGTGCTGGATGTCTACCACAGCTACGTGTACGCGGACGGAGCCACCTCTGATGGTTACACGGCGGCCGACGCTGTGGGCATCCGCACCACGGGCAACTTCACCACCCTGCGGCTCTTCGACAGCCAGGTTGACGCCACCGTAGACACGGCCGGGAAGAACGGGCGAGGGATGGACGTGCAGTCCTCGTACGCGGAGGTATATGGCTCTCAAATTGATGCTTTGAGCTTGGGGGGCGGCACCACCACCTACGGGATCTACAGTAATGACTCCGCACTCCGCCTCCGCAACACCGTCGCAGGCTGGTCTGCCGACTACGGCGTTTGGTTCCAGGGCAGTGGACCCACCCTCAACGTTGATGCTTCCAAGCTCGAAGGCTCCGCGTACAGCCTGTACAACGACGGTGGCATCGCCAGGATCGGGGCTTCCCAATTGAGCGGCCCCATCACCAACACGGTGAGCGGTGGGGGGAACTTGGTCTGCATTTACGTCTACAACGCCAGCTACACGGCGGCAGCCTGTCCGTGATGGCAAAGAGAAAGCAGGAAGGAGGCACAGATGGTTAGGAGTCGTGTGGGCATTCCGGTGATGCTGGTGCTGATCGCCCTGCTGGTGGTGGGGAGTGTCGCCTACGCCCAGGGCGGCAGCGGATATGACCTCTCCTGGTGGACGGTGGACGGCGGCGGCGGCTCGCTGAGCAACGGCAGTTACGCCCTCAGCGGCTCCGTCGGCCAGCCCGATGCCGGCACCGCCCTCACCGGAGGAAACTACACCCTGGTAGGTGGCTTCTGGGGAGCCGGTGCCGCCGGCTATCAGGTCTACCTACCTGTCGTCTTGAGGAACCGGTAGAGGACACGGATTGAACGGATGGGGGACAACCAATCCGTTCCATCCGCTCCCCGAATCCGTTGGCAGCCGTCCGTTGGGGAACGGAGAGCTGTCAGCGGATTGAAGAACGGATTGAGCGGATGGGGAACAGTCAATCCGTTCCATCCGCTCCCCGAATCCGTTGACAGCCATCCGCCGGAGAACGGAGAGCTGTCAGCGGATTGAAGAACGGATTGAGCGGATGGAGGACAACCAATCCGTTCCATCCGCTCCCCGAATCCGTTGACAGCCATCCGCCGGAGAACGGAGAGCTGTCAGCGGATTGAAGAACGGATTGAACGGATGGGGGACGATCAATCCGCTCAATCCGTTCCCTGAATCCGTTGACAGCAGTCCGTTGGGGAACAGAGAGCTGTCAGCGGATTGAAGAACGGATTGAACGGATGGGGGACGATCAATCCGCTCAATCCGTTCCCTGAATCCGCTGACAGCCATCCGTTGGGGAACAGAGAGCTGTCAGCGGGTTGAAGAACGGATTGAACGGATGGGGGACGATCAATCCGCTCAATCCGTTCCCTGAATCCGTTGACAGCCATCCGCCCGAGAACGGATTGAACGGATGGGGGACAACCAATCCGTTCCATCCGCTCCCCGAATCCGTTGACAGCCATCCGCCGGAGAACGGAGAGCTGTCAGCGGATTGAAGAACGGATTGAACGGATGGGGGACGATCAATCCGCTCAATCCGTTCCCTGAATCCGTTGACAGCAGTCCGTTGGGGAACAGAGAGCTGTCAGCGGATTGAAGAACGGATTGAGCGGATGGAGGACAACCAATCCGTTCCATCCGCTCCCCGAATCCGTTGACAGCCGTCCGTTGGGGAACAGAGAGCTGTCAGCGGATTGAAGAACGGATTGAGCGGATGGAGGACAACCAATCCGTTCCATCCGCTCCCCGAATCCGTTGACAGCAGTCCGTTGAGGAACGAATAGCTGTCAACGGATTGAAGAACGGATTGAACGGATGGGGGACGATCAATCCGCTCAATCCGTTCCCTGAATCCGTTGACAGCAGTCCGTTGGGGAACAGAGAACTGTCAGCGGATTGAAGAACGGATTGAACGGATGGGGGACAACCAATCCGTTCCATCCGCTCCCCGAATCCGTTGACAGCAGTCCGTTGAGGAACGAATAGCTGTCAACGGATTGAAGAACGGATTGAACGGATGGGGAACAGTCAATCCGCTCAATCCGCTCCCCAAATCCGTTGACAGCCATCCGCCGGAGAACGGAGAGCTGTCAGCGGATTGAAGAACGGATTGAGCGGATGGGGAACAGTCAATCCGTTCCATCCGCTCCCCGAATCCGTTGACAGCCATCCGCCGGGGAACGGAGAACTGTCAGCGGATTGAAGAACGGATTGAACGGATGGGGAACAGTCAATCCGCTCAATCCGCTCCCCAAATCCGTTGACAGCCATCCGCCGGGGAACGGAGAGCTGTCAGCGGATTGAAAAACGGATTGAAGGGTGAATTACAGACCAAAGCCTATCAAGCGATGAGGAGGTGAACACAATGCGAACTGGAAAGGTGAAACATCTGCTGGTCGGTCTAAGCTTTGCTCTGGCTCTGGCTCTGCTGGCTCTGGTGGTCGGGCTCCCCCTGGCCGCCCGCGCCCAGGGGCCGTCGCCCCAGAGCACAGCAGCCGCCTTGGGCACCGCCTTCACCTACCAAGGCCGGCTCACCGAGGGCAGCGGCCTGGCCAACGGCACCTACGACTTCCAGTTCAAATTGTACGACGCCAGCACGGGCGGCTCCCAGGTGGGCAGCACCGTGACCAAGAGCGGCGTGAATGTGAGCGAGGGTCTCTTCAGCGTGGAGTTGGACTTTGGGGACGTCTTCGACGGCACGGCCCTGTGGCTGGAGGTGGCGGTGAAGAAGCCGTCGGAGAGCAGCTACACGACGCTGGGCCGGCAGAAGCTGACGGCGGCCCCTTACGCGGCCTACGCCCGGAAGGCCCCCTGGAGCGGGCTGACGGGGGTGCCGGCCGGCTTCGCCGACAACACGGACAACGACACGCTGGCCGGGCTCTCGTGCAGCAGCGGCCAGATCGCCAAGTGGAACGGCAGTGCTTGGGCCTGTGCCGCCGACGACACCGGTGGAGGTGGTGGCAACGCCTGGTTGCTGACCGGCAACGCTGGCACCAACCCGAACACCAACTTCCTAGGGACCACTGACAACGTGAGCCTGACCCTGGCCGTCAGCGGCACGGCCGCCCTGCGCCTGGAGCCCACGACGGGCACGCCCAACGTGATCGGCGGCTACGGCGGCAACCGCGTGACGAGCGGGGTGGAGGGTGCGACCATTGGTGGGGGCGGTGCCAGCGGAGCCGTCAATCAGGCATCCGCCGACTATGCCACCGTGGGCGGGGGCCTGGACAACACCGCCAGCGGCAACTACGCCACCGTGGGCGGGGGTGCGAGTAACACCGCCAGCGGCGACTTCGCCGCCGTGGGCGGGGGCTGGAGCAATACCGCCGGCGGCTCCTGGGCCACCGTGGGCGGGGGCGTTGGCAACACCACCAGCGGCTGGTACGCCACCGTGGGTGGGGGCCAAGGCAACACCGCCATCGGTGACTCGGCCACCGTGGGTGGAGGCAAGGACAACTGGACCATTGGTAACTACGCCACCGTAGGCGGGGGCCAAGGCAACACCGCCGGCGACTACGGGGCCACGGTCGCCGGGGGCATCACCAACACGGCCACGGTGACGGGCACCACCATCGGCGGCGGCTCCGACAACCTGATCACGGCCACCTACGGCACCATCGCCGGCGGCTACAACATCACCGTCACCGGCCAGTACGCCGCCGTAGGTGGAGGCAAGGATAACGCCGCCAGCGGCTGGTACGCCACCGTGGGCGGGGGCCAGAGCAACACCGCCAGCGGCCTCAGAGCCACCGTGGGCGGGGGCGACGGCAACACCGCCAGCGGCATCAGAGCCACCGTAGGCGGGGGCGGCAGCAACACTGCCAGCGGCACCGAAGCTACCGTGGGCGGGGGCGCCGGCAACACCGCTAGCGGCGACGACGCCACCGTGGGCGGGGGCCTGGTCAACACCGCCAGCGGCTGGTACGCCACCGTGGGCGGCGGCAAGAGCAACACCGCCAGCGGCTGGTACGCCACCGTGGGCGGGGGCCAGAGCAACACCGCCAGCGGCGACGACGCCACCGTGGGCGGGGGCCAGAGCAACACCGCCAGCGGCGACGACGCCACCGTGGGCGGGGGCCAAGGCAACACCGCCGGCGACTACGGGGCCACGGTCGCCGGGGGCATCTCCAATATGGCTACGGTGACGGGCACCACCATCGGCGGCGGCTCCGACAACCTGATCACGGCTACCTACGGCACCATCGCCGGCGGCTACAACATCACCGCCACCGGCCAGTACGCCGCCGTAGGTGGAGGCAAGGATAACGCCGCCAGCGGCTGGTACGCCACCGTGGGCGGGGGCCAGAGCAACACCGCCAGCGGCCTCAGAGCCACCGTGGGCGGGGGCGACGGCAACACCGCCAGCGGCATCAGAGCCACCGTAGGCGGGGGCGGCAGCAACACTGCCAGCGGCACCGAAGCTACCGTGGGCGGGGGCGCCGGCAACACCGCCAGCGGCGACGACGCCACCGTGGGCGGGGGCCTGGGCAACACAGCCAGCGGCTGGTACGCCACCGTGCCGGGCGGCCAAGGCAACGTCGCCGCCGGTAGCTACAGCTTCGCCGCCGGGCGGCGGGCCAAGGCCAACCACACTGGCGCCTTCGTCTGGGGTGACAGCACGGACGCCGACATCAACTCCCCGGCGGACGATACCTTCATCGTGCGGGCCAGTGGCGGGATCACGATGTATACCAGCGGCAATCTGAGCACAGGGGTGACGCTGCAAGCGGGCTCGGGAACCTGGTCAAGCCTGAGCGACCGCAACGCCAAGGAAAACTTCGAGCCGGTGGACCCGCAGGAGGTGCTGGAGAAGGTTGCCCAACTGCCCATCACCACCTGGAACTACAAAGCTCAGGATGATGCCATCCGCCACATGGGGCCGGTGGCCCAGGACTTCTACGCCGCCTTCGGCCTGGGCAATTCGGACACCTCCATTGCCACCGTGGACGCCGACGGCGTGGCCCTGGCCGCCATCCAGGGGCTCTACCGGCGGGTACAGGCCCTAGAGGCGGAGAACCGGGCGCTGCGGGAGGAGAGCGCCGCCCAGCAGGAGCAGATTGACGCCCTGCGGCGGGAGAACGGGGAGCTCCAAGCGCAGATCGAGGAGATCAAGGCGCAACTGGCCGAGCTGGGCGCTTCGTCGGGCTCGACGGGCGCCGTCCGCCCCACTCAGGGCGGCCTCCTGCCCGGCTTCGGCACCCTCCTGGTCGGCCTGGGCCTCGTCTGGGCCTGGCGACGGGGCAGCGGCTCCGGCCCATCCCAAGGGTAAGCCAAGTCACGCAGTGGCCTCCCGCAGGGTTCAACCCTGCGGGAGGCCAAAGGGAGACAGAGAATGCACAGCAAACAGGGGGTCTTGCCATTGGCGTTCCTGTTGGCCCTGGGATGGGCCGTGCTGGTCCTAGGGCTGTTGCAAGGCTATGAAGCGACCGCCTCAACGACGGTGCGGTACGTGGCTCCCGGAGGGAGCTGCGGCGGGGCGTCGCCCTGCTACCCCACCCTCCAGGCCGCCGTGGACGCCGCCAGCGACGGCGACGAGGTCCGGGTGGCCGCCGGAACCTACACCGGGGTCCAAACCCGTGTGATCCTCAAGCAGGGCACCGCCTACACCTACACCCAGGTGGTGATCATCACCAAGAGCCTCACCCTGCGCGGCGGGTTCACGACCACCAATTGGACCACCCCCGATCCGACGGGCAATCCCACCGTCATTGACGCCGCCGGGCAGGGGCGTGGCGTTACCGTCGTGGGCGACGGCTCCCAGGCGGTCACGCTGGACGGCTTCCACATCGTCAACGGCGACTACACCAACTTGGGCAACCCCTCCGGCGTGGCTCTTTTGGTGTGCCCCACCACTGGCGGCGATTGCGGCGGGGGGCTGCTGGCCCGAGACGTCCGCCTGCGGCTCCTGAACACCGTCCTGCAAAACAACACGGCCAGCCGCCTCCGGCAGTACAGCGAAGGCGGAGGGGCTCTGCTCTGGAACCTGAGCGACGGCAGCCTCATCAGCAACACCCACGTCTTCAGCAACAGCGCTCCGCTCTACGGCTACGGCGGCGGCATCGCCATCGAGTACGGAGGGGGCATCACCATCACCGCCAGCACCTTCGTTGACAACCACGCCGGCCGCAGTGGTGGCGGCCTCTACCTCTTCCAGCAAGACAAGACCGTACTCATGAGGCGGACTCGCTTCACGGGCAACCGGGCGGTGGGAGACGACACTGCCCAGGGAGGGGCCATCTGGGCCTCGTTGACGGCCCCCGGCACAGCCCTGGCCCTGGAGGAGGTGGAGATGCGGGGCAACGTCACCCAGGGCGAGGGCGGCGCTATGTTCTTCGACAAAGCGGGCTCCCAGGACTCGGTGATCGCCTTCCGCAACGTGCTCGTGGCCGAGTCGCAGGTGTTGAAGCCGGGTTCCTACAGCGCCGCCATCTTCCTGGACGGAGGCGTTGGGACTGACCTCACCCTCCGCGCCGTCCAGACCACGCTGGCGGCCAACCGGACGCCGGCGCTCCTGGTCCTACAGCAGTTTTACGACCAGGCGGCCTTGCAAGCCATCCTGACCAACACGCTGGTCTATTCGGCCACCCACGCTTTCGTGGGCAAAGAGGACGCCGGGATGGTAGCCATCACCCACACCAACACGCTGGTGTATCAGGTGACCAACGTGACGACGACGATCTCCGGCTCCCCGTCCTTCTCGGCCTCGGGCCAGGTGAGCGGCGACCCCAAGCTCGATGAGCTCTACCGTCTGCGGGCCGGTTCGGCGGCCATTGACGCCGGGGTGAACACAGGCGTGCCCACCGACGTGGACGGCGAGGCCCGTCCCAACGGCTCCGGCTACGACATCGGCGCCGACGAGTACAGGAGCTCGGCAGGGACCTTCCGCTTCGCCCAGGCTGGTTATCAGGTGGCCGAAAACGGGGCCTCGGTCACCATCGCCGTGGAGCGGGTGGGGGGCAACAGCGGCCAGGTGAGCGTGCAGTACACCACCGAAGACGGCAGCGCCCGGGCCGGCAGCGATTACACCTCGGCCGGCGGCACGCTGACCTTTCAGGACGGGCAGGCCCTCAAGAGCTTCACCGTCAACATCCAGGATGATACCGCCTTCGAGGGCCACGAGGTCTTCTTCGTCAAGTTGCAGAACCCCGCCGGGGGCGCTGCGCTGGGGAACCCGGCCGGGGCCCAGGTGACCATCCTGGAGGACGAAGTCTCGACGGCCGGGCAACTCCGCTTCCAGAAGAGCTCGTACACCGTCAACGAGGCCACGGGGCAGGTCACCATCACCGTGGAGCGGATCAGCGGCAGCAGCGGCCAGGTGAGCGTGCAGTACGCCACCAGCGGCTACAGCGCCCAGCCCAACGACGACTTCATCCCCGCCAACGGCACCCTGACCTTCGGCGACGGTGAGACCCAGAAGAGCTTCACCTTGACCGTGCTCAACGACACCCTGTGGGAAGGGGATGAGCAGGTCATTGTGGCCCTGTCGGCCCCTACCGGTGGAGCCGTCCTGGGCTCCCCCTCTCAGACGGTGGTGCACATCCAGGACAGCCACAACATCTTCCTCCCGTTGACGCTGCGGAGCCGGTAGGAGAACATTCGGCCATGGTGTAGAGGTGCAACGATGACGAAACAGCGCAGACGAAGTGGATTCAAGGCGATTTTGGCAGGTATCTTCCTCTTCGGGATGATCCTCATCGGGGCTGCCGTCAGCAGCCGACCGGCATCGGCCCAGTTCGGCACCGATGTCTACGTGATCGGGGACTTCGTGCGCAACGGCCAGTTCAACGTCTACAACTCCATCAGCGAGACACCCTACGGCTGGTGGTTCGACGTCTCGCCGGGGTACCCCACCAAGGTGGTCTTCGACGGCACGAACCCGGTGCTGCGGATCCAGCCCTCACTCTCACTCTCGTTCAACCCCTATCTCTTCGTCTGGCAGGAGATCCCCGTGCCCAGGCGCACCGAGTTCGCCACCCTCTCGTTCAAGTATCGCCTGGTGCCGGACCAGGGGCAGGCCCGCATCCGGGTCCAGTTCGAGACCGACACGGGGAGGGTGCTGGGGAACACGACCTTCACCTCTTCCTGGTATTCCAGCGATTCGGGGTGGATCACCGACACGACGGACCTGCCCGCCTCCTTCGTCCAGGAGTTCGACACCGCCTACGCCAACGGCGAGCGGGTGCGCCTGGTCATCGGCTATGAGCGCTCCCAGGATGACAACTCCTACGTGCTCCTGGACGACATCTCCCTCTGGATCTGGGGATGGCGCTTCCAGCCCTTCCTGGGCGGGGCCATCGCCTTCATCGGCCAGAACAGCAGCGGGCAGTACACGGTGGAGTGGATTTACCCCGACGGCGACAACCGCACGACCGTCTGGACCTACCCGAGCGGCACGACGGTCAAGCTGTGGAAGCCTGCCTGGCGGCCGGACGGCAAGGAGATCGCCTTCGCCAGCGGCCACGAGGCCGGGGCGTCCCCCTACCTGACCGACATCTACGCCATCAAGCCCGACGGCAGCGACCTGCGGCGCGTGACCAACCCTCCCGCGATGGCCGACGTCCAGAGCGGGTACCAGTACGGTACCGTCACCGGCCGTCTGTACAACAACTACGGCTCGGTGACCTCGATGTTCATCTACGTCGAGGGGGCCAAGAGCCTGCTCCCCCACTATCCGAACGCCTACGGAGATACCACCTCTTTCACCATCTCCAATGTGGCCGATCTGGGCGCCGGCAAGAACCAGAACCTCTACATCACCTGGGGCGACGGTTCCTGCTCGACGGGGGTCGAGTGGGAGCTGGGCACGACCATTGACGTGCAGCCCGGCCAGACGATAGACATCGGCACCATCACCTTCGACGGGGACTGTAACAAGTTCGAGGCCTCCAACCCCACCTGGAAGCAAGACGGTTCAGAGGTCGGCTTCTCGGGTGCCGCCTTGGCCAAGCGGGCTCAGGTTGACGGCGAAGCCCTGGGCCGCGACCTCTTCAACTCCAGCGCCGGGATGGTGGGCAACGACCTGGACTGGTCGCCCGCTAACGACACCGTTCTCTTCCAAGGGGAGAGCAGCGGCGTCTTCGGCATCTTCCACGTGGCGGTGGGCGGCAGTTCGGCGACCCAGCGGGTCCTCGATTCCCAGTTCGCGGGAGCGGTCACCGAGGAGCAGGCTTGGTTACCGGACGGCTCCACCTTCGTCTACTCCACCTCCGACGGCCAGATCTACGAGTACAATCCCAACGGCAGCGATAAGCAGTTGCTGGCGCTGAACAACGAGTCTGTCAAGGGGCTCTCGGTCTCACCGGACGGGGATTACATCGTCTTCGAGCGGGTGATGCGGACTTCGCACGAGCTGTGGATCCTCTACCGCCCGCAACCCAACATCTTCTGGCCGCTGGTGACGGACTTCGCCACCGACCCCGACTGGAGCCGGAGCAACCCGGTGCTCCCCACGCCGTCCATTTCCATCAACGACGTGACGGTGACGGAGGGGGACAGCGGGACCACCAACGCCACCTTCACCGTCTCCCTCTCCAAGGCCGGCAGCAACACCATCACGGTGGACTACGCGACGGCCGACGGGACGGCCACGGCCGGCAGCGACTACACGGCGGCCAGTGGCACGCTGACCTTCAACGCCGGCGAGACCAGCAAGACCATCACCGTCCAGGTCATCGGCGACACGGTGGACGAGAGCAACGAGACCTTCTACGTCAACCTGACCAACCCCACCAACGCCACCATCGCCGACGGCCAGGGCGTGGGCACCATCCAGGATGACGATGGAGGGCACTCGGTCTACCTGCCGTTGGTGATCCGATAGGGCGGGATACACCACCCGATACCCGTCTGACCACCGGTACGATGACCCAATCACGAGACCGTTCTGAAACACGGAGGGAACCTGATGACACACAGACGTTTTGTCCTTTGGATAGCCTTGATCCTGGCCCTCGTAGCGACGGCCTGTAGCGGCGGCGGCGAGGGCGGCACCGAGGGCGGCGGCGAGGGCGGCGGCAAAGAGGCCGGACTGACCATCCTGGAGGCCACCTTTGCCCAAGATGTGAGCGAGGATATGGAGCCCATCAACCCGACCACCTCGTTCACACCGGAGCAGACTGTCAACCTGCTGCTCACCATCAAGGGTCGCCCCAAGGAGGGCGAGGTGCTGGCCCGCTTCTACGTCCGCGATCAGGAGATCGCCTCTGCCACCGTGGACCTGGCCGAAGCCAACGAGGGCGTCATCTTCTCCATCGGCGAGAACACGCGTGTCTACTTCACGCTGACGCCCACCGAACCGCTTCCCGTGAGCCCCAACTACCGTGCCGAGGTTTTCCTGAACGGTTCGCCGGCGGGCACCTACACCTTCGCCGTGGTGCCCCCTCCGGAGGCCATCCCCTCCCGCCTCATCGAGGTCACCCTGGCCAAGGGGGTGAAGGAGACGCCGGAGACCTACGAGCCGGTGGAGCCGACCACCACTTTTGCGTCCGACGATGCGGTCTACGTCGTGGGCGTGGCCGATATGGGCAAGTACTCGCGCCTAGAGGTCAACTGGTACGTGGGCGGCCAGCTTGTCGAGGATGCCACGCGCTCGCTGACGGCCCAAGAGGACCTGCCGGAGGCCGGTTTCTACTTCGTCTTCCAGCCGGAAGCGGGCTGGCCGGCCGGGGAGCACCAAGTCGTGCTGCTCCTCAACGACGAGGAGGTGCAGCGGCTGACGTTCACGGTTCGATAGGACAAGGGGGAAAGGAGGTGGGAATGCGCATTCCAGAGGGTCTTGCCATCGGTCGCCGTTGAGTCCGATAGGACGAGGGGGAAAGGGGGTGTGAATGGCCAGGAAGTACGTGGGAGTTTTGGTGGCGGTGATGCTGATCGCCCTACCGGTGGTGGGGAGCATCGCCCACGCCCAGGGGGGCAGCGGATACGGCCTCTCGTGGTGGACGGCCGACGGCGGTGGGGGAATGCTGAGCGGCGGCAACTATGCGCTTGGCGCCACCGTCGGCCAGCCCGACGCCAGCACGGCCCTCGCCGGAGGGAACTACACTCTGGTGGGTGGCTTCTGGGGGGCCGGCACCGCCGGCTACCAGGTCTATCTGCCCGTCGTCCTGCGGAACCGGTGAGCAGCCGGTGGGTCCGCCGGACAAGGGCGCCGATGAACGAAACGAGGACGAGGGGACGAATAGGTCAGAAAGAGAGGGAGGGCAATGCAAGCTCAACGTTGGAAGTACCTACTGGTCGGTCTGGGTCTTGTGCTGGCGTTGGTGGTGCTGGTGGTGGGGCTCCCCCTGGCCGCCCGCGCTCAGGGGCCGGCGCCTCAGGGGGCGACGGCGGCCCTGGGCACCGCTTTCACTTACCAGGGTCGGCTGACCGAGGGCAACAACCTGGCCAACGGCACCTACGACTTCCAGTTCAAGCTCTACGACGCCGGGACGGGCGGCTCCCAGGTGGGCAGCACCGTGACCAAGAGCGGGGTGAGCGTGAGCGAGGGTCTCTTCAGCGTGGAGTTGGACTTTGGGGATGTCTTTGACGGGACGGCCCTGTGGCTGGAGGTGGCGGTGAAGAAGCCGTCGGAGAGCAGCTACACGACGCTGGGCCGGCAGGAGCTGACGGCGGCTCCCTATGCGGCCTACGCCCGGAAGGCCCCCTGGAGCGGGCTGACGGGGGTGCCGGCCGGCTTCGCCGACAACACGGACAACGACACGCTGGCCGGGCTCTCGTGCAGCAGCGGCCAGATCGCCGAGTGGAATGGCAGCCAGTGGGTCTGCGGCACGGACGACACCGGTGGGGGAGGGGGCTCCTGGTCGCTGACCGGTAACGCCGGTACCAACCCGAACACCAACTTCCTGGGCACCACGGACAGCCAGCCTCTGGAGGTCCGGGTCAACAACCAACGGGCTTTGCGCATCGAGCCGGGCAGCAGCCCTAACCTCATCGGCGGCTATAGCGGCAACAGCGTGACCGCCGGGGTGGTGGGAGCCGTCATCGGTGGTGGTGGTGCTTCAGGTAACATCAATCGGGTCTCCGCTGATTATGCCACCGTGGGCGGGGGTGACAACAACACCGCCAGCGGCATCAACGCCACCGTGAGCGGTGGCAGCGGCAACACCGCCAGCGGCAACCTCGCCACCGTGGGCGGGGGCACCGACAACACCGCCAGCGACTTCGGAGCCACCATAGGCGGGGGTCTTGGGAACACGGCCGCCGTCACCGGCACGGTCATCGGGGGTGGTCAGGGCAACCTGATCACCGGGACGGCTCAATACGCCACCGTGGGTGGCGGCTCTTGGAACACGGCCGCCGTCACCGGCACGGTCATCGGGGGTGGTCAGAGCAACCTGATCACCGGGACGGCCCAGTACGCCACCGTGGGCGGGGGCCAGGGCAACCTGATCGCCGGGACGGCTCAATACGCCACCGTGGGTGGCGGCTCTTGGAACACGGCCGCCGTCACCGGTACGGTCATCGGGGGTGGTCAGAGCAACCTGATCACCGGGACGGCCCAGTACGCCACCGTGGGCGGGGGCCAGGGCAACCTGATCGCCGGGACGGCTCAATACGCCACCGTGGGCGGGGGCCAGTCCAACGCCGCAGGCGGCGACTACGCTACCGTGGGCGGGGGCGCGTTCAACACCGCCGGCGGTAGCTCTGCCACCGTGGGCGGGGGCCAGTCCAACACCGCCGACGGCACTTTCGCCACCGTGGGTGGCGGCCTTGGGAGCACGGCCTCCGTCACCGGCACGGTCATCGGAGGTGGTCAGGGCAACCTGATCACCGGGACGGCCCAGTACGCCACCGTGGGCGGGGGCCAGGGCAACCTGATCACCGGGACGGCTCAATACGCCACCGTGGGCGGGGGCCAGGGCAACCTGATCACCGGGACGGCTCAATACGCCACCGTGGGCGGGGGCCAGGGCAACACCGCCAATGGCGCTTTCGCCACCGTGGGTGGCGGCTCTTGGAACACGGCCGCCGTCACCGGCACGGTCATCGGAGGTGGTCAGGGCAACCTGATCACCGGGACGGCCCAGTACGCCACCGTGGGCGGGGGCGCGTTCAACACCGTCAGTGGCACCCATGCCTTCGTGGGCGGGGGCGAGAATAACACAGCCTCCGCCGAGGATACCACCGTTGCCGGCGGTGTGGGCAACGTGGCCAGCGCCAGCGGCGCCTTCGTGGGTGGCGGTGGCACGGACGGCGTGCTCCAGGGTGGGAACCAGGCAAAGGCTCCTGCCTCCGCTATCGTGGGCGGCCTGGGCAACGTGGTTGAGCAAAGCGCTGGAACGTCGTTCATCGGCGGCGGGTTCAGCAACCTGATCACGGCCACCTATGGCACCATTGCCGGTGGCTACAACATCACCGTCACCGGCCAGTATGCCACCGTGGGCGGGGGTGCTGCCAACACCGCCAGCGACGGTGCTGCCACCGTGGGCGGGGGCGACAGCAATACCGCCAGCAGCGGTTGGGCCACCGTGGGCGGGGGTGTCGTCAACACCGCCAGCGGCCTCGCCGCCACCGTGCCGGGTGGCCATAGCAACACCGCTGCCGGGGACTACAGCTTCGCCGCCGGGCGGCGGGCCAAGGCCAACCACGGTGGCGCTTTCGTCTGGGGCGACAACACCAATGCCGACATCAACTCCCCGGCAGCCAACACCTTCGTCGTGCGGGCTAACGGTGGCATCTGGTTTGGCCGGGCTACAGGGGCCATCACCCCTGTCATCGGGAGCGGCGTCTTCATCAGCACCTCCACCCGCGCCTACCTCTCCGACGCCGGCGTCTGGACCGATGTCTCCGACCGCAACGCCAAGGAGAACTTCCGGCCGGTGGACCCCCAGGCGGTGCTGGAGAAGGTAGCCCAACTGCCCATCACCACCTGGAACTACAAGGCCGAGGACCCCTCGGTGCGCCACCTGGGGCCCACGGCCCAGGACTTCTACGCCGCTTTCGGCCTGGGGGCCGATGACACGCACATCGCCTCGCTGGACAGCAGCGGCGTGGCCCTGGCCGCCGTCCAAGGGCTCTACGAGCGCAACCGGGCGCTCGAGGCCGAAAACGCCGAACTGCGCACCCGGGTGGAGGCCCTGGAGCAGGAGAACGCCGCCCAACAGGCTCAGATCGAGGCCCTGGAGGCCCGGCTGGACGCCCTGGAGGGACGCCGCTCAGGGCCGATGGGCCACCTCACGCCCTCCTTGTCGGCCGGCGCGCTCCTCCTGGTGGGAGCCCTGGCCTGGGTCGAGCGCCGGCGTCGCCCCTCATCGTGAGCGTGACCCAAGGAGGTTGATGGAGGCTGAAGGGAGGGGCAGCCCGCGAGCTGCCCCTCCACACCTTCCAACAGGTTCCGGTCCCACCCTAACGTCAAGCCACCTCCCTCCGCGCCAACGTGGAGGGGAGCGGATGCCAAGGGGTGTTCTTGACGGGTTCCCGTCCCGGTCTTATAATCCGCTCAGATCGAGACCGCAGAGTGGGGGAACCGGAGAGGGTAACGGTTCACCCTCCCGCAGGTTAGGCGCGTTTCCGACGCGAAACCGTGCTTCAAATAGCCCATCGGGGCTGAAAGTGGCCTCGACCGGTGACCTGCGGGAGGGTAGGCTGAAAGATACCGGAGAGGAAGCATGGCAAGCCGATGGAGAAGGCGAGGGAGTGCAGATCTCTTCTGGCACCACGCCCGGGCGGCCGGCCGGGCCTACATCCGGGCCTGGCGCAGCCTGCTCCCCGATGCTTTTTGGGAGCACCGGAAAGAGGCCCACGCGGAACTGCGCCAGGCGGTCCAGGTCCTCATTGACACTGCTCTGGTGCGGATGGTGGGGGCACCTCCCCCGAAGAAGGGGCGGCGGCGGGGCAAGATTGACCTGGAGTAGGTTTCTCACTGCCGGGCCAGCCAGAGGAAACGCATTAGGGCAAGGAAAGCGGCGGCGAGTAGAAGCACTCCCAGGTGGTCAAGGCCGGCCCCGTAGCTCTGCACGCCGGCCAGCAACAACCCCACGAAGCCCACCATCCAGGCCAGCCGGACAATGCTCCGCTCCAGCCGCTCTAGGGAGCGGGTCATCCCCGTCGCCGGCTGCACCTGCACCGTCAGCTCCCCCCGCACCGCCAGGTCCAGGTAGCGATCCATCCGACCGGGCAACCGCAGGGAAACCTGAAGGAGTTCCCTCAGCGTCTCCAACAAGGTCAGCAGCAAGGCCGGAACCCTCTCCCCCGCCCGGCCTACCTCCTCCCAGACCAACTCCTGAGCGAAGGGTTGGAGCGCTTCCCAGACGTTGAAGTCGGGATCGAGCCCCACCGCCAGCCCGCTCAGGATGCCCAGGGTGCGCCCCAGGTAGAGCAAGTCGCTGGGGATCTGAAAGGGCATCTCGAAGAAGAGGTCTCGAAACTCCCAGGCCAGCTCACGCACTTCATGCAGGTCAATTTGCCGCATCTCCAGCAGGCTCTTGCCCCAGTAACGGTCCATAATCGCCTGCTCGGCCTGGGCAATGCGGTCCAGGTCTGCTCCGGGCAGGAGCATCCCCAGGGCCTGGTAGGCCCGCACCAGGCGCTGGGCATCGCGGGTGGCCAGGGCGATCACCGCTTCCCGCAGGTGCTCCCGCATCTCCGGCGTCACCCGGCCCACCATCCCGAAGTCCACGAAGACCAGCCGAAAGGGCTGCCCCTTCTCCCCGCCCCTTCCCTTCCCATCGTCCGGCGTTAGGGCTCTTCCCCCTCCCCGCCCTCCCTCCGGCCATGGCAGCGGCTGGACGAAGAGGTTGCCGGGATGAGGGTCGGCGTGGAAGAAGCCGTCCCGAAAGATCTGCTGGAGGTAGGTCTCCATCAGCCGCCGGGCCACCTCTTGGCGGCTGACGCCGGCGGCCTCGATGGCCGCGTAGTCGGTGATCTTGATGGCGGTGACGTCTTCCAGCGTCAGGACCCGACGGGTGGTGTGGGACCAATGGACGGCGGGAACCCGAACACCGGGATGGTCCTGGAAGTTGTCGGCGAACTGCTCGGCGTTGCGCCCCTCGGTCAGGTAGTCCAGCTCCTCGAAGAGGGTGCGCCGGAACTCCTCGAAGAGCGCTTCCAGATCGGCCCGGCGTCGGATGGGTGGGTAGCGTTGCAGCCAGCCGATGACGGTGCGCAGGGCCGCCAGGTCCGTCTCCACCATCTCCCGAATCCGGGGGCGCTGGACCTTGACCATCACCTCCGCCCCGTTGGGCAGGCAGGCCCGATGGACCTGCCCCAGGGAGGCGGCGGCGTGGGCTCGCTCCTCGAAGAGGCGAAAGCGCTGCGCCAGGGGGGCTTGAAGGTCCTCCTCCAGGATGACCCGGATCTCGGCGAAGGCCTCGGCCGGCACCTCGTCCTGAAGGCCGGCCAGTTCCTGGGTCACTTCGGTCGGGAGCAACTCCACGTGGACGCTGAGGAACTGGCCCAACTTGATGAGGACACCCCCCATCTCGACGGCCAGCGTCCGAAACTGACGGGCGATGCGCCGGTAGCGGTCTCGGGCCAGCCGGTTGACCAGGCGTGCGCCCAGCATGCGTCGGACCAGCAGGTCCCACCAGAGGAACGTTAGGATCGCCCGAAGGAAGAAGGTGAGGATACGCCGATAGCGGTAACGGAGGGATGAGGCCCCGGCTTTCACAATGGGTCTCTCACGCCGGCTGGAGGAAGGTGACGCGCAGGACGCCTTCCTCGAAGCGGGCCGAACCGGTGTCCAGGTCCCACAGGGCGCGGGGGAGGATGAAGTTGCGCCGCTGGTTGCCCACCGTGATGGTCAACTCGTCCTCATCCCGCAGGAGTTGGATCGCCCCTTTCTCGGTGAAGGGAAGGCGGATCTGCAGTTCATATCCTCCCTCGATGGGCACGATACGGTGCGCCCAGCCCTCGAAGAAGATGCGTGAGGGATCCTCGTCGCCGAAGAGGGCATCGGCCAGGAGGCGCAACATCTCCAAGCCCACGATCTCCTGCTGGAAGAGGGGAGCCGTCAGGACGGGCAGGGGGGCAAAGCACTCTTCAATGAGGGCGAAGTGAGCTGCCTGGATCGTCTTCCAGGCGGCGAAGTAGGGATCGGAGACCTCGTCGGGGATAAGCCGGTTGCAGATGACGGCATCGGTGGCGTAGCCGTAGAGGTTGAGGTAGGTGTAGGTCCGCTGAGCCTCTTTGATGACCATCTTCTCGGCGTTGATGACCAGCCGGACGGTGGCCTGGGAGGGATCGGTCAGCAGGGTGTGGACTCGCTTGAGCTGGGCAAAGAGGTGCTCCAGCGCCTCCAGGGCCTCGTCGTCGGGGACAGGGATCTCGCCCACGATGGAACGGGCCACGGGAGCCAGCAACCGGCCTGTTGCAACCATCGGGAGGAGACGCTCGAACCACCAACGGCTCACGTCGGGAAGGCTGAGCAGGCGCAGGGTCTCCGCCGTCGGCGCGGCGTCAATGATCACCACATCGTAGCGGCCCTCGTCGGCGTACCGGTTCAGCCAGAGGAGGCTGGCCCCTTCGTCCAGGCCGGGGATGATGGCCACCTCTTCGGCGACCAACTCATCTATCCCCTCCTGGGAGAGAAGCCCCACCATGTACTTTTGAAAGGTTCCCCAGTGCTTCTTGATGGAGTAGTGGACGTCCACTTCCTGAGCCCACAGGTTCTCGGCCACGGGACGGGGCTCCGGCCCCAGGGGGAGATCGAAGGAGTCGCCCAGACTGTGGGCCGTATCGGTGCTGAAGACAAGGGTGCGGCAGCCCTGCTCGGCGCAGCGGAGGGCCGTCGCCGCCGCCACGCTTGTCTTCCCCACGCCACCCTTGCCGGTGTACAGGATGATTCGCATCTTGGCTACCTGTGTTGCCCTCCCACAGGTACCGCGTGACCTGCGGGAGGGTTCATCGTTCCTCCGGGGCCTCCAGGGGCAGCCAGACGTGGAAAGCACTGCCGACATCCAGTTCGCTCTGCACTTCGATGCGCCCGCCGTGGGCCTCGGCGATCCAGCGGGCGATGGAGAGGCCCAAGCCGGCCCCGCCGTGGGAGCGGGAGCGGGCTTTGTCGGCCCGGTAGAAGCGGTCGAAGATGTGAGGCAGGTCCTCCGGCGCGATCCCCTTGCCCGTGTCGTAAACCGTCAGCCGCACCCAGCCATCGGCCTGGGCCTGGCGTAGCCAGATGCGCCCACCGGGCGGCGTGTGCTTGAGGGCGTTGTCCACCAGGTTGAGCAACAACTGCCGGAGACGGTCGGCGTCCCCCCGCACGATGGCCGGTCCGTCCACCGTCAGCGAGACCTTCACCCGCTCTCGGGCCAGGAGCTGGGCCTGACGGGCCAGGTCGGCCATCAGCAGATCCACTTCGACGGGCTCCTGGGCCAGGGGCAGTTGTCCGGCATCGGCCCGGGCCAGTAGGAGCAGGTCCCCCACCAGCCGGGTCATTCGCTCCGTCTCCGCCTGGATGGCGTCCAGACAGGCCGGGTCGGCCTGGCCCATTCGGCGCAACAGGTCCACGTTGCCTCGAATGGTGGTCAGGGGGGTGCGGAGTTCGTGGGAGACGTCGGCGACGAAGCGCTGCTGGGCCCGGAAGAGACGCTCCAGCCGCTCCAGCATCTCGTTGAAGGCGCCGGCCAGCCGCCCCACCTCGTCGAAGGGGTCGGCCTGGGGGATGCGTCGGCTCAGGTCGTCGGCCCGGGTGATCTGAAGGGCGGTCTGGGTGATGTCGTCAATGGGGCGCAGGGCCCGCTCGGCCAGGAGTGCTCCCAACACCGCCGACAGGATGATCCCGATGAGCCCGCCGCTGATCAGGATGACCAACAGCCCCCGGCGGGCGTTGTCCAGCGTGCGCAGCGAGGTGGCCACCTGCAGGTGGCCCACCAGCACGCCATCGGACTCCTGATAGAGGGGTGTCGTCAGCACCCGCAGGTGGGCCTGACCAATGAGCACGTCGCGAAGGGTCTGCTCTTCCCTCTGGAGGGCCTCACCGTCCAGGGAGGTGCGCAGGGAGCGCAGGTTGTCGGTGCGGGCCACCAGCCGCTTGTGGACGTCCCAGACCTGGACATAGATGGTGGAAGCGCTGAAGGCGTCCAACTGAGGGATCTCCAGGCGCGGCTGATCCCAGAACGAGGAAAGCACCCGGCTTCCCCCGATGATCCCCTCGGCCGTCTCGTGCAGCCGCCGGTTGACCTGGTTGTTGAGGGTCAGGCTGAGGAGGACGTAGACTGCCAGGCCGAAGAGGAGGAGGATCGCTGCTAGAACACCGGTATACCAGAGGGTGAGACGAATGCGGATGGGCATCTTCAGGTTATGGGCTCTTCCTCCCGCAGGACATAGCCCACACCGCGCACGGTGTGGATGAGGCGCGGTTCGCCGGCTGCCTCCATCTTGCGCCGCAGGTAACGGATGTAGACCTCGATGACGTTGCTCTCGCCGCCGAAGTCGTAGCCCCAGACCCGGTCGTAGATGACCTCGCGGGTGAGGACCTGGCGGGGGTGGCGCATGAAGAGCTCCAACAGTTCGTACTCCTTGGCCGTGAGGTCAATGACCCGCTTCCCCCGCCGGGCCCGCCGGGTGCCGGTGTCCAGGACCAGGTCGGCGAAGTGGAGCACCTCCGCCGCCGGCGGCCCCGCCCGACGCAACAGCGCCCGGATCCGGGCCAGCAGCTCGTCGAAGGCGAAGGGCTTCACCAGGTAGTCGTCGGCGCCGGCGTCGAGGCCGGCCACCCGGTCGGAGACGCTCTCCTTGGCCGTGAGCATCAGGATGGGGACGTTGCTGGCAGCCCGGAGCCGCCGACAGACCTCCAGCCCATCCAGACCCGGCAGCATCCAATCGAGGATGACCAGGTCGGGCGGGTAATCGCGAGCCGCTTCCAGCCCTTCGGGCCCATCGTAGGCCAGGGTGACCCGATACCCCTCGTAGACGAGCCCCCGCTGAAGGGTGCTGGCGATACCGGTGTCGTCCTCGATCACCAGAATACGCTCACCGGTCATAGTTCCCCCCTTTCGCAAGGGGAATTATAGCCGGAAGTGGGGGGAGGGGCAAGGGGCAAGGGGCAAGGGGCAAGGGGCAAGGGGCAAGGGGCAAGTGACTACCTGACCACCTGACCAAGTGACCACGTGACCAAGTGACCACGTGACCAAGCGACCACCCGACCACCCGACCAAGCGACCGGATGCTCAGGGGCGAGCGCTGAGGGCTTCGCGGCGGAGCAGGTTCAGGAACTCCACCGATTTCAACTGCCGCTCCAGGTGGTGGACGATGTAGCGCCGGAGGACCCGCTCCAGTTCGGCGTGGCGGGAGCCGGAGAGCCGGAGGCGTGAGGCGGCCTCCCCCCTGTGGGTCTGCAGGTACTGGAGCACCTTCAGGCCGGCCGTGGAAAGGGTTAGCGGTGGGGGGCGATGGATGGTGCAGACGGCACAGACCACGCCTCCCTCGGCCGGGCTGAAGCCCAACGGGGGTCTGCGCTCCTCCCCGTTCACGTCCAGGTGGGTCAGGAGGCGGCCACAGCGGACGCAGGCGTGCAGTTCGGGGCGAAGCCCGGCCTCCCCCAGCAGGTGAAGCTCATAGGCCCGGGCCACGGGCCGCAGGTCAGGAGCCGTGCAGAGCAGGTCGAGGGTCTCCGTGAGCAGGTGGAAGAGGGCCGGCTCTTCCTCGCCCTCGGCGGTGAACTGGTTCAGGAGTTCGGCGACGTAGTGGGCGTAGGTGGCCCGCACCAGGTCCTCCCGCAGAGGTAGGTAGGCGGCGACCGTCTCTGCCTGGCTGATGAGGTCCAGGGAACGCCCCCGGGCGAGGAGCAGTCGGACGCGGGTAAAGAGTTCCAGGTGGCCGGCCTTCCGGCTGCGGGGTTTGCGGACGCCCTTGGCCACCGCCCGCAGCTTCCCCCGCTCTCGGGTGAAGAGGGTGAGAAGCCGGTCGGCTTCCTGCCAGTTCTGGCGTCGCAGGACAACGGCCTCGACGCGATAGAGGCGTATCCGTTCGGGCACGGTCCTCTCAGCTTTCTAGCGATCCATAGTCCGCGGTCCGTAGTGTTCACCCTCCCGCAGGTTAGGCGCGTTTCCGACGGGAAACCGTGCTTCCAATAGCCCATCGGGGCTGAAAGCGCCCTAGACCGGTGACCTGCGGGAGGGTAGGCTGAATAGATACGCTAGGGGAGCTTATCGGCACCAAAGGGGGCCGGCAGCAGTTGATCCAGCGTCGTCTCCCGATAGGCCCCGCTCGCGTCGGCGATGATGACCCGCAGGTGGGGGGCGAACTCGTGCAGGATCTGGCGACAAGAGCCGCAGGGGGTCCCCCCGTTTGAGGTGACGACGGCGATGGCCTCGAACTCCCGCTCCCCTTCTGAGACCGCCTTGACCACCGCCGTGCGCTCTGCACAGGTTCCCAAGGGATAGACGGCGTTCTCCACGTTCGCCCCTGTGTAGACCTGTCCTGACCGCGTCAGCAACGCCGCCCCTACCCTGTACCCCGAGTAGGGGGCGTAAGCCCGCTCCCGGGCCAGGGTGGCCCGGGCCACCAGGTCCTCAGCGCTCATGGTCATCGTCCTGCCCCTCACTCGTTGGAGGGCCGGCCCTCCGGTGCACACGCACCTTGCGGATGCGCCGACCGGCTACCGACACCACTTCGAACCGCAACGGACCGAAATCGAAGGCCTCCCCCTGGACCGGCACTCTCCCCAACCGGCTGTAGACGAACCCGCCCAGCGTGTCTCCCATCTCCGTGGGCATCTCGACGCCCAGCAGGTGTCCCACATCATCCAGGGCGATGCGGGCGTTGAAGATGTACTCCTCCTCCCCCACCTGCTCGTAGAGGGGCTCCTCCGCATCATACTCATCCTGAATCTCGCCCACGATCTCCTCGACGATGTCCTCCACCGTCACCAGTCCGGCCGTCCCCCCATATTCGTCCACGACGATAGCCATATGGGTCCGCTGCTGCTGCATCTCCTCCAGCAACTCGTCCACCTTCTTGGACTCAGGGATGAAGTAGGCCCCCCGCAGCAACTGCCTCAGAGGGAGGTCACGCCGGTTGTCCCGCCACAGCGGCAGGAGGTCCTTGGCGTAGAGGATACCGACGATGTTGTCAATGGTCCCTTCGTAGACAGGGATGCGGGAGTGGCCCGCTTCGATGATCTTATTCACCGCCTCGTCCAGGGGGGTGTGGACCTCCAGGGCCACGATGTCTATCCGGGGCACCATGATCTCGCGGGCGATGGTATCGCTCAGGGCGAAGACGGAGTGGATCATCTCGGCCTCGTCTTCCTCGATGGTCCCCTCTTCCTCGCCGGCATCCACCAGGGTCATAATTTCCTCTTCCGTGATGAAAGCCATCCCCCCGACAGACTCGCCCCCCATCAGGAGCGAGAGGCGATCGCTGATCCAGATGGTGGGGCCGATGAGGGGAAGGAAGAGGGTGGACAGGAGGGAAAGAGGACGGGCGAAGAAAGAAGCGATCTCGTCGGCGTAGCGGGCTGCCACGGCCTCAGGGACCAGTTGGCCCAGGATAAGCAGGGCGAAGGCCAGGATGAGCACGATGAACCCCACCGCCAGGGGCTGAGCGATGGTCACCGGCACCCCGAGGTCGGTCAGGTACTGCCGCAACGGCGGAGTCAGGGTCAGGGCGGCGACGGCCACCGCCATCGCCGCCGTCAGCACAATGCCGATCTGCGTCGTCGCCAGCAGCCGGCTGGGCTTTTCCACCAACCGAGCAACAATAGGCGACTCCGCCCCCCTCTGTCCGATCCGCTCGCCCAGCCGCCCTCTACGCAGGTTGATCAGGGCCGAACGGCCGGCGGAGAAAAGCGCTTCGATCAGGACGAGGAGCGCGATCAGGAGCAAGCCCCTCGTACTGTCAGGATCCACGGTTCTCCTCGCTTCCCGGTGCCCCCGCACCCTCTACCGACCGGCGCACCCGGGCGGGGACGCCGTAGGCCAGGCTACCGGGGGGAATGTCGCGGGTGACGACGGCCCCCGCTCCCGTCCTGGCCCCCTTGCCCACCCGCACGGGAGCGACCAGCATCGTATCTGAGCCGATGAAAACGCCGTCCTCGATAACGGTCGGGTGTTTGCGCTCCCCGTCGTAGTTGCAGGTGATAGCTCCGGCCCCGATGTTGACGTTGGCTCCGATGGTCGCATCCCCCACATAGCTGAAGTGGCCCATCTTGGTGCCCGGCCCCAGATAGCTGTTCTTCACCTCGCCAAAGTTGCCCATATGCACCCCACGGGCCAGGTGAGCCCCCTTGCGTAGGTGGCTGAAGGGGCCGACGTCCACCCCCTCCTCCAGCGTCGCCCCCTCCACGACCGAGGCCAGGACGATGCACCGGTCCCCCAGGGTGGAGTCGCGGATGATGGCGCTGGGGCCCAACCGGCACTCCGCCCCGATCCGGGTCTCGCCCTGGAGGTGAGTGTGGGGGTAGATGACCGTGTCCGGTCCGATCACGACGTCGGCTTCGATATAGGTGGTGTCCGGGTCCACCAGCGTCACGCCGGCGAGCATCCACCGCTCGTTGATGCGGCGGCGCAGGGCCGCCTCCGCCTCGGCCAAGTGCACCCGGGTGTTGATCCCCAGCGCCTCCGTCGGGTCCTCCAGAGGAACCCCCTCGACCCGTCTCCCCTCAGCCACGGCCATCGCGATCAAGTCCGTCAGGTAGTACTCCCCCTTCACGGGATTCCGTCGGAGATGGGGAAGGTGTTCCCAGAGCCAGGCCGCGTCGAAGCAGTAGGTCCCGGTGTTCAACTCCCGGATCGTGGCCTGCTCCGGCGTCGCGTCCAGTTGCTCCACGATGGCCCGGATACGCCCCTGGTCATCGCGCACGACACGGCCAAAGCCTCGGGGGTCATCCCGCTCAACGGTGAGCAACGTCACGGTGGCCTGGCGGTCCCGGTGCACCTCCATCAGCTTCCGCAGCGCTTCCGCCGTCAGGAGGGGCATATCGGCATAGGTGACCAGCAGGGTGTCCACTTCCGGGTCCACGGCTGACCGGGCCTGCCGGACGGCGTGCCCGGTGCCCAACTGGGGCTCCTGGACCACGTAGCGCGCCCGCTCGCCCACAACCCGGCGCACGGCGTCGGCCCCATGACCGACGACGAGGATGGGGGGTAGGGCGGTCAGGGCAGAGGCGGTGTGGACCACGTAGAGGACCATCGGACGGCCTGCCAGGGGATGGAGGACCTTGGGGAGCCGAGACTTCATCCGGGTCCCCTGCCCGGCGGCCAGAATTACCACGGCCAGGTTCATAAAGCCTTCTCTCCTCGGTTCCGAGCCACCCGCCCCACCTCCCGCAGGTGCCCCCCATTGCTGTCTTCGGGCACCACGTGGCCTGCGGGGAGGTGACATCGGTCAGGTGGCTAGTCCTCGGTTCAGATCACCGACTGTTCAGAGGTTATTATAACCGGCCTGAGAAAGTTGGACAAGCCTCCTGGGGGGAATCAGCGCTGTCGGACCAGGCCGGGAGGACGGCATCGGAAGTCCCGCCCCCGCCACTGGCGTCGGCAAGAGGGGGAGAGGAAATCGTCGGGGCAGGTGAAGCGCTGGGGCAGGTCCCGCCAGTCCCGAGGCCAATCCTGGGCGTAGAAGGCGGCGTACTCGGCCACGTGGGAGGCCCAATAGGCATCGCTGTGCTCGCCGGGACGTAGCAGGAACTGATGGGCGATGCCCCGTTCCTCCAGCAGCCGGTCCATCGTCTGGGCACCGCTCCGCAGCCAGTCGGAGCGGCCCACGTCTATGTAGACCTGCACCCTCTCGATCCCCGGCGCGTCTGAGGCCAAGTAGAGGGGGTTGTAGGCCGGGATGGCGTTGTCCCAGAAGAGGCCGGGGCTGTGGGCCCCGACGCGGGCAAAGAGGGTGGGATGGCGCAGGGCGATCTCCAGAGCCCAGAAGCCCCCTCGCGAGAGTCCACCGATAGCCCGCGCCCGACGGGTCTCCCAAGTGCAGAAGTTATCGGCGATGAAGGGCATCAACTCCTCGACGACGACGGTCTCGAAGGACCCCGGCCCACCGTCGGTCGTGTTGGCGATGCTGCCGGCGTTGGGCATCACGATGATGAAGGGGGAAAGCCGGCCCGAACGCACCCCGGCATCCACCGCCTCGTCCAGTCCCAGCACGTCCCACTGGCTGTCGGTGTAGCCCATCCCGTGGAAGATGTAGAGGACGGGGAAGAGACGGTTGGCCTCGTCGTAGCAGGGGGGCAAGTAGACCCGGTAGCGCATTGAACGCCCCAGCGTCGGACTGTAGAAGGTGCCCCGAAGCACCTCCCCCTCTTCGTCAGCGCAGACGTCGGCCGCCGTCAGAGGAGACGTCGGAGTAGGCGTCGAAGGTGGCGACACCATCGTCGGCGTAGGGGAAGGGGAGGGTGTGGACGTCGGCGTCGGCGTCGGCGGCAGGATGGTGGGGGTGGGCGTCGCCGTGGGGGATGAAGTGAGGGTCAGGGAGGGGACAAGAGTGGGCACCACCCAGAAGGCCCCCTCCACAGGGTGGGGAACCCGCCCCACCAGGGAGGCGACGCCAATGAGGAGCAGGATGAGCAGGGCTCCGCTGGTGACCAGAAGGGACTGAGATGACCGGGAGGACAAGGCTCCTCTTCCCCCTTTGCCCCTGGAAATACCGGCGTGACGGGGAAACGGCAATAGTGTACCACAAAATGGCGGATTGGCAACCCCCCGCTTCGCGGTGATTACCCACAAGGGAGCGAGAGAGTGGTCCGTAGCAGGCCGTCCACGAATTTCTCACCAATGCACGAATGAGGCGGTCCTTAATTCGTGTATTCGTGCCCCATTCGTGGACGGCTAGTCTCCCTAAACTCCAAGACGCATCCGTTGACAGGAAATCGCTTTGGCGTTAAACTACCCCTCGCCGAGCGACCAGGCCCTCTATCGCAGGAGACGAAGGATGCGCATCGCCGTAGGGTCCACCAATCCGGTCAAGGTGGCTGCCGTCACCCGGGTGGTTCGTCGGCTCTGGGGAGAGGCTCACGTGATCTCGCTGGACGTGCCCTCCGGCGTTCGTCCCCAGCCGATGTCCGACGACGAGGCGATCGCCGGGGCCCGCAACCGGGCCTGGGCCGCCCTGCGCCGGGCTCAGGCCGACCTGGGGGTGGGGCTGGAGGGGTCGGTCGCCGAATCCCCCTACGGCCTCTTCCTCACCGGCTGGGCCGTCGTCGTCAGCCGGGAGGGGCGGGAGGGGATCGCCGGCGGAGGGCGGCTGGTGCTGCCGGAGGCGGTCGCCCGGCGGGTGCGGGCCGGTGAGGAGTTGGGTCCGGTGATGGACAAGTTGGTGGGCGAGCGGAACACCAAGCAGGCGCGGGGAGCCGTGGGCATCCTCACCAACGGGCTGATCGTGCGCACCGCCGCCTTTGAGCAGATGGTCGCCTACGCCTTGGTGCCCTTTCTGCACCCTGAGTGGTATCCTGGAGGGGAATGATGACAGAGACCCTTACGTTGTTGGATGAAATGGACATCCTGGTGGAGGAGGGCATCTACAGGGATCGGGAATCCCTGGTTCGCGATGCCTTCAGGGCGCTTCTGAGAACCAAACCGGAGTTGCGGGGGCGACTTGCGCTGAGCCTCTACAGGCGAGGACAGGTCTCCCTCGCCCGTGCAGCCGAGATCAGCGGGATGGACAGGGAGAGCTTTAAGGAGTTGCTGTGGGAAGCGGGTGTGTCCCGTTCCATCGCTCCGGTGGGCGAGGAAGCGGTCCGGAGGGAAGTTGAAAGGCTCATCCATCTGCGTGAAGATCAGGATCGGCAATGAAGTTCGTGCTCGATACCGACATCCTGAGCATGTTTGCTAAAGCAGAGGCTTTGGGTTGGCTTGGCGAGCTCTTGGGGTGGGAGAACCTTGTGATGACGCCAGCTATCCGCGATGAGATAGCTGTGCCGTTGCGGTATGGTTATGTCTTTCCTAAAGAAGTGCTCTCTCAGATCGTCGTTATCCCCTTGACAGAACGGGCTTTACGCGAGTATGAGCGGTTATGGATGAGCTACCCTTCACTGGGAAGAGGTGAGTTGGAGGCAATAGCACTGTGCAAGACAACCGAGGCTATCTTCGTCACAAACGACAGGGTTGCGCGGAAAATTGCCCAAAACCAGGGGGTGGAGACCATCTCTTTGCAGACCGTATTGCGGGCATTGTGGGTGAGTAAAATAGCCAGCAAGGCAGAAGTGCGGGCTTTGTTGGAGCGGCTGAAGATTGTGGATCACCTGGATGTACCGTCGGAGGTGGAAAGGGAGATCTTCTCCGAGGGCTGAAGCTCTGCTCTTTACTCGGCGGATTGATGAGCCTTCAACCAATGGAGCTCTTCCTCCGACAGAGGGGGCGGTGGGGGTGGCTGGGTATAGTCAATGGAAAGCTCATACGCAGCCTCGTCGTAGACGGCGTCCAGGGCCTGGCCCAGCTCCAGGGGAACGTCGGGGTCGGGGGAACGGAGAGGAACCGGGAGGACGGGCAGCGGGTCCCGCAGGGAGATCGGCCACACTTCCATCGTGCCGGCACCGGCGCGGATGAGCGTGATCCGGTAGGCCGTGTCGGGGATGCGCGGATGGGGGAAGGGGCGCTGCCCCCGGCGTATCAGGTCAATTTCCAGGATGTGGACGCCGGCCCGCTGCAACCGTTCGGCCTTCTTGCGGTAGGCGCTCAGACCGGGTTCGCGCTTGTTGACGGGGGAGAGGATTTCGATGGAAGTCACCAGCTCGTTGTGGGCCACGTCGCGGACTTCCACGGTGACCAGCCGCACCTTCACCGGTCGTATCACCGGAACAGCGATGGGGGCCGGGGTGATGGCGATGGCCTCTCCCGCCCCCACTCCGGGAGGCTCCGGCATCGCGTCTCGTTCGCCCGGTCGGCGCGTCGTCACCACCTCGACGTCGGGGTAGAGGATGCCGATCTCCAGCTCCGGCGTCGGGTCCTCCACCAGGTAGATGTCAAGCCGGGCCACGTAGCGCGGGCGAAGCCGGGGTGTCAGTTGGCGGCTGATCTCGGTGGCGAGGCGGTGGTGGAAATCGGGCCACAGGTAGCCCTCCAGGTAGGGATCCATGCCCGGAAAGGGTGAGGGCATCGTCGCCTCCTCACGCCGGAAAGTAAGGGCGGCACTGGTGGTCGCCCCCTACTGTGCGATTCGGCCCCTCCAGTATACCACGGAACGGGGGGCCTTGCAACGATGGGAGGGAGATGGACGCGCAGGCTGTTCCACCTCAACTGATCCTGATCCACTACGCCGAGATCGGGCTGAAGGGGGAGAACCGGCGCTTCTTCGAGCGTCAACTGATGCGCAACATCGAGGCCCAACTGGACGGCCTGGACGTGGCCGGCCTGAAGCGGATGTCGGGCCGGCTCCTGCTCCGCTTGGGTGAGTCCCGTCCGGTGGAGGCGGTCACCCGGCGGCTGGCCCAGACCTTCGGCATCGCCTACGTGGCCCCCGCCTACGGCCTCCCCCGGGACGTAGAGGCGATGAAGGAGGTCATCGGCCGGCGGGTACGCCAGCGGGCCTTCGCCTCCTTCAAGGTTGCGACCCGGCGCACCGACAAGCGCTTTCCCCTCACCTCCGTCGAGCTGAACCGGGAGATCGGCGCCCACGTCCAGCACCTGACGGGGGCGGCGGTGAACCTGCGCCGGCCCGAGCTCACCATCCACATCGAGATCCTCTACGACAGCGCCTTCTTCTACTTCGAGCGGATTCCGGGGCCGGGCGGGCTGCCGGTGGGGGTGAGCGGGCTGGTGGGGGTCATGCTCTCGGGGGGGATTGACTCGCCGGTGGCGGCCTGGTACGCCCTCAAGCGGGGTTGCCGGGTGCTCCCCATCCACTTCCACAGCGGCCCCTTCGGGAACTGGATGGCGGCCGCCGACAAGGCCCGGGCCCTGGTCGTCCGGCTGGCCCCCTGGGGGGCGGAACCCCACCTCTACGTCGTCCCCATCGGGGAGATCCAGCGGCGGATCACCCTGCTGGCGCCGGCCGAGTACCGGGTGCTCCTCTACCGACGGCTCATGGTCCGGGTGGCCGGGGAGCTGACCCGTCGCCACGGCGGCAAGGCCCTGGTCACCGGCGACAACCTGGGCCAGGTCGCCTCCCAGACGCTGGAGAGTCTGACGGTGGTCAACGCGGCGGCCGGCACGATGCCCATCCTGCGCCCCCTCATCGGCCTGGACAAGCAGGAGATCATCGAGCGGGCCAGGGCCATCGGCACCTACGAGACCTCGATCCTGCCCGGTGAGGACTGCTGTTCCTTCCTGATGCCCCGCCGGGTCGCCACCCGCCCCACGTTGGAGGCGATCGAGGAGGCCGAGAGCCGGTTGGACGTGGCGGCGATGGTCAGCGAAGCCCTGGACCGGGCGGTTCTGGAGCCGACGCCCCGGCCCCATCCAGCACCCGGCTGACCCGCCAGACGTGGGCCATCCGCTGCAGCGCGGTGAAGTTGGCCAGCACTGCCACCACCCAGAGGGCCAGCCGGGGGTAGCCCAGGAGCAGCCCCACCCCCATCACGAAGACCCGCTCAATCCGGGTGAGCAGGCCCACTTTGCAGGGGAGCCCTAGCCCCTCGGCCCGGGCACGGGCGTAGCTCACCATCAGGGAGCCCACGATGGCCGCGTAGATCAGCAGCACCTCCCCCCTGGCCCCCTGCCCGATGTAGTGGACCAGGAGGCCGAAGAAGACCACCGCCTCGCTGAAGCGGTCCACCGTCGAGTCCAGGAAGGCCCCGAAGCGGCTCTGCCGGCCCGTCAGGCGGGCCAGCGCTCCATCCAGCGCGTCGAAGGGGGCCACCAGCAGGAGCAGCAGCCCGCCCAATTGGAGCATCCCCCGGGCCAGCGTCCAGGCCACCACCCCCGTCAGCAGGAACCCCAGCGCCGTGAGCAGGTTGGGGGAGGCCCCCAGCCGGTCCAGCACGGCGGCGATGGGGACCAGGACGATCTGGGCCTGTCGCCGTAACCAGGCTTCCACCGGTCGTTCCCGACCCTTCTCACCTTGCCTCTCCCTGTCCATCGTTCCCTCCGATAACGTGTGACGTGTTGCGCATTACCGGTTGCGTTTGGCCATCGTCGCTTCGTAGAAGGCCAGTACCCGTCGGGCGATCTCGTCCCAACTGTAGGCGGCCGCCTTGATCTGCCCTTGGCGCCCCATCTCCGCCCGCCGTCGTGGGTCCTGGAGCAGCCGCACGATCACCGTGGCCAGAGCCTCGGGGTCCTGGGGCGGCACCAGCAGCCCCTGGACGCCGTGGTCCAGCACCTCCCGGTAGCCCTCGATGTCCGAGGCGACGATGGGGAGGCCGGAGGCCATCGCCTCCAGGAGGACGATACCGAAGCTCTCGTAGCCCGTCGAAGGGGCGCAGAAGAGGTCGGCGGTGCGGTAGTAGCGGGGCAGCATCTCATCGGAGACAGGGCCGACAAAGCGGACGCCGTGGAGGCGACGTTTGCGGGCGTAGATCAGGAACGGGCGCTTCTGCTTTTTCGTATAGGCACCCACCACCAGGAGGCGGGCGTTGGGGATCGCCTCCCGCACGAAGCGGAAAGCCCGCAGGAGGTATTTGAACCCCTTCCGCTTCTCCAGCCGCCCCACGAAGAGGATGTTGGGCCGGCCATCCCGATAGCGGGCGATGGGCCGGATGGTCGGGTCGCCGAAGGCGGCCACGTCAATGCCGTTGGGGATGATGACGTATTCGCCGGGGAAGTAGCGGAGGTTGAAGCGCAGGGCGGCCCGCGAGACCGCGATCCGTCCGTCCAGCCGGTCCACCAGGTGGCGAAGCATCGGGCGCACGTACTCGAGGGCCAGGTTATCGTCGGCCCGGTACTCATGGAAGGTGGCGACCATTGTGGTCCGGGGGGCTACATCGCGCAGGTAGAGAAAGTTTATGGAGATGAGGGGGGAGAGGGGGTTGTGCAGGTGGACGATGTCGAAGTTCCCCTCCTCCAGCAACCGGCGCACCCGGGGCAGGCTGCGGGGCGAGAGGCTGATGCGCGAGCGGGAACCGCCCGAGGGCACGCCGATGATGTGGCCGGAGGGGCTGTAGACCCCCTCGGGGACAGGCGCGTCGGCCGGCACCGGCGCGACGACCCGGACCTCGTGCCCCCAGCGGCGGAAGCGCTCGGCCAAGTGGGCCACGTGGTTGTTCACCCCACCGGGGTGCAGGTAGTCGTAGGGGGAGACCAGCGCGATCTTCATCGGTCGGCCCCGGACGTAAGGCGGTGAGACGCAGACGGTAGATGAGAGACCATAGCGACCTCGCTATCGGCTGAGACGCTGGCGGGCGATCTGCCAGATGGGGGTGGTCAGCCACCACTGACCCGGCTCCTGAGCGATCGCCTTTTCCATGCGAGTAAGCACCTGCTGGAGGAACCAAGCCGTCCGCTCCTCCCGGCTGAGCCCCGTCGGCGGGAAGAGGGGGGGGTAGAGGTGGGCCACGGCCCGGCCGGCCGGCAGCCGGTGGGAGACGGCCAGCAGGATCGGCGCTTGGGCCTGGGCGGCCAGCCGGGCGTAGCCGGTGGGGAGCCAGGCCGGTTCGCCGAAGAACTCCAGCACCTCTCCGCTGTCGGTCGTGTCCCGGTCCATCACCAGCCCCACCATCTCCCCCCGGCGCAGCGTGCGGAAGACCTCCAGCACCGGGCCGCCGACGGGGATCAGGCGCAACCCGTGGGCCGTGCGCAGCCGGTAGACGTACCGGTAGAGCACCTCCGGCTTCAGGCGCTCGAAGAAGCCGGTGAGCGGCACGCCCAGGGAAGCGACCACGTGGGCGAAGACCTCCGGGTTCCCGCAGTGGGCGGTCACCAGGACCACCCCGCGACCGGGAGCCATCGCGGCCTCCAGGTGCTCCCACCCCTCTATCTCGATCAACGCCCGGATGGCGGCGACGGGCAGGGCCGGCAGGCGGAAGAGGTCGTAGTGATTCAGCACCAGGGTGCGGAAGACCTGACGGGCTGCCGCTTCCACCACCTCGGAGCCGGCCCCGGGCCCCAGGACGTGGCGCATATTGTCCCGCACCGCCTCGGCCCGGGGCGAGATGCGGTAGACCAGGCCGGAGAGCCGCTCGCCCAACCGGTAGCCCCAGTCGAAGGGAACCCGGGGGGCCAGGAAGCCCATCAGCCGAAACAGGACGTAGGTCAGCATAGGCTACTCAGGGCTCGAAGGGGGGAAACCACGGATGCTGCGGACGGGCTATCCCCCGCCAACCCGTTTTCCACGCTCCTGACGAATCTGCGATCCGGTGGGGCGGGGCTAGGAAGATGGCTGCTCCAGCGGGAGGGTGATCTCTTCGTCCACCTGACCGGCGATGAAGGCCTCTAGACGCCGATGGGCCTCCTCGTCGGTGTATTGGACCGGCGGCGACTTCATAAAGCAGGCCGAAGGGGCCAAGATCGCCCCGCTCATCCCCCGATCCAGAGCCAGCTTGCAGCATCGGATGGCGTCAATCATCACACCAGCCGAGTTAGGCGAGTCCCACACCTCCAATTTCACCTCCATGCTCAGGGGGAGGTCGCCGAAGGTCCGCCCCTCCAGCCGGATATAGGCCCACTTGCGGTCGGTCAGCCAGGGGACGTAATCACTGGGGCCGACGTGGATGTTCTCCTCGCCGATCTCGTACTCGATCTGGCTGGTGACCGCCTGGGTCTTGGAGACCTTCTTGGACTCCAGCCGGTCCCGCTCCAGCATGTTGTAGAAGTCCATATTGCCCCCGAAGTTGAGCTGGTAGGTGCGTTCGATGCGCACCCCCCGCTCCTGGAAGAGACGGGCCAGCACCCGGTGGACGATGGTCGCGCCCACCTGGGACTTGACATCGTCGCCGATGACGGGCAGCCCCCGTTCTCGGAAGCGGCGTTGCCAGTAGGCCTCGCGGGCAATGAAGACGGGGATGCCGTTGACGAAGCCGCAACCGGCATCCAGCACCTGCTCCACGTACCACTTGGTCGCCATCTCGCTCCCCACGGGCAGGAAGTTGACCACCACGTCGGTCTGCGTCTCTCGGAGGATCCCCACAATGTCATCGGTCGCTCCAGGGGCTTTGGCGATGGTCTGGGAGAGGTAGCGGCCCAGCCCGTCGTGGGTCATCCCCCGGTAGACGGGAACGTTCAGGTGGGGGACCTCGGCAAAGCGCACGGTGTTGTTGGGTGGCACGAAGATGGCCTCCGAGAGGTCCTTCCCCACCTTGTTCACGTCAATGTCGAAGGCCGCCGTGAACTCGATGTCCCGGATGTGGTAGCCGCCGAGGCGGGGGTGCATCAGCCCGGGAACGAAGGCGTCATCGGGGGCATCTTGGTAGAAGAAGACGCCCTGGACCAGGGCCGAGGCGCAGTTGCCAATGCCGATGATCGCAACGCGGACCTTTCCGTCGTTCTTGCCCATAGGCTTCACGCTCCTTTCTGGTGGGATTGGGGGGGGTGCAGAAGGGACTCCAGGAGCTGCTGGTAGTGGGCGATCTGAGAGCGGTCGAGGGAGTAGTAGCTCTCCCGCCCCACTCGGCGCACCTGGACGATGCGGGCCTGCCGCAGCCGGCGCAGGTGCCAGGAGACGAGGGGCTGGCTGATGCGCAATCGGTCTGCCAGTTGGGAGACGGTCAACTCCTCGGCTGCAGCCAGCGCCCGGATCATCCGCAGCCGCCAGATCTCCTTGAGGGCGTAGAAGTAGCGGGCCAGTTCCCGCAGCTCCGATTCTGTTCCTGTTCGTCGGACGGTCGAAGGTGGGGACATCTTTGCCTTGGGGGATCCATAAACGCTTGTTTATATGTTACCCCAAAAAGGGAAGATCGTCAAGGGCAGGGGTGGGTCGGTGGGGCTATTGCTTTCCCGGCTGTGCTGAGGTATCATAAAGGGGCTTGAGGATTCCCCTTGGGGAGGGCGTCGGATGGCGAAGGGGGCCGGGTTGGCGGGCACAACAAAGTGGTAATCAAATCGTAACCGAACTGTTACCCTGATGGACCGTCCCCATGTTACGATGAAGGCACCCTGTGGGTCCACCTCTCTGCTGTGGCGGTGGACTGGGGGGGCACCGAGGTTATCCCGATCGGCACCTATTTCAGGAGAGTGAGGCGGAGCCATGACCGGCGCTACCATCTTGTATATCGAAGACAACTTCGAGAACCGCGTTCTGGTCAGACGGGTTCTAGAGGCCTCGGGATACCAGGTCCTGGAGGCGGAGGACGGTCTGACCGGCATAGCCGTCGCGGAGGAACGCCGCCCGGATCTCATCCTGATGGACATCAACCTGCCCGAGGTAGATGGTTACGAAGTCACCACCCGTCTGAAACAGACGCCAGACCTTGCCCATATCCCGGTGATCGCGTTGACGGCCAACGTGATGCGAGGCGATCGGGAGAAGAGCCTGGCCGCCGGCTGCGACGGGTACATCCAGAAGCCCATAGACGTAGATGCTCTCCCTGACCAAATTGCCGCTTTTCTGAAGCAAAGGAGCGAAGGATGATGCCCCATCCGCAGACGCAGCCACCGTCTTCTTCAGCCTCAAACCGCCCTCGCCGACGGGTTGGGATTGCTCCCCAGGATGCCCACGTGTTGGTGGTTGAGGACAACCTGAACAACTTCCTGCTCATCACCCGTCTGCTGGCCTATCTGGGCGTCAAACAGTGTGAGTGGAAGGCTTCGGGGTGGCAGGTTCTCGAATTTGCCGATGCGATGCCTCAGGTGGACCTGATCCTGATGGACATCCACATCCCCGATGAAGACGGCTATCAAGCCCTGGCCCGTCTGCGGGCTGAACCCCGTTTCCAGGACACCCTCATTGTGGCCGTCACTGCCGAGGCGACGGAGGACAACCTGCAGCGGGCCCGGCGGGCCGGCTTCGACGGCTTCATCGGCAAGCCCATTGATCCCGACCGCTTCCCCGATCAGATCCGACGCATCCTGCGTGGCGAAGAGATTTGGGAGTTGGGCTGACCCCGCCGGGAGACAGGGCATGGGCGACTCGGTGACGGCTCATCGGTCTTCCTCCCCTACGGCCAGAGCCGGGATGCGGGGGGGGCTGGGGCGCACACTCCTCAGCGCTTTTCTTGTTCTGGCTATCGTCCCGCTCAGCGTCGTCAGCTTCCTGGCCTCCGTCCAGGGGCGGCGCAACTTGGAGCGGGAGTTGAGGGAGCGGCTGATGGCCGTCACCACCCTTCGGGAGCAGCAGATTCAGGACTGGGTGACTGCCCAGCAGCAAGTCCTCGCCATGCTGTGCAGTGAGCCCACATTGATCGAGGCCGCTGAGGCTCTGGCAAACCCGCCCAGCGATCCAGAAATCCGGACCGCGATGCGCCGCCGTTTCCTTCAGATCATCAACCAGTACCCTGATCTTGAGCGCTTGCTCCTCCTCTCCCCCGAGGAAGGGCGGGTGCTGGTTGCTTCTGAGGCCTGGAAGGAAGGTCGGCGCTACAACGATGCGGCCCTGGTGGCAAAGGGGGGCGCTGGGCCCTACACCTACATCTCTCCGGGGACCGACTCCGGTGCCCCTACCCTGGTCCTGGTCCGGCCCGTCCGGGATGGGGAGCATCGGCGGGTGGGAACCCTGGTAGCCCACCTGCGTCTGGAGGCCCTGGGCAGGATCTTGGCGGAGAGCGTTGGGCTGGGCAGCACGGGACGCACCTATCTGGTGCTCCCTTCGGGGGAGATCCTGACCCAGGAGGGCTTTCTAACCGGTCAGGATGGTCGGCCGGCCATCCTCAATCCTGCCGTGGAGGCCGCTTTGCGGGGGGGGAACGGTATCGCCACCTACAAGAACGAAGCCGGTATCCTTGTGATCGGGGTTCACCGCTGGCTGCCCGACCCGGGGATCGCTCTGATCACGGAGCAGGCCCAGTCGGAGGCCTTCTCCCGCTCTGACGACCTGGCTGCAGCCCTCATCGCCACGGCCCTAGGTGCGGCTCTGCTGACTGCCATCATCGCTACCGTTGTCACTCGCCAGATCACCCGTCCCATCGTCCGGTTGACGGAGATGGCGGTTCAGATCGCCTCTGGTGACCTGGATCAGCGGGTCCCGGCCACCCGCCGCGACGAGATCGGCATCCTAGCCCGCGCTTTCAACATCATGACCGCCCGCCTCCAGGTCCTCTACGAGAGCCTGGAGCAGAAGGTCGCGGAACGAACCCGCCAACTCCAGGAGGCCAACGCCGAAATCCGCTACCAGGCGATCCAGTTGGCCACCAGCGCCGAGGTCGGGCGAATCGTCACGTCCATTTTGGACCTGGAGAGCCTGCTTCCCCAAGTCGTTGAACTGATCCGCGATGCCTTCTCCGCCTATCACGTTTCCCTCTTCCTGACGGACGAAGATGGGAAGTGGGCCCTCTTGCGGGAGGGGACGGGCGCGCTGGGAGAGCGGTTGAAGCGGGAGGGGTATCGCCTGCCGCTGGATGAGAGCAACTTGGTGGGACGGGCCATCAACCGACGTGAGCCCTGCTTGGCCGTTGGGGAGGAGCGCCGAATCTTGGCCGACGTCGAGACCTTTCCTTACACCCAGGCCGAGTTGGTTATCCCCCTCATCGTCCGGGATCGCCCCATTGGGGCGCTCAGCGTGCACAGCCTGGAGGAGGATGCCTTCGCTGGCTCCGAGGTGATGGTCCTGCAGACGCTGGCCGGCCAGGTGGCCATCGCCATCGAGAATGCTCGGGCCTATGCCCTGGAGCGGGAGGCCGCCGAGCAACTGCGGGAGCTAGATCGCTTCAAGACCCGTTTCCTAGCCAACATGTCCCACGAGTTGCGGGAACCCCTTAACACCATCATCGGCTTCTCCCGGGTGTTGCTCAAGGGGATTGATGGCCCCCTCAACGAGATCCAACGGCAGGACATTACCTTTATCCACGACGCGGGCCAGCACCTGCTGGGCCTCATCAACGACATCCTGGACATCGCCGCCATCGAGGCGGGCAAGATGGAACTGACGATCCGGGAGGTGAACCTGCGTGCGCTGTTGCAGAGCGTGATGGCGACGGCCAGCGCTCTGGTGCGCGGTCGCCCCATCGAACTCCAGTACGACGTCGCCCCCGACCTGCCCGTCGTCCACGCCGATCCCCAACGGCTGCGTCAGGTGATCCTCAAGCTCCTCTCCAACGCAGCCCAGTTCACCGAAGAGGGAAGCATCACTCTGCGGGCCTGGAGTGAGGACGAGCAGGTCTTCATCAGCGTCAGCGACACGGGCATCGGCATTCCTGAGGCCGATCGGGATCGGATCTTCGAGCAGTTTCAGCGCCTGGACGGGAAGGGATCCCCCCACCTGGGGGGGGTTGGGCTGGGCTTGGCCCTGAGCAAGGAGTTCGTAGAGATGCACGGCGGCCAGATCTGGGTGGAGAGCGGCGTGGGCCGGGGTTCTACCTTCACCTTCAGCCTTCCCGTCCGCCCCATCCGATCGGGGGACCAGACCGTGACGGACGGGGTCCAGAGAGACGGGGTGTCCCTATGACCACCGTGATCGCGGTAGCCAACCACAAGGGCGGGGTTGCCAAGACCACCACCTGCCTCTCGTTGGGGGGAGGGTTGGTGGAGCAGGGACAACAGGTGCTGCTGGTGGACTTGGATCCTCAAGCCCACCTGACCGCCTCCTTGGGTATCAAGCCGGAGGGACTGCGCCGTAATGTGGGCGATGTTCTGTTGGGGCAGCGCTCCCTCGTGGCCGTCAGCCGGGAGACCTCTGTCCGAGGGCTGGATCTGGCCCCGGCTAACCAAGAACTCTTCGTCCTCGACAAGGTCCTGTACGGACGCCGAGGGTACGAATATCGGCTGCGCGAGGACCTGGACCGGATGTCCGAGCACCTTTACGACGTGATCCTGATAGACTGTCCACCGACCTTTGGGACGTTGACCCTCAATGCCCTCACGGCCGCCGATCTGCTCATCGTTCCGGTCCAGTGCGAGTACTACGCCGTCCGCTCGCTCCATCAGGTGCTGGAAATGGTCACCCTGGTGCGGCGCAAGACCAACCCCCGGCTTGGCTACCGGCTGCTGGTGACGCTCTTCGACGTGCGCAACAAGGTCCACCGGCTGCTCCTGGAGCAACTGCGGGCCCGGTTTTCGGAGACGCTCTTCCAAACCGTCATCCAGGTGGACACGAAGCTGCGGGAGAGCCCGGCCTTTGCCTTGCCGGTCACCCACTACGCCCCCCGTACTCGGGCTGCGCATCAGTACCGGGCTCTGGCTCAGGAGACGATGGAGGTGGTGGCCCCTCGGACCTCCAGCGTCCCGACCGTAGCGCAGCCTGCCCAGCCAGAGCCGTCGTCGGTGCGTGAGCCGGTCATCGTGGGAGGCGGGATCGAACCGTAAGATAGGGGCGCGGGATACGAGCGTGCGACGAGAGGCGCGAGCTTAGGAGTGAAGAGGCAATGCCTGACGATCGGTTAAAGCGTTCCTTGGAAGAGCTCTTCTCCGATCTAACCCCACCGGCCCCGGAGGGGGAGCCCGAGGCGGCCATCCCCCCATCTCTGCCTCCTGAGGAACCGCCCTCGAGGCCGGAGGTTGCCCTCCCACCGACTCCGTCGCCGGAGCCTATATCCGTTGCCCCCATCGAGGAGCCTTCCCCACCCCCCGGATGGATGCAGCGCCTCTCCCCCCGCCACTGGCGGCTACCGGCCCGGCTGTTGAGCCTTATGCTGCTGGTCACCCTGCTGCCCCTGATGATCCTCTCACTGCTCTTCTTCCGTGAAGGGGCGCGCGTCGTGGAGAACAGCGAGTTGCGCAACATGGAGGCCATTGCCACGGGCCTGGCTCACCAGATAGACCAGTTGCTCTCTGATATGACCAGTGTGACCTCTATACCTGCTGATGAGGCTCCTGAGTTCCTCGTCCGGCTGCCTGCTGACCGAACGGACCTGATCGAGACCCTGCGGATCTTCTACAACGTGCCGGAGGATGTCGAAGCGTACCGGGAGGCTCGGGCCCGCTTGGAAGCTCTGGGCTTGTTAAAGCCTCTGAAGGCCGTGCATAGGGAGTTCCGAGCGATCCAGGAAGCCTATCACACCTTTGAGTCTATCTGCATCCTGGATGACGCTGGCTACTGCCTGGCCGCCACCGACCCCAAGCTGGTTGGCCGTTCCTTTGCCACCAAGCGTTTCTACCAGATGGCGATGGAGGGCCAGGCTTTTACCTCCGACATCGAACCGGAGCTAGCGACCGGGCGCTTTGGCGTCGCGTTTGCCCGGCCCATCGTCGCCGACGATGGACGAATTCTGGGGGTTCTTGTCGCTCGCCTGGATGCCACCCCCATCTGGCGGATTCTGGAGGAGGTCTCCCTGGAGCCGGGGAGCTACGCGGTCCTGGTCAACCGGGACGGCATTATCATCGGCCACTCCGAGCGGGGGAACATCTATCAGAGCCTAGGGCCACTGTCCTCTGCCGTGCAGGAGGAGATCCGTCAGAGCCGCCGTTTCGGCGTGGAGGCGATGCGGGACCTGGGGTTGCCTCAGGTTGCCGAGGCGCTGGCAGCCGCCAAGGGTCCTGGGCACATCCAATACCAGCGGGGAGATCAAGTGGAGTTCATGGGGTTCGCTCCCCTCCAGCAGCACACCTGGGTGGTGGGTGTGGTCAAACCCCAAGCCCAGTTGCTGGCCCCGCTGGGCGCTTTGGCCAACCGAGCGCTGGTGATCGCCCTGGTCGTCGGGCTGATCGCCGGCGGTCTGGCCCTCCAGTTCAGTCACACGATCACCCGCCCTATCCTCCGGCTAACCGAGGTCGCCACCGCCATCGCCAGCGGGGACTTGCGGCGAGAGGTGCCCATCGAGCGGGAAGATGAGATCGGTCTGCTGGGTCGGGCCTTCAACCGGATGGCGGCCCAACTGCGGGAGTTGATCGGAGGGTTAGAGGCCACGGTGGCCGAACGGACTCGGGCCCTTCAGGAGGCCAACTACCACCTCCAGAAGCGGGCCATCTACCTGGAGGCCAGCGCCGAGGTAGCCCGGGCCATCACCTCCATCCTCGACGTGGACCAGATGCTCCAGCGGACGGTAGACCTGATCCAGGAGCGGTTTGGCTTCTACCACGTTTCCATCTTTTTGGTGGACGAGGCGGAGGAGTGGGCTGTGGTACGGGCCTCGACGGGAGAGGTGGGGCGGATTATGATGGAAAAGCCCCACAAGCTGCGGGTGGGTGGACGCAGTATGGTGGGATGGACGGCGGCCCACCGGCAGCCCCGCATCGCCCTGGACGTGGGGGCCGATGCGGTCCACTTCGACAACCCGCTGCTGCCTCACACCCGTTCGGAGATGACGCTCCCCTTGATGATGCGGGGGCGGCTCCTGGGCGTGCTGGACGTTCAGTCCACCGAAGAGGCGGCCTTCGACGAGGATGACGTGCGGGTGCTGCACAGCCTGGCCGACCAGATCGCCATCGCTCTGGAAAATGCCCGCCGGGTCTCCGACGAGGCAGCCCTGCTGGAGGCGACCAGCCCTCTCTACCGAGCCAGCCGCCGGTTGACGGAAGCGGTCTCCGCCGACCAGGTGGCAGAAGCCTTCATCGCCTCGGTGGTTGCCACCGAAGCCGATGGATGCCTCGTCGGGCTTCTGGAGCCGCCGGATAGCGAAGAGCCGGATGCGGTCCACTTCATCGGCTCCTGGGGACGGGATGGAGTGGCCCCTGTCCCCGCCGGCTCCCGCTTCCCCCTCTCGGCCAGCCCTATCTCCGTCGCCTTCCTGTTGGAGCGTCAGGTGCTGTCCGAGATCGTCGAGGCTACCTCGCTCTCGCCCGATCAGATCGCCTACCTGCAACGGGTGGGGGTGCAGGCGCTGATCAACATCCCCCTTCAGGGCGGCAAGAGGAAGATCGGCTTCGTCACCATCTTCCGAAAGCGCTCAGGCTCTTTCTCGGAGGCCACCCTGCGCCTGTACGAAGCCCTGAGCGGTCAAGTGGCAGTGGCCCTGGAGCGGGTGTGGCTCCTAGAGATCGCCCGTCGGCAGGCCGAGGAGGAGGCGGCACTGCGCGCCCTCGGCGATCGCCTGGCCCGGGCGGTGGATATGGAAGTGCTCCTCCAGAGCGCCGCCGAGGGGTTGGAACAGGCCCTGCGGGCCGGAGGGGTCTACATCGAGCTAGGCCCGGCACCGTTGGATGCGGACCTGCCGGGAAATGGGCGGGGAGGGGACAAGCGCCCATCTTGATTCCCTCGATATTCAGCCTACCCTCCCGCAGGTCACCGGTGGAGGGCGCTTTCAGCCCCGATGGGCTATTGGGAAGCACGGTTTCGCGTCGGAAACGCGCCTAACCTGCGGGAGGATGAACCGTTGCGAATCGTCGGTGTCCGTATCGCGTTAAATCCGGTAGTGGTAGATGAGGGCCCCTTGGGAACGGGAGGTAGCGGCATGGGGGCGACAGCGGTTATCATCCTCCCGCAGGTCACGCGCTGCCCGGTGGTAGCAATAGCTCATCGGCGGCGGCCTGGGATGCCCTTCAGGCCGTGGGGAGGACCTGTGGGAGAGTCCCTGAAAAAGGAGCTGTCCCATGATCTCTCGTCCCCTGTCTCGAGAACGATACGTCCTGCTCACCCTCGCCCTGGTGCTGGCTTACAACTTCTCGGCCTCGCTTGTGGGATGGGGGTGGATCACCGCAACGGTCATCTCGTTCGGCGTGGTCGCCCTCAACGTTGCCTACACCTACCGGTATCGGGATGGGCTGATCGGTCGCCTCGTGCTCTTCGGCCTGGCCGCCGGGTTCACGGAGCTGCTGGCCGATTGGTACCTGGTGGTCTTCACGGGTACCCTTGTCTACAACCCAGGGGGACCCTTTCTGGTGCGTTCACCGCTCTACATGCCCCTGGCGTGGAGCGTGGTGCTGGTCCAGTTGGGGTTCATTGGCCACTGGCTGACCCGGCGGATCGGGCTACCGGCAGCGATGCTGGCCAGCGGCTTGATCGGCGCGGTCAACATTCCGCTTTACGAGGAGTGGGCCCGGAGCGCCCAATGGTGGACTTACCAGGATACGCCGATGTTCAGCGCGACGCCCTACTACATCATCCTTGGCGAGTTCCTCATTACCCTGGTGCTTCCCTTTATCCTGAGGGAAGTCGAGCGTCGTTCGCCCCTCCAAGTGGTGTTGCTGGGGATCGGACAGGGCTTGTGGATCTGGTTTTCGTATGCCTTGGCCTTCGGGCTGGTCGGCTGATGGGGTCGTGTTGATGGGGTCTTGATGGAGCCGTTGGAGACGACGCATGGCTACAGGACCGCGATTTCACTCGCTCTCACCTGAAGAAGAAGAAAGGCGTCTGGAGCTGTTGCAGATCATTCTGATCGGTCAGGCCGTCGGGGCTGCCCTCATCGGGCTAGCGGTGATCGCGGTGTGGTACTTCAACCCCTCCCCGCTCACCTTCATCACCATCTTCCCGCCCTGGTTGGCGCTGCCCATCTGCGCCTTTGCCTACTGGCTGGCCCGACGAAAGCGCCTTTACCTCGCCACCTACTTCTACATCATCACCACCGTCTTCCTGGTGGCCAGCGGCATCTACCTGGTGGGAGGCGCTCAGGGGCCGATGGCCTACTTCTTCATCTGGTTCATCCTGGTGGCCGGGATGCTCATTGACGTGCGGGCCGCCTTTGAGGTCGCTGCCCTGGTCACCGCCATTTACCTCTTCTTCACCTTGGGGGAGTTGGGAGGATGGATTGTGCCACCGATGGACGTCTACCAGCGGGTGGCCGAGTACATCTTCCCCGGCTTCGCGATGTTGCTCTTTTGGCTGGTGGCCCTGCTGACCCGTCTCTTCAGTGGCAGCTTGCAATCGGCCCTGGACAAGGCTCGGCAGTTGACCGCTGAGTTGCAGGCCCACCGGGAGGAGCTGGAGGAGCAGGTCGCCCTGCGCACGGCGGACCTGGAGCGCCGGGCCGTGCAGATCCAGGTGGCGGCGGAGGTCGCCCGCGATGCCACGGCGGTTCTCGACGTTGAAGCGCTGATGCGCACCACGGTGGAGCGGATTGGCGAGCGTTTCGGCTTCTACCATGTCGGTATCTTCCTGCTGGACGAGGGGGGCGAGTACGCGGTGCTGCGGGCAGCCTCCTCGGAAGGGGGCAAGCGGATGCTGGCCCGGGGCCACAAGTTGAAGGTGGGGGAGGAGGGCATCGTCGGTTACGTGGCCGAGACCGGCCGGCCCCGCATCGCCTTGGACGTGGGGGAGGATGCGGTTTGGTTTGACAACCCGGACCTGCCTCACACCCGTTCGGAGATGGCGTTGCCGCTGAAGGTGCGCGGGCGGGTCATCGGCGTGCTGGACGTGCAGTCCACCCAGGAAGCCGCCTTCAAAGAGGAGGACATCCCGGTGCTCCAGCTCCTGGCCGATCAATTGGCTACCGCTCTGGAGAACGCACGCCTCTTCGCTCAGGCCCGGTCGAGCCTGGAAGAGCTGAGCCGTCTCTACCAGGCGATGACGGGAGAGGCCTGGCGACGGTTCACAACCTCCTGGCCGGACCTGCGCCGATTCCAGCGGGGAGCCGACGCGGTGCCGGAGGAAGCCTGGCGGGACCTCTTCGCCCAGGCCCGTTCCCAGGGACAACCGGTGAGGGGGTTCTGGGAGAATGGTGAGGGGGGCTGGTACCTGTTGGCTGTGCCGGTCAGGCTGCGCAACGTGCCCATTGGGGTGGTGGGATTCCATCGTCCTCAAGAGGCCGGCGAGTGGCGCAGGGAGGAGATCGTCTTCGCCGAGAGCTTGGCCGAACGGGTTGCCCTCTCCCTGGAGAACGTTCGACTCTTCGAGGAAGCCCAACGCCGCGCCCAGCGGGAGCAGTGGATCAGTCAAGTGACCGCGCGGATGCAGCGTTCTCTGGACTTGGAAACGGTGATGCGGGCGGCCGTGCGAGAGATCGGTCAGGCCATCGGGGCTGCCAAGGTGCAACTGCGGTTGAGGACGGATGGTCTGGAGCAGGAAGGGTGAGACGTGGAGCGTGAGGAGAGAGAGCCTATGGAGGAGGCTGTGAATCGGTCGCCTGTGCGCCTATCCTTCGGATTACACGGGACCCTGGCGGTCAGGTTGGTCATCACCTTCATCCTCTTCGCCATCGTGCCCGTTCTTGTGGTGGGGGTGCCGGCGGCCTTCTGGTCCATCGCCCGCACCGAGCAGGGAGCTCTGGCCTCCCTGGAGGCCAGCGCGGTCCGGCAGGCCGAGGCACTGGAGGGCGCTATCCAGGATTGGCAGGCAGCGGTGGATGCCCTGGCGGCGGACCCAAAGGTGGCCATCAACCTTCAGGTTATGATGGGAATGGTAGAGGCCGATGCACGCAAAGAGGCCCACGACAACCTGGTCTATCGCCTCGAACAGTTCCTGGCCGGCCACCAGAGCTTCCAGGATGCGATCATCGTGGATCTCGAGGGCACCGCTCTCCTCTCCACGGCCTCCTATCGGGAAGGGGAAGACCTGAGCGCCGATCCTGCCGTGGCGTGGGCGCTGGGCCTGCCCATTCTCTCCAAAGCCGCCGTTCACTGGGGACCTGAGCAGCGGACCCCCGTCGTTGCTGTGCCGCTCCGCTTCTCCGCCGGTGATACTCGGGCCATCTTCGTGGCCTGGCTGGACGACGATGCCGTGGCCCGTCTGCTCCAGGGGGCTGCCGTCACCTCGTTGTCCAGCCGGACCTATCTCTTCAGTCGCGAGGGGATGGTGGGGGCTGTGCCCGCCCTCGGCCCATCGGCGGCCGTCTCCTTTGGCTCCCCGGAGATTATGAGGGCTGCCCTGGTCGGCGGGTCAGGCGTTGCCAAGTACCGGAACGACGATGGGGTGGTGATGCTGGGGGCTTACCGTTGGCTGCCCACCTTGCGGATGGGGCTCCTGACGGAGGTCCCCCGCCAGGTGGTCGTAGAAGGCGTGATGGGCGCCATCGGCCGGGCCGTTGGTCTGCTCTACGTAGTCGGTTGGATAGGGCTGGTCGTCGCCGTCGCGATGGCCCGCAGCATCTCGATGCCTCTGGTGCGGCTGGCCCAGGCTGCCGAGCAGGTGGCTCAAGGGGACTTGAGCGTGCGCGTGCCCAGCGGGGGCCGGGATGAACTGGGGCTGCTGGTCCGAGTCTTCAACACGATGACGGCCCAGTTGGAGCAGAGCGTCGGTGCCCTTGAGGAAGAGGTGGCGGCTCGCACGGCCAGCCTGCAGCGACGCACCTCCCAACTGGAGGCCACCATTGAGGTCACCCGTGTAGCCGCCTCGACGTTGGAGATGGACCACCTCCTCCAGCGCGTGGTGGACCTCATCTCCGAGCGCTTTGATTTCTATCACGCTGGCATCTTCTTGCTGGACGAGGGGGGCGAGTACGCGGTGCTGCGGGCAGCCTCCTCGGAAGGGGGCAAGCGGATGCTGGCCCGGGGCCACAAGTTGAAGGTGGGGGAGGAGGGCATCGTCGGTTACGTGGCCGAGACCGGCCGGCCCCGCATCGCTTTGGACGTGGGGGAGGATGCGGTTTGGTTTGACAACCCGGACCTGCCTCACACCCGTTCGGAGATGGCGTTGCCGCTGAAGGTGCGCGGGCGGGTCATCGGCGTGCTGGATGTGCAGTCCACCCAGGAGGCTGCCTTCACCCAGGAGGACATCACCGTCCTCCAGGTGCTGGCCGACCAGGTGGCCATCGCCATTGACAACGCTCGCCTCTTCCAGGAGGCCCAGGAGAACCTGCAAGAGCTGGAGAGCCTCTACGGGCGTTACAGCCGGGAGGCCTGGGAGCGGTTGGGGCAGACCTACCCCATCGTCGGTTATCGCTACGACCCGTCGGGCCTTTCGCCCATCTTCGGCGACGGTGCCGGGGAGGGTGAGGCCGACGAAGAGGCTCCGATCCGCATCCCTCTAGAGGTGCGGGGGCAGGTGATCGGGACACTTGAGGTCTGGCCCGAGCAGGAGGCCCTGATCTCCGATCAGATTACCCTGCTCAAGGCGGTTGGGCTTCGGATCAGCCAGGCGCTGGAGAGTGCCCGTCTCTTCCAAGAGACGCAGCAGCGGGCCTGGCGCGAGCAGATGCTCCACCAGTTGACCGCCCGGTTCGCCCGTTCCATTGATCTGGATACGGTGCTGCAGACGGCGGTGCGTGAGTTGGCGCAGTTGCCTCACGTCGCCGAGGCCTCCATCCACGTGAGCCCCCCGGAAGTCCCTCCCCCGGCGAATGGGGGTGAGGAGGTAGCCCAGGATGAGTGATGGGAAGAAGACCAAGGAGCAGCTGATCGGAGAACTGCAGAAGCTACGCCGGCAGATCGCCGAGCTGCGAGAAGAGCGTCAGCGGACCGAGACGGAGCTCCTCCAGTGCTATCAGAGCCAGGAGGTGCTGAACGCTCTCTTCCAGCTCTCCTTGGAAGAGGCGACGTTGGAGGAGCAACTGGAGCGCGCTCTGGATGTCATCTTCACCACGCCCTGGCTCTCTATGTTGCCCAAGGGCAGCATCTTCCTCGTCGAAGATGATCCGGAGGTGCTGGTCCTGAAGGCGCAGCGGGGGCTGCCCCCATCGCTGCAGACCAAGTGTGCCCGGCTTCCCTTCGGGCGCTGTCTCTGTGGCCGGGCCGCTGCCAGTGGCGAACTCCAGTTTGCCGACTGCGTGGACCACCGCCACGAGCACACCTACGAGGGCATCTCACCCCACGGGCACTACAACGTCCCGATCCTGCTAGAGGGTGAGGTGGTGGGTGTCCTCAACCTCTACGTCGAGGAAGGACACCGGCGGGATGAGCGGGAAGAGACTTTCCTGAAGGCGGTGGCCGGCACCCTCGCCAGCCTGATCAAGCGCAAGCGCGAAGAAGAAGAGCTGCGGCGAAGCCACCAGAGCCAGGAGGTGCTGAACGCTCTGATGCGCCTCTCTCTGGAGGAGACCTCGCTGGAAGAGCAGTTGGAGCGAGCCCTCGACGTGATCCTCTCCACCCCCTGGCTCCCCGCGCTGCCGAAGGGGGGCATCTTCCTTGTGGAGGGGGATTCCGGCGAAATCGTGTTGAAGGCCCAGCGGAACCTAGACGATCCGTTGCTGACCCTGTGCGCTCGGGTGCCCTTTGGCCGCTGCCTCTGTGGTCGGGCGGCGGCGAGCGGCAAGATCCAGTTTGCGGACAGGGTGGACGACCGCCACGAGATCCACTTTGAGGGGATGGCCCCTCACGGCCACTACAGCGTTCCCATCGTCTTGGACGATAGGGTGGTGGGCGTGATCGTCGCCTACGTGGAGGAAGGGCACCGGCCGAACAGACAGGAGGAAGCCTTCCTGGAGGCAGTGGCGAACACGCTGGCCGGCCTGATCAAGCGCAAGCAGGCGGAAGAAGCGCTGCAGCGGGCTCACGATGAGTTGGAGCGACGGGTCGAGGAGCGCACCCGCGATCTGGAGCACAGAGCTGTACAGCTTCAAGTGGCCGCTGAGGTGGCCCGCGACGCGGCCACAGCCTGGGAACTGGATACCCTGTTGGAGCGGGCCGTCAACCTCGTTCGCGACCGATTCGGCTTTGACCACGTGGGCATCTTCCTGACGGACGAGCGGGGCGGGTATGCTCTCTTGAAGGCGGCGACGGAGGAGATGGGCCGCCAGTTGCTGGAACAGGGATACAAGCTGAGGATCGAAGATGGGGGCCTCGTCGGATCCGCCATCGCTACCGGCGAACCCCAGGTCGCCCTTGATCTCGAGGCGGACGGCGAAGCTGCTGAGGTCCCCTTGCTCCCCCACACCCGGTCGGAGGTGGTCCTGCCGCTCAAGGTGGGGGATCAGATCATCGGTGCCCTTGATGTGCGCAGCACCGATAGCGCCGTCTTTGGGCAGGATGACGTGGCGGTCCTGCAGATCGTGGCCGACCAGTTGGCGGTGGCCATCGAGAAGGCGCACCTGCTCCACGAGATGGAGCAGACGGTCCACGAACTGGAAGCGGCCTATGGGCGTTACACCCAGGAGTCGTGGCGTGCCTTCGTCCAGAGCGCTGGACAGCCCTACGGCTACCGGTACCGAGGGTTGGATGTCGAACGGACCACGGAGCTGCACCCGGAGGCGCGGGAAGCCCTGCAGCAGGGCCGTTCGGTGGTCACCATCCTCCAGCCAGAGGTGGAAGACGGTCAGCAGAACGCCGTCAGCGCTCTGGCTGTGCCCGTCAAGCTGCGCGGTCAGGTGATCGGGGTCCTCAACCTGCGCTTCGAGGACAAAACCATCCTGCCGGAGACCATTTCGCTGGTAGAGGAGGCAGCCGGTCGGTTAGCCCTCGTGCTGGAGAGCGCCCGCCTCTTCAGCGAGGCCCAGGCCCGTGCTGAGCGCGAACGCCTGATCGCCGACATCACGCACCAGGTGTGGGCGGCGCGGGATTTCCAGCAGATTGTCGAGACGACCTTGCGTTCTTTGAGTCAGGTGCTCGGGGCCTCAGAGGCCGTCGTCCGTCTCCAGACCAACGGGCAGCAAGAGGGGTGAGTGGCAACGGGGCGTGTGAAGGGGTGATGTTATGACGCTGACCGATACCGTCATTCTGTGGACTATTGCAGCGGCCAACCTCTTGCTGGGGGGGTACATCTTCGTGATGGACCCGCGTCATCGGGCCAACCGCTATCTGAGCGGGATGCTCCTGCTGGGGGCTCTCTACAATTTCGCCCTGGGGAGCATGGCGCGAGACCTCTTCCCAAAGCCCCAGCTTTGGCCCTTCTACGTGCTGGTGATTACGCTGCCGGTCATCAGCCCGATGATGGTTTTGAGCACCATCGCTCTTTTGCAACCGATCTGGTTGGACAGCGGATGGGGGCGATGGATGGCGCGTCTCCTGCACCTCCTGATCCTGCTCCCTCCGCTGCTGGTTCTGCGCGATGAGCTCGGCCCTGGCCGCCTCTACTTCGCTCCTCCCGCTTCCTACGCCGGGGGCTACGTCGCTCCTCGGGCCTACCTCCAGCAGCCCTTGGGCTGGATGCTCTTCCTGCTCAGTGAGCGCTGGATCTCGCTGATCGCCCTGGCCACCATCCTCGTCACCCTCCTCTCGAGACGGGCATCTCCTCGTGTCCGACGCCTGGCCAGCGGGCTGCTCGTCACCCACTTGGCCGTCACGGCACTCTTCCTGGGAGGACGCAGCCTTCTCCCCATCCCTTCCTTTTGGATTGCCTCGTTGGGCAGCGCCATCCTGGCCCTGATCTACACCCTGGTGGCCCTCCCTGGCTACCTCTCGAATGCCTTCTTCGAGCGATGGATCGCCAACATCCCGGTGGGACGCAAGATGCTGTTGGTTAACAGCGTCCTGTCGGTGGCCGCCATTCTGATGGGGATCGGGGTGATGTGGAGCACAGAGGCCAGTCGCCGGATCCTCCGGGAGAAGCTGGATGCCGAGCAGACCAAGCTCTACCGGCTTAGCAAAATCGAGTCGTCCCTGCGGGAACTCCAAGGGCTCCACCTGCGCTTCTACGACCAGTGGCTGACGGCGAACCCCGATGTCCAGAATTTCGATTTCCTGCTGGTCCGCTATCAGGTACCTATGGGGAACGTCCTCGACCTCCTGGATCAGGACCTGGAGTGGCTCTACGGGGTGGAGGAGGATGAGCCGGCCGACGTGATGGAGATCGCTGCGATAGAGTCCCGTATGCAAGCCTATCGCCAGAGCCTGGCCGGCCTGATTCAGAGCATGCGGATGGTGGGGCGGGTTGGACGGGAGGGGACCGCACGGCTACAGGCTATGAGCGACCTGGTGGAGGCCAACGGGTTGAGCACCATCTTGGAGACGGTGCACAGGGTCTGGCACTACCAGGATGCCTACCTGTTGAATCCGACGGACGATCAGGCCGAGGTGATCCAGGACGAGGTGGACCGGTTGACGACCAGCATAGCGGCCCTCTCGGCGGATCAGCTTTCCGATCAGGATCGCGCCCACTTGAACACCTTGCTGATCGAATACCGCCAGCAGTTCCAGCAGTTCATTGAGCTCCGTGCGGATGCCTCAGCGCACCTGGCCAGTCTGGAACGCGACAGCGAAGAGGCTCTTATGGCCCTGGAACGGCTGCGTTCCTACGAACAGGCCGAGTTCAACGAGTTGATGCGGGCCCTCAACGCCCGTCAATTGACCACCCGAGCCATCGTGCTGGGTATCCTGGCCCTGAGCCTCATCGCCACCTACTTCTTCAGTTGGAACATAGCCGACCAGATCAGCCGGCCCGTCCAGGTCCTGGCCGAGGTTGCTTCCCGGCTGGGGGCCGGGGAGCTGGACGCGCGGACCGGGATGCGGCGGCAGGACGAACTGGGGGTGGTGGCCCTCCGGCTCGATCAGATGGCGGATCAGCTCCAGGGTCTCTTGAGCGACTTGGAGATTCAGGTGGCCGAGCGAACCCGGGCCCTGGAACGGCGGGCTACCCAGATCCAGGCAGTGTCCGAGGTGGGACGGGCTGTGGCTGCAGTGCGCCATCTGGATCAGCTGCTGGACCGGGTCGTCCACCTTATCTCCGAGCGGTTCGGCTTCTACCATGCCGGCATCTTTCTGATGGATGAGGAGGGCCGCTGGGCGGAACTCCGCGCTGCCAGCAGCCCTGGCGGTCAGCAGATGCTGGCCCGGGGCCATCGGCTGGCGACGGGTGACACCAGCATCGTCGGTTGGGTGGCTCAGCACCGGCAGCCCCGCATCGCTCTAGACGTGGGGGAGGATGCCGTCTGGTTTGACAACCCCGACCTGCCCCAGACGCGCTCGGAGATGGCCCTGCCCCTCATCGCTGGTGGGGAACTGCTGGGCGTGCTCGACGTGCAGAGCACCGAGGCAGGGGCCTTCAGCGAGGAGGACGTCGAGGTTCTCCAGCTTCTGGCCGATCAGGTCGCCATCAGCATCGTCAACGCCCGCCTCTTCGTCCGGATGCAGGAGGCGCTCCAAGAGGTGGAAACGCTGAACCGGCAGCTTACCGGGCGGGCGTGGGAGGAGTTCGTCCGCGCCACGGGCCTTCCCCCTGGCTACCGCTATCGGGCAACCCGCCTGGAGCCCCTCCGCGACGGTTCGGAGGATCCCGTCCTGGACCAGGCTGCCAAGCGCCAGCGCGTCGTAGTGGTCCAGCAGGATGGGCAGGCGGAGATGGCACTGCCCCTGGTGCTGCGAGGGCAGGTGATCGGTACCCTCGGCTTCCGGCGTCAGGACGGTCAGAGTTGGGATGCGAGAACCGTAGAGGTCGCCCAGGCTATCGTCGAGGAGATGGTTCGCGCCCTGGAAAGCGCCCGCCTCTTCGAGGAAGCCCAGGCCCGCGCCGCCCGCGAGCAGGTGACGGCTCGGGTCGTCGCCCGCATCCGCGAGTCGTTGGACCTGGACACCGTGCTGCGGACGGCCGCTCAGGAGATGCAGAGGGTGCTCAACCTGGCGGAGGTCGAGGTGCGAGTCGGCGGGGACAGGACGTCAGGACAGGCAGAGGATCAGCCCCCTGCTGAGCGGGGCGAGGGAGGGACCCGATGAGCCAAGCGCAGCGTGGTCGTCGCCATCCCATCGGTGTGATCCGCCGGATGCTCAACCGTTTCCCCACCCTGACGGTTCGTTTCCGGCTACGACTGCTCTTCATCAGCATGGCCATCGCCCTGGTGGTCGCCGTGGGGAGCGGTTACCGGGCCTTCAATCGGATGCACAGCGACGTGACGGCCATCAACGTCGCCGGGTCCCAGCGGATGCGCGTCTTTAAGCTCGCCTTTCTGGCCCACCGCTTCTACAATTCGACCAATCCCGATGAGCGAGTGGCAGCTATCGCCGATATGGGAGAAGAGATTGCCCGCTTCGACACCTACCTGGTGGGCCTGCGGAACGGCGATCCCGATCTGGGGCTTCGACCGGCGACCAACGCGGCGGTGATAGATGCCCTGGAGCGAAGTGCCGAGGCCTGGCAGCGATACCGGGAGACCCTGATGGACTATCTGGCGGTCCAGGACCCCGACAAGATGTTTGAGCTCCTGGGGCGGATAGACAATCAGGCCCGCCCGTTAGTGACCCAGGTAGACGCCGTTGTGCAGGCCCTGGAGGTCCAGGTTCAGGCCGATGCCCATCATAGCCAGGTCTTGCTGGGGATTGCCCTGGCGTTGGGCTTGCTGGTGATGGTCGGCGCTTCTCTGACCATCCGGATGATCGGCCGTGACCTGACCCAGTTGACTATGGCCGCTGAGCAGATGGCCGGCGGTGACCTGAACGTGCGGGCGGCAATAGTTCACCAAGACGAGATCGGCATCATCGGGCAGACGTTGAACCGAATAGTTGCGCGCCTGAAACAGACGCTGGAAGGGCTGGAACAACGGGTGGCCGAGCGTACTCGGGAACTGGAGCGCCACTCTGCCTATCTGGAGACCTCGGCCGAGGTGGGCCGTGCAGCCACTTCGATCCTGGATATGGAGAGGCTGATCCACCAGGTGGTTGAGATGATCCGCGATCGCTTTGGCCTTTACGCCGTGGACCTCTTCCTGGTGGACCCGACGGGAGAGTGGGTGGAGGTGCAGGCCAGCGCCAGTGGGCCGGGCCAGGAGGTGTCGGCTCAGGAGAGACGGCTGCGGGTTGGGGAGGATTCGACGGTGGGCTGGAGCATCGCCAATGCTGCGATGCGGGTCACGCCGGTGGAACGACCCGGTGATGTCGCCGAGGCGGTCCTGCCCCTTCACTTTCGGGACCAGGTATTGGGCGCGTTGAGGGTTCGGAGCCTGCAACCTGACCTCTTTGATCAGGACTTCACCACCGTGTTGCAGACGATGGCCGATCAGATCGCCATCGCCATTAGCAATGCCCGTCTCTTCCAACAAGCTCAAGCGGCCCTGGAGGCGGAGCGTCGGGCCTACGGGGAGATCAGCCGGGAGGCGTGGGCTCAGGTGCTCCAGGCCCGACCCGATTGGGGATACCTATGCACTGCCCACGGCCTCTACCCGACCGATGGCCCGTGGTCTCCAGAGATGGTCCAGGCCAGGCAGACGGGCCAGATCGTCCAGAACGATGGGGAAGTCGTAGCCGTGCCGGTAAAGATTCGAGGGCAGGTGGTGGGCGCGGTGCGGTTCCGCAAGCCGAAGCAAGCGGGAGGGTGGACGACGGACGAACTGACGCTGGTGAAGACGCTGACGGAGCAGTTGGGGGTGGCCCTGGAGAGTGCCCGCCTGTACCAGGATTCCCAGCGTCGGGCCCTCCGAGAGCGGCTGACGGGTGAGGTCACAGCCCGCATCCGCGAGACATTGGACCTGGAGATGATGCTGAAGACGGCCGCGCAAGAGGTTCGCCAGGCCCTGGGGCTGCCGGAGGTAGTGATCCGGCTGACGGGCCAACCGGGCAACGGTGCCGGAACCGGGGACGTGGCTTCTGGGGCCACGGAGGAGGTGGAGCCGTGAGGGACCTCAACAAGCTTCAAGCCATATCCACAGAGGTACAGGCTCCTGATGAGGGAGAGCAGGGAGGAGGGCTTGGGAAGATGCCGCTCTTTGAAGAGGTGACATCCTTTCCTCCCTTCCTGCTCATTGTGGTCTTCATCGTCCTGGTCTCCGAGGCGATCGTGAGCCTTCTGTTCGCCAGCCTGCCCGTGCAGGGAGTGCTTGCCCGGCTCGTCCTTCACACCTTGGTGCTGATCGGACTGATCAGTCCCGTTCTCTACCTACCGGTGGTCCGCCCGCTCGTCCGGCGGATGGCCGAGTACAGGCAGATGGTGGAGAGGATGCAGCGGTTCGTTAATGCCGTTGAGCAGGCAGCCGAAGCCATCGTTATCACCAACCGCGAGGGGGTGATCGAGTACGTCAATCCCGCCTTTGAGCGGGTCACGGGCTATCGCGCAGAAGAGGCGGTGGGGAAGACGCCGCGCATCCTGAAATCGGGCCAGCACCCGCCGGGGTTCTACGAGAAGCTCTGGGAGACCATCACCGCCGGCGAGGTCTTCCAGGCCGTCTTCGTGAACAGGCGGAAGGATGGGGAGCTATACTACGAGGACCGGATGATCGCCCCGATGAGGGATGCAAAGGGACAGATCACCCACTTCATCGCGACGGGCCGGAACATCACCCGGCGCAGGGAGTTGGAGGAGCGGCTGAACGCGGTCTACCGGCTGGGCCAGGAGCTGACGTTGCTCCACGACGAGGCGGCCATCATCTATCGAGCGCTGGAGGCTGCTGTCCAGGTGCTCCGGTGCGAGATCGCCGGCTACGCCTCGGTGGACGAGACGACGAAGACGCTGACCTATCATTACCGCTTGATCCAGGGTCAGGTCGAGGCGGTCAGCTTCTCCCTGCCCCTGACCGCCAGGGAGGAGATCGGGGTGATCGCCGCCCAGAGCGGTCAGATCGTCAGGACCTCTGACGTGAGCTCCGACACCTCCTTCGCGCTCGTTCCGGAGGCGCTCTCCCATCGTGCTGGGTTGTGTGTGCCGATGAAGGTAGGAGGACAGGTGATCGGTGTGTTGGGTGTCGCCAGATTTGAACCGGAGCCCTTTACGGCAGCCGACGAACGGTTGCTACAGACCTTGGCCGACCAAGCTGCCGTGGCTCTGGAGAATGCCCGGCTTGTTGCCGAAGCCCAGGAGGCCCTGGAGGCCCTGCGCCGTGCTTACGGCGAACTGAGTCGGGAGGCCTGGGCCGGCTTGCTCCGCGTCCGGCCCGACCTAGGCTTCCGAAGCACGGAGCAGGGGGTTACCAGCGCGGAGGATGTGTGGCGACCAGAGATGGAAGAGGCCATCCGGGAGGGGAAGACGGTTCAGGCCAACGGTACCGGTGGGGATACCCGGCTCCCCCTCGCCATCCCCATCAAGGTACGAGGGCAGGTCGTGGGGGTGTTGGACACCTACAAGCCCAATGACGCAGGCGTGTGGACTCCGGAGGAGGTCACGCTGCTGGAGACGATCGCCGAGCAGTTGGGTGTGGCCCTGGAAAGCGCCCGGCTGTTCGAAGAGACCCGGCGTCGGGCCTGGCGGGAGCAACTCATCAGTCAGATCACCGCCCGCATCCGGGAAGCCAGCGATGTCGAGGGGGTGTTGCGGACGGCGGCCGAGGAGCTGGGCAGGGCCTTGAACGCTGCCCGTTCCCACGTCGCCCTCCAGGTGCCCGAAGACTCGGAGTCCGCAGGTTCGTGATGCGGTTCTCCTGGGCTTGCCAGCGTGGCGATCCGGCGGGTGGGGAGATCGCGGATTGACCCGGAGCACCGGAAGAAGGTACAGGGTATGACGATGCAAGAAGAGATCCAGGAGCTGCAGGTAGAACTGGCCGCATGGCGCGAACGATTGGTTCGCGGTCTGTTGCGCGCCAGCCTGGTGGTGGGGGCTCTCGCCCTGGTCGCCGGCCTGATCAACGCCGTCACGGCTCGGGCCGTTCTGCTGGTCGTCATCTACGTGGCGGCCTACCTGGCGATGCTGGTCATCACCTTTGCCTCCCGTCTGCCCTACCTCCTGCGGGCCGGCGTCTTCCTGTTCCTCCTCTACGGGTTGGGGCTGGTGGGCCTGCTGGAAAGCGGGCTGAGCGGCGATGGACGGGTCTTCCTGCTCACCTTCCCCGTCGTGGCGACAGCCCTCCTGGGCCAGCGGGCCGGCATAGTCAGCCTGGGGCTGAGCCTGGTGACCCTGATAGGGGTGGGATGGGGGATGACCACAGGACTCCTGGACATCTCTGTGGAACAGATGGCCAACTCCACCGATCCCACCGCTTGGTTCAGCGGCAGTGTGGTCTTCTTGCTCCTGGCCCTGGCGATGCTTATCCCCACCGCTCACCTCTTGCGGGGGCAGGTCTTTGCCGCCCAGTTTGCCCGGCAGAACCGGGCCCTTCAGGAGGCCCAGGCCGCCCTTGCCGAAGTCCACCGCCAGCAGGAGGAGGCCAACGAGCGGTTGCGCCAGGCGCTGGAGGAGAGCGCACAGCGGGCTGGTCAGCTTCAGGTCATCACCGAATTGAGCCACGCCATCGCTCAGATCCGGGACCTGGATCGCCTGCTGTCGGAGGTCACCCACCTCATCGCCGATCACCTGGGCTTCTACCACGTCGGCATCTTCCTGCTGGACGAGTCCGGTCGTTACGCGGTGCTCCAGGCAGCCAACAGTGAGGGTGGACAGCGTATGCTGGCCCGGGGGCACAAGCTGGAAGTTGGCGTTCAGGGCATCGTCGGGTACGTTACGGGGACGGGGAGACCCCGCATCGCCCTGGACGTGGGGGCCGATGCTGTCCACTTCGATAACCCCGATCTGCCGGAGACCCGTTCGGAGGTGGCCCTGCCCCTTCGGATCGGGGAAGAGGTGATCGGGGCGTTGGATGTGCAGAGCAAAGAGACGGCGGCCTTTACCCAGATGGACGTCGTCGTCCTGCAGATGCTGGCCGATCACGTAGCCATCGCCATTGAGAATGCCCGGCTTCTCCGGCGGGTTCAGGAGGCGCTGCAGGAGGCCCGGGAGGCCCAGCGGCGCTACGTGGAGCGGGAGTGGTCGCTCTACCTCCGGCGTAGGCCCCGCCTCGAGGCCGCCTATGTGCCTATGGCCGCCCCGTCAGAGCCACCGCCGCGCACCGCTATTGAAGAAGCCCTGCGTAAAGGGGAGATGGTAGCCCTCTCGGGTGACGGTCGCCCCGCCTTCCTGGCCGTGCCCATCAAGCTGCGGGGGCAGGTCATCGGGGTCATAGACCTGCAGACAGCCGAGGAGGGCCGTCCCTGGACCGAGGATGAGATCGCGCTGGTCCGGGCCATCAGTGATCAGATGGCCTTGGCCCTGGAGAACGTGCAGCTCTTTGAGCAGACGGTGCGCCGGGCCGAGCGGGAGCATCTGGTCACCCAGATCAGTGGGAAGATCCGCGCCTCGACCAATCTGGAGGCGATTGTGCAGACGGCTGCTCAGGAGCTGGCGCGCGCCCTGGGGACATCGCGGGTCCTGGTCCGCCTGGGGGTGGAGGAGGATGGGAAGCGGGGCATTGAGGGGTGAGGTGACGAGGGCCGAGGGATGGGGTGAGGGGGAGCCACCGGTCGTCAACGAATGCGGGGAATGGGCCACCGCCGGCATCGGGCCTGTTCGTTTATTCGTTGGACATTCGTTGACGGTGTACTATAGGAAGGGGAGACAACGATGTTCCGAAGTGCCCGAACGATGAGGTTGCTGGTCGTTCTGTTCCTGCTCCTGCCTTTCGTCAGCGCTTGCCGTTCGGAACCACCGCCGCCGGCCGAGGTAACGATCGGGGTGATCTACCCCTTCAGCGGGAGTCTGGAGGCCACAGGGGCTGACATCCGCCATGGCATCGAACTGGCCGTTGAGATCATCAACGGGGAGTTCAAGCTGGAGATGCCCCTGGCCTGGACGGCGGGCCTCCCCAACTTGCGGGGGGCGAAGGTGAAGGTCATTTACGCCGACCACGCAGGCGATCCCGACCAAGGAGTCGAGGCAGCCCGGCGGTTGATCGAGGAGGAGAAGGTGGTGGCTCTGGTGGGGTGCTACAACAGTAGCGTGACCGCTCCCGTCAGTCAGGTGGCCGAGGCGGCCAGTGTGCCCTTTTTGAACCCCGACTCCACGTCGCCCACCCTGACCCAACGGGGGTTCCGCTGGTTCTTCCGCACCACCGCCGATGATGCTATCTTCGTGCGCAACTTTTTCGACTTCCTGGCCGATCTGCAGCAGGAGCGGGGCATAGCCCTCGGTTCGGTAGCCATCGTCTACGAGAACACCCTCTTTGGCACCGGCGTCGGGCAGTTGGAGCGCCGGTACGCCCAGGAGGCCGGACTCAAGGTCGTGGCCGATGTCCCCTACTCGGCCAACGCGACCAGCGTGGAGGCCGAGGTCCAGCGGATCATCGCTTCCGGTGCCTCCCTGGTGATGCAGAGCTCCTACGCCCAGGATGCGATCCTGTATATGCAGACCTACAAGGCGATGGGCTACCGTCCCCAGGCGCTCCTGGCGATGGATGCCGGCTTCATCAGCCCGGTCTTCATCGAGACGCTGGGGGACGATGCCAATTACATCCTCAGCCGGGAGGTTTGGGCTCCAGACCTGGGGGAGACCCGGCCCCTGATCCGTCAGGTCAACACGCTCTTCCGGGGGCGCTACGGGACCAATATGACGGGCAACTCGGCCCGCGCCTTCACGGGCCTCATCGTCCTGGCCGATGCCATCAACCGGGCCGGCTCGACAGAACCCGAGGCTATCCGCCAGGCCCTTCTGGAGACCGACATCCCGGCCGAGCAGTTGATCATGCCCTGGAAGGGCGTCCGTTTCGATTCCGAGACCGGTCAGAACACCCTGGCCCAGGGCATCATCGTCCAGATTCAGGACCGGGCTTACTACACCGTTTGGCCCTGGGACCTGGCAACGCGGGAGTTGATCTGGCCGATGCCCGATTGGGAGGAGTGAGCGATGGCTGAGCGACCCGCACGATCCCGCCGCCGGCGCAGTCTGGCACGGCGACTCGCCCAGGCCCTTGTCCTGACCACGGTGCTCCCGCTGCTGGTCGTGGGCGTGATGCTGGTCCTGGTCAGCCGTAATGTCCAGATCCAACACGTGATCGCCCTCCACCAGGAGATCGCCGAGGAGGCGGCTCTCACCATCTCGTCCTACTTGGACAACGCCGAGAACGTGCTAAGCGCCTTCGCCCACACCCACGATCTCACGGCTCTGGACCTGCCCTCTCAGCAGTCTGCCCTGGAGGAGCTTCTGTTCAGCCAGCCGGATGTGTTTGAGGACCTGGCCCTGCTGGACCGCTCCGGTCGGGAGGTAGTGCGGGTTTCGCACTTCCACACCTTCTTGCCCGATGAGTTGGAGGACCGGGCCGAGACCGAGGCCTTTCAGCAGGCCATCAAGGGCGAGGTTTACACGGCTGGGGAAGCCTACATCTCGCCCTACAGCTCCCTGCCGGTGATGACGATGGCGGTTCCCGTCCTTTCCGAGGCAGGTGAGCCTGTTGGCGTCCTGATCGCCGAGGTCAGCCTCAAGACGATGTGGGACACCGTGGCTCGTGTCCAGGCGGGGCTGGCCGGCTATGCCTATATTGTGGACCGGTCGGGACACATTGTGGGGCACACGCGGGTGAGCCGCTACTTCCGGCTTCAAGAACGGGACCTGACCTTCATCCCGCTGGTCCGGGATCTGGTGGAGGGTCGGGAGCCGGTATCTCACCTCTACAAGGGGCTGGAGGGCGAGCGGGTCATCGGGGTTCTGGCACCCATTGAGGGTACCAATTGGGCGGTCGTCGTCGAGGTCCCCACCCGTGAGGCTTTCGCCAGCCTGCGGCGTATGGTCTACCTGTTCATCGGCACCCTGGTGGTAGCAGCGTTGATGGCCGGTGGGTTGGGGCTTCTGCTGCCCCGGCGCATCATCCGCCCACTCCGCCTGCTGCAGGAGGGCGCTGCGGCCATTGGGGCCGGACGGCTGGAGCACGTCATCCAAGTGCGGACCAACGACGAGCTAGAGGACCTGGCCGAGGCCTTCAACACGATGGCGGCCCGGCTGCAGGAGAGTCGGGCCCAACTGGAGCGCTGGGGCCAGGAGTTGGAACGGCAGGTAGAGGAGCGGACGGCCGAACTGGCCGAGGCCTCGGAGCGCCTCCACCGCCGCGCCGACCAGCTTCAGGCCATCGCCGAGGTCGGGCGTGCCATCACCCTGGTCAGTGACCTGGACCAGATGCTCACCCAGATCACCCAACGCATCAGCGAGCGCTTTGGCTTCTACCACGTGGGAATTTTCCTGCTAGACGAGGTGGGAGAGTACGCCATCTTGCGGGCGGCGAATAGCGAGGGGGGGCAACGGATGCTGGCCCGGGGGCACCGGCTGAAGGTGGGCGAGAAGGGCATCGTGGGCTACGTTACCAGCACTGGCGAGCCTCGTATCGCCCTCGATGTCGGTGAGGATGCCGTCTGGTTCGACAACCCAGACCTGCCCCTCACCCGCTCCGAGTTGGCCCTGCCCCTAAGGGTGGGTGGCGAGATCATTGGGGCCTTGGACGTGCAGAGCACCGAGGAGGCCGCGTTCACCGAGGAAGATGTCGCCGTGCTCAGCATGCTGGCCGACCAGGTGGCCGTCGCCATCCAGAATGCCCGCCTGCTCGCCCGCACTCAGCAGGCCCTGGCCGAGGTGGAGGAGACCCATCGCCAGTACCTGCAGCGGGAGTGGCGGGAGATCACAGCCCAGCGCGGACCGTTGGTCTACGAGTACACCCGCGCCGGGACGCCTCCTGTGAGGGAAACCCTCCTTCCCGAGATGAAGCGGGCGATGGAGGAGGGCGAGGTCGTTGCCGTGCCCATCTCCGATGGGGATGGTGGGGATGGGGCGACCGCGGGATCGGCCTTGGCCGTCCCCATCAAACTGCGAGGGCAGGTCATCGGTGTGATAGACCTGCAGGAGATTGGAGATGGTCGGCAGTGGACGGAGGAGGAGATCGCCCTCGTGCAAGCCATTAGCGATCAGATGGCCCTGGCAGCGGAAAACGTCCGCCTGTTGGAGGAGACGGAACGCCGTGCTGTGTGGGAGCATCAGGTCCAGGCGATCACCTCCAAGATCCGCCGTTCGCCCGATCTGGCGACCATTCTCCAGACGGCAGTGGAAGAGTTGGGGCGGGTCCTGAGAGCCGACCGAGCCCTCGTTCGTCTGAGAGTAGAGACTCCAGAGACGGACCAAGAGCTGGAGGAGTGAGTGGTGTCTTCCTCGCTTACCTGGGAAGCTTTTGCTCGGATGCCTTTGCCGGAAGTTGCGACGCTGGTCGGTCAGAGGCTGCGCAGCCTTCTGGTCGTCGCCGATGGCACGCAGCGCTGGTTCGTCTGCGAGAAGAAGTCGGGTAATGTCTTGTCCCAGACCTACTGGAGCGAGTACATGGAGGTGGTCAGCCGCCAGTATGCTGCCTTGCTGCACCTCCTTTTCACCCACGGCGTTCCTACCATCTTCGAGCCGCTGGTGATGCCCGTGGGGCGGAGCGAGGAGGAACTGAAGCGAGGGCTGGCCAACCTACCGCGCATTGTGGCCGACAAACCGTTCCGAGAGCTTTACGAGGAACTGGACATCCGGGTTCGCTTCTACGGCCCTTGGATGTCACTTCTGGAGGAGGTGGGACGACCGGACTTATGGGAGGTCTTGAACCGTCTGACCGAGGAAACGGCTCATCACTGGCGTCACCGGCTCTTCTGGGGGATCTACATACCGGGGATCTCTCCCCAAGAAGAGATGGTCCGCTTCACGGTGGAGCGGGCTCGATCTGGGGCGGGGTCTGTGAGCCGAGAACAGTTGGTGGTTGCCTATTACGGTGAGCCTGTTGAACCTGTGGAAGTCGCGATCCTGTTGGCGGGACAGCCCCGGGCTGCCAGCTATCTTCCCCCCTTTCTGGGGGATGATGCCGACTTTTACTTCACCGTCAACTCCCCGCTGGGGATGGACGCGCTGCAGTTGCGGGCCATCCTTTACGACAAGCTGTTCGCCCGTCGAGAGGCGGCCCGAGAGTACACGCGCCTCTCCCCCCAGGGGTTGGCGGAGATCCGTGAACTTTACGAACAGAATAGAGGGCACACGCTGGGCATAGGCCGCTGGTCGGAAACGGGTCAGTTCTGGTACCCGCTCCCTCAGGTGAACCTCCCTCCCACGCTCATGCCGGGGACGTAGGAGGTAGGTGGCGGGGCGCAAGGGGCTAGTTGCAAGTTGCAAGGAGTAGGTGGCAAGTCGGGGGCGGGAGCCCCATGAGTTGTCGTTTTGCCGGGAGTTGTACAACAAAAGGAGGCGCGGAAAATGGCACGGATAGACCTCGTTGCGGAAGCGGAGGCGTTGCTCAAGGCGATGGACATGGGGGATATGGGACCCTCAATCTACGATGCGGCTTGGGTGGCCCGTCTGAAGGACCCGGGGAGTGGAGAACCGCTCTTCCCGGGGGTTCTGGAATGGATTCGCCAGTCCCAGCATCCCGATGGGAGCTGGGGGAGCGAAGTCGAGTACTACCCGGATCGGATTATCTCGACGCTGGCGGCCCTCGTAGCCTTGATGGAGCACAGCCCGCGCGCGGGGAATGGTCGGGCAATTGGGCGAGGGCTGGCTTATCTGGAGAAGACGTGGCCGTTGGTTCAGGGGGTTCCCCATCTCACTGTGGGATTTGAGGTCATTGTCCCCACCTTGTTGGAGGAAGGGGGGCGGCTGGGATTACCTTTGAACGGCTGGATGACGGAGGCGCAGCGGATGCGTCTCGAGCGGTTGCGGCGGATACCGCCAACGATGATCTACTCGCCTAAAAGCACCATCTCCTTCTCGCTGGAGTTCTTGGGAGATTACCTGGATGTCGCTCGGGCGAGGGAAACTCTGTTGTTGCCCAATGGTTCCATTGCCAATGCGGTTGCCAGCACTGCTTACTTTGCCGCTCGAACTTACGAGGAGAAGACGCTGATTTATCTTGACCATCTGCTTTCTGCTCAGGGGGAGCACAATGTTCCCTTTGTGCATCCCTTCGAAGTCTTCGAGCGGAACTGGGTGCTTTACAATCTTCATTTGGCTGGACTATTGGACCAGGTGGTCCATGCTGCTCGTCCCCACCTAATGTATCTTTACAAGGCTTGGGAGGAGGACGGCTTGAGTTTCTCTGCTGAGTGCCCGTTAAAGGATTTGGACGATACTGCGATAGGCTACTTGCTCCTGAAGTCTTATGGCTTCGATGTTGATGCTCAAGCGTTTGCTCTTTACGAGAGGGATGATTTCTTTGAATGTTATCCTTTTGAAATGCACACAAGCGTGGGCACCAATGCGCATACTCTCCACGCATTAACAGTTTTCCCTCGTAAGCAGCAAGAGGAGGTTAAGGCTAAAGTCTTCTCTTACCTTCAGTCTCAGAAGGTACAAGGAGCATATTGGTTTGACAAGTGGCATGTTTCACCTTACTATGCGACTGCTCAGGTGATCTTTGCGGTTGTCTTGCTCGAGAGGGAGTGGGTTGAGGATAGTATTCTCTGGATTGAAAGTACTCAGCGCTTGGATGGGGGATGGGGGTTCTATGGGGTATCTACGGTGGAAGAAACAGCACTGGCTTTGCAGGGGCTCTTGGCCTATGCTAATGCTGGTGGGAATGTGGCGTCGGAGGTGATCCATCGGGGTGCTTCTTTCCTTCACCGAGCTTTGGAAACCGATGCGAGATTACCGGCGCTCTGGATTGGAAAAGGGTTGTATCGTCCTATTCATATCATTCGTTCTTCTATCCTTAGCGCTTTAGCAATGTATGAAGCTTGGTGTCCAAGGAGTCAGAAGCTGGTTGGAGGCTCAGCCTTTTCACAGGTGTGAGCATAGGAGAACCAGAATATGAGGGAGAGATTAGTAGAAGCGCTAACGGTCCAACCAGATGACCTGTTGCGGATCCGGCCATTGCTGGAAGTTATGCTTAAAGGGTTAATTGTGGCTACAGCGGCAGGTACGGTGGTTTTCGTTGGGGCTGCCGTGATAGGTCAGCGTGGGTTCTGGGTGCTCAGCGGGCTTAACCTGCTTATGCTGATCGTGATGATTGGCATAGGGAGGCTGAACCAGCGAGGGCATACCAATGCGGCCATCCATACTCTGCTAGCAGTGATTACCCTTTACGTCACTGTAGCATCACCGCCGGGTTTCCTAGTGGCTGGACCGGAGCTAGCAGTCTATGCCGTACCGATTACTGCTGCGGGGTTGCTGCTTACACCAGCGGCTGCGGGCTTCTGGGCGGTGATCACCACGATAGCCGCCTTGGCTCGCATGATAGTAGTCACCCTGTTCCTCGATGTGGTGGTCAGTCCCATAGCCCTCACCCTAGGGGTCATCGTGCTTTATTTGCTGGCCCTCTCCACCTGGCTCTTCGCCCGTTCCCTTCAGCAGGCCAACCGGAACCTGCGCCGGCGGATCGGGCAGATCCAGACGGGGGCCGAGATCAGCCGGGTGGTCACGGCAGCCCTCGAGCCCGGCCTGATCCAATGGCCGGCCGTCCAGTTGATCCAGACCGGCTTCGGTTACTACCACGTCGGCTTCTACGTCCTCGACCCTGAAGGGCGTTGGGCCGTCCTCACGGAGGCGGCCGGCGAAGCTGCCGATCGTATGAAGCAGGAAGAGCATCGCCTGCCCTTGGACGGCTCTACCGTCGTCGCCGCCGCCTTCGCCCAACGGGCCCGCCAGATGCTCGTCCTCGGCGAGGAAGGGCCATACAGCCCCAACGGACGCCCTCTTCAGCCCAACGATCGCTTCCTACCCCAGACCCGGGCGGAGTTGGCGCTGCCCCTCCAGGTGGGGGAGCGGCTCCTGGGCGTGCTGGATGTGCACAGCACCCAGCCTCTCCCCTTCCCCGACGAGGAGATCGAGGCCCTGGAGGGCATCGTGGGGCAGGTCGCCGTGGCCCTGGAGAATGCCCACCTCTTCGAGGACCTTCACCAACGCCACCAGGAGCTGCGGGAACTCCATCAGCAGACGGAGCGCCGGGCTCGCTACCTGGAGGCTACCGCCGAGTTGGCCCGGGCGGTCAGTTCGCTGCTCGATCTGCAAGCTCTGCTGGATCGGGCGGTTAACCTCATCAGCGAGCGGTTCGGCTTCTACCACGCCGGTATCTTCCTGGTGGACGAGGCCGGCGAGTGGGCCGTGCTCCAGGCGGCCAACAGCGAGGGCGGACAGCGTATGTTGGCCCGGGGGCACAAGCTGCGCGTGGGTGAGCAAGGCATCGTCGGCTGGGTCACCCACGCCGGAGAACCCCGCATTGCCCTGGACGTGGGTGAGGATGCCGTTCACTTCGACAATCCCGACCTGCCCAACACCCGCTCGGAGATGGCTCTCCCCCTCAGGGTGGGAGACCGGGTGATCGGAGCCCTGGACATCCAGAGCACCCGAGAGGCCGCCTTCAGCGAGGAAGACGTGGCGGTCCTCCAGACTTTGGCCGACCAGATCGCCATCGCTATCGAGAATGCCCGCCTCTTCCAAGAGACCCAGAGGGCCCTGGAGGAGGTGCAGACCCTGCACCGCTACTACCTGGCCCAGGCGTGGGAGCAGTTCACCCGGCAGCGCAGAGACCTCAGCGCGGAATACCGCCGCCTGGGCGTGCCCCCTCTGGAGAGAGCGTGGTCTCCCGAAATGGAGATAGCCCTGGCTCAGGAGCGCCCTGTGGTCTTGACAGACCTGGAAGCGGAGCTACTGGGCGGGGATGGACAGGAGGGGAATCGGGACGACGGAACCGATGGTCGCTCTGCGCTGCCGGCCCGTTCTGTCCTAGCCGTCCCCATCAAGCTGCGCGGCGAGGTAATCGGTGTCCTGGACTTGCAGGCGACAGAGGAGTCCCGCCGCTGGACCGACGAAGAGGTGGCGATGGTCGCCGCCGTGGCCGACCAGATGGCCCTGGCTCTGGAGAACGCCCGGCTTCTGGAGGCCGAGCGGGATCAGCGCCAAGTCTCCGAAGCGCTGCGGGAGGCCGCCGTGGCCCTGAGCAGCACCCTGGAGTTCGACGATCTGGTCCAACGCATCCTGGAGCAGATCAGCCGGGTCGTCCCCGGCGATGCCAGCAACCTGATGCTCATCGAGGGAGACGAGGTGCGGGTCGTGGGGCGCCGGGGTTACGAGCACTTCCAGTTTGTGGACCTCCTGCGTGAGCGCCGGGTTCCTCGGGATACCCTCAACACCCTGCGCAAGATGGCAGAGACAGGCCGTCCCGTCGTCATCCCGGACACGGCTTCCGATCCCGACTGGCGTCTCCTACCCGGTTCGGAGTGGATCCGCTCTTACGTGGGAGCGCCCATCCAGGTTCGGGGGGAGATCATCGGCCTCCTGAACGTGGATAGTGCGACACCGGGCTTTTTCACCCAGGAGCACGCTGACCGACTGGCGGCTTTCGCTGCCCAGGCAGGCATCGCCCTTCAGAACGCCCGGCTCTTCGAAGAGACCCGACGACACGCCCGTGAGGTCCGCCAGCTCTACCAGTTGGGTATGGCCCTTAGCGCCACCCTGGACCTGGAAGAAGCGCTCCAGACGGTGGCCGATGGGGCTCGGGAACTCCTCGAGGCGTCCAGCGCGGCGGTCTACTACTGGGATGAAGGGACGCAGCGTTACACCTACCGCTTTAGCCTGGGGGAGACTCACCTCGATGCCGAGGGCCTTTTCCAGGAACCCCGCCCCGGTGGGATGACCGAGACGATCCATCGTACGGGCGAGCCTGTCCTGGTCGAAGACGTCCGTCTGGATCCCCGGGTTGCCTCTCACGTCGTAGAGGCGGGGGTCCGCTCCTTCGTCGGCGTCCCCATCCAGGTGGGCGGGCGTCGCATCGGTGTGGTCTTCGCCAATGGAGAGCAGCCCGGTCAGTTTGGCGAGCACGAGCAGAACCTGCTCACCTTCCTGGCCAGCCAGGCGGCCATCGCCTTGCAAAATGCCCGTCTCTTCGAGGAAGTCCAGACCCGCGCCCGCCACGAGCACGCCTTGCGCGAGATCACCGCGGTCATCAACACCAGCGAGAGTTTGGTGGAGGAACTCCCCGTCATCGCCGGACACCTCCGGCAGTTGGTGCCCGTGGACACCCTCGCCCTGACCATCTACGTACCGGGGGAGTCCGAGTACACCCTCTTCGCCGTGGAGGTGAGCGGGGAAAGGACTCCCTTTGCCCAGAGGGGTGCCCGACTCCCGGTAGAGGGCACCGGCCCTGGGTGGGTCCTCACCCACGGCGAGCCGTGGATAGACGACGATCTCCGCCAGCAGCTTTCCTTTGTCGAGGATGAGCACGTCCTTGCCCAGGGATTGCGCTCCCGGGCGATCCTTCCCCTCCGGGTCGGCGAACGGGTCATCGGCACCCTCAACCTTGCCAGCACCCAGCCCGGGGTGTTTACCGAAACCGATCTTCCTCCCCTGCGGCTGATCGCCGGTCAGATGGCCCTGGCCCTGGAGCGGGTCCGCCTCTTCGAGGAGACTCAGCAGCGGGCCCGAGATCTGGACAAGCTCTACCAGGCGACGCGGGTCATCAGCACTGAACTGGACTTGGAGCCGCTGGCGGAGAAGCTGGCAGAAGAGGCTCGGAATCTGGTGGAGGCCCATTACAGCGGCATCCTGATCTTCCATCCCAATCCGGACCAGCCGGTCTATTTCAAGACGGCCGGCGTGGACCTCGATCGCTTCCAGTTGTCGGGTCGGCCCGAGGGCAAAGGGGTGTTGGCCGCCATCCTCGAGGGGGAGGCGGTCCGGCTGGACGACATCTCGAAGCACCCCCGTTCCGTCGGTCTGCCGCCGGAGCACTTCCCCCTCAAGCGGCTGTTGGGCTTGCCTATCGTCTACCACGGTCAGGTGCGGGGCATCTTGTTGGCAGGACGTGATGCCAATGGTGCTCCTTTCACCGAGGCGGACTTCTCCTTGCTCCAGGCTCTGGCAGCTTCGGCGGCCGTCGCCGTGGAGAATGCTCGGCTCTTCCTCAAGACCCAGGAGGCGTTGGCGGAGACGGAGGTTCTCTACCGGGCCAGCCGGGCCATCGCTGTGGCCCAGACGCCCGAGGACGTGTTGCGGGCCTTCACCGATCACATCGTCACACCGGAGATTGGCCGTTGCGTCCTGGCCCTGATAGATCCTGGCAGCCCGCCGGACCAACGGGAAGTAGAGATCGTCGCTGCGTGGGAGCCGGGGGTGGAACGACCGGCTGTGGTTGGAAACCGCTGGAACGCTTCTCAGATCCCCTTAATAGACCGGATCGGCCAGGATCCTCTGGTCATCTCCGACGTGGAGACCGCCTCAGAGATGGACGAGGTCTCCCGCCACATCTTCCTAGACATCCTGGGGATTAGGGCGTTCATCGCCATCCCCATGCTGGTCGGTGAGCGGCTGCTGGGCTGGCTGCTGGTCGAATCCCTGGAGGGGCCTTACGAGTTCAGCGAGCGGGAGAGGCGGCTCTACGAGGCCCTGGCCGGACAGGCTGCCGTCGCTCTGGAGCGCCAGCGTCTCTTCGAAGAGGCTCAGAGGCGGGCTCGCCGCGAGCGGCTGATCCGGGAGATCACCACCAAGGTGCGTGCCGCCACCGATGTGGACACGATCCTGCAGACCGCCCTTCAGGAGATCAGCCAGGCGTTAGGGACCACCCACGCGGCGATCCGCTTGGGAGTCCAAAGCCCAGAGTTTGGAAATGGAGGCTCGGAGAGGTAGTCCCGGAGTCCTCGTCCTGGTGTGGTGAGCCGAGGACAAGAGTAGGAAGTTCAGAGTTCTGAGGTACAGGTGAGGGGAAAAATGGCCGACTCAACCCACTCAGCCCACCCACAAGACCTCCTCGACCGGCTCCTGTCCATCGTCGCTGGGATAGACGAGGGGGAGCAGCGTGAGGCCCTGCAGCAGCCGTTGGAGGCGCTGCGGAAGGCGCTTGCCGTCTCCTCGGATCGGAGCCGTCGCCTCTACGAGGCCAGTCGGGCGATCAGCCTGGCCGCCGATATGGCTGAGGTGGGACGGGCTCTGATGGACTTCATCGCGACCTGTGACGTGGATGTGGGCCGGCTCTTTCTCTTCCGGGCGGATCCGTCTGGTGAGCCGGTTGAGATCGAGATGCGCGAGGGATGGAAGCGGAGCGGTGAGCCCTCTCAGGTTCCCTACGGCACCCGTTTCCCGCTGGCCGATTACCCTCTGCGTGAGGCTATGCAGCCTGACCAGGTCTTCATCTGCTCCGATGTGGGGACGGATCCCCGGTTGAATGAGACCATCCGGGCGATGATGCTCGCCTCCGAACTGCACTCCTTCATCATCGTCCCGATGACGGTGGAGAGGCGGTGGTTGGGTGCCATTCTCGTAGGACGGGAGGTCCCCTCCACGTATGATGAAGGGTTGGTCTACGCCCTCTGGACGCTGGCCGGACAGGCTGCGGCCACGCTGGAGAACCGCCAGCTCCTGGCCGACTTCCAAGGAACAGCCGAGCAGATGGTCCTGCTCAACCAAATCCTCCAGACGGCTACGACGACCCTAGACCTCCGGGAGGCCCTCGATTCCATTGCCCGACAGACGGCCCTGGCGCTGAACAGGATGTGCGGCATCTTTCTTCTCGAGGAAGATGGCGAGCACCTGCGGGTGGGCTGCTTGTGGGGACCCGATGGCCATACCCACACGTCTGAGGAGGCCCTCGTCTTCCCTCTCTCAGAGAATCCCGGTATGGAGGCAGCCGTTCGGGAGCAGAAGACCCAGGTCCTTGACCAGGTTCAGACCCGTGCCCGGGGAACAGCCCGCCACCTGGCCCAACTCTCCCGGGCGGAGACGGCCGTCTACGCCCCCTTGCTGACCCGAGAGCGTGTGGTGGGGGTGCTGGAGGTCTCCGCCCCCGTCGGCCATCCCCCCTTCACGCCGGAGCAGATCGGCACGGTCTCCACCATTGCCCGCCAGATGGGTATCGTGGTGCAGAATGCTCGACTCTTCCAGGAAACCCAGGCCGCTCTGGAGGAGACAGACCTGCTCCTGGAGACCAGCCGGGCCCTGGCCCTCGCCCTGACCCCCCAGGAGGTGGCCGATCTCCTGGCAGAGCGCTTGATGGCCACAGGCGTTGACCGTTGTAGCGTGGTTCTCTGCGATACCTACGGAGAGGATGGGCTCCCTCAGTGGGCGGAGGTGATGGCCATCGGCGACGTGGACCCGGAGAGGCGAAAGCTGGGCCTGCACTACCGCTATCCCATCGAAACCTACCCTACGATACAGAAGTTCCTCCGTGCTCCAGAAGCCTTCGTGGTGACCGATGTGCGCACCGATCCCCGCCTCACCGAGGAGGAGCGAATCTATATGGAAAATATCGGGGGGGTGGCTTTCATCGCCGTCCCGATGGTGCGCCGGGGACAGGTCCTGGGCTACATCTTCGCCGAACACAGCCATCCCTATACCTTCAGTCAGCGGGAGCTTTCCCTGTACCAGGCGATGGCCGATCAGGCAGCCGTGACGCTGGCCAACATGCGTCTCTTCGAGCGGGTTCAGCAAGGGTGGCGCGAGACCGAGGTCCTCTATCAGGTTGGCCGCTCCTTGGTCGCTGCCTCTTCCTTGGAGGAACTGCTGGAGTGTGCGGCCCAACCGGCCATCGAGGCAGGGGCGTCGGCCGCCAGCCTCTACCTCTTCGACCCGAATGAGGCGGAGCAACCGGAGTGGGGCATCCTGGCCGCCCACTGGCAGCGCGAGGGTGATCCTCCCTTCCCCGTGGGTACTCGGCTCTACTTGGCCGATTTCCCCTTCACCCAGCTCTTCCTGGCGGATCCCCAGACCCCTTACCTGATCGGGGATATGGAGGCGGCCGAGCAGGTGGATGAGACTACCCGGGATGTGGCCCTGCAACTGGGGGTGCGAGCGCTGGTTGTCATCCCCTTGGTGACCCGGGAGCGTCGGATTGGTATCCTGGCCATTCCCTGGGATGAGCCCCACCAATTCAGTGAGGAAGAGGAGCGGCTCTATCGGGCGCTGGGACCGTTGGCAGCGCCGGTCACGGAGAGCTTGCGCCTACTGGAGGACACACGGCGTCGGGCACTCCAGTTCCAGACCGTGACGGAGGTTGCCCAGGCGGCCAGTACCATCCTGAACCTGGATGAGTTGCTCTCCCAGTCGGTGGAGTTGATCAGGGAGCGCTTTGACCTCTACTATGCCGGTATCTTCCTGGTGGATGAATACGGGCAGTGGGCGGTGCTGCGGGCGGGCACCGGCGAGGCCGGCCGGGCGCAGATCGAGGCCGGTCACCGGCTGGAGGTGGGGGGCAACTCGATGATCGGCTGGTGCACGGCCCACGGAAAGCCCCGGGTAGCCCTAGACGTGGGGAAGGAGGCCGTGCGCTTTGAGAACCCCTACCTGCCCGATACCCGCTCGGAGATGGCCCTGCCCCTCATCAGCCGGGGGCAGGTGATCGGTGCGATGACCATCCAGTCCACCCAGGTCGCTGCCTTCACCGACGAGGATGTCACAATCCTCCAGGCTCTGGCCGACCAGTTGGCCGCGGCCATTCAGAATGCCCGTCTCTTCGAGCAGACCCAGCAGGCCCTGCAGGAGGTCAGCCGGGTTCACCAGCGTTACATCCGTGAGGCCTGGGAGGAGTACACAGCCCATCGTCAGCGTCCGACAGGCTACTTCCTGGGCCCCGACGGCATCACGGCTGCCGACGTCTGGCGACCGGAGATGGCCTTGGCGGTGGAGCGGGAGGACCTGCTGATCCTCTCCGAGGCCGACGACGAAGTAGTTGGCGGGAAGAACGGAGATGAACGCCCCAAGGCAGCCCTGGCTGTGCCCATTAAGCTGCGCGATCAGGTGATCGGGGCGCTGGACTTCTTCGAGCCCGATGAGGCCCGGGAATGGGATGAGGATGACATCGCCATCGTAGAGGCGGTGGTGGATCAGGTTGCCCAGGCTCTGGAGAGCGCCCGCCTCTTCGAGAAAACCCAGACCCAGGCCAGCCGGCTGGCCCTCCTGAACGAGATCACAGCCCGCCTGAGCACGGCCCTGGATCGGGATGAACTCTTCCGTATCTTGAGTCAGGAACTGGGCCGCATCCTTCCTTTCCACCAGCTCCACATCGCCCTCTACGACCCTCAGCGGGATTCCGAGCACTGCCGGCTGATCCCTCTAGGGAAGGAAGCCTTCCACGCGGTGCAGACCTTCCCCGTCGAGGATAGCCTGATGGGAGAGGTGTTGCAGAGCGGTCGTCCTCTGTTGTTGAAAGACCTCGCCCTCTCGTCGGAAGAGATGGGGTCGAACCACCAAGACCGCCGCTATCTCCTCCAGACGGGCGTTCGCTCGGCGATCTTCGTCCCCCTGGGAACCCATGGGCGCCAACTAGGGGTGCTGAGCGTGGGCCATGCAGAGGCCGGCTTCTACACCCAGGATGACCTGGCCCTCTTCCAGCAGGTTGCTGCTCAGGTGGCCGTTGCCCACGAGAACGCCCGCCTCTTCCACGAGACGCGGCGTCGGGCCCGTCAGTTGCAGGACCTCTACGATGCCGGGCTTGCCCTCTCCTCCATCGCCTCGCTGGAGGAGGTGATGGAGCGGGTTGCTCAAGCGGCTCAGAAGCTGACCCAGGCCAGCCTGACCACGGTCTTCGTCTACGATGAGGACCTGGGTCGCTATCGTCGGGCCGCCGCGGCCGACGCGCCGGAGCGGCTGGCCTCCTCGCCGGTCATCTACCCCCGTCGGGGAGGCTTCACCGACAAGATCGCCCGCAGCGGTCGCCCCCTCGTCGTCCCCGATGTCGAGGCCGATCCCGACGTGAACCCGGGTGCTCTGGAGTCGGGGATGCACTCCCTGGTGGGAATTCCGATGCAGATGATGGGACAGGAGGCCATCGGGGTCATCTTCTGTGCCCATACCGAGAAGCATTACTTCACCGAGGAGCACGTGGAGACCCTCTCCTTCCTGGCCGTCCAGGCGGCGATCGCGCTGCAGAACGCCCGATCCTTCGCCCAAGTGGAACGCCGGCGGCTGCAACTGGAGACCGCGGCCGAGGTCGCCCGGGTGACCACCGCCGTTCTGGACCTGGACGAGCTGCTGGAGCGGACGATCAGCCTGCTCCAAGAGCGGTTTGGCCTCTACTATGCGGGCATCTTCCTGCTGGACGAGACGGGGTCGTGGGCGGTGTTGCGGGCCGGAACCGGAGAGGCTGGTCGTCGGATGGTGGAGCGTGGACACCGGCTGCAGGTAGGCGGCAATTCGATGATCGGCTGGTGCACGGCCCATGGAGAGCCCCGCGTGGCCCTGGACGTGAGCAAGGAACGGGTGCGCTTCATCAACCCGCTGTTGCCCGACACCCGCTCGGAGATGGCCCTGCCCCTCATCAGCCGGGGGCGGGTGATCGGCGCGATGACCATCCAGTCCGATCAGACCGAGGCCTTCTCCCGGGCCGACGTCGCCACCATCCAACTGATGGCCGACCAGTTGGCCAACGCCATCGAGAACGTCCGGCTCTTCCAGGAGACCCAGACCAGCCTGGTGGAGACCGAGGCCCTCTATCGGGCCAGCCGGCGGGTGGGGGAGGCCCAGTCCATCGAAAGCGTCCTAGAAGGTGCGGCAGAGTTGGCCGAGGTTCTGATCCCGGAGGCCGGCAGCATCTCCATCAGCCTGATTACCCGCTGGGACGAGGCCGGAGAGCCGACGGCTGCCGACATTCACGTCCTCTCCCTGGGCACGGGCCAGCGGATCCCGCTGCCGACCCTCACCGATTTTCCCATCACCGATCGGGAGACGGCGAGGATGGTCCTGGGCGAGCCCGAAGCAGTCGTCATCTACGCCGATGCCGACGATCCCACCTGTTCTATGCCCGAGGAGGTGCGGGAGGTGATGCACAACAGCGGCACCCGGGGAATGGTCACGCTGGGCCTGCTCGCCCGAGGCCGCTCCTTGGGATTCCTCTCCTTCAGCAGTTCGGCGCCACTCACCGAGTTCCCGGAACGTCACGTCCGGCGTCTCCGCACCCTGGCCGACCAGATCGCGGTGACCCTGGACAACCTGCAGCTCTTCCGGCAGACTACGGAGGCGCTGGAAGAGACCCAGACCTACTATGACATCAGCCGGCAACTGCTGGAGGCCCAGACGGTGGAAGAGGTGCTGGCGGCTGCGCTGGCCTTTCTGCAGGAGCCGGATGTGGACAGTGCCAGCATCTTCCTGGTGGGTGGACCGCCGGAGGCCCTATGGCTGGAGCGGGTTGCGGTCAAGGGCATTCGGGAGAGGACCGAAGCCCCGCTGGGCGATCGGATCCCGATGGACCTGTATGGACTAGATCGCCTGCTCGCTCCCGGTCGTACGGTTGTGGTCGAGGATGTGGCCCGCGATACCCGGATTACGGAGCCGCTGCGGGAGATGTTGACAGAGTTGGGAAAGCGGGCCGTCGTCTTCGTGCCGATGCAGACGGGGCAGCAGCTGGTAGGGACTTTGCTGGTTGCCCAAAACTATCCCTACCGCTTCTCCAAACGTCAGATCCGGCTCTACGAGGTTGTGGCGGCCCAGACATCGGTAGCCTTGGAGAACCGGCGCCTGCTGGAGGAGACCCGACGGCGGGCCGTCCAGTTGGAGGCAGCGGCCAAGGTGGGGCGTTCGGCCACCTCCATCCTGGAGCGCGAGCAACTGCTGCCGGCCGTCGTCGAGTTGATCCGCGACCACTTCGGCTACTACCACGCTCAGATCTTCCTGATAGACGAGACGGGGCGGTGGGCGGAACTCCAGGCCAGCACCGGTGAGATCGGCAGGATATTGCTGGAGCGAGGACATGCTCTGGAGGTGGGCAGCGACTCGGTGATCGGCTGGGTGACCCGTTATGGGCAGCCCCGCGTCGCCCGCGTGGGCGAGGACCGGGTTCACTTCCGCAACGAACTCCTGCCTGATACCCGGGCCGAGTTGGCCATCCCTCTCATCCTGGGAGGCCGCGTCATCGGAGCCTTGGATGTGCAGAGCACCGACCCCGAAGCTTTCGGCGAGGACGAGGTCGCGGTGCTTCAACTCGTGGCGGACCAGATCACCATCGCCATCGAGAACGCTCGCCTCTACGACGAGCAGAAGCGGGTGGCCGAGAAGCTGCGCGAGGTGGATCGGCTGAAGTCTCAGTTCCTGGCCAATATGTCCCACGAGTTGCGGACACCGCTGAACTCCATCATCGGCTTCTCGCGGGTGATCCTCAAGGGCATTGATGGTCCCCTCACCGACCTGCAGCGGCAAGACCTGGAAGCGATTCACAACAGTGGTCAACACCTGCTAGGGTTGATCAACGACATCCTGGACCTCTCCAAGATCGAGGCAGGTCGGATGGAGCTGGTCTTCGAGGAGGTCAACCTCTACGACATCATCGAAGGCGTGATGGCGACGGCCAAGGCGCTGGTCAAGGACAAGTCCATCGAGCTGCGCAAGGAAGTTGCCGAGGACCTGCCGACCATTATCGCCGACGGCAAGCGGATCCGTCAGGTGATGCTCAACCTGCTCTCCAATGCGGCCAAGTTCACCGAAGAGGGATACATCTGCTTGCGAGCCCAGGCCGACGACCGCTACGTGACCATCAGCATCGAGGACACCGGGATCGGTATCCCGCCGGAGAAGCACGAGGAGATCTTCCAGGAGTTTACCCAGGTGGATGCCTCTACGACACGCCGTTACGCGGGAACGGGCCTGGGGCTGCCCATCAGCCGCCACTTCGTCGAGATGCACGGCGGGCGGATCTGGGTGGAGAGCGAACTGGGGAAGGGTTCGACCTTCTACTTCACGCTGCCCATCCGTGGACCCAAGCAGGAGGAGGAGCCTTCTGAGGGCGAGGGTGTGGCCGTAGAGGTGGGGAAGAAGCTGATCCTGGTGGTAGATGACGACGAGAGCGTCATCACCCTCTACAAGCGCTATCTGGACAAGCGTGATTACCAGGTCGTTGGCCTGACAGAGAGTCAACAGGCACTCCAGTGGGCGATGAACCTGAAGCCCTATGCCATCATCCTGGACATCCTAATGCCGCGCAAGGATGGCTGGAGTGTAATCCAGGAATTGAAGTCCACGCCGGAGACCCGGGACATTCCCGTGATCATCTGCAGCATCGTGGGTGATACCGGTCGGGGCTTCAGCTTGGGGGCTGCTGACTACTTGGTCAAGCCGATTATGGAAGACGAACTGCTCAATGCGCTGTCCCGGCTAGACGGACAAGCCCAAGAGAAAGTCCTGATCATTGACGACAACCCTGACGACATCCAGTTGCTGCGCCGCATCCTGGAGGAGGGGCAGGGGTGCATGGTGCTGGAGGCCAGCAACGGTGCTGACGGCATCGCCCTGATCCAGGCCGAGCGTCCTAATCTGGTCATCTTGGACTTGATGATGCCGGAGGTGGATGGCTTCGCCGTGTTGGAGGCGGTTAAGGCCAATCCCTCTACTCGGGATATCCCTATCATCGTGGTGACGGCGAAGGACCTCTCCGAAGAGGATCGCCAACGGCTTGCAGGACGCACCATCTCTCTGTTGCAGAAAGGGATCTTTCAGCAGGAGGAGCTGCTCGAGGATGTGGCTGAGGCTTTGGCCCGGTTGACGGCTAACCAATCCCGGTCCCAAGAGCAGGCGTAGGTCCCCGCCGAGGTGGGAAAGGATAGCATCGTTGTGCTTCCACCCCGCCGAGGTGGGATCTACCGGCAACTGGACCTTATCCCCCAAAAGTGCGCGCGGAAGGAAGGAGTCAAAGAAGCCATGGGCAAGAATCACTTTTGGCTGAAGTGCCCGCAATGCGGCCATCGTTTCCTCTACAAAGGGCTCGTAACAGCCTGCCCTCGTTGCAGCCACGCCTGGCTGGACGTCGAGTACGATTACGACGCTCTGGCCCCCCGTCTGCGCCAACTGTTGGAGAGCCGCCCCTTTACCAGCATGTGGCGGTATCGGGAACTGCTCCCGGTGCTCCACGACGAGAACATCGTGACGATGGGGGAAGGCGGAACACCGCTGCTCCACAGCCAGCATCTGGGAATGATGCTAGGGCATCCCTACATCTACGTGAAGGACGAACGGCAGGGACCGACGGGCTCCTTTAAGGATCGTCAGGCTTCCCTGGCTATCTCCCTTATGAAGGAGAACGGGATCACAGAGGGTGTATTGGCTTCGACGGGCAATGTTGCCATCTCCTACTCCGCCTACTCAGCCCTGGCCGGCATCAAGCTCTGGGCCTTTGTCACCAGCACGGTGCCGGCCGACAAGATGCGCGAGGTTGCCCTCTATGGCACGGAGGTGATCAAGGTTACGGCGACCTACGATCAGACCAAGGAAGTGGCGGCCCGCTTTGCTCAGCACAAAGGGCTCTACCTGGATCGAGGCATCCGCGCTTTTGCCAGCCGACAAAGTATGAAGACCATCGCCTACGAGATCGCTGAGCAGTTGGGCTGGCGGGCCCCCGACTGGTACATCCAGGCCGTCAGCGGGGGCCTCGGCCCTGTCGGCGTCTGGCAGGGCTTCGAGGAACTCTACCGGATGGGGCTGATCCCCAACCTGCCCAAGCTGGCCAGCATCCAGGTGACCGGCTGCGCCCCGATGGTCCATTCCTTCCGCAAGGGGCTGGCCGAGGTGGAGCCCGTGCTCAACCCGCAGACCCTCATCGCTACGGTGGCGACGGGTAATCCAGGACCGGCCTATCCCTTCCTGCGGCGCGTCGTGCTGGAGCACGGAGGGGCCTTCGAAGAGGTCACCGACGAAGAAGCGTTCCGGGCGATGCGGGTGATGGCCCGAATGGAAGGGCTTTCTATGGAACCGGCTGCCGCTATGGCTTTCGCCGGTCTCTTCAAGCTGATCCAGAAGGGGATCATCCGTAAGGATGAGATCGTCGTCGTCAACTGCTCGGGTCACACCTTTCCCGTGGAGAAGCACCTGCTGGACGAGGAGTGGGTCCACAGCCTGGAACTGCCCTCGGAAATGGTCGCCGAGCCAGGGCCGGCTGTTCTAAAGGAAGAGGGGCTTCTGGCCTCGCTGGAACGGCTGGACGACCGGGTGCGGAGTGTGGCCATCATTGACGATGAGCCCGATGCCGTCCGCCTGCTGCGGCGGATCATCCAGGCCAAAGGCGGCTACCAGATCTACGAAGCCTATGATGGTCGCCAGGGCCTCCAGCTCATCCGCGAGAAGCGGCCTGACCTGGTGCTGCTGGACCTGATGATGCCGGGGATGGACGGCTTTGCCGTCCTGACGGCGATGAAGGAGGACCCTCAGATCGCGACCATCCCGGTGATCGTCATCACGGCCAAGGACCTGACCACTCAGGAACGGCGTTGGTTAAGCGGGAAGGTGGAGTCCCTGCTGCAGAAAGGATCCTACATGGACCTGGATGCCCTGGATGCGCTGGTTGGCGAGCTCTCGACGGCGGTAGGCTGAGCCCGGAGAGACGGCACGGTAGAACGCGGGGTAGTGGCTCATCTCCATCGGACAGTCAGCGGGGTTGGTTCCCCCGGCCGATGGGATGGGCCGACTACCCCGTTGTTCTTGCCTTGACACTCCTCGCTTCTTCCCTTACAATTCCATCGGCTGCAGGGAGCCCTTCCAGGGCCGATGAAGCAGGAGGTTCCTAGTGTCTACCGTGATTCAACGGTTTGCGGAACAATCAGCTACCCAGGGTGCAACCCAAGCCCGTGAGGCGCTTGAGGCACGTTATCTCCCCTACTTTGAGGAACGGCTACGCTTGCGTCAGTTGGTTACCTATGTGCCCAATAAAACTGCGCCCATTCATCGGTGGTTCCAGTACAAAGAGGGTTTCTCTTTCCGGCTTGTCGAGCTCTTTCTACGCGAGTTCAAGGCGGACCCGGACCGCTATCGGGTCTTTGATCCCTTCGTCGGTTGCGGCACAACCCCTTTGGTTGCCAAGCAGATGGGCTTCGGAGCGTGGGGTATTGACATCCTGCCGGTAGCCGTTTTCGTCGCCCGGGTGAAGCTCCGTGGCTCAGAGATGTACGATCTGTCCCGCTTGCGATCGGAGATCGAGCGGCTGTTGTCCACGCCTTTCCATCCCCCTGCTCTCTCTGCCCCCCAAGACATACAGATTATCCGGTTAGCCTACGACCCTGCGATCCTTGAAGAGATTCTCTTTTTCAAGGAGGAAATCCTGCGGGTTGAAGATGAGACGCTCCGGGAGTTCCTGCTGCTGGGGCTTATGAGCATTCTTGAGAAGGTGAGTTACACCAGCAAAGATGGTCAGTATCTGCGACTACGGCGGGATAAGGAGATACCCGCCGTGCGGGATGTCCTGCGCTCTCAGTTGGAGATGATGTACGATGATCTGGCCGGCCGACCAGCGCAATTGGAATTCCCCGGCTTTAGGGTGGGAAGGGCTGACGGTCGTGGTGGTAAACGATGTTACGTCGCTCAAGCGGATGCTCGCTCCTTTGCCGATGCATTTGACGACTATGCCGACATCATTATCACCTCTCCGCCCTACCTCAATCGCTACGATTACAGCCGCATCTACAGCTTGGAGTTGTGCTTACAGTTTGTCAATGAGTTTGAGGAATTAAAGCGGGTGCGTCATAGCCTTTTGCGATCCCACATTGAGTCCCGCAAACCGCCGACCGACGATGTCCATCACCCGGCTTTGGTGGAGATACTGGACAACTTGGCAGGACAGGACCTGAACAACCCGCGTATCCCGGTGATGATCAAAGGGTACTTTGAAGATATGAACCAGGTACTGGGGCAACTGGCTCAGGTATGCCGCTCGGGGGCACGGGTGGCGTTGGTCGTCGCCAATGCTCGGTTCCACGGCGAGCTCATCCCCGTTGACCTCTTGCTCTCTGATTTGGCGAGGGAGAACGGATTTGAGGTCGAGCGCGTCATCATCACACGCTACAAGGGCAACTCCAGCCAGCAGATGGGACGTTTCGGTCGCGTGGCAGTGCGAGAGAGCATCCTCATTTGGAGGCGAGCTTAGACGATGGCTCGACGTCGCCACAGGAAGCGGATTGCTGAGCAGCAAACCGGCTATCTGGCAGAGCAACCGCTGCCATCCTTTGCCAGTACCCCCGACGAGATCCAGCGTGCGGTAGAGCGCAACTCCATCAAGCGTGGCCTTTTCTTCATCCAAAACCTGGTGAGCCTGAATTTCTCCGCCCTCATCCGGCGCGTTGAGCAGCTCGCCCGGGAGTACGATAAAGAGGAATGGGCCGAGAAGGCGTCTTGGCTCTGGATTGAGACCGATGCCCTGAAGGCACTGGACGCCTGTCAGCCCCCTGTGCCCTACCCCTGCTACTTCTGCACGCCTGATATCCTGATCCAGCATCCAGAGCTCGTGATGTACTATCGCAACGTGGCGATGGTCTCGCGAAAGGTGATGAACGACATGGGGCTGAGCACTAGCATGTATGAGGCTGGTCAGGTGCCACCCCCAGACGTCGCGCTCGATCTGGCCCGGCATTTCAACCGCATGATCAGTGCCCTGGTGGTCACCAACCCCGTGACGCCTCGGCGTCACCTGGAGATGGCCTACGCCAATCTGGGCGCAAGCTTCGATGGTTCCTGGCGCAACGAGGTAGGCAGACTGGCCTATGTTGAGGTCATCACGCCTCTGCTGCTCCACCTGCACAGTCTGGGCCATCTGCACAGCGTGGTCTACACCCTCAAGGGGCCGGTCTTCGCGTCCGGCGGTGAGACTCTCCATTCCCGTGCGTCTCAAGAGTTGATCGTGGACGAGCAGACCGATCTGGAGGTAGCGCTGAGGCATCTGGAGGAGCAGCGGGTGGTATACCGGGAGGTCCGGCTGCGGAACGGGAACCGCCTTCTCCTAAATCGCCAAATCACCTGGTACGGTGCCGATGGCGAAGCCTACCGGATCGGCCCCGATTTGCTCTCGTCGGGCGACGGGGCAGACATCTTGTGGGGAGGCGAATTGAAGGGCGGAGCTGACCCCGCCGGCTCGGATGAGCACTGGAAGACCGCGACGCGAACTTTCGAGCGGATCCTGTTGGCCTGCGAACGCACAGGTCGTCCAAAGCCACCTCTTTCATTCATTGCGACCATTCTGGTCGAGCGGGTGGCACGCGAGGCTGCCGACTGGTTGAAAGAGGGTAAGTTGGTCTCGGTGTACAACCTCACACAAATCGCCGAGGATCCTGCCAAACAGCAGCAGTTCCTGAATGACCTCACCACGTTCCTTGGCTATCCGGCCCCCGCCGGATAGCCCTGTATCGGCTGACATCGTTTGCCAGGAGGTAACTGTTCACCCTCCCGCAGGTTAGGCGCGTTTCCGACGCGAAACCGTGCTCAAATAGCCCATCGGGGCCGAAATCGCCCTCGACCGGTGACCTGCGGGAGGGCAGGCTGAATGGATACGCTAGGAGGTCCTATGCACCGCATCCATCGCCACCTTTTTATCCTGCTGGTTGTCCCGTTTCTCCTCGCCGCCTGCGCCCGGCCCACCCCCGAGACCCGGGTGGAAGTCGTCAAAGAAACGGTGATCGTTACCCGCGTGGTGCGGGAGACCGTTGAGGTAACCCGGCGGGTGGATGTCACCACGACGCCGCTCCCGGCCCCTTCTAAGGTCACCCTGGACCTGAACTTCGGGGCCGACGTGACCACGCTGGACCCCCAAACGGCCGAGGACCCCGATTCCATTGACGTGATCGAGAACCTCTTCGTGGGGCTGACCCGCTACAACCCAGAGACGGGCAGGGTGGAGCCGGCCCTGGCCGACAGTTGGGACATCTCCGACGACGGCCTTACCTGGACCTTCCGTCTGCGGGACGATGTGACCTGGGTGCGCTACAATCCGGTGGACGATGCCGTCGAGCAGATCCGCCCTGTGGTCGCCGCTGACTTCTTGAACGGCCTGCGTCGCCTCTGTCACCCGACCAATACCTCCTACTACGCCGGCGTGGTTGCTCCCTTCATCAAGGGTTGTCAGTCGCTGCGCGATAAGGCCCCGGCGGAGTTCCGGGAGGAAGATTGGGACCTGCTGGGCGTGGAGGCCCCTGAGGACAACCTCCTGGTCATCGAACTGGAAGTCCCCTTCTCCCCCTTCCTCTCGGTGCTGACGATGTGGCCCCTGCGCCCCATCCCCCAGGAGGTGATAGACCGCTTTGGCGAGCGCTGGATTGAGCCGGGCGTCATCCTGACCAACGGCCCCTTCCTGCTCCGCCAGTGGGTGCACGGGACCCGGATGACGCTGGAGCGCAACCCCTTCTGGCCGGCCGACTGGCCGGGCAACGTGGAGGTGGTTCAGATCTACTTCCACGATCCGGTCACGGCGGCTGCTTGGTGGCAGGAGGGCCGGCTGGACCTCCTGGCAACGGATCAGGTGGGAACGCCTGATCTGGTGGCGACGCCGACGGCTTTCTTCTTCGCCTTTGCCTACGACAAGGAACCCTTCGACAACGTCGGAGTCCGGCGGGCCTTCTCGGCCGCGCTGGACCGGGAGGCGCTGGTCCGGGAGGCTCTGAAGGGAGCCGGTCTGCCCATGCGCCACCTCACTCCCCCCGGGCTCTTCGGTGCTCCCCCCCGCGACGAGGTAGGCGTGGGCTTCGACCCCCAGTTGGCCCGCAAGGCGCTGGAGGAGGCCGGCTACCCCGACTGCCAGGAATTCCCCCAGGTCACCCTCGCGGTGCTGAAGGACTCTCCCTCCTGGGCAGCGGCCGTGGAGTTCGCCATCGCCCGCTGGCAAGAGGTGCTGGGCTGCCCTGCCGACCGGTTCCAGGTCGTGTCCCAGGACTGGGACACCCTGTTGACCATGGTCTCACCCGACGCGGAGACCGAGGCCCGTCCCCACCTGTGGACCTACGGCTGGGAGGCCGACTACCCCGACGCCAACAACTGGCTGGGCGACCTGCTCTGGTGCGAGGTGCCGGTCAACCAGCTCAAGCGGCCCTGTGAGGAGACGGACGACCTGATCGTCCAGGCGCGGGTGGAGCGAGACCCGGACAAGCGGCTGGAGCTCTATCGGCAGATCGAGGAGCAGTTCTTCGGACCCGAGGGGGAGTTCCCCATCATCCCCCTCTGGGTGGGCGTCCAACCGGTGGCCCGGCAGTCCTGGCTGACCTACTCCCCGGCCGTCTTCGGTGGGGAGCGGTACGACCTCTACCGGCTGGACTGGAAGGCCAAGCTGGCGGGGCCTTAGTGCATAGGGAAGGAGGATATGGGCAGGCGTAGACGTCCTCCCATTCCGGTGACGCTGGTCTTACCAGCCGAGCCGCCGACCCAGGAGGAGATTGATGCCATCTTGATGGCCGCCGACGCCATCGTTGGCCAGGCAGGCCGGAGCGGACTGGTGCTCATCCTCAACGGGTCACGTAGCAAGAAGGTGCGGGAATGGGAGTGGGATAAGCTGCCGGACTACGGGGTGCTCAAACACCTGACGGCTGAGCAGATCGCCCGCAAGGTGGATTGGTGCATCCACCACCGCTGGCTCCGGCTGGAACACAATCCCAACGGCATCCCCTTGCTCTACCACTCGGCGAAGGGGTGGGAACAGGTCAAACGTCTCTGGGTGAAGCGACTGCTGGGGTGGTTTGGGGCCTGGCAGGAGGCCGGTCAGCCCAAAAAGGTCTGGCCTCGCCTAGAGACCATCCACCGGGAGATCAAGCTGATGCTCCTGGCCGCTATCCGGGATCAAGAACGGCACGATCTCGTTCCCGTCCTTCGGGCCTGGTTTCCCCACGAGGTGCGGGCGGTGCGCAAGGCGATCAACCGGACCCTGCAGGACTTGGGGTATCAGCCCCTTCTCCATCCCCGTTCGAAGCGGCGGTAACGGCGATGGCCTCGCGGTAGACGGCGACGATCTCGGCGGTCTTGTGGGCCCAGGTCTGGTCGGCCACGGCGTCGGCGATGCGCCGGCGCTCGGCCATGGTGACCGGTCGGTGGAGCATCCGCAGGACCGCCTCGGCCAGTTCCCGACTGAAGGGCTCCTCGTCCTGGGGCAAGGGCTTCCCCCTCGCGTCCACGGCAATAGGGCGCACCAGCTCGGCCAGGCCGGCGGCCCGCAGCTCCGCCGGCACGAAGGTCGGCGGCCCGCCTCGGTCCGTGGCGATCACCCGCAGCCCTGAGGCCAGCGCTTCGATGAGCACCAGCCCGAAGGGCTCCTCCACCGAGGGCAGGACGAAGAGGTCGGCCACGTTCATCAGCCGGCTCACATCCTCGTAGCGGGCCTTGCCCGGCAGCAGCACCTCCCCTTCCAGCCCCAGCCTGTGCACCAGCGCCTCCAGCCGCGCCCGTGCCTCCGGCGGTCCCTCCCCCACGATCAGCGTCGCCACCGGTTCGGGGAAGGCCCGGTGGTAGTGGGCCGCCGCCCGGATGAGGTAGGGCAGCCCCTTGTAGTCGGCGAACTTGCTGACGCAGAGGACGATCCGGGCCTTGGGATTGGGCAGCCGGATGCGGTAGTGGGCGAAGAGCGCAGCCCGGTCCACGGACTGCAGGCGGAAGAGGCGGTGGTTGTAACCGTTTCCGATGACCCGGACCCGGCTCGCCTCCACGCCGAAAGCCTGGACCGCCTGCTCGCCCGTGCGCGGGGAGATGGGCATCACCCGCTCGACCGACTGGACGCCGGGGCGGACCAGGGGGCCGAAGCGGGGGGCGTCCAGGAGCAGCTTGTAGGCCGTGCCGTGGACCGTCGTCACAATGGGCAGCCAGGGGGCGGCCAGACGGGCGATGGGGTTGAGGAGCCAGAGGTGGTTGACGTGGATGAGGTCGGGCCGGAAGTCCAGCGCCAGCCGGCGAATCTTGCCGTAGAAGGCCCGCAAGTAGGTGTTGAGCTGGGCCTCGGTCAGGTCCCGGAAGGGGCGGGAGGGGTAGGGCATCTGGAGGGACATCCCCGAGATGGGGAAGGGAACGTCGCCCTGGGGGTTCGCCTCGTCCTCGCTGAAGAGGAGGGTGTGGACGTGGTCATCGGGGAGGCCGCCGACCTCGTCGCCCCGGATGGGGTGGTAGGCCCCCGCCAGGACGGTCACCTGGTGGCCGGCCCGTTGCAGTTCCCCGACCACCTCGCGCAGGTAAACGCCGCTGCCCGTCTGGCCGGGCCGTTGGGAGAGGAGCATCAACACCCGCAGGGGGGCCTCGGGTGTCAGCCGGGCGACGCGGTCCTGCCAGAGGCGGGCTGCCCGGCGGACCACCGGATCGTCAGCAGCCCGCTGCCAAGCGGTGGTAAACGCTTTCAGGTCCTCGGTGGTGATGGAAGAGGCCATAGGGATGCCCACGACTACCGCCGACGGCTGCGGCCCATCGAGCTCCGCCGCGATGATCCCCCGCTGCTGCTCCGACGGCGGGAAGCGCCACCGCTGCTGCGCCGTCGGGAGGAGCCACCTCCCCACGAGGACCCGCCACCTCCGAAACCGGAGCCCCAGCCAAATCCTCCTGAGGACCGTCGCCTCTCCCTTCGCTGCTTCCGCTCCCGCTCCGCTTGGGTCCGCTCGATGCGCTGACGGGCCTGGCGCTCGGCGGCCAGAGCGTAGCGTTTCGCATCGTTGGCTTGGTCTCGTATCCGCGTCAGCATTTCGCGGGAGACGGGGGTCTTGGGCAAGACCGGCAGGATGGAGCGAGCCCGCCGCAGCGATCCGACACCCGCCCGACCGGCATCGGGGTGGTTGACGACCCGCTCCGCGCTGCGGATCGCCCGCTGGGCTGAGCGGACGGCGGTCCTGGCCGCTTGAAGGAGCCGGTCGTAGGCTTTGCGATCCACGTTGAGGCGCTGCTCGGCCTGGGCTGCCTGCTTCTCAACCGTCTCGTAGGCGGCGACGGCGGCCTGCAGCGCCTCTGCCAGCGCTTGGTCCTCCAGCCCTGCCAAGGCGGCCCGGGCCTTTTGGGCTTGGGAGAGGCCACGCTGCACCTGCCGAACCAGCTTGTTGAGCTCCGGCGTCTGGACCACCGCCGGCAGCGCTTCCGCTTCGGCCAGGCAGTCCTTTGCCCGCTTCCCTACCTGTTTGACCTTCGCTTCCAGTTTCTCCTGGAGTTCGTTGATCGCCTGGACCTGTTCCACGGCGGCAGCGTAGGCGGCCGTCGCCTGTTGTCGGGCTGCCATCTGGGCGTCCACCGCAGCGATGAACTCGCGGGCTTTCGCCAGCCGCCGCGCTTCCTCCAGCTGACGGCGGGCCTGGGCGATCTGTTGGTCCACCGCCGGCCCGATCTTGACGTCCTCCCGGTCCCGGAAGGCGATGGCCTTCTCCACCTCGGCCTCGGTGAGGCGAAGGGCCTCCTGGATGGTACGTTCGGCCGTCTGCACCTCCTCCAGACGCTGTACGAGGGCTTGGAGCTGCCGTTCCGTCCGCGCCAGGTCGGCCTTCGCCTGGGTCAGTTCCGCTTCGGCCTCGGTGAGCTTCTGCTCCTCCAGGCTGTTGAGGCGGGCGATCTGCCGGAGCCGGCCCTCGCGCAGCTCCTGGAGGGTCTGGGTGGCCTGTTCCAGCCCTGCGGCGACGTCGGCCCAGTTGCCTTCGGGATAGCTTTGGAGGGCCTGCCAGGCGGGGAGCACCGTCTCCTGGCGGTACTGCTCCAGACGGGCCACTTCTTTCTGGAGTTGGTCGAGGGCGGCCTGGTTCTGCTGGTGCAGCGCCTGCCAGGCTTGGGCATCGGCCAGGGCCTGCTGGCTGTCGGCCTCCAGTTCTTCGATCCAAGAGGCGGCGGCCTGGTAATTGCCCGCCTCGATCTCCCGGATGATGGCTTGCAGGTCCGCCTCGACCTCCTCGAGCATCTTGGCCAGGTTGGGGGGGCGGTATCCCTGGGTGGTGATGGCTTCGATCTGGGGCTGCCGGCGGTTGTGGGCTTCGACGGCTGCGACGAAGGCCCTGACCGTCTCCAGGTCTCGCCGGACGGCGTCGGCCTGCCGGATGGTGCGCAGGAAGCGCCCGGCCTGCAGGTCGGCCTTCGCCTGGGTCAGGCGTCGGTCAAGAGCCGCGAAGACCTTCCGCCGGCTCATCACGAAAGGGGAGGGCACCTCCTCTTCGGCGGCCTGGCGCTGGGCTTTGGCCTCGGCGAGCCGCTCCGGGGCCTCCTGCTGAGCGGCCTGGAGGCGGGCGATCTGGCCCTTGACGTAGTCAATGTAGCCCAGGATCCCCTCGGCGTCGGTCTTGGAGGGGTCCACCACCATCAGTTCGACCTTGAGGGGGGTGCCGACCATCTCCCGCCGCAGGTCGTCCAACTGCTTGGCCAATTGCACGTCGTCCGGCTCCCGCTCCAGCACCAGCAGGGGGTCGAGGAGGGCGCGGAGTTCGTCGTCGGTGAGGTTGCGGATCTCCTCCCGGCTGCCGACGAGGGTGAGGTAGAGCATCTCCCAGTCTCGCACCTGCGTCTCCAGGGAGCGCCCCTCTTGCAAGGTCGGGTCAATCAGCTTCTGGCGCAGGTCGAAGGCGTCGCTCAGGGCTTCCTGGCTGCGCCGCAGGGCCTCCCGGACATCGGCGCGGAGCTCCTCTTCGTGCTCGCCCCCGTAGGCGCTGAAGAGCTGGTAGAGCATCGTCTCCTCGGGCCTCTCCCCTTGTAGCACCTGGTTGCAGGCGTTCAGCAGGTTCGAGGTGCGGGACCGCAGGACCTCCAGGTGGCGCCGGAGGGCTCGGCGGCGCTGGAACTGCTGCCAGGCGGGGCGGATGACCCGGGGGGTGAGCAGGTAGCCGCCGGCACCCAGGACGCCGAGGCCCAGGAGGCCGAGGAGCAGCTTGCCCAGTGGAGTAGGGGATGGGGCGGGAGAGGGAACCGGCGACGGAACGGGGGAGGGGACGGGGGAGGGCTGAGCCACCGTTGCCGGCCGGTAGATCTCGAAGGCGGTGGTCAGTGCCTGGACGAAAGCGCCAGTGGGGTCACCGGCGGCGATGGCGTTGCGCATCTGCCCCTTGACGCGGGCCACGGCGGCATCGGTGTCCAGGGGGGAGCCGAAGAGCCGCTCGCCGAAGGTCACGCTGTAGGCCCAGCTCCGGTCGGCGGCGGTGCTGGCCTCGAAAGCGATGCCGTTCCGGTCGAAGCTGTCGGGCTGGTTCAGGTCGCGCAGGCCGGCCTCGGCCTCGGCCTGATCCAGGAAGGCGAACCAATCCTCCTCGCTCTCCGGGCGGTAGTCGGTCAGGAGGATGAAGACGCGGAAGCCTTCATCGGCCCAGGGACGGGCGGCCTGGCAGATCGCCTCGACGTCCACCGGCCGGTCCGTCTCCAGGCGGAGGTCGGCGTAGGGGCAGGTGGGCTGGGCCTGGACGCGGGCGGCCGCACCTGCCACGACGACGGCGACCAGCAGCAGGACCAGGGCCTTCCAGCCCCGTGGAGTTCGTTGGATCACGCTTTCCCCCTTTCTTGGTCCGGCAGCTTGCTCCACAACTTGTGTCGAATGAAGGTAAGGAATTCTCGGATGGCTTCTTCAGCGTTGTCACTTATATGGCTCTCCACAACGTTGTCTTCACGGCCGTCATGGAAGTGTTTGGGAAATGTTGCTATGTGGCGCCATCGGTGGTGGGGCGCGTTGTCATGGCGATAACAGTCGTTTGCCGGGGTCAAGCGACGCTCCCAGTGATAAGAATAGCGCCCTGTAACGGAGATAAAGATATCGAGGAAAGAGCCTTCCACTATCTCAAGACGCAACTTGACGGGATCGCCCGTAGGCAGTGTCATAATCTGAGCATTGACCACAATGTCTGCGAACTCACTCAGGGCGATGGCTCTCAGAGTTCTGTAGGTCTCGGAGATAGGCATCCAGCTCCTCCAAGCGGGCTGTCAGGTTCTCGACGACGATAAGGTCCTCCCAGGCGGGGTGCTCCGTCACCATCCCTTGGGCGATTTTGGCTTCCAAATCTGTAGCCGATTCTGCGCCATATCGAGCTAGGATGCCCAGACGTATCTGGAGGATCTGTCGCTTCTTTTCCCGCAGGAAGCTGATCAGTGCTTGGCGGAACAGATCGTCTTCGTCGAGCCCTAGCGATGTGGCGATTTTCGTGATCGTAGTAGGGGCAGAGGTAGATGCCATCGTCACTTCACCTCGACAAAGCTAGACCTTCACGGACTGCTGTCAACGGATTAGGAGAGCGGATTGAACGGAGAGAAGTGATCCCATAGGAGACGGTCTGGCCGATAAGTACCGATGCTCTCTCAAACGGATTTTGACAGGCCACCTACGGAGTCGTCGTCTTCCATCCGCTCAAGCGGATTCTATGGGAGACGACCCAACCCACTCTAGTTTAAGCGAATTAGAGGAAAAAGGCAAGCGCTTGCGGAGGCGCTGTTCACAAATCTCCCGCCAGGGCGCAAAGGGAGGATGAACCCGATGGACACTGGGGGCGAATCCGCGAATTGTGGTATAATAGGGGCCGTCTTCGGCAAGCGAGCACTCGTGATCCAAGCGTTTCCTACACCTCGAAGGAGGTCACCGATGAGCGCGATTGAGACCATCATCGCCCGTGAGATCCTCGATTCCCGGGGGAACCCGACGATCGAGGTAGAGGTCTACCTGGAAGATGGAGCGTGGGGGCGGGCTGCCGTGCCCTCGGGGGCGTCCACCGGGATGCACGAAGCCCTGGAGTTGCGGGATGGAGACACGACCCGCTTCGGCGGCAAAGGGGTCACCAAGGCCGTGGAGAACGTGCACAACATCATCGCCCCGGCCCTGGAGGGCTGGGAGGCGGCGGATCAGGTGGGCATTGACAACCTGCTGGTGGCGATGGATGGCACGCCCAACAAGCGCCACCTGGGGGCCAACGCTACCCTGGGCGTTTCCCTGGCCGTGGCCAAGGCGGCTGCTGCCTCGGTGGGGCTGCCCCTCTACCGCTACATCGGCGGCACCGATGCCCACATCCTCCCCGTTCCCCTGATGAACATCCTCAACGGGGGAAAGCACGCGGCTGATTCCACCGACCTGCAGGAGTTTATGATCGCCCCGGCCGGCGCTCCCACCTTCGCCGAGGCCCTGCGCTGGGGGGCGGAGACCTACCACGCCCTCAAAGCGGTCCTCAAGGAGAAGGGATACAGCACCAACGTGGGCGACGAGGGGGGCTTCGCGCCCAGCCTGGGCTCCAATGCCGAGGCCATTGAGGTGATCCTCCAGGCCATCGAGCGGGCCGGCTACCGCCCCGGCGAGGATATCTGGATCGCCCTGGACCCGGCGGCCAGCGAGTTCTTCGAGGATGGCGTCACCTACAACCTCAAGAAAGAGGGGCGTCGCCTGAGCGGTGAGCAGATGATCGCCTTCTACGAGGAGTGGGTCAACCGCTATCCCATCGTCTCCATCGAGGATGGCCTGGCCGAGGACGATTGGGACAGTTGGGTACAGATGACCCGGCGGCTGGGCGACCGGCTCCAGATCGTCGGGGATGACCTGCTGGTGACCAACGTGGAGCGGGTGCGCAAGGCCATCGAGCTCGGTGCTTGCAACGCCTTGCTGTGCAAGGTCAATCAGATCGGCACGCTGACGGAAGCCATCGCCGCCGTGCGGATGGCCCACCGGGCCGGCTGGCGGGTCATCGTCTCCCACCGCTCCGGCGAGACCGAGGATACCACCATCGCCGACCTGGTCGTGGCCCTGAACACGGGGCAGATCAAGACGGGGGCGCCCTGCCGCTCCGACCGCGTGGCCAAGTACAACCAACTGCTGCGCATCGAGGAGGAGTTGGGAGAGGACGCCGTCTACGCCGGTCGGAGCGCCTTCGCGGCCCTGGCGTGACGACCGCCGGTGGCCGGTGGCCGACCGCCGAACAGAGGGGGCACCGAGGGCTGAGGGTCGAGGGGCAGGGGACAAGGGCCAAGGGACCAAGGGACCACCCGACCACCTGACCAAGGACCAAGGAACCACGCGACCAAGGGACCACTCGACCACCTGACCAAGCGACCACTCGACTACTTGACCACCAGAGAGGGGGGGAATCGTGATCAAGATCGTGACCGATGCCGATGCCAGCCTCCCAGAAGCGGAGATGGACCGCTACGACATCACGACCATTCCGCTCTGGGTGCACTTCGGTGAGGAGACCTACCGGGAGGGCATAGACCTCACGGCCGATGAGTTCTACGCCCGGCTCACGGCGTCGAAGGCGCTGCCGACTACCTCCCAGCCCTCGGCGGGGCAGTTCGTCGAGATCTACCGGCCTCTTCTGGAAGCCGGCCACGAGATCGTCTCCATCCACCTGTCCGGCGACCTCAGCGGCACCTGCCTCTCCGCTCATCAAGCCATCGAGATGCTGGGAGGCGATGTGCCCATCAGTGTCGTGGACTCACGCACCGTCTCCGTGGCCGAGGCGCTGCTGGTGCGGCAGGCGGCCCTCTGGGCCGAGGCCGGCCGGGATCGGAAGACCATCGCTGCCGATCTGGAGCGGGTCACGGACCGGGTGACCGTCTTCTTCACCGTCGAGACCCTGGAGTACCTGGCCAAAGGGGGGCGCATTGGCAAAGCCGCCGCGCTGATGGGCACCGTCCTCCGGGTGCAGCCGATCCTGTCCATCCAGGGAGGAATCATCGTCCCGGTCGAGCGCCCCCGCACCCGCCGACGGGCGGTCGCCCGTCTCCGGGAGTTGGTCCTGGAGCGGACGGGGGAGAACCAGGAGGTCTGGATGGGGATCGCCCACGCCCGCTGTCTGGACGAAGCGGAAGCGCTGGCCCAGTTCTTCCGCGAGACCCTATCGCCGGCCTTTCTCTTCATCCACGAGCTAGGGCCGGGGATCGGCACCCACGGGGGGCCGGGGACGCTGGGGGTAGCTCTTTACCACCCGGCGGAGTGAGCTGGACGACCAGGGAGCATCGTCTCAAGAGGCCGTCCTGGCGCCAGGACGGCCTCCGCGTGTTTATGAAATTCTTATCTCTCCTCGACCGATGTTTATCCCTTTTTTGCCCGGAGGCGGTATGATAGAGGCAGGTCCTTTCTCCAGGCGCGCTTGTGAGCCGCCCCCTGGAATAGAGCAAAAGGAGGGAGAAGAATGAAACGAGTCCGGCTTGCTCTCATCACGCTGGTCCTGGCGGCTTTGCTGGTCACTGCCTGCGGTGGTGGGGCTGCTGCGCCCACCAAGGCTCCGGAGCCGACCAAGCCTGCGGCCGAGCAGCCCACCAAGGCCCCTGCCGCCGAGACCAAGACCATCGTCCTGGGCTTCACCGCCTCCCAGACGGGCAAGTACACGAAGGAGTCTAAGGAGCAGGTTCAGGGCTTGCAGCTCTGGCTAGAGGAGGTGAATGCCGCCGGAGGCATCGAGCTGCCCGATGGGACGAAGGTCAAGATCGAGATCGTCTCCTACGATGACGAGAGCACCAAGGAGCGCGTGCAGCAGCTTTACACCAAGCTCATCACCGAGGACAAGGCCGATCTCCTCATCAGCCCCTACTCCAGTGGCCTGACCGATGCTTCGGCCGTCATCGCGGAGCAGTACGAGAAGATCATGATCACCACGGGCGCTGCCTCCGACGCCACCTACGAGAAGGGGTATCAGCACATCTTCCAGGTCTACACACCGGCCAGCCGCTACCTGACCGGTGCGCTGGATGCCCTCAAGAAGTGGGACCCTAACGCCAAGAAGGTGGCCATTGTCTACGAGAAGACGAAGTTCGCCACCGCCGTGGCGACGGCGGCCAAGGAGTATGCGGAGGCCCAGGGCTTCGAGGTCGTTCTCTTCGAGGGCTACGAGAAGGACACGACGGACTTCGGCCCTTTCATCAACAAGATTGAGGCGGCCAAGCCCGACGCCATCATCGGCGGTGGTCACTTCCAGGATGGCTCCACCTTCGCCAAGCAGCTCTATGAGAAGAAGACCGCCGTCAAGATGGTCGCGGTGCTGGTGGCTCCCGCCGTGCCAGAGTTCGCCGACCTGGGCGACGCGGCGGTGGGCATCGTCGGTCCCAGCCAGTGGGAGTCCCTGGCCAAGTACTCGCCGGAGGCGGCCAAGGCGGCCGGCCTGGAGTGGTATGGCCCCACCATTGACGACTTCGTCAGCGCCTACAAGGGCAAGTACGGCTATGAGCCCGGCTACCACGCCGCTGGTGGCTACGCGGCCGGCCTGGTGCTCCAGAAGGCCATCGAGGACGCCGGCTCCCTCGACACGGCCGCCATCAAGAGCGCCCTGGAGAAGATGGACGTGATGATCTTCTTCGGCCGCATCAAGTTCGACACCGGGGATGCCCACGGCAAGCAGTTGGGCCACGACATGGTCTACCTCCAGTGGCAGAAGGACGCTAGCGGCAACCTGGTGCGCCAGATCGTCTGGCCGGAGGCGGCCAAGACCGCTGAACCCATCTATCCGTTGGAGCGCTAACCCAACCCCAAGGGCGGACCCCGACCGGTGTGCCGGGGTCCGCCCCTATCCCTTTGGTCTCTCGAAAAGACGGAGTCCCTGACCGCTTCCGTGAGTTCCCACAACGCTTTCCGCTCCCACTGAGGAGGTTCCTATGCCCCCACCGGACGTGATCCTCGCCTCGGTTCTCGACGGTCTGCTGCTTGGCTTCGTCTACGGGCTGGCGGCGATGGGGCTCACCCTCATCTGGGGGGTGATGGAGGTGATCAACCTGGCCCACGGGCCGGTGATCACGCTGGGGATGTTTGGCCTCTTCTTCCTCTTCCAGGAGCTAGGGCTGCATCCTTACCTGGCCCTGCCGTTGGTCGTGGTGGGCGGCCTGTTGCTGGGGCTGCTCATCTACGGCGTCGCCGTTCATCGGGTCTTGGACGCCCCCCATCTCTCCACGCTGCTGGCTACCTTCTCCGTCAATATGATGATCATCGGGCTGGGTACGGCGGCCTTCACGACGACGCCCCGCAACGTGGACTTCAGCCTGGGCGCAGTGGAGATCGGCCCCTTGCGGCTGCTGGGGACGCGGGTGGTGGCAGCTCTGGCTGCTGTTCTCTTCACCCTTGCCCTCTACGCCTTCCTCTACCGCACCCGGACTGGGAAGATGGTGCGGGCCGTGGCCAACAACCGGGCGGCGGCTGAGCTGATGGGCATTCCCTCTACCCGCATCCTTGCCCTGAGCTTCGGCATCGGCACGCTGCTGGCGACCGGAGCCGGGGGGCTCATCGCTACTCTCTTCCCTTTCAACATCTTCACCGGTGGCGTCTACGAACTGAAGAGCTTCGTCATCTGTGTCCTGGGCGGGCTGGGGAATCCCACCGGAGCCCTGTTGGGCGGCATCATCCTGGGCTTTATCGAGGGGTTCATCCCCCCCTTCCTGCCCGTCGGCTGGACGCCGGTGATCGAATTCGTCCTCTTCGTCGTCATCCTGCTGATCCGTCCCAGTGGCCTTCTAGGAGCACGCTGAGATGAAGCGATTGAAGGCACCTGCCCTCTGGATTATTCTGGCTGCCGTCGCCGTGGCGGGCATCTGGCCGCTCCTCAACCGCTCGGCGACGCTGCGCGAGGACATGTTCCTCATCCTGATGTTCGTCACCCTGGCCTCCAGCCTCAACATCCTGCTGGGCTACACCGGCTACGTCAACTTCGGCCACATCGTCTTCTTCGGACTGGGGGGCTACATCGGTTTCTACCTCATCTCCCAGCAAGGGTGGCACCTGATCCCAGCGGCGTTGGCCGCGGCTCTGGTCACGACGTTGCTGGCCGCGCTGGTGGGCGGGGCGGTGTTACGGCTGCGGGGTGCCTACTTCGCACTAGCCACCCTTGGAATCAACGAAGCCACCCGTGCTTTCGTCACCAACTTCAAGCCCTTTGGCGAGGCCACCGGTCTTTCGCTCCACTTCTCCCGCTACCAGGAGTACGGGGGGCCGGCCAGTGCTCTCTGGTTCACCTACGCCCTGCTGGTCATCGTCACCCTCGTCACCCTGCTGGTCAGCTATCTGGTGAAAACCTCAAAGTTTGGCCTGGGGCTGATGGCCATCCGGGAGGACGAGGATGCGGCGATGGTCCTGGGCATCCACGCTCCTAGGGCGAAGACCATCGCCTTCGCGCTCTCGGCCTTCTTCCCCGCCATCGTCGGGACTCTCTTCTTCTTCAAGAACGGCAACATCGAGCCGGGCGACGCCTTCCGGTTGCACATGTCCATCGAGGGGATCGTGATGATTATGCTAGGCGGCTTCGGCACGGTGACCGGCCCGGTGATCGGCTCGGCCGTCTACGAACGGCTACGGGGCTACTTGCTGACCACCCCCCTCTTCAAGGACCTGCAACTCTTCTTCGCCGGGATGCTGCTTCTGATCATCATCCTCTTCGTCCCCAGCGGGTTCATCGGGTGGCTGCGGGAGCGCTCCGCCCGCCTGCGGGAGGTGCTGCAATGACCGACCAAGTGATCCTGCAGATCGAAGAGGTGACCAAGCGCTTCGGCGGGCTGGTGGCCGTCAACCAGGTCTCTTTCGAGATCCGGCAAGGAGAGATTCTGGGACTGATCGGCCCCAACGGGGCTGGGAAGACAACCCTCTTCAACGTTATCAACGGCGTCTATGCGCCTGACGAGGGGCGGGTCATCTTCCGAGGTGAGGTGATCAGCGGCCTGCCCTCCTACGAGGTGGCGCGGAAGGGGATCGCCCGGGCCCACCAGGTAGTGCGTCCCCTCAACGAGCTGACGGTCCTGGAGAACGTGGTGGTCGGAGCGGCCTACGGACGGCGCAACCTCCCGCTGGGTGAGGCGGCCCGGGTGGCCGACGAGGTGCTGGAATTCGTGGGGCTGGCCCCTAAGCGCCATCTGTTGGCCGGCAAGCTGAACGTAGCAGAGAAGAAGCGGTTGGAGATGGCCCGGGCCCTGGCCGCCCAGCCTTACCTGATCTTGCTGGACGAGGTGCTGGCCGGCCTGAACCCTGGGGAGGTCGCCGCAATGCTCGACGTCGTGCGCCAGATCCGCGAACGGGGGATCACCATCCTGATGATCGAGCACCTGATGCACGCGGTGATGAATGTCTCCGACCGCATCGTCGTCCTCGACTACGGGAGCAAGATCGCTATGGGCACGCCTCAAGAGGTAGCCAACGATCCCAAGGTCATCGAAGCTTACCTGGGCGATCCCAAGATGGCTCAGCACCTGCTAGAGGAGCAGGGAGAAAACGAGGAGGGAGGCGCTGATGGTCATTCTTGAGGTCGAGAACCTGGCTTCCGGCTATGGGGAAGTGCAGATCCTGTGGGGGGTCTCCCTGCAGCTGCAGCCGGGACAGCTCACCACGCTGGTAGGCTCCAACGGTGCGGGGAAGACGACGCTGCTGCGGACGGTGATGCGCCTGATCAGGCCCTGGGGGGGGCGGGTCCTCTTCGACGGGCGAGATGTCACCAACCTGCCTCCCCACGCTAAGGCGGAGATGGGGCTGGTCCTGATCCCGGAGGGCCGGCAGCTCTTCACCGAGATGACGGTGGAAGAGAACTTGGAGATGGGGGCGATCCCCTCGCGGGCCCGGATTCACTTTCAGCGTAACCTGGAGTGGGTCTACGAACTCTTCCCTCGCCTCAAGGAGCGGCGGACCCAGAAGGCCGGTACCCTCTCCGGCGGTGAGCAGCAGATGCTGGCCATCGCCCGAGGACTTATGGCCGACCCGGTGGTGCTGATGCTCGACGAACCCTCCTTGGGATTGGCCCCTCTCCTGGTGATCAACCTCTTTGACGTGATCCGTCGCCTTAAGGAGGAAGGGCTGACGATGCTCCTGGTAGAGCAGAACGTCCACCTGGCGCTGGCGATAAGCGACTATGCCTACGTTCTCAGCGAGGGCCGGATCGAGATCGAGGGGGAGGCAGCCACGGTGCGCCAGATGGACCAGGTACGCCGGGCCTACCTGGGTCTGTGAGGCTCTACCTGAGGGCAGGGCTTTTCAGCGCTCTAACCCTTTGGGGGAACCCTCCCGCAGGTCCTCCCCACGGTCTGAAGTGCGTCATGGGCCGCCTCTGGCAAGCTATGGCGATGCCGGGCACCGCGGGACCTGCGGGAGGGTAACGTTTGACATTGAAAAGCCCTAACCTGAGGGATAGGAGGGTTGCAGATCAGCGTGGGCGACCGCTCGGTCGTCCACGTTTATGCTTCAAACTGGTAGCCGATCCCCTGCTCTGTCCAGATGTGGCGGTGGGACTCGTCTTCCTCCAGCTTGCGACGCAGCCGGCCGATGTAGACCCGCAAGTACTCAATCGCATCTTCGTACTCCGGCCCCCATACCTCCCGCAGCAGCCAGCGGTGGGGCAGCACCCGGCCCGGATGGCGCACCAGGGCCAGCAGCAGGTTGAACTCCGTTGGCGTCAGGTCCAGCCGCTCCCCCCGGTGGAAGGCCAGGTGCTGCTCTGGGTCTACCTCCACGTCACCCACCCGAATGGTCCCCATCCCCGGCGGGCTCTCCACCCACCGCGTCCGTCGCAGGACGGCGCGCACCCGGGCGATCAGTTCCCCCACGCTGAAAGGCTTGGTCAGGTAGTCATCGGCCCCCTGTTCCAAGACCGTGATCTTGTCCCCTTCTTCATCCAGTGCCGTGAGCACGATGATGGGGATGGTGGAGCGGCGGCGCACACGCCGTAGTACCTCGAAACCATCCATCCGGGGCATCAGCAGGTCCAGGACGATGAGATCGAGGGGCTCCGTCTCGAAGAGCCGGAGAGCCTCCAGACCATCGGCGGCCTCCAGGACCCGATAGCCCCGGGCGACCAGGTTGCGGCGCATAAAGTGGCGCAGCGTCTGCTCATCGTCCACGACCAGCACCGTCGCTTGTTGCATCGCCTTTTGTCCTCCCGGTAGAGCTATGCTATAATCCAGGGGCTCTCCCGCAGGTCCTCCCCACGGCCTGAAGCGCGTCATAGGCAGCCTCTGATAAGCTATGGCCGTCGCCGGGCACCGCGGGACCTGCGGGAGGGTTGGGGCCTATAGGATACCCCATTCATCCCGTCTTGTCCAGTTCGCCCTTGGCCGCTGGGTCACGGGTCCGGCGGGGAGGGGTCTCGCTGGTGGGGGGCGAGCCTGGGACCCGCCTGGCCTATGAGGCCGGTTCGCCCCCGGTTGCCAGGACAGCATATCACGGAGGGGAGACGATGCTTATCACCCACGGCAGGCTGATCACCTTTGGGGAGACGAACGAGATCATCGAGGACGGCGCTCTCTACATCGAGGGAGACCGGATCGCCGACATTGGCCCTACGCGGGCGTTGAAAGCCCGCTATCCCGAGGCCGAGGAGCTGAACGCCGACGGTCAGTTGGTGATGCCCGGCCTTATCTGTGCCCACACCCATTTCTACGGGGCCTTCGCCCGGGGGATGGCCCTTGTTGGCGAGCCTCCTCGCACCTTCCCGGAGATCCTGGGCCGGCTCTGGTGGCCTCTGGACCGCTCGTTGCGGGACCTGGATGTCCGCTACAGCACCCTCGTCTGCTTGGCCGACGCCATTCGCCACGGCACGACGACGTTGATAGACCACCACGCCAGCCCCTACGCCGTCCACGGGGCGTTGGATCAGATCGCCGACGCCGTGGAGGAGGCCGGGGTGCGGGCTTGCCTCTGCTACGAGGTGAGCGACCGGGATGGGCCGGATCGGGCCCAGGAGGGCATTGACGAGAACGTCCGCTTCATCCGGCGGGTGCAGCAGGGGGAGGCGTCGCCGCTGCTGGCGGCCACCTTTGGGCTGCACGCTTCCCTCACCCTCTCCGACGAGACGCTGGCCGAGTGCGCAGCGGCCGGCGCCGAGTTGGGCGTCGGCTTCCACATCCACGTGGCCGAGGACCTAGCCGACCAGGAGGACAGCCTGCGCAAGAGCGGCAAACGGGTTGTCGAGCGCCTCCAGGCGGCGGGCATCCTGGGGCCTCAGACCGTCGCCGCCCACGCCGTCCACGTGGACGCATGGGAGATGGCGATCCTGCGGGAGACGGGCACCTGGGTCAGCCACCAGCCCCGCTCCAATATGAACAACGGGGTGGGGGTGGCCGACGTGCCCACGATGCTGCGCGGTGGGGTTCGCGTCGTGCTGGGCAACGATGGCTTCTCCAACAATATGTTCACGGAGATGAAGACGGCCTACCTGGTGCACAAGCTGCACCGGCGTGACCCCCGGGTGATGCCGGCCGATCAGGTGCTGGAGGTGGCGGTGGCGAACAACGCCCGGTTGGCCCGGCTCTTCTGGCCGGCTGCCCCTCTGGGAGAGCTCTCCGTTGGGGCCTACGCCGACGTCATCTTCGTGGACTACCATCCTTACACGCCCCTGACGCCGGGAAACCTTCCCTGGCACATCATCTTCGGCGTGGATGGCTCCCACGTGACGACGACCATCGTCGGAGGACAGGTGTTGATGCGGGATCGGGAGCTGTTGACCCTGGACGAGGCGGCCATCGCTGCCCGGGCGCGGGAACTGGCCCCGGCAGTCTGGGAGCGGTATCGGCAGCAGTTCTGACGGCTAGGTGGGCCGGCCTAGGAGGATTGGCCCGTTTGTCCCAGGCTCCCTTGTGAGGTATAATCCGGGAACGGAAAGGTCGCCGCTCTGAGAAAGGGGGCGGCAACGCTCGTAGCGCGATTGAGGAGTTACCAATGCCTCTGGAAACCATCCCTCTACCGCCTTCGTTGAAGGAGCGTCTAGGGGAAGAGGTCGCTCAGGAGTTGGCTCAATGGCTGACCGCGATGTGGGAGGCGCAGAGTGAGCGGCGGTGGCGCTCCTTGGAGGAAGGCCAGGATCAGTTGAAAGCTGCCTTGGTCGCTCTCGCAGAGGCTCAGCGCCGGACCGAAGCCGGATTACAGCGATTAGAGGTGGCTGTTGAGCAGCTGGCGGAGGCGCAGCACCGGACGGAAGGGCGGCTGGACCGGCTGGGGCAGGTTGTTGCTGAGCTGGCGGAGGCCCAACGCCGGACCGAGGCGCGGCTGGAGGAGCTGGCCAAAGCCCAGCAGCGGACGGAAGCGCGGCTGGACCGGCTGGAGCAGGTAGTCGCTGAGCTGGCCGAGGCCCAACGCCGGACGGAAGGGCGGCTGGACCGGCTGGAGCAGGTAGTCGCTGAGTTGGCAGAGGCCCAGCGCCGGACCGAGGCGCGGTTGGAGGAGCTGGCCAAAGCCCAGCAGCGGACGGAAGGGCGGCTGGACCGGCTGGAGCAGGTAGTCGCTGAGCTGGCCGAGGCCCAACGCCGGACGGAAGGGCGGCTGGACCGGCTGGAGCAGGTAGTTGCTGAGTTGGCAGAGGCCCAGCGCCGGACCGAGGCGCGGCTGGAGGAGCTGGCCAAAGCCCAGCAGCGGACGGAAGCGCGGCTGGACCGGCTGGAGGACGCTCTTGAGCGGCTGGCGGAGGCTCAGCAGCGGACGGAAGAGGAGATCCAGAAGCTGGCCGGAGTCCAGAGCGATATGCAGGCCACCATAGCAGCGATCAAAGGGAGCTTGCTGGAAATGGTCTACCGCGAGCGGGCGGGAACCTATCTTGGCCCCTTCCTCCGGCGTGTCCAGGTCTTCGCTCCATACAAGCTCGAGGACGAGGTAGGGCCGCATCTCACCTGGGAGGAGTTCCGCGAGTTCCTGCGGCTCGACTGGGTGGTGAAGGGACGACCCCGGTGGGTGAAAGAAGCCCCCTGGGTCTGGTTGGCGATGGAAGTCTCCGCCGTGGTGGACCGCCACGATGTGGAGCGGGCGTTGAAGCGGGTCGCCCTCCTGCGGAAAGCCGGGCTGCTGGCGATGCCGGCCGTCGCCGGAGAGGAGGCGACGAAAGGGGCCGTGGACATGGCCGAGGACGAAGGGGTGGTCGTGGTTGTGGACGGCTGGGCTCGCTTCTGGGAAAAGGCCTGGGAGCAGGCTCAAAAGGAAGCGTCGAAGTCCGCGAAGGAGCGGGCCGACGGAGGGGATGTCGGGCCGGAAGGCGCAGACGGTTGAGCGTCCTGGCGTGGCCGATCCCGCTTCTGGGGGATAAGAGGCTGCCCCCGGCGGTGCAAGGGCTGTCGGCACCACCGGGGGCGTTTGCTCCAGCTATTTCTCCAACGTCAACCAGGGAGGAACCGTGACACCGAACCGAAGCCATCCACTACAGCACTCCGACGGACGTCGTTACACCATCGCCGTCCTGGGGGGGACGGGCAAGGAAGGGCCGGGGCTGGCCCTGCGTTGGGCAAAGGCCGGCTACCCTGTCATCGTCGGCTCCCGCCAGCAGGCGAAGGCGGAACGGGTGGCCGCTGCGCTGAACGAGCGGCTGGACACCGGCTCCCCTTCCAATGGACAGCCGGTGCGGGGGATGGTGAACGCCGAGGCCGCCCGCCAGGCCGACGTCGTGGTCCTGACGGTGCCCTACGCGGCTCACCGCCCCCTGCTGGAGAGCCTGCGCGGTCTCCTGCAGGGCAAGGTCGTCGTGGACGTCACCGTTCCCCTCCGCCCCCCTCAGGTGGACCGTGTGCACCTGCCCGAGGGGGGCAGCGCCACCGCCGAGGCTCAAGCTATCCTGGGCGACGGCGTGCGGGTGGTGGCTGCTTTCCAGAACATCAGTGCGGCTCATCTGAAGGACCCAGACCATCCCATTGACTGTGACGTGCTGGTCTGCGGGGATGACGACGAGGCCCGGCAGATCGCCATCGCCCTGGCCGAGGCCGCAGGGATGCGCGGCCTCGACGCCGGCCCCCTCGCCAATGCCGTAGCCATCGAGAGCTTGACACCGGTGCTCATCTACATCAACAAACGGTACAAGGTCCGAGGGGCAGGCATCCGCATCACAGGAATCGGGTGACAGGGCAGCCGGGCTATGGGGCGGAAGAGGGAGAGCAAGGGCTGGGAAGGGGATGGGGGGAGGTCGGTGACGCTGACTGCTGTCCCCGGTATCCCCCTCATCCGACCGGGCGATGACCTGGCCGCCATCATCCTGGAGCGGATGGCGGCGGCCGGCCTAGCCTTCCAGCCGGGCGACATCCTCGTCGTCTGCCAGAAGGTGATCTCCAAGGCGGAGGGCCGGTTGGTCCGCCTGGCCGAGGTCATCCCCTCGCCAGAGGCGCTGGCCCTGGCGGCCAGAGCCCGCAAGGACCCCCGCCTGGTGGAACTGATCCTACAGGAGTCGCGGGCTGTGCTGCGAGTGCGGCCCGGGCTGATCATCGTTGAGCACCGGCTGGGCTGGGTCTGTGCCAACGCCGGGATTGACCGCTCCAACGTAGCGGAACCGGAGGACGACGGCTGGGTCCTGCTGCTGCCGGAGGACCCAGACCGGTCCGCCCAGACGCTGCGCCGGCGTCTCCACGAGGCGACGGGCATCCCGGTGGCGGTCATCGTCAACGACACCCACGGCCGCCCCTTCCGCCTGGGGGCCGTGGGGGTGGCCATCGGGGTGGCCGGCCTGGCCCCCGTGGCCGACCTGCGGGGGCAGCCGGACCTCTTTGGGCGGGCCTTGCAGACGACGACGGTGGGGCTGGCCGACGAGGTGGCCTCGGCTGCCTCGATGGTGATGGGGCAGGCGGACGAGGGCCGTCCCGTCGTCCTGGTGCGGGGGCTGACCTACCCGCCGGGCGAGGGGGCTGCCCGGGACCTTCAGCGCTCCTCGGAGAAGGACCTGTTCCGATAGGAGGCCGGACGGACGGTGCGGCATCGGGATGACTGGCAGGCGGTGGTGGTCGGCCTGGCACCGGCGGGCCTCATCGGGTTAACCTTCATCGTCCTTCCCGTCGCCTTTTCCCTCTACCTGACCCTCTGGGATTGGCCTCTCATCGGGCCGGGACGGCGCTTCATCGGACTGGCCAACTTCGTCCGCCTGCTCCGCGATCCCCACTTCTGGCAGGCGTTCCGGGTGACGGTCCTCTACGTCCTGGGCAGCGTTCCTATGGAGACGGCCCTGGCCCTCCTGCTGGCCCTCCTGCTCCGCCGCCCGTCGCCCCGGCGAGCCCTCTATCGGATGGCGCTCTTCCTGCCCGTTGTCCTCTCCTCGGTCGTCGTGGCCCTCTTCTGGAAGTGGGCCTATCAGCCTCAGATCGGGCCGATCAACCGGCTCCTGCGCCTGCTGGGGTTGCCCGGGCCGGGCTGGTTGGCCGATCCCCACTGGGCCTTGCCGGCCCTCGTCCTGATCCACCTTTGGCGTTTCGCCGGCTACCACGCTGTGCTCTTCATCGCCGGCCTGCGGACCATCCCCTCGGTCTACTATGAGGTGGCCCTGCTGGACGGCGCAGGACGCTGGGCCTGTTTCCGCCACGTCACTTGGCCCCTCCTCTGGCCCACGACGGCCTTGGTGCTCATCACCGGCACCATCTTCGCCTTTCAGCTTTTCGGCCCCGTCTACGTCCTCACCGGTGGCGGGCCGGTGCGCAGCACGACGACGCTGGCCTTCTACCTCTACGAGCGGGCCTTTGGCTTTCGGGAGATGGGCTACGGGGCGGCCATCGGCTGGGCCCTCTTCCTGGTCCTCTTCCCCTTGGTTGCCCTGCAGTTTCGCGTGAGGCGTGAGCCAGTGTAGGGGGTAGGTGTGATGGAACAACCTCCGAACTCCAACCGTCTGCCCTCAGGACCTGACCGCCGGGGCCTCACAGGCTACGGCGTCGGTTTTGGGGAGTTGGTGCTGGTCGTTGCAGCAGGGATCGCGCTGGCTCCGCTGGGGTGGGCTTTGGCGTTGGCCGTCAGCGCTGGCCCTTCTCCCTGGAGCGCTTTCTTCCGGGCCCTGGCCGCCGCGCCGCTGGCCCGCTACCTGCTCAACAGCCTGCTGGTATCCGGCGTCACGGCGCTGGGGCAGGTGGCGGTGGCGACGCCGGCCGCCTACGTCTTCGCCCGGCTCCGCTTTCCTGGCCGCGATGGGCTCTTTGCCCTCTACCTGGGCACGCTCATCATCCCCCATCACGTGACGCTGCTGCCCGCCTTCCTGTTGATGCGCTGGCTGGGCTGGCTGGACCACTACCAAGCCCTCGTCGTGCCGGCCCTGGCTCACCCTTTCGCCCTCTTCGTCCTGCGACAGTTCTTCCTCAGCGTGCCCCCAGAGCTGGAGGATGCGGCGCGGATGGATGGCTGCTCCCGCTGGATGGTCCTCCTCCGGGTGCTCTTGCCCCTCTCCCGGCCGGCTCTGGTCACGGTGGGGCTTTTCAGTTTCCTCTGGTCCTGGAACAGCTTTCTCTGGCCCCTCGTTGTGCTGCAGACACCGACCCGCTACACCTTGCCTGTCGGGCTGGCGATGCTCCAGAGCGAGGTGGGCACCGACTGGCCGGTGCTGATGGCCGCAGCCCTCATCGCCGCCACGCCGGTCTTGCTCCTCTTCCTGTTCGCCCAGCGTTCCCTGGTGCACAGCATCACCTTCGCCGAAGGGTCTACGTAGCGCGGAGACGACCGGCATAGGTGGTCAGGTTTCTGGGAGAGCGGTATAATGGGCTCTGGCTTAAGCGCTTTACTTCACAAGAATATGCGATTAGGAGGGTGCGAAAGTGGGCGTTGAAAAGAGTGCACTTCACCCCTTTCAAGCGGCTTCAGCACGCCTGGTGGAGTGGCTAAACCGTCATCCGCTCCCGGAACCCGCGATAATCATCCTGACGTCCGTCGTTGTCGGCGTGGGTGCTGGCTTCGGGGCCGTGGTCTTCCGCTGGCTCATTGCCACCATCAAGCGGCTGGCCTTTGAGGGTGTTGGGGAGATGGTCGGTTTTCCTGCCCCTCCGGCCCTGATCCTCATCCCGGCAGCCGGCGGGTTGCTCTTCGGTCCCCTCATCTACTTCTTCGCCCGCGAGGCCAAAGGGCACGGCGTCCCAGAGGTGATGGAAGCGGTGGCCCTGCGGGGTGGGCGGATTCGCCCCCGCGTGGCTGTGGTCAAGTCCCTGGCCTCATCGCTCTGCATCGGCACCGGGGGCTCTGTGGGACGCGAGGGACCCATCGTCCAGATCGGGTCCGCCCTGGGCTCGACGGTAGGGCAACTTCTGGACCTCTCCGACGATCGGATCCGCAGCTTGGTCGCCTGTGGTGCGGCTGGGGGCATCGCCGCTACCTTCAACGCCCCCATCGCCGGCGCCCTCTTCGCCCTAGAGATCATTTTGGGACAGTTTCAGGCTACCTACTTCGGCGCAGTCGTCATCTCGGCCGTGACCTCCGACGTGATCGCCCAACTCTTCCTGGGCGAGGAGCGCGCCTTTCTGGTGCCTCCCTACTCCTTGGTCAGCCCTTGGGAGTTGCTCCTGTACGCCCTGTTGGGGGTTCTGGCAGCTTTCGTTGCCGTGGGCTTCTCTCGGCTCCTCTACGTAGCCGAGGACCTTTTCGACGCCTGGCACTTCCCTGAGTACTTGAAGCCGGTGATCGGTGGAGCGCTCCTGGGGCTCTTGGGCCTTTTGGCCCCCCGCCTCGGCGGAGGCTTTCCCCGCATCTTCGGTGTCGGCTACGACTCCATCAGTGATGCCCTCTTCGGTCGGTTGGCTATGACGACAGCCCTCTTGCTGCTGGTGCTGAAGCTCCTGGCCACCTCTCTGACCTTGGGCTCTGGAGGTTCCGGCGGTGTCTTCGCCCCTTCGCTCTTCATGGGGGCTATGCTGGGTCAGACCTTTGGCACGGTGGTCCATCGCCTGTTCCCCCAGGTCACAGCACCGCCGGGGGGGTACGCACTGGTGGGGATGGCTTCCGTCTTCGCCGGGGCAGCCCACGCGCCGATCACTGCCATCATCATCCTCTTCGAGATGACGGGGGACTACAACATCATCCTCCCCTTGATGTTCGGCACGGTCGTGAGCACCTTGATCAGCCGCGGCCTCAGCTACGAGTCCATCTACACGCTGAAGTTGGTCCGGCGGGGAGTGCACCTGCGCCAGGGACAGGATATTGACGTGATGCAGGCGGTGACGGTGGGCGAGGCGATGAGCACCCAGGTGGACACGGTGCCGCCCGACATGAGCCTCCAAGAGTTGGCCCGGGCTTTCACCGAGACCCATCACCACGGCTTCCCGGTGACCGATGAGGAGGGGAATCTGCTGGGGATCGTCAGCATCCGGGACCTGGAGGAGGCTATGGCTCGGGGGCCGATAGACGGGCTGACGGTGGCCGACATCGCCACGATGGACAACCTGGTCGTGGCCTACCCCCACGAGCCGATGTGGGTGGCGCTGCGCCGCCTGGGAAGCCGGGACCTGAGCCGCCTGCCGGTGCTGGAGGCGGAAGGATCGCGCAAGCTGGTGGGGGTCGTCCGCCGCAGCGACATCATCCGGGCCTACAACGCCGCCATCCTGGCGCGAGCGCAGCAGCAACATCGGGTGGAGCAGTTGCGCTTGGGCCGGCTGGATGGGGTCCGCTTTATGGAATTCGACGTGGCGCCGGGAGCGCCGGTGGCGGGCAAGGCGCTGCGCGACCTGAAGCTGCCGGAGAACTGCCTGGTCGTCTCGGTGCGCCGGGGGCGCAAGCTCTACGTCGCCCAGGCCCATACGGTGCTGCTGCCGGGGGACCACGTGACGATCTTCGCGCCCGACGAGTGTTCCCCGGAGTTGGCCCGCCTCTTGACCGGCCGGCCTGGCCTCTCCCTCTCGGAGTCGGAGGAGGAAAAGGAGGCGGTGTTGGAGGAGGCCCCTGAAGGGGAGCGGGAATCGGCAAGAGAACCCTCGGGCGAGGTGGGAACGTAGGAGGCCCTTGCAGGGCCGAATGTAGCCGAACGGAGGAGGCCCTTGGAGGGCCGAACTGGGCCGACCCGGGGTGGGGTGGGGGCGTAGGAGGCCCTTGAAGGGCCGGCTCGGGGTGGGGTGGGGACGTAGGAGGCCCTTGCAGGGCCGACGTAGCCGAACGGAGGAGGCCCTTGGAAGGCCGGCTCGGGGTGGGGTGGGGACGTAGGAGGCCCTTGCCGGGCCGAACGTAGCCGAACGTAGGAGGCCCTTGGAAGGCCGGCTCGGGGTGGGATGGGGACGTAGGTGGCCCTTGCAGGGCCGACCTTGCCGAGCCGAGTGTAAAAGGGATCGGGTGGCGGGGGTGGGGACGGGCATTGAGAGGGGGGAAAACCCATCCCCACTGCCCGCCGCGTGGGAAAGACGGCCCTGGCCGCCGAGCCATCCTCTGGTCGGTTGGCCGGGGCCGCGCTTTGCTAGCCTGAGCCGGAGGCACTGCTCCCCGCCGTGACCTGGAAGATGACGGCGTCGTCGTCGCGGTAGACCTCGACCAAATTGGGGTCCTCAGCCGCCTTCTCTAGGAAGGCTTTGTGGGCCAGGTCGGTGAAGACGTAGTGGGCCCCGAAGCGCTCGCTGATGACCTGGGAGGGGCGCTCCACTCGGCCCTGGGTGATCTCCACCCAGAGATCGTAGAGCTCCGCATCGTAGCGCTGCATGTAGGTCGGATCCAGGCCCACGATGTAGGTGTTGTGGGTGTTGTAGAAGAAGAGGCGGGGGAAATCATCCCAGTCGGTCTGGAAGACGCGGCTGCCGGCCGGTGTGTGGGCCTGAAGCCAGGCGGCGGCCTCAGCATAGCGCTCGTAGGGTTTGGAGCGTTGCAAGCTCTCCCGAGAGGCTTGCAGGTTGGAGGGCAGCGTTAGCAGCAGGATCGCCCCCATCAAGCCGATGGAGATTCGGTGGCGCCAGCGGTGGCCCTGTGCCTCCCACCGTCGGATGAGAGGGCTCCAGGCGAGGGCAGCAAAGGCCAGGGCAAAAGCGGGGAAGTACTCCACGAAGCGCCGGGATTTGAAGAGCATAAAGCCAAAGAGCAGGGTGAGCAGCAGGCCCGTCGCCGTTGGGGCGTCCATACGCCGGTCGTGGAGGCCCAGGGCGAGGATGCCGGACAGAAAGGCGATCAGGGCCAGCCCGGAGTTCTCCAACAACTGGGTGGTCTTGTAGGGATACCACTCGCTGCCCACACCGGGGGCTGTCGGGTTGAGCACCTTGGGGCCGAGATGATGGTAGATGAAGAGGAGGTTGTTGGGGAAGTAGGGATGGATGAGCAGGCCCAGCGCCACTCCCAGGCCGACGTAGGCCAGGGGCCGCCATTCCAGTTGTCCGTCGGACAGCCAGCGGGCGACCCCATAGGCCCCTGCCACCAGCAGGATCATAGGAAAGCCGTTGTAGAGCCACACGTAGAAGAAGGCCAAGGGGACCAACCGGCGGTGTCGGCCCGTGAGAAGCCAGTGCCACGCCACTATCAGCGCGGCCAGGGAGAGGGACTGCGCCCGGGGCATGCTCATCCGGTAGATGAACGCCTCGGAGACCACCAGCAGGCCGGCCGTCCACAGGGCGGCGTAGGGGACGCGCTGCCTTCGCAGCAGCCACCAGAAGCTCAGGAAAGCCACGGCGGGGAAGAGGACGCTGGCCATCTTAGCCCCCAACCGCAGGTCGCCGAAGGTGAAGGGGATGAGAAGGACGTGGAAGAGGAAGTGGTGATCCACAAAGCGGTCGGCGTTCAGCACGGTGAGCGCGAGCCAGTCAAAAGGTAGTCGCCACCCCTCTGTGCGCATCAGGTAGGCCATCTTGATGTGGTAGTAACCATCGTTGCCCACCAAGTTGGGCGTGGCGAATTGGACAGCAGTTAGAAAGAGGACCAAGGCGCTGAAAAGGGCTGTCCCTGTCAGCAGAGGGTATTGGTCAGGGTGTGACACACGCAGCCCAAGGGTCGTTGACGGTGCTCGTTGGCCTCCCTCGGCGAAGACCGTCGGCCTCGGTGTGGAGGCAGCGTACTTCCTGCTTCTCATCTCCTTCCCTTCCGAGCCCGTGGAGCGGCTGGGTTGGCTGACCGTGTGGCCCCTACCCGGCGGTGGGGGGAAGGTCTAGACTCTTCCTGGACGGCGGCCCTATGGGACACTGTTCTCATTCTCGTTGTCGTTCTCGTTCCCGTTGCCATTCTCGTTTCCGTTCTCGTTGTCGTTGTCATCGGAGGGCGTCGGGGTAGGCGTGTAGGTGTAGGTTGGGGTGGGTGTCGGCGTTGGCGTCGGCGTGTAGGTGTAGGTTGGAGAGGGCGTCGGCGTCGGTTCTGGGCTCGCCGTGTAGGTTGGTGTCGGGGTGTAGGTGGGCGTTGGCGTGGGCGTCGGCGTGTGGACGGACTCCGACGTCTCCGTGGGCTCCGGTGTCTCCGACGGTTCCGGCGTCTCCGTCTCCCCGGGCCTGGGCGTATGGGTGGGTTCCGGAGTTTCCGTGGTCTCGGGGGTCTCCGACGGTTCTGGCGTCTCCGTCTCCTCGGGCCTAGGTGTATGGGTGGGTTCCGGAGTTTCCGTGGTCTCTGTGGGCTCCGGCGTCTCCGTCGGCTTCCCTTCCGGCGTCTGTTCCATCTCCGGGGTCTCCGTAGGCTCCCCCTCGGCCAGGGTCTCAGGCGTGGGCGTCGCCGTCAGGGTGAGCGTGGGTTGCCCCGTGGGCGAGGGCGTCGGCGTCACCGAAGGGGTGGCCGTCGGCGTCCCCGTCGGCGAGGGGGTGGCCGGTGAAGGGGATGGGGTCTCGGCGGCCGGCGGAAGGGTCTCCGGCGGCGAGGTCGTTGGCATCACCGTCTGCGTCGGTGTGGGCGAGCCCGTCGGCTTCGATGGTGTGGCTTCCTCGCCGGGCGTGGCCGTCGGTGTCTCGGTGGGCGGGATCGGAGGTGGCTCGACCTGCAACTGAAGGGCCAGCAGCCGGCCTGGCCCCTCGATCCGGGCACGGACCTTCACCCGTGCGCCCACGACGGGCTCCCCCTCCACCTCTGTCTCCGCGCCCACCTGGACCGACAGCCCGCTGACCGTCCAGGTGCTCGCCCCGAGCGCTTCGATCTCCCCTTCAAACCGGACGACGACAGGCCGTCCGGTGGGGAGCAGCGCTTCCACCTCCTTCCGCCGTTCCTGGGCGAAGCGGGCCAAGAGCTGGGCGCGGGCGGCCGGGCTGAAGGCCAGGAAGAGCTGCACTTCCTCGCTGGCCCGCTTGACCGGGTAGAGGGGGTCGCCGGGTAGGCTCTCGGAGGCCAGGACGACGCTCAGGCTGCTGCCGATCACGACAACGACCAAAAGCATCGCCACGGCGGTCCGCCAGGCCGGCGCCGGGGAGAGGAGCCCCCCCAGGAGCCGACCGATGCGCTCCAGCAGGGTGGGGGGTGGAGCCGCTTGCTTCTTCGCCGCCAGCGCGGCCAGCATCCGCTCCCGTCCGGCTTGGACCGCTTCCGGTCGGGCCTGGGGACGGGGCAGGGCGCGGATCTCGGCCATCAAGGTGAGATACGGGCGGAGGGCGTCGGCCTGCTCGGGGTAGCGGGCCAGACATTCCTCGACACTCGCCCCGGCGCGAAGCTGGAGGAGGCATTCTTCCAAGAGGGTTTCGATGTCACGGCTCATAGCACTTCTCTTTGTTCAGGGCGCGGCGGAGGGCGGCCAATGCTCGGTGTTGCAGCGCTTTGACAGCGCCTTCGGTCTTGGCCAGGATGGCGGCGACCTCGGCGTTGCTTCGGTCCTCGACGAACTTCAGCAGGATCACTTGACGCTGATCCTCGGTCAGGTGACGCAGGGCCTTCGCCAGACATTCCCGGGTGAGCGTCCGCTCGGCCACCTGGGCCGGCTGGCTCTCGTCGTCTTCGGCGACCAGGCGCTCCTCCAGCGGCAGTGACGGAGCCCGCTCCAGACGGCGGTGGCGGTCTATGATCAGGTTCCGGGCGATGGTGTAGAGCCAGGAGAGGAGAGGCCGATCCTGGACCTGGAAGGTGTGGATCTTCTCCACCAGACGCACGAAGACGTCGGCCGTCAGGTCCTCGGCGGCTTCAGCATCTCCTACCCGGTAGAAGATGTAGGTATAGATGGTGGGCTGGTAGCGCTCATAGAGCTCGGCGAAGGCCTCTGGGTCCCCTTGCTGAGCCCGCCGCACCAACCGGGCTTCGCGTTCCGAGATCACCGCTCGTCCCCCCTCACCCTGTCTAACGTCGAAGGGGTGTGGAAGATACGGGGAACCTGTGGTACAATCCGGCAACGATCAGGGATTTTCAACGCTTTCCTTTCCAGGATTGAAGCGGTTGAGGCGTTCTATGGATTGGCAGGTCTTGGGCAATGCGTTGCTCATCTTCGTGCTGAGGGTTACCGATGTCTCGATAGCGACCGTTCGGACGATCCTCATCATCCGGGGGAAGCGAGGCGCTTCGGCAGCCCTGGGCTTCGTCCAGGCGACCATCTTCGTCCTGGCGGTCGGACGGGCGGTCCAGGACATCGGCAATCTGTGGAATGTGCTGGGATACGCCGGCGGGTTCGCCGTGGGCACGCTGGTTGGGATGTGGATTGAAGAGAAGCTGGCCCTGGGCTACGTCCACGTGCGGGTCTTCGCCCGAAAGCGGGGCCGGGAACTGGCCTCCTTGCTGCGGGACGCCGGCTACGGCGTCACCGAAACCCTCTCCGAAGGGCTGGAGGGGTACGTGGACACCATAGACATCCTGGTCCAGCGCAAGGTGCTGCCCCAGCTCTTGGCCCAGATCCGGGAGCACAACCCGGCGGCGATGGTCACGGTCGAGGAGACGCGCTCTGTCTACCGGGGGTACATGCCCCGCCTCGGGCGCAACGGGGGGTAGCCCCGCGACCCCTCACCCCTTCAACCAGGCCGTCAGCGCTGCCAGGTCCTCCAGCACCAGGTCGGGCCGAACGGGGCTGGTCTCCAGGTCCTCGCGGCGGGCGACGCCGGAGAGCAGCAGGATGGTGAAGAGGCCCATTCGCTGCCCGCCCAGGATGTCCGTCTCCAGCCGGTCGCCCACCATCGCCGTCTCCTCCGGCGAAGCGCCCAGCCGGGCCAGCGCCTCCTCGAAGAGGGGGGTCTCCGGCTTGCCGATGATGATGGGCCGGGTGTCCGTCGCCGTCTCCAGGGCGGCCAGGATCGCCCCGTTGCCGGGCAGGAGCCCCCGCTCGCCGGGCCAGGTGCGGTCGGGGTTGGTGCCGATGAAGGCGGCCCCGGCCCGGATGAGGAGGGTCGCCTGGGCCAGCTTCTCGAAGGTCAGCCCCCGGTCCCAGCCGACGACGACGTAGCGGGCGCCGTCGGCGCTCAGGACGAAGCCGGCCTCCGTCAGCGCCCGGCGCAGCCCCTCCTCGCCGATGATGTAGACGGGGGTGCCGGGAGGGGCCTGACGTCGCAGAAAGCTGGCCGTCGCCTGGGCCGAGGTGAGCACCGTTTCAGGAGGCACGTGGACGCCGAAGCGGGCCAGTTGGTCTACGTACTGCTCCGGGGTCTTGCTGGCGTTGTTGGTTGCCATGATGTAGCGGATGCCCCGCTCGTGCAGCAGGGCGAAGAAGTCCACCAGCCCTGGGGCCGGCTCCTCGCCTCGCCAGAGCACACCGTCCATATCCAGGATCAACGCTCGTATCCGATTCTTCACGGCTGGCTCCTCGTGGTCGGTTGTGGGGGGTGCATTGCCTGTTGCCACGCGGCCCACTCCTCCGGCGTGTCGAAGTCGGCCAGCAGGAGGGGCGAGTCCACCTCGACCAGGGCGACCTGGTCGGCATAGCGCTGGAGAAGCCCCCGTCCTCCCCGGTCGCCCTGGACCCGACCCAGTTCGTCGAAGAGGGGGCGGGCGAAGAGGACAGGGGTGCCACGCCGGCCCCGGTAGGCCGGAGCGACGATGAGAGCATCACCCTGCCGGAAGCGGGCGATCAGCCGGTCCAGCAGCGCGGCGGTGAGGCCGGGCTGGTCGGCCTGGAGGAAGAGGGCGGCGTCGGCCTCCGGGGGCAGGGCGGCGAGGCCGGCGCGGACGGAGGTGCTGAGCCCCTGGGGCCAGTGGGGGTTGTGGACGATCTGGAGGGGGCGGTCGCCGAGGGCCTCGCGCATCGCCGGGAGGCGGCTGCCCAGCACGACGATGACGGGGCGGGCCTGGGAGGCCAGGGTCACGTCGGCGATGTGGGCCAGCAGGGGCTTGCCCTGCCAGGCCAGCAGTTGTTTGGGCCGGCCGAAGCGGCGGGAAGCGCCGGCGGCCAGGATGACGGCGGCGACCTGGGGGAGGTCGTTTCGCGTAGTCACAATCCTCGCCTCCACACTTGAAGGACCGGGTGCTCCCGCCCCAGGGCGACCCGAACCACCCGCTCGATGGGGCCGCTCTCCAGAAGCGCTTGGGCGATGGTGCCCGCCGCCTCCTCGACAGGGAGAGGACCGCCGTCGCCCCCGGCCTGCTCCTGGGTGAGCAGCACCGCGACCCGCTGGTGCTCCCGGACCCCCTTCAGCCCCCCGGCCGGATGGGCCAACAGCCGGGCCACCCGTTCCGGCGTCATCGGCACGCCCACCGGTTCCCCCAGCAGCGATGCCGCCACCTCGGCCCGGTGGACCCATTGGGCCTCCAGGGGCCGGCCCACCACCTCCAGCGAGGCGACCAGGACGACCCGCCCGGCGCTGGCGGGGATGACCGGCTCGTGGGGGGCCGGGGCTTTCAGCCCCTTCCGGCGGGCCCCATCGGCCTCGACCAGCAGCGTCACGCCGGGCAGCGCCTGGGCCAGCCGGTCCACCAGGGCAGGGGGGAAGCCCGTCAGCTTGATGGGGCGCACCGGCACCCTTTCCTCGTCGTGCAGCAGGCCGGGCGGGAGGGGTTCCGCTCGGCGGCGGTGGGCGGCGACCACCCGGCGGGCCTGGGCCAGCAGGCCGGGGAGCCGTTCCAGGGGATCGCCCCGCTCTCCCGTCAGCAGGAGGGCCAGGCCGGGCTCCAACCGGGGCTCCAGGATTTGCGTCGTCGTCGTGAAGAGGACGGGGGCCAGGCCGCTCAGTTCGGCCATCAGTCGCCAGGCGGCCGTCGTCTTGCCGCCGGCCCCGACGAAGGCGACCCGGTCCCCCGGGTGAACCTGCAAGGCTTCTGCCAGCATCGTCGGCCCTTTCTCGGTATCTCGCCTCCCGATTATAGCACACGACCAGGGGAGAGACCAGGCTTTCTTGACTGGTGATTACCCACGAGTGAGCGAGAGAGTGGTCCGTAGCGGGCCGTCCACGAATTTCTCACAAATGCACGAATGAGGCGGTCCTTAATTCGTGTATTCGTGCCCCATTCGTGGACGGCTGGTCTCCCTATCTCCAAAGATATGGGTAATCACCGCTTTCTTGACACCCTTTTGCCCTGCGGTACAATAGGGGCGGCCGGCGACCAGGCCCGTCAGCACGGGAGAGAGCACGTAACCCTCCCGCAGGTCACCGGTCGAGGGCGCTTTCAGCCCCGATGGGCTACTTGAAGCACGATTTCGCGTCGGAAACGCGCCTAACCTGCGGGAGGGTGAACCGTTACGATAGCACAAGGATTCCCCAATGCTTAAGCGAATCGAGCTGAAGAACTGGCGTAGCGTTCGGGAGCAGGGGCTGAAGTTGGGTCCGGTCAACCTCCTGATCGGCCCCAACGCTGCCGGGAAGTCCAACGTTGTGGACGCCTTGCGTCTGTTGGCCGAGGCCATCCGGTCTGATCTGGAGACGGCGGTCACCCGTCGGGGAGGGCTGGAGAGCGTTCGATTTCGGGGCGCGTCGGAGGGCGAGGAGGTCACGATCTCCATTGACTACTTCGTGCCCGATCCCAGCGCTCCCCACAGCCGGTCGGACATGCGTTACAGCCTCACCATTGCCCAGGAACCGGAGAGCGGACGTCCTGCTGTGGCCCGAGAGGAACTGCGCGTCAAGGTGCGCCGGAACGAACCCGGTACACAGCGGTTGTGGTTTCGCTCCCAATGGGGGAAAGGGCGTGCCCTGCGGGATGTGAAGACGGATCAGCGCGAAGCCTTTGACACCGGCGACCCCGGCATCCTTGCCCTCAAAGCCCTGGGGTTCTTGGCGACGTTTCCCCGCATTCGTGCCCTGCGGGAGTTCATCGAAGGGTGGCAGTTCCTGAGCGTGGACCTGGGGGCGATCCGTCAGCCCCGGCGGGATGAGCGGGCTACGCGCTTGGATGGCAAGGCGGCCAATCTGGCCAACGTCCTACGCACGATGCGTAGCTTCAACGCCTCCGGTCTGGAACGCATTCTGGACAACTTACGTTACCTTTTGACCCACGTTTCCGATGTGGTCACCGACGTAGAGCACGGTCGGGTGCTCCTCTACCTCGTTGAGCAGCCCTTTGGCTCTTCCTTCGATGTGCAAGTCATCTCCGATGGCACCCTCCGTCTCCTGGCCCTCTTGACGGCCCTGGAGACGATGCCTGAGCACGGCCTGCTCTGCGTGGAGGAGCCGGAGCATGGCCTGCACCCGCTGGTCTTTGGCCCCCTGCTGGACATCGTGCGGGAGTACTGTCCTACCGACGGCAGCCGACAGGTCCTGCTGACCACCCACAGCCCCGATCTGGTGGATGCTGCCCGGCCGGAGGAGGTCATCGTGGTGGAGCGGAACGAGGAGGGGGCCTCGGAGTTCGAACACCTCTCGGCCCGGCGGCTCCGCAGGTGGCTCCAGGACTTCCGCCTGGGTGAGCTCTGGCGGATGCGGCAGATCGGGGGGGTGCCCCGATGAGCAGGCCATCCCCGTGGACGGTGGTGCTGATCGTAGAGGACGACTCCGATGGCCATACGTTGAAGGCTTTGGTCGAACGGCTGGGCCTCGCCATCCGCCTGGATTGGCTCCCGGCTAACGGCATCGGGAACATCAAGCGACGGGGAGGTCTTTTGATCGCGCTGGCCCGGGACCGCATACGCGATGGGCGTGGATGTGTGGCCGTTCTCCTGGACCGGGATGGTAAGGATGTGACCCGGTCGGAGCCCCATCGTACCATTCGCAGGCTTTGCAGGCAGGAAAAGGTTCCCCTGCTCCTGGCTGTTGAGGCCCTGGAAGCTTGGCTGCTGGCCGATGCTGGCTGTGCAGGGTGGTTGGGCATAACCTCGCCATCTAACGCCGATAGCGTGGCCCATCCCAAGAAGCAAGTTGAGCGGGCCTATCGCCGACGAACGGGCCGTTCCTATAACCGCCGGGCTCGGCGCATCTTGGCTGAGAAGGCCGATGGTTCAGCACCTGAGCGCAGTCCATCGTTACGACAGGCATTGGCGCACCTAAGCGATTCCCCTTGTGGTGAGATCAGCCTGGCGCGATAGTCAAGGAGGTAGCCGATGGAGCCTGACCGTACCCACGTTGAATCCCCGCCCCCGGCCCTGCTTATCCGCCGGGGCACGCTGGTGACCGCCGAGGGGCTTCTCCAGGCCGATCTGCTGATCCAGGGGGAGCGCATCGCCGCCGTCGGCACGGACCTGAGCGCCCCACCCGGCGCCCGCGTCGTGGATGCCGAAGGCCACTACCTGCTCCCCGGCATCATTGACGCCCATACCCACATCCAACTGGACACCGGCATCTACCAGACCCCCGATGACTGGCTCATCGGCACCCGGGCCGCCGCCTGCGGTGGCGTCACGACGGTGATAGACTTCGCCACCCAGTTCCGAGGCCAGACGCTGCGCCAGGCCGTGGAAGCGCGGCTGGCGGAGATCGGCCGGCGGGCGGTGGTGGACTACGCCCTCCACGTGATGGTGACCGACCTGCCGCCGGGCCGGGTCGAAGAACTGGGCGACCTGGTGGAGATGGGCACGCCCAGCATCAAGCTCTACACCACCTACCGGCCCAACTACTACGCCGATGACGCAACCCTCCTCTATCTCCTCCGGGCCGCCGCCGAGCGGGGCATCCTCACCCTCGTCCACTGCGAGAACGACGCCCTGGTGACGGCGGCCACCCAAGCCCTCGTCGAGACGGGACGGACGGGATGGGCCTACCACGGACGGTCCCGCCCCGCCCTGGCCGAGCAGGAGGCGACGGCCCGGGTGCTCTTCCTGGCCGAGGCGGCCGGCGCCCCCGTCTACATCGTCCACAACTCGACGGCCCGCACCGTCGCCCTCGTCGCCGAGGCCCGTGAGGAGGGCCAGATCGTCTTCTCCGAGACCTGCCCCCAGTACTTGCTGCTGGACAACCGTCGCTACGAAGGGCCGGAGCCCTGGCGCTACATCCTCCAGCCCCCCCTCCGCGACCCCGACGAGCCGGAGCGGCTCTGGACGATGGTCGAGGCGGGGATGGTGGACGTGATCGCCACCGACCACTGCGACTACACCCGAGACCAGAAGCTGGCCGCCGACAACTTCACCCGCACGCCGGGAGGACTGCCGGGGGTGGAGACGCTGTTGCCGTTGATGGCGACCTACGGCGTGGCGGAGGGGCGCATCGGCTGGCCCGACCTGGTGCGGATGCTGAGCACCAATCCGGCCCGCATCTACGGCCTCTGGCCGCGCAAGGGGGCGCTCCTGCCCGGCTCCGACGCCGACGTGGTGATCTACGACCCGGAGCCGGAGACCACCATCCGGGCCGAGGCGCTGCACTACCTGGCCGGCTACACCCCCTACGAAGGGATGCGGGTCCAGGGGCGGGTCAGGATGACCGTCGTCCGGGGGCAGATCGTCTACGAGGAGGGGCGCTTCGTGGGGCGCGAAGGGTGGGGGCAGTTCGTAGCCCGGCAGCTTTGAGCGCTCACCGGTATCTATTCAGCCTACCCTCCCGCAGGTCACCGGTCGAGGGCGCTTTCAGCCCCGATAGGCTATTGGAAGCACGGTTTCGCGTCGGAAACGCGCCTAACCTGCGGGAGGGTGAACCGTTACGCTCACCGGTGACCGGCCTCTCGCAGGCGTTCGTGGACCCAAGTGGCCGTGGCGGCGTCCAGCGGGGGATCGGGCTCGCCCTTGTAGTCCACCCTCAGATCGTACCGGGCCTCGTCGTAGACCCGGGCCAGCAGCGCTCCCAGGGCCAAGACGGGCTCCTCCTCGCCGGGGCGGAGCGGGATGGGGATCTCGGGGATGGGTTCATCCAGATTGAAGGGGTAGAGCTGGGCTTGGGGCTGTTCCCATCCCCGGCTGACGAGGACTAAGGACTGCGGACTGCGGACTGCGGACTTCAACAAGGAGGTATCCGATGGACCTATCCCATCTTCTCACCGTCGCCCGGGGGGATGCACCGGCCGATCTGGTGCTCCGCAACGGGCGCGTGGTCAACGTCTTCACCGGCGAGATCGTTGAAGCCGACGTCGCCATCGCCGGCGACACCATCGTCGGGCTGGGGGCCGGCTATGAGGGCCGCGAGACGATGGACCTGCAGGGTCGCTACCTCTGCCCCGGCCTCATTGACGCCCACGTCCACATCGAGAGCAGCATGGTCACGCCCCCCCAGTTCGCCCGCGCCGTCGTCCCCCGGGGCACCACCAGCGTCGTCTGCGATCCCCACGAGATCGCCAATGTGGCCGGGCTCGCCGGCATCCGCTACATGCTGGACGCCTCCGAAGGGTTGCCCCTCACCGTCTTCGTCAACGCCTCCTCCTGCGTGCCCGCCACGCCGATGGGCACCGCCGGGGCCACCCTGACGGCCGAGGACTTGGTGACGCTCCACGACCACCCCCGCGTCCCCGGCCTGGCCGAGATGATGAACTTCCCCGGCACGGTGATGGGCTTCCCCGACGTCCTGGCCAAGATCGAGGCCTACCGGGACAAGGTGGTGGACGGCCACAGCCCCGGCCTCAGTGGGAAGCAACTCAACGCCTACGTCGCCGCCGGCATCGGCTCCGACCACGAGTGCATCACCGCCGAGGAGGCGCGGGAGAAGCTGCGGCTGGGGATGCGCATCTTCCTGCGGGAGGCGACGGGGGCCAAGAACCTGCGTGACCTGCTGCCCGTCGTCACGCCGGCCAACAGCCGCCGCTGCGCCCTCTGCACCGACGACCGCCACCCCCACGACCTGCTGGAGGAGGGCCACCTGGACCACCTGATCCGTCTGGCCGTCGCCGAAGGGCTGGACCCGGTGACGGCCATCCAGATGGCGACCCTCAACGTGGCCGAATGGTTCCGGCTCTGGGACCGGGGGGCCATTGCGCCGGGGAAGCGGGCGGACCTGGTGGTGGTCTCCGACCTGCGGGACTTCCGGGCAGAGCTGGTCTTCAGTGGCGGTCGGTTGGTCGCCCGAGAGGGGGAACCGGTGGGCGACTGGCCCATCCCTCGGCCCGACGAGAGCGCCGTCCGTGACACCGTGCACCTCCAGATGTCCCACGTCCGTCTGGAGATCCCGGCCCAGGGGGAGCGGGTGCGGGTCATCGGTGTCGTGCCCGACCAGATCGTGACCCGCCACCTGGTGGAGCCGGTGGCCCGGCGGGATGGGCTGGCGGTGGCCGACCCGGAGCGGGACCTGCTGAAGATGGCGGTCATCGAGCGCCACCGGGGGACGGGCAACGTCGGCCTGGGCTTCATTCGGGGGCTGGGGCTGAAGCGGGGGGCCATCGCCGGGACGGTGGCCCACGACCACCACAACGTCGTCGTGGCCGGCGCCGACGACGAGAGCATGCGCACGGCGGTGCGGGCGGTGGCCGAGATGGGGGGTGGGCTGGCGGCGGCCTACGGCGAGACGGTCCTGGCTCGGCTGCCCCTGCCCATCGGCGGGCTGATGTCCGACCGGCCCATCGAGGAGGTGCGCCGGCAGATGGACGCGCTGCTGGCGGCGACCCGCGAGTTAGGCTCTCCCTTGCACGACCCCTTTATGGTGCTCAGCTTTATGGCGCTGGAGGTGATCCCGTCGCTGAAGCTGACCGACCAGGGGCTGGTGGACGTGGAGGCTTTTGACTTCGTGGACCTCTTCGCATAGCCCTGTAGAGAGTGACGTCCCCTTCGGACCACACCGCCGTCAGCCCCAGCGCCTCCACCGGCAGGTCGCGGCTCCCCATCCGCGCGCGCTCTCGGGGGCCGACGAGGAGGTAGTCCACATCGTAGCTCCTCAGCAGGGCCTGGCGGGAGGCCAGCGTCGCCGTCGGTGCGAAGAAGGCGGCCACCTTCTCCTTCATCGCCTCTGCCCGAACCGTCTCGAAGGGATGGCCGTAGAGGACGCGCTGGCCGGACCAAGCGGGGATGAAGAGCCCCGTCTCCGGCGCGGCCAGGACGAGGGTAGCCCGGAGGGGATGGTCGGCCAGCCGGTCGAGGGCGGCCCGCTCTCCCCGGGTTAGGAAGAGGAGGTCGCTGCGGGAGAGGCCGCCGATGAGGGAGAGCAGGAGCAGGAAGGCGGTCCCGGGCAGTGTGGCGGCGGCCAGCCCCCGGGCCAGGCGGGGGCGCCCCTGCGTCACCATCGCCTGCAGCCCCGCCTCGGCCAGGAGCGCCAGGGGGATGTGGAGCCCCAGGACCAGCCGCCGTTGGAGGGGGAAGGGGGCGTAGAGGAGCGGGGCCGTCACGCCCACCCAGGCCAGGAGGAGGAGGTCGCCGTCGCTGCGGCGGCGGGCTGCCCGGACCGCGCCCAGGAGCGCCGGGGGCAGCAGGAGGCCGTACCCCACCAGGTAGGCCCAGACGGGCGGGGAAGGCGTGAGGTTCTGGGCGTTCCATCCGGCCAGCGCCGGGTTGGTCCGCACCACCCAGGCGTCGTAGAGGAGGATCGGTGCGGCGGCGAAGCCGGCCAGGAAGAGCGGCCCTACCTCGGCCCGGAGCGTCGGCCAGGCGAGGCGGCCCTGTTGTCGGTTTTGCAGCCCTCGCAGCCCTCGCAACCCGAGGAAGGCTCCCAGGATCAGGAAGAGGGCCGGGACGGCGAAGGGCTGGATGAGGGCCAGGGCAACTGTAGCTCCCATCAGGAGGGGGGTCCGGCTCCGGGATGGGATCAGGCCCGTCCCCCAGCCGGCGATCAGGAGCATCAGCGCCATCGCCAGGGGGAAGTGGGGGTTGGCAAAGAGGGCGTAGAAGGTGTTGGCCTCCGGCATCCAGAGGTCCACCGGCCAGCGTTCGGCCTCCACGTTTCCCAGCAGGGGGAGCGTCAGCCAGCCCAGGCCGGAGGAGAGGGCGACGAGGAAGAAGGCCCGCCGGCGGCGGTCCATCGCCGGGATGGGGAGCACTCGGGCGGCGAAGCGGTCGGCGACCAAGAGCAGGAAGAAGCCGTTGACCGCCCGGGCCAGGTGGTAGAGGGCGGTGAGGGAGAGGCCGGTCCAGCGGGCCAGGTGGCCCAGGAAGAGGTAGTACAGGAAGAGGAAGGCGCCGGGGTGGTCGGTGGCCGTGTAGGGCAGGTGGAACTGCCAGCTTCCGGCGTAGCCCTGGCGCATCTTGGCCAGGTAGGAGTTGCCGTCCAGCGGGTTGCTCAGCAGCCCGGTGAAGGTCAGGTTGCCGGGGGTGGTGGCGGCGACGATGAGGTAGGGCAGCGAGGCCAGGAGCACAACGCCGGCCGCCGCTCCCCAGGGCCAAGGTAGAGATTTTCGTGTCATTGCTCTCTCGTCAACGAATTGGGGGAACGGGTAGCTGCCTCTCCCCCGAAAATATGATACACTACCTCTCGGCAGTTGTAAAGCCCTCTTCCTCTTCTCGCCGGGTCCGCGATCCGGCGGGCCGGGGAAGCGCCGCAATGCACCCGTCGCCTTGTCGCCTTGTTGCCCCGTCAACTCATTGCCTCACTGCCTTGTTGACCCATAGGTTCGTTGATCCACCAACCGGAGGCTCCCGATGCGCGACACGACCTTCTTCGAGCAGGTCACCCAGGTCGAGACCCCCTGGCGCGACCAGACGATCCGGCTGCCCATCTTCTACTACGACGTCACCACCGTCGCCGCCGCCTTCCTGACCCCGTTGGCCCCGGTGCGGGCCCTGCTCCCCTCCCCTCGACTCCAACCGCTGCGGGCCACCCCCTGGCACACGGTGACCATCATCACCGCCTTCGAGTACCGCGACAGCGACATCGGCCCCTACAACGAAGTCGCCATCGCCTTCCCCATCACCCTGGACCGGCCGGCCCCGATCCTCACCGGCCTCCTGCGGGCAATGGCGGCGGGGCCGCTGGCCTACGTCCACCACCTGCCGGTGACGACGGAGATCGCCTACCACGCCGGCGTGGACTTCTACAACTACCCCAAGTTCGTCGCCCAGATCACCTTCCGGCGGGAGGGGGAGTGGCTGCACTGCCACCTGGCCGAGGGAGAGCGTTCCATCCTCACCCTGACGGTGCGCCAGCTTCCCACGCGCCCCTTCGACCGCTGGCGCTTCCACGGCATCACCTTCCGCGAGGAGCGCATCCTGCGCAGTGAGGTCATCGTCAACGTGCGCCGGCAGGCCATCTCCCGCAACCCGGCCCACGTTCGCCTGGCACTGGGCGACCACCCCATCGCCCAGGAGCTGCGGGACCTGGGCCTGGGGCGGGCCGTCCACGTCCAGTACATCCCCCAGAACCAGGCCATTCTGACGCCGGTGCTGGAGAGCTATGGGGCGTGAAGCGTGAGGCGTGAGGCGTGAAACGTGGGGCGTGAGGCGTGAAACGTGAGGCGTGAAACGTGAGGCGTGAAGCGTGAAGCGTGAGGCGTGAAGCGTGAAACGTGAGGCGTGAAACGTGAAGGGTAAGGAGTAGGGGAGTTCGATGCGCGAACCGTCGTTGTTGGAGGCTTATCCGGCTTTAGAGTTGATCCGGCGTTCCCACCCCCGCTTCGTTGAGCGGTTGGCCCGGGTCCAGGAGGACGCCCGCGACTTCGCCCGGCGCTACGTGGCCCCCATCGCCCTGGAGGTGGACGCCCGCGTCGCCCGCGAGCCCACCTACTTCCCCTGGGAGATCGTCCATCGGGGGGCCGAGCGGGGCTACCTCACCTTCAACCTGCCCCGGATGGTCGGCGGAGGCGGCCAGACGACGCTGGCGACGTCCATCCTGATGGAAGAGCTCTGCGCCCAGTGCGCCGGCATCGCCAACATCTTCGGTGCCCACGCCCTGGGGCTGGCCCCCCTGCTGGTGGGCGGCTACGATATGCAGAAGTACTACCGCTTCCTCCAGGAAACGGTCCGGGGCGAACGGGAGGGGCAGCCGGTCCTCTGGGCCTTCGCCATCACCGAACCCGGCGCCGGCTCCGACATCGAGGACGCCGATGAGGTGAACCGGATCGAGGGGATCACCCACGCCCGGCGGGTCGCAGGGGGCTACCGGCTCAACGGGCGCAAGGTCTTCATCTCCAACGGCAGCGTGGCCCGGTACGTCACCGTCTACGCCGCCCTGGACCGGGCCGACCCCCGCCGGACGATGGTCGGCCTGGTGGTGCCCAGCGATGCCCCCGGCTTCACCGTGGCCCGCGTCGAGCACAAGATGGGCCAGCGGGCCTGTCCGGCGGCCGAACTGGTCTTCGAGGACCTCTTCGTGCCGGAGGAGTACCGGATGGGGGCCGAGGGGGCGGGGATGGCCCAGTTGGAGGCGGTGCTGAGCGCCTCGCGGGGGCCGGTGGGGGCCATCGCCACCGGCATCGCCCGGGGGGCGCTGGAGCGGGCCTGGGCCTACGCCGCCGACAAGGTGGTGGACGGCCACCGGCTCATCGAGGAGCAGTGGGTCCAGATCGCCCTGGCCGAGATGGCCACCCAGGTCCACGCCGCCCGCCAGGCCTACTTCGCCGCCACGCTGCTGGTGGACTTGACCAACCCGATCCTCTCCCGTGCCATCGTCGGGCGGACCGACGTGGGCGGCTTGGTGGAGCGGCTGATCGGGGCCGTCGTGGACCTGGGGCTGGTGCGGGCGCTGACGACGCAGCCGGCCGTCAGCAGCGCCATCACCGCCTACCTGACGGAGCGGGAGACGCCGGCGGTCCGGCGCTCTCGCGCCTTGCGCTCGGCTCTGGCCTCGGCGGCCAAGGTGCTGGGCAGCGATGCAGCGATGGCCGTCACCGCCCGCGCCCTGGAGATCGCCGGGGCCGACGGCACCCGCCGCGAGCTGGGGCTGGAGAAGCAGTTCCGGGATGCCAAGCTGACCCAAATCTACGAGGGGACCAACCAGATCAACCGGCTGAACCTCTTCAAGCGGCTGTAGGGGAGAAACGATGACCGAATTGACCGCAATCCAGACAGCCGTGCGCACCTTTGCCCAGCGGAGCGTCCGGCCGGCCCTGGAGACCTACGACCGGCAGCCTGACTCCGGCTTCCCTTGGAGCATCGTGCAGCAGGGGGAGGCGATGGGGCTCACGCTGATGACGGTGCCGGAGGCCTGGGGTGGGGCAGGGATGGACCTGGTCGCCGCCGGCGTGGCCCTGGAGGAGGTCGCGGCGGTCTGTCCCGGCTTCGCTACCCTCTTCGCCGCGTCCTTGTGGGGGATCGCGCCGCTGGTGCTGGCGGCCGACGAGGTCCGGGGCCGGCGGCTGCTGGAGACCTCGCCTGCCGAGGGGGCTGCCACCCGGCTGGCCGCCCTCGTCGCGCCGGAGATGGGGCGGACGCCGACGGTGCGGGCCGTCCCCCAGGACAACGGCTACCGGCTGGATGGGGAAGCCCCCTTCGTCTTCAACGCCGGCGTGGCCGGCCTCTACACCCTCTTCGCCGAGGCCGGCGAGGGGATGATCTGCGCCGCCCTGCCGGCCGGAAGCCCCGGCCTGCACGTCAGCAGCCCCATCGCCAAGCTGGGGCTCCAAGTGGCCCCGGCCGGCGACCTGACCTTCGAGGGCGTGTGGGTGCCGGAGGAGAACCTCCTGGCCCGGTCCGGCGACGCGGAGGCGCTCCTGCGCCGGGTCGAGGCCTGGCGTCAGGGGCTGATCGGCGCGGTGGCCGTGGGCATCCTCCGGGCAGCGTTGCGGGAGGCGACGGCCTACGCCCAACAGCGTCGCCAGGGCGGGAAGCTCATCATCCACCACCACGCCGTCGCCACCCTCCTGGCCGAGATGCGGATGGGGCTGGAGGCCGCCCGGGCCGTCGTCCGTCAGGCGCTGGGCGAGCCCGAAGACCCCGATCGGGCGCTCCTGGCCCGCCTCCACGCCACCGAAGCAGCTTGCGCGGCCACCACCGACGCCGTCCAGGTCTTCGGCGGCTACGGCTACATGGCCGACTACCCCGTCGAGAAGCTGATGTGCGATGCTCGCCAACTCGCCCTCATCGGCGGGAGCAACAGCCGGCTGCGTCTGCTGACCGTCGCGGCCTAGCGGCTAGCGGCCTGGCGGCCTAGCGGCTAGCGGCCTAGCGGCCTAGCGGCTAGCGGCCTGGCGGCCTAGCGGCTAGCGGCCTGGCGGCCTAGCGATTAGCGGCTTAGCGGCGGACTGAGGACTGAGGACTGAGGACCACCTGACCACCCGACCACTCGACCATCCCCGTTTCTAACACGCTTTTAACCCCCACGCAACCTGGGTTTAACGATTCCCTGTTAGACTGTCGGACGGTAGGGGGGCCCTTTCGCCCTTCCTCTTGGCGTTGTGTGGGTGCGGGCGAAGGGAAAAGCCGGTAAAGGTATCCGACATCAGGAGGGGTAGAGATGACCATTGAGGAGCAGATTCGTCGTTACCTGGCCGAGAACTTCCTCTTCTCCGACAACGGCTTCCAGTTCGACGATGAAGCATCCTTCCTGGAAGAAGGGATCGTGGACTCCACCGGGGTGCTGGAGCTGATCCTCTTCGCCGAAGAGACCTTTGGCATCCAGGTGGAGGATGACGAGGTCGTCCCGGAGAACTTTGACTCGGTGCGCAGTCTGGCGGACTACATCCGACGCAAGATGGGGCAGCCGGCGTAGCCCCCTTGTAGAGCCTGGAGCGGCCCATGTTGCTCGTACAGGATTTCCTTCAGGAGAGTGCCCAACGGACGCCGGACAAGGTGGCGCTGATCTGCGACGGTCAGCGCCTGACCTATGCCCAGGTGGATGCGATGGCCGATCGGTTGGCCAACGCCCTGCGAGACCACGGGGTGCAGCGGGGCGACCGGGTGGTGATCTTCCTGCCCAACAGCGTCGAGGCGGCCGTTTCCATTTTCGCCGTGCTCAAGGCCGGCGCCGTCTTCGTCGTCATCAACGCCACGACCAAGCCCCAGAAGCTGGCCTACATCCTCAACAACAGCCGGGCGACGGCGCTGATCACCTGGGACCGCCGGGCCGACGTCGCCGCCCAGATGAAGGCCCAGGTCCCTTCCCTCAAGTTCGCCGTCCTGACCGGAAAGAAGGCGGGAGAGCGGGCTGCCCTGCGGGAGGATTTCCTCGCCTTCGACGAGATCCAGGCCCACTACCCGGCCACCCGCCCGCCCCGGCTCTGCATTGACCAGGACCTGGCCTGCCTCATCTACACCTCCGGCAGCACCGGCGAGCCCAAGGGGGTGATGTCGGCCCACAGCAACGTCGTCGCAGCGGCTTCGTCCATCATCCAGTACCTCCAGAACGTCCCCGAGGACATCATCATCAACGTGCTGCCCCTCAGTTTCGACTACGGCCTCTACCAACTCCTGATGGCCTTTAAGTTCGGTGGCACGCTGGTGCTAGAGCGCTCCTTCGCCTACCCGGCCCAGATCCTCCGCCGGATGGAGGAGGAGCGGGTGACCGGCTTCCCCGGCGTTCCCACCATCTTCGCCATCTTGTTGCAGATGGACCTCAGCCCCTACGACCTCTCCAGCCTGCGCTACATGACCAACACGGCGGCCGCGCTGCCCCCCAGCCACATCCAGCAACTGCGGGAGAAGTTCCCCTGGGTGACCCTCTACTCGATGTACGGCCTGACCGAGTGCAAGCGGGTCTCCTACCTGCCGCCGGAGGAGCTGGACCGCCGGCCCGCCTCCGTGGGCATCCCCATCCCCAACAGCGAGGTCTGGATCGTGGACGAGGAGGGGAACCGGCTGGGACCGCGCCAGATCGGCGAGTTGGTCGTCCGGGGAGCCCACGTGATGCGGGGCTACTGGGAGGCCCCCGAGGCCACGGCCGAGCGCTACCGTCCCGGCCCCCTGCCCGGCGAGCGGGTCCTCTACACCGGTGACCTCTTCTGGATGGACGAGGATGGGTTCCTCTACTTCGTCGGGCGCAAGGACGACATCATCAAGAGTCGGGGCGAAAAGGTCGCGCCCAAGGAGATCGAAAACGTCCTCTACGAGATCCCCGGCGTCGTCGAGGCCGCCGTCATCGGCGTTCCCGATCCCATCTTGGGGGAGGCGATCAAAGCCTTCGTCGTCCTCGACGGCGTGACGCTCACCGAGAGAGATATTCTGCGCCACTGCCGGGCCCGCCTGGAGGACTTTATGGTGCCCCAGTACGTGGAGATTCGCGACAGCCTGCCCAAGACCGCCAGTGGGAAGATCAAGAAGACCGCGCTGAGGTAGGGGACCTATGTGTGGCATCGTCGGCACCCTCAACCTGACCAAGGCCCATCCCATCCAAGAGAGCACCCTGCGTCAGATGCTGGGGATGATCCGCCACCGGGGGCCGGATCAGTTCGGCCTCTACCTGGACGACCTGGTGGGGCTGGGGAACGCCCGCCTGAGCATCATTGACCTGGGCGGCGGGCAACAGCCCATCGGCAACGAGGCGGAGACCCTCTGGATCGTCTTCAACGGGGAGATCTTCAACTACGTGGAACTGCGCCCAACGCTGGAGGCGCGGGGCCACCGTTTCGCCACCGACACCGATACCGAGGTCATCGTCCACCTCTACGAGGAGTACGGCACCGACTGCGTCCAGTACCTCAACGGTCAGTTCGCCTTCGCCCTCTGGGACAGCGAGACGGAAACGCTCTTCCTGGCCCGTGACCGGCTGGGCATCCGCCCCCTCTACTACACCGTTCAGGATGGGGCCTTGATCTTCGCCTCGGAGATCAAGGCGCTCCTGGCCGATCCCCGGGTGCCGGCCGCGTTGGACCCGGTGACGCTGGACCAGATCTTCACCTTCTGGAGCCCTCTTTCCCCCCGCACCGCCTTTCAGGGGATCTTGACGCTGCCGCCGGGCCACACGCTGGTTGCCCGGCGGGGCCGGCTCTTCCTGGAGCGCTACTGGCGGCTCGACTTCCCCGAGGCAGGCCAAGAGCCCCGTCGCCCCGTCGAGGAGTATGCCGACGAGCTGCGCACCCTGCTCATTGACGCCACCCGCATCCGGCTGCGGGCCGACGTGCCGGTGGGGGCCTACCTGAGCGGTGGGCTGGACTCCTCGACGATCACCGCCCTGATCCGCCGCTACACGGGCAACGACCTGGAGACCTTCTCCATCGCCTTCACCGACGAGAACTACGACGAGAGCGGCTTCCAGCGGGAGATGGCCCGCTTCCTGGGCACCCGTCACCACCAGATCACCTGCACCCACGACGACATCGGGGAGGTCTTCCCCCAGGTGATCTGGCACACCGAGGTGCCCATTATGCGCACCTCGCCGGCTCCCCTCTTCCTCCTCTCCCGGCTGGTGCGGGACCACGGCCTGAAGGTCGTCCTCACGGGCGAGGGGGCCGACGAGTTCCTGGCCGGCTACAACATCTTCAAAGAGGCGAAGATCCGCCGCTTCTGGGCCCGACAACCCGATTCCCCCTGGCGCCCCCTGCTCCTCCATCGGCTCTACCCCTACATCCAGGAGTTGCAGGAGGGAGGGCGCTACCTGACCGCCTTCTTCGGGCGCCGGCTCACCGACGTGCACGCCGCCGACTATTCCCACGCCATCCGCTGGCACAACACCAGCCGGACGCGCCGCTTCTTCTCGAGGCAGTTGCGGGCTTCTCTCAACGGCTGGGACGGCCCGCCCACCAGCAAGATCACCCTGGACGAGCGCTTCTTCCGCTGGAGCCCGCTGGCCCAGGCCCAGTACCTGGAGATCACCATCTTCCTCGCCGAGTACCTGCTCTCCTCCCAAGGGGATCGGGTGGCGATGGCCCATTCCATCGAGGGGCGCTTCCCCTTCCTCGACTACCGGGTGGTCGAGTTCTGCAACCGGCTGCCGCCCACGCTGAAGCTGCGCGGTCTGCAGGAGAAGTACCTGCTCAAGCGGGCGATGAAGGACCTCCTGCCGGAACAGGTGTGGCGCCGGCCCAAGCGACCCTACCGGGCCCCCATCCACCGCAGCTTCTTCCCCGGCGGCCGGCCCCTGGACTACGTGGAGCACCTGCTCTCCCCTCAGGTGGTGGCGGAGGCGGGCTACTTCAACCCCCGGGCGGTCCAGCAGCTGGTGGCCAAGATTCGGCGCGGAGGGCCGGTGGGGGAGAGCGATGAGATGGCGCTGGCCGGCATTCTCTCGACCCAACTGGTTCACCAGCTCTTCATCGAAGGGTTCCGGCCGCATCCTCCCCTCACTGCCGAGGACGACGTGAAGGTCGTGGCCCGAGGACCCCACGCCCGCCGTGGGGACGTCCTGCAGGTCACCGGCGGTGGGAGACAAGCCTGAGCAAAGGGAGCAAGAGACGATGGGGTTTCACCGACACGTTTTGGACCTAGACCCGGCCCAGGAGGTCGAGCGCATCGTGGCCCAACTGCGGCGCGATGTTCTGGAGCGGCTGCACCGTCGCGGTGGCGTCGTCGGCATCAGCGGCGGCGTGGACTCCTCCGTTGTGCTGGCCCTCGCCGTCCGCGCCCTGGGGGCGGAGCGGGTGGTGGGCGTGCTGCTCCCGGAGAAGGAGTCCAGCCCGGAGAGCGTCGTCCTGGCCCGCCAGGTGGCCCGCCAGTTCGGCGTAGAGACGGTGGTGGAGGATGTGACGGGGCCGCTCATCGGCTTCGGGGCCTACCGCCGACGCGACGAGGCCATCCGCGCCATCTTCCCCGAGTACGACGCCACCTACAAGGTCAAGATCACCCTGCCGCCGGGCATCCTGGAGCGGGGAACCCTCAACGTCTTCCGTTTGACCATCGTCAGCCCCGAGGGGGAGGAGAAGACCCGCCGGCTGCGCCCTCAGGAACTGCGCCAGATCGTCGCGGCGACCAACTTCAAGCAGCGCAGCCGGATGGCGATGCTCTACTACCACGCCGAACTGCGGGACTACGCCGTCATCGGCACGGCCAACAAGAACGAGCACGATCAGGGCTTCTTCGTCAAGTACGGCGATGGCGGGGCCGACGTGATGCCCATCGTGCACCTCTACAAGACCCAGGTCTACCAACTGGCGGAGTACCTGGAGATCCCCGAAGAGATCCGCCATCGTCCCCCCACTTCCGACACCTACAGCGCCCCCAGCACCCAGGAGGAGTTCTTCTTCCGGCTCCCCTTCGAGGTGATGGACCTGCTCTGGTATGCCCAGGAGCACGGCGTCCCTATCCCAGAGGTGGCCCAGGTGATGGGGCTGACCGAGGAGCAGGTGCAGCGGGTCTTCGACGATCTCACCCGCAAGCGACGGACGACCGACTACCTGCGGATGCCCATCCTGCGGCTGGACGGGGGGCAGGGCGGCGGGACCGCGGGATAGAGTAGCAGAATAGCCTCTGCATCCCATCGCCTCGTCGCCTCATTGCCTCATCACCCCACTGCCCCATTGCCTCGTTCCCCCCTCACCACGATTTGCCAGAAGGCGAAAACCGGATATAATCGGTAGTGTCTGGGTATCTTACAGCCTACCCTCCCGCAGGTCACCGGTCGAGGGCGGTTTCAGCCCCGATGGGCTATTGGAAGCACGGTTTCGCGTCGGAAACGCGCCTAACTTGCGGGAGGGTGAACAGTTACGTGTCTGGCCCGTTGGCGAAAGCTTGGGGAAGATGCCGGCCTATGCTGCTGAAAGACCCAACCCATCCCCCCCGCATCCTGGTCGTGGATGACGACCCGGAGATGGTGGATTTGGTCCAGCGGATCCTGGAGGAAGCCCGCTGTACCATCACACCGGCCTACTCGGGCGAGGAAGCGTGGAAAAAGCTTCTCATCGCGGCCCGGCGTGCCTCCGAGGAGTTCGACCTGGTCGTCCTGGACGTGATGATGCCGGGGATGGATGGCTACGAACTCTGCGCCCGCATCAAGGAGCATGAGACGCTGCGCTTCACCCCGGTGCTGATGATGACGGCGTTGGCCTCGGTGGATGACAAGACGCTGGGGCTGGGGGTGGGGGCCGACGACTACATCACCAAGCCCTTCGACCCCCGGGAACTGCTGGCCCGGGTGGGGGCGATGCTGCGCATCCGCTTCGTGGAGCAGGAGCTCCGCCGGCGCAACCAGGAACTGGCCGTGCTCAACGAGATCAGCCGGGCGGTCACCTCCAGCCTGGACCTGGAGCAGATCCTGGCCCAGACGATGCAGGGCATCCGCAAGATCCTGCCGGTGGAGGCCGGAGCGCTGATGCTCCTCGACGAGGTGACGGGAGAGTTGATCCTCCACAGGACGCTGGACCCGGGGCAGAACTCCCTGCCCCTCTCGCTGCTGGAGGAAGGACAGCCGCTGGTCGAGCAAGTCGTCCGTGAGGGCCGCCCCCTGGTGGTGAACGACTTTTCCCTGGAGGAGAGGGTGGTCGAGGGGTGTCCTTGCTCCCTCCTCTGCGTGCCCCTCACGGTGAAGGGACGGGTGATCGGGGTGCTGGAGCTGGTGAACAAGCGGGAGGGTCCCTTCGACGAGAATGACCAGGCGCTGCTCAGTTCGATGGCCGCCTCCGTAGCGACGGCCATCGAAAACGCCCGGCTCTACCAAGAACTGGCCGAGTCCGCCCGCGAGCTGGAGCGCTCTCAGGCTCAATTGATCCAAGCCGAGAAGATGGCTGCGACCGGGCGGTTGGCTGCCTCCATTGCTCACGAGATCAACAACCCGCTCCAGGCGATCCACAACAGCCTGCACCTGATTATGCGGCCCAACCTGAGCCCGGAGAAGCGCTACCGCTACCTGATGATGGCCCAGGAGGAGGTGGAGCGCCTCATTGACATTGTGCGGCGGATGCTGGAGTTCTACCGTCCCTCGCGGGGGCGCGTCGTTCCTACCGATGTCAACAAAGTGGTGGAGAACGTGTTGGTGCTGACCAACAAGCGGTTGCAGCACGGGCGGATCCGTGTGCACGCCGACCTGGATCCGAACCTGCCGCGCCTGCCCGCCGTCCCCGACCAGCTCACCCAGGTCTTCCTGAACATCGTCATCAACGCCATCGAAGCGATGCCGGACGGGGGGGACCTTTGGATCAGGACCTGTTGTTCCGAGGATGGCGAGTGGGTTCTGACCCACTTCACCGATACCGGTCCGGGCCTCGACGAGACCGCCATCGCCAACATCTTCGAGCCCTTTTACACGACGAAGAGCACCGGGACGGGGTTGGGACTTTCCATCAGCTACGGCATCATCGAACGGCACGGCGGGCGCATCGAGGTCGAAAGTCGGCCCGGTGAGGGGGCCACCTTTACGGTGCGCCTGCCGGTGGAAAGGCCATAGCGGTGCTAAGCCGGGCAGCTATGGAAAGCTGTCTTGCTCGGTTCCATGTGCCATCGTAGAGCGGGTTCCCGTACCCGCCACCACAGAGCGGGTTTCTGTATCCGCCTGAGACGGCAACGTTTGTTGGAAGGCGCGTATGGATGAGAGAAGTCGCAGACCTCGGGCAAAGCCCAGCGGCCAGGCCCACATCCTGGTGGTGGATGACGAACCGGCAGCCCGCCTCTCCTTGGCCGAACTCCTGACGCTAGAAGGGTACGACGTCACCCCAGCGGCCGGCGGTGAGGAAGTCATTGCCCTGCTCACGGAAGAGAGAGCGCGTTTCGACCTGGCCGTCGTGGACCTGAAGATGCCGGGGATGGATGGCCTGCAGGTCGTAGAAGCGCTCCGCCAGTATTCCCCCGACACCGTCGTCATCATGCTCACCGCTCACGGGACCTTGGAGACGGCGGTCCAGGCGATGCGCCAGGGGGCCCACGACTACTTGCTAAAGCCGGCCAACGTGAACGAGATCCTGGCCAGCGTGGCGGCCGGCCTGGAGAAGTACCGGAGGATGCAGCGGCGGCGGGAACTTCTATCCTTAATGGAGCGCACCCTCTCCGCCCTGGCAACGGTGGAGCAGGGCCACACCCTGGAAGAAGAGACGGCTCTGGAGATCGCAGCCGAGGCCGACCGTTTCCTCCAGAGCCGAGACATCCTGGTGGATCGCCAGAAGCATCTGGTCACCCGGCAAGGAAAACCTGTGGACCTGACGCCCACCGAGTTCGACCTGCTGGTGACGCTGATGTCCCATCCCGATCAGGTGATGACCCCCCAGGAACTGGTCCAGGCCGTCCAGGGCTATGAGGCCGACGTATGGGAGGCCCGCTCCATCATTCGGGTGCACATCCGCCGGCTTCGCCAGAAGCTGGAGCCGGACCCCGCCAACCCCTCCTACATCGTCACCGTGCGGGGTGCCGGCTATATGTTCTCCTCCAGCTCCTAACGTCGCCAGCGGTAGTCGCGCCGCAGGGCTGCTTTGAAATCCTCGATCACCCCTCGCTTCCCCTCGATCCACCACTGGTCCAGCCGAGGCCAGCGGTAGAGGAGCAACGCGCGAATCTGCTGATGGTGCGGCGTCTGGTTCCAGCGGTGAACCTCCGCGTATGCCCTCCGTACCCACCCGCTGTTCACGTCAGCCCAGGGTTGTACTTGGTCCGTCTCCGTGATGAAGACGGGGACGTGACGCCAACGGCCCGGGATCAGGTCCATAAAGGTCCGATAAGCGTAGAAGTGGTAGTACTGCCAGGTCAGGGGAGCCTTCTGGAAGGTCTCCCGGCTCGTGATCAGGCCGGGATCTGTGCCGTGGGTGTAAGTGTGTAGGACGATCCCATCCAGGGCGACGATGTAGGCCAGCATCTCCCGGAACCAGCGACCACAATCGCTGCCCGGCCCATAGTAAGGGTCTATGGCTCCCGGACAGACGATGGCGTTGGGCTGGACCGCCTTGATGGCCGTGTAGACCTGGTTGAAGCAGCGGGCGTAGTTCTGGGGGGTGATCTCTCGACCGCCGATGCCGTTCCGATTGCCCGGCCACTCCCGAGGGTTGTTCATCTCGTTGCCGATGACCCAGATGTGGCAGCCGTGACGGGGATCGTTGGGATCTATGGAACGCTCCACCCAGCGGGCACAGGTGGCGGCGAAAGCCTCGTACAGAGGGGGGTCAGGGATCGTCCCGCTGCTCTCGTAGCCGAAGTTCAGCCGGGCGATGACGCCGAAGCCGGCTCGGGACCAGTCGTAGTACTGGGTTCGGTTCCCCCCGGCCCCCCGAGGGTTGGCCCCCACCGCCTCGGTAAAGAGCACCCACCCGGTCTTACCGCTGCCGGCGAAGAGGCCCCGGTCGTAGGGGTCGTGGATGCCGAAGAGGTAAGGGCTCTCCCCCGGTGGCACCTGGCGGACCGGTTGACGGGTGTCGGGAGGTTGGTCGGCCTGGACCAACCAGGCGGCGACGTAGCCCTCCTTCAGGCTGGGCGTGCGCACGCGCAACCACTCTCCCTCTACACCCACTTTGGCGGCAGCCGCCTCCGGGTCCTCCAGCACGGTGAGCGGGATACCGTCGGCCACTGTCCAGAGGCGACGGCCGACCGTCGAGGGCGCGGCCCGCAGGTTCAACCAGACCGCGCTCCAGACCGTCTCGATCCGCTCCACCGGCTCGCGGACGACGGGCGGGACGGGTGGTTGGCTGCTCAGGTAGACCTCGTCGCCGATGCCGTAGGCGACCCAACCCTTGCGCCCTTCAGCGGTGCGCACGTACTGCCAGCGGTAGCCCAGGCTGTCGGGTGGCGTTGGATCGCCGATGGCGGTCAGGCGGGTGCCGGGGAGCAGGACGATCTGGCCGATCCAGAAAGCATCGTCGGTCGAGGGCTGGCGGCGGAGCTTAAGGCCGGCTGCTGCCGTCACCCAGGCGGTGCGCTCCGGCCCCTCCGGCGGGCGAGCCCGCACCTTCGTCCGGGGCCGGCGGTCGCTGAGGTAAGCCTCATCCCCCCGACCGTAGGCGACCCAGCCCTCCCGCCCGTCGGGGGCTCGCACCCGTTGCCACCGGTAGCCCTGGGAGTCCTCGGGGGTGGGAGCGCCTAGGGCGGTCAGCTTCGTCCCCGGCAGGAAGACGATCTCGTCAATCCAGTAGCGGTCGCTGACGATGGGCTGGCGGCGGAACTTCAGCCCCAGGGGAGCGGTCACCCAGACGGTGCGCTCCGGCTTGGGCCGCTCGACAGGAGGGGCTTCCGGCGGCCTGTCGCTCAGGTAGACCTCCCGACCGACGCTGTAGGCGACCCAACCCTCCCGTCCATCGGGGGCGCGGACCCGCTGCCAGCGGTAGGTGCGGGCGTCCGCCGGCGTCGGATCGCCCAGGGCGGTCAACCGGGTGCCGGGCAGGAAGACGGTCTCGTCTATCCAGAAGGCGTCGTGGGTGCTGGGCTGGCTGCGGAACTTCAGCCCCAGGGGGGCGATGACCCAGACGGGCCGTTCCTGCTCCTCCCGCGCCTCCGGCGGCCTGTCGCTCAAGTAGACCTCGTCGCCGATGCCGTAGGCGACCCAGCCCTCCCGTCCGTCGGGGGCGCGGACCCGCTGCCAGCGGTAGGTGCGGGCGTCCGTCGGCGTTGGATCGCCCAGGGCTGTCAACTGCGTGCCCAGCGTGAAGACGGTGCGATCCACCCAGTAGGCGTCGTCGGTGCTAGGCCGGCTGCGGAACTTCAGCCCTAGGGGAGCGACGACCCAGACGGGCCGTTCCTGGACCGGTGTCGGCGTCACCTCGACAGGCCATCGGAAGGCGGCGATGGCCTCCCAGAGCTGGGTGCCGGGCCAGAGGGGGTTATCGGGGTCGTTGCGGGCGTTCTGCCAGCTCCAGAAGCTGGCGGCCGGCAGATTCATAGCGCGGGCCTTCTGAAGGAAGCGAGTGATCTCGTCAGGTGAGGCGCTCCAATCTCCCTCGCCGTAGGCGGCACCGATGGGCACGTAGGGAAGATGGGGCCAGCGGCGCTGGTACTCCTCCCACGACGCCTGCAGATTGTGGACCGGGTCTCCCTTCACCCAGTAGACCTGAGGCATTACCAGGTCGCAGCGGCTTAGGAAGGCCTCCCAGGGGAGGTGGGGATGGCGACTGGGGAAGCGGTGGGAGGCGGCCGCCAGCATCACCCCAGGCAGCCCCTCCTGCAATCGCTCCATGTAGACGCGGGCGTCCTCGGCGTCGCCGTAGTAGCGCCAGGCTGTACCGCTCTCCTCGAAATCAATGATCAGCCCCCCCAATTCCAGGCTCTTTACCCGTTGGATGGCGATCTCTGCCTCCTGGCGGGCAATACGCCGGGAGGGGTTCTGCCGGTCCCGCCCGTAGATGAACTGCCATCCCCAGACGGTGAAACCGGCGGCCTTCAGCGCAGCGATGGCGGCGACCGTCATACCCTCGTAGGCTGGCGTGGAAGGATAGCTATAGGGGCCATCGGCGATCTTGATGGCCAGGTGGGCCAGGCCGGCTTCTCGGGCTACTTGGACGATCCGTTCTGCGTCTCCCCCCTCACATTTCTGGACTTCCCAGATGAAGATCCCTTTTCCCCGCAGCATAGCACCCTCCCCAAGCGAACTGCGAATTGCAAACCACAGACTGCGAATGGCGAATGGCAGGTTGCGATTCCTCTTCCCCATTGTATCCTCTCTCGGAGCAGGTGTCAATGGGGGTACAGGCGGTGATTACCCACAAGTGAGCGAGAGAGTGGTCCGTAGCAGGCCGTCCACGAATTTCTCACAAATGCACGAATGAGGCGGTCCTTAACGCAACTTTTGTGCAAATGGAGCCCAAACCGTTCAAAACAGGCTAGAAACAGAACTTTTACAACTGAGCAGCCTTGGGGTAAACTCATCGTGATCCCCTAACCAGGAGGTCCACGATGAGTCGATTGCCTACCAAAACCCAGAGTGCTCCAACGGCCACCCTCACCAGC